>ERZ777305.479-NODE-479-length-65412-cov-8.990192_pt1 | contig 65412 bp, 61 predicted proteins | sample MGYA00374965_ERZ777305 | MGnify/ENA primary metagenome ERZ777305 (study PRJEB29328, sample SAMD00013331) | mouse gut metagenome | study: EMG produced TPA metagenomics assembly of the Metagenome analysis of fecal microbiota from mouse which was promoted...
CATTGGGTAATTTATCCCCGGCTGAAAAGCGTTTTTCTATTGTTATCATAGACAACATTGTGTCTGCGATACTCTGTGAAAGCATTTTATTTTTCACGGGCTGTATCACCTCAGCTTTTTTGATATTATACTATGTGTAGCTGTCAACTTCAAACAAAATTGAAAATACTATTTATCAATGAAGAAAGCTATATGTGCTGTGCGGGATTCCGTAAAGGTGCTGGATGGGCACCATTTTAAACAGAACTCTCTCGGGATCAACGTTGGGCGCCCGTTATCCGCACAATAAAAGTCTTCCACGAAATCATAAATATGGATAAAATCTACAGCGCAGTCCATTTTCCGTAACACATAATTCTGCGGAACAAGTCCCTTAAGACTGACCATTTGATGATGCAATGGCAGACCACACCTGCCAACGTGGAAAGACACTGTTTAATCAGTAGCCTTTCCAGCCATGCGCAAATTTACAATCCTGTCTTCTCCTCTTCACATTTCACCCGGTAAATCCGCCGCAGGGAATCATTAATCCGCTCTTCCGATATCCTCCCATCTTGAACTGCCGCCAGAAGTGCCTCATATGCCTTGGTAAAATCCTCAGGCATCAGCAGCATATCAGCCCCTGCCTCAATCGCCATCACAGCTGCCTCTTCCGGGGGATAATATTCTGTAATTGCTTTCATATTGAGGGCATCTGTAATTATCACACCCTCAAATCCCAGTTCATTTCTCAGAACATCCGTTATGATCTTTTCTGACAGAGAACTGGGAAGTCCATTCTGATCCACTGCAGATGCCGCCACATGACTGACCATCACAAAATCCGCTCCCGCGTCGATACCCGCCTGAAAAGGAACAAAATCTGATGCCCTCATCTCATCTAACGTCTTGGTAATTTCTGTCCAGGTCTCATGCGTATCTTCCGTTGCCTCTCCAAGACCGGGAAAATGCTTCAAGCAGGAGCTCACACCTGTACTTTCCAGACCACCCACAAAATTGCTGACCATATCGCCAACTGCTGCCGGGTCTGAGCCAAAAGAACGATCACCTAAAACACTGTTGCCACCTTCCGGAACCACATCTGCCACGGGTGCAAAATCAAGATTAAACCCAAGCTCTTTTAAATAGCTGCCAATTGCCGCTCCGCTCTCCTGTGCCTTCGCAGGATCTCCTCCTTCACCGATTGTGGCCATGGCTTCAACCTGCGTCACATCCACACCGCTGTTTGCGACCCGGCTGACCGATCCTCCCTCCTCATCTACCGCCAGAAAGATTCTGTATCTGCTCATAGATTTGGTGTTGGACAACATCTCTTTGATCTGCTCTTCGTCTAAAATGTTTTGTCCAAAATAAATCAAACCACCTACGGGATACTGATTCAGCGCCTCCTGGGTGCCGTTTCCAGCCTGTGTGGCTGTGGTAACACCAGTTATAGCCTCTGGTGTTACAATAAATAATCCTGCAATCTTATCTCCCAACGGCATGTCGGCAATAGATGTCTCTACCAGCTCTTCATAAATATCCTCTGCATTTTCTTCCTTTGCCGGCTCCGGTGTATCAATCACAACCTCTTCTGCCTCCTGTTCTTCTGCTTGTTCCTGCTGTCTTACAAGTTCTTCTGCCTGTTTCTTTTCCTTTATAGAGGAAACAATCTTACTGCCCAATACTACGCCTCCTGCGGCAATAGCCAGAAACACAACAAGAACCACAGAATATGCTACAATCTGATTACGCACACGTCTCTTATGCCGGTACTCACGTCGATCCTCCTCATCTTCTTCATCATCATCTTCGTCGTTTTCATCATCATCTTCTTCATCTAATTCATCGTCATCTTCTTCGCCATCATCTTCTTCATCTTCATCTAATTCTTCATCATCATCAAATTCTTCATCTTCTTCGTCTTCATCTAATTCTTCATCATCATCAAATTCTTCGTCGTCATAATCTTCCTCTGAATGTCCTCTTCTGTTAAACAGCTTTCCCATATAAAACCGTATCCTTTCCATACCTCATCGCGGCATTCACTTCTGTAATCTTAAAACTAATATCTGTATGCCTAAAATATTATTGTACAATATATAGTATATCGCAAGTATACTATACCTTATTTTTGAGGAAAAAGCCACTATTTTTTTGCTTTTCCCTAATTTACCAGGATGTTTAGATATAACGCCGCTCTTATATGACATTTCGCAGCACTGTTTCATCTATATTGACACAGCACCCATAAGATTTCCGTGATGCAGCAACGGATGTCCAAACATTGCAGACATCCGTATATAAACAAAGCGTCTCCGGTTAATTCATTCGCCGGAAACGCCTTGTTCTTTGATATTAAAATTACTGCAAAAGACTCAATATACTATCCCTGTTCTGATTACTCTGGACTATCATTGCCTGCCCTGTCTGCGATAGTACCTGATTAATGACATTTTCTACCATCTGCTTCGCTATATCTGCATCACGAATCCTGGATTCGGACGCCTGTGTATTTTCAACTATATTATCCAAATTGTTTATCGTATGTTCCAGGCGGTTCTGATACGCACCCATTCGGCTTCTTTCACCACTCACATACTCTATCGCTTCTTTGAAGGCAATAATCCCCGCACTGGCTCCGTCCTGTGTCCTTGCATCCACATAACTGATTCCCATAACAGGCGTCGATATATAAGGAAGCGCTATTTTGATGTGCTGTCCCGATTCACTTCCCGCCTGTATGTGAACGTTCTGGCTTCTGGCAAAATCCTGCACATCATCTATCGAATAGGCTACTCCAGGTCCGAATCTGCCATAAACATCATGTGCCCGAATCCAAAATTGAGCATTTTTCCATCCATCCCAACTTCCCATTGTAGTACCGTTACCAACTGGCAGCGCCGGTCTTGCCGAATTGCAGCGATCATCATAGACAACCAATTTACCATTATCCTCCACCATTTTAGTAAAGTGGCCTCGAGGATTTCCATTATCGGTACCCTGTAAAATACGCTGAATCAATTCCGAGGCATCTTTCGTACCCTCAATACCAATATTATATATGAAATGATTGCCGCTGACTTCTATACTGCTGGAAGTTCCTTCAGTAAATTTAATGCTGTAATGATTGGTACAGGTACAGCATGTGCTGTAAAATCCGTTGCCAATCAACTCTTTAATCTGGCTCTCCGAACCATGAAACTGGTTGAAATCTATCGTCGCAGCATCATGCGTGATATTATAGACCGCCGTTGCCGGATTACCATTAACATCCGTATATTTATAGGTTTCCTGCGTTGTATACTCTTCTCTCAGATTATTTTTTGATCCTACCGGCACCCAATCAGGCAATCCGCCTACGACGATAATAGAAGGATCATCCTCTACAAACTGAAACCCGGTTCCCTGCAATATTGGTATCTCATTGTAGGTAGTTCTCTCTCCGATTTTATTAATTTCCTGAAGCAGCTGTTTGATTTCCATCTGTATAGAATTTCTGTCTTCTACAGTCAAAGTCCCATTTGCTGCTTTCACACACAACTCATTTCCCCGATGAAGCATGTCCTGCACTTCTTCCATCGCTCCATCCGCAATCTGCACCAGGGAAATACCTTCCTGGCAATTAGCCGATGCCTGTGACAATCCTCTGATCTGCCGTCTCATCTTTTCAGATATAAACAACCCTGCCGCATCATCTGCTGCACGATTTATTTTATAACCTGAGGCAAGCTTTTCCATATTTTTAGCTTTCGCCTTCGTAGTCTGGCCAAACATTCGGTTTGCATTTTGCGCCGACAAATTATGCTTTATGACCATACATTTCCTCCATGGATAAAATACATGAAGTACAATGACCTCCGCATCCTTACCCGTTCAACTTCTTTAAAATGATATATATATATTATACCAGATAAGGGTAGGAATACGAAAGGATTTTTATAAGGATTTTTACATCCGTTAAAGCGTATAAGCAACTAAAACAATCGAAAAAATATATTGAAGAAGGTCAATACACAGCGAAGCGGGTATTCATTCTCTTAAGAATCAATACCCGCTTCTAAACTACACTATCCAATGGCCTTTACCTCCGGTTTTCTTCCACGTCCTCTTTCCATCCTCGTCTCTCGTATACTTATACTGTAGCGTCTTATTCTTCTCCTCTTCTCGACTCGCTACTCTCTACCATGTACTCGATTCCGCTTCTTGTTTTGTTTGTCCAATGGTCTCTTATTCACTTGTCTTTCAATCGATTTGTTACTTTAAGTTTTTGGTGGACCGTACCTCTCTTTCTTTAGATTTATCTATATGAAGTGTTTCTTTATGGTTTTATTATACCATCTGATTCTAATTTGTCAACACATTTTTTGAAATTTTTTTAAAAAATTATTTTATAACAGAATATATATTTAATTTTCTAATTTTATATGCTTTTTTATATTATTAACTGTTAATTTAATATCAAAAAAACCATATATTGCACGTTCTCGAAAAGTAGTGCTATACTTTAATCAAAATATTTAATAGAATCGAGGGATTACTATGTCACACAAACAAACTGCCTTATCCATACAGGCAGAGACTATCATTAAAAATCTGGAAAAACGTAATATGGAGGGCTATTACTTCGCATCTGCTGCCGCCTGCACTGAAGCTATCCTCTCCACCCTGCCCAAGGGATCTGTCATTGGCTGGGGCGGCAGCGAAAGCATCAAAGAATGTGGACTATTAGAAGAAATACAAAAAGGCGGCTATGAATTGCTTGATCGTTCTTTAGCCAGAACACCTGAAGAAAGCAGACAGATTTATGCCAAAACAGTTCTCGCAGACTATTATCTGATGAGCACCAATGCCATTACATTAGGGGGAGAACTGATCAATATTGACGGTAACGGCAACCGTGTCGCCTGCCTGATCCAGGGCCCCAGCCATGTCATCATAATCGCCGGCATGAACAAAGTAGTATCTGACGTACCAGGCGGTGTTGCCAGAGTTCGTAATATGGCTTCACCTGCCAATGCGATTCGGCTGAACCGCAATCTTCCATGCGCAGCCTCTGGCGTCTGTCATGACTGCCTCTCTCCGGAATGTTTCTGTAACCAGATTGTGGTGACCAGAAGGAGCATGCATCCTGGCAGAATCAAAATATATCTGGTGGGTGAAGAATTGGGATATTAATACGTTTCCATACAATATTTTTACATATAGAAACAGGACTATGCCCCCCGCTTAGTCCTGTTTCTATATAAACCTTCTCTAAAAATTATGAATTTAATTGTGTAAGCTTATCTTTCAGATCAGAGGAGATTGTACTCACCATATCTGCAGATGCTGCAATTTCCTCCGTGGATGCTGCCAGATTGGTCACCCTCACATTGACACCGTCAATGACCTCAATCAATCTGCCTGCTTGCACAAGCAGCCCCGTGATTGCATCCTGAATCTGTTCTTTATTGGAATCACTGTCACTTGCCGTATCCTTGGAAGAATCTGCCAGTTTCTTAATATTCTCTGCAATAATCGCAAAGCCTCTTCCTGACTCTCCTGCCCTGGCCGCCTCTATACTCGCATTAAGTGCAAGAAGATTTGTCTCTTCTGCCACATTCGTAATCTCTTCGTTATTCTCCTCCAGCTTCACAAGCAATTCCTGAATCTTCTCTAAAGCCTCCTTCAGCTGATCACAGAAAGTAACCACCTCGCTCATGGAGGCTGAAATCCCCGTACTCTCTTCTGCATTGCTGTTATTGCCAATGGACATTTCACTGATGGAAATATCCAGACTGTCAAAGTTCTCCTGCACCACCGCAATCAGGTCCGCAATTTGATCGTTTTTGGCCCTGAGAGCCTCATTCTTATCTTCCACCTCTGAGGCCATCTGTCTTGCAGTCCTGCTCTCTTCCTCAACTTTACTCTTTATGTACTGAATGCAGTTATTCTGATTATTACATCCATTATGAATGGCTATTGCCATCTCCTTACAGGTAGAATATCCACAAGCGGAACAATCCATCGCCTGTTCCATGACAGTGCGTTTATCCATGGATGCAAAGATTGCATCAAGCTGCATTGTATCTGGCTGCCTGATCTCTAATCCTCTGGATTTATCAGAATAACATCTGATAAAATCATTAATATCCAGATTCTTAAACTGCCTGTTAAACCTGGCCAGTCTCTGTTTTGGTGTAAGCTTCCTGCTGAACGCATGCTTTTTATCATTCCTTTTGCTTGCTTCCCTGATCTTTTGCAATTCATAAAGAGTATCATCAGACCGGCTCTTTTCTTCCTCGACACCCGGACCATAGATACAGCCTTTGGCACAGTTCAACGCATCCACCATAAACGGCAGATCCTTTTTGCCAAGTACCCTCTTCTTATAATCCTCTAAAAATGCATAGGCATGTTTCTCGCCTTCAATCTGCCTGATAAAGATATCTTCGCCACAGAACCAATAGACATTCTCTTTCAATCCACCTGGCATCGGATAAATAGACCCAAGACCATATTCAATCTCATCCTGCACTGCCGGACCGGAGATATTGTGTTCCCTCACATACCTCATCAGATGATCGAATGTCACATTATAAGAGACATAGCCGCCACAATTCGGATCGTCTATCTCATTCTTCTTTGCCACACAAGGACTTATAAATGCCAGTTTGTCCGGCACTTTCATGTATTTCTTCACATAAATAGCACCACACATCATAGGAGAATGTACTGGCATAAGACGTGGTATCAACTCAGGGATATACTTTTCAATATATCCCACCACGGCAGGACAGGGCTGCGATATGCCGCCCGTAAAATGATGCTCCGTAATATATTTGATATATCCCCATGTTGTGATATCCGCACCGAAACTGATGCTTATGATACGATTTACACCAAGCTTTTTCAGTCCGCCAAGAACAGTGGCATACTCTTTTGGATAATTTGCCAGAAAAGCCGGTGCCAGTAAAAGAGATATTTTTTCCCCTCTTTGTAAATCCTCAAAGAAACGCTCTGTGTCATCGTTATAACTTCTCGCTCCATGGGCACAGGCATCAAAACACGCTCCGCAGGCAATACATTGACTGCCATCCACCATAATCCTATTCTGCCCATTCTCTTCCACGGCCCGGTTCGCCGTCAGGACAGGACATACTGAGATGCACTTATGACATCCCACGCACTGACCGTTGGTATACACCAAGGCCTCTGATTGTTGATTCGCCATACTTCCCTCCAAAACACCTCATCTATGATCCACAATGTTGTCCTACAACATTCTACTATTGTCGAACCAACATTGGTATAATTATACCATAATCTTTCATAAAAACAAATAATTTTGATACAATTGTACAAAAAAGTATAAAAAGGTGTAGGAGAAGTCCGCATGTGACTTTACCACTCCTGCGAAAAGTACGATGGAATATCCCGGCAAATCATTATCCTGTATATAAATTATATCTGTGCCAGCACAAAGATATCATAAATCGCTTTGATAGCAGTCTCAAAATCTGCATTGGCTACACCAATGATAATATTCAGCTCACTGGAGCCCTGATCGATCATCTTAACATTGACATTGGCATGCGCCAGGGCAGAAAATATCCTGCCTGCCGTACCGCGGGTGGATTTCATGCCGCGACCCACCACTGCAATCAGAGCAAGATCTGCCTCTATGTCAATCGCATCAGGATCTGCCAGCCTGTGAATGCCGGACACCACCTGCTGTTCCTTATGCATAAACTCATCCTGATGCACAAACACTGTCATCGTATCAATTCCTGAAGGCACATGCTCGAAAGAAATTCCATTTTCTTCAAAAGCCTGCAATACCTTACGCCCGAAGCCAATCTCCGAGTTCATCATCTCTTTCTCTATATTGACCGCACAGAAACCACGTTTTCCCGCAATACCGGTGATTACATACTTAGATTTCTGACAGGTACTCTCTACAATCCAAGTGCCCCGGTCATCCGGCGCATTGGTATTGCGGATGTTAATCGGAATTCCCTCGCTCCTTACCGGGAAAATCGCATCCTCGTGAAGAACCGATGCCCCCATGTATGCTAACTCCCGCAGCTCCCTGTATGTAATTGTCTCAATTCCTTCCGGTTTATAGATAATCCTGGGATCCGCAATCAGAAACCCTGACACATCCGTCCAGTTCTCATAGACATTGGCTTTAATGGCCCTGGCAACAATAGAACCTGTAATATCGGAGCCCCCTCTGGAAAACGTCCTGACAGTCCCATCCGCATAAGCTCCATAAAACCCTGGCACCACCGCAGATTCTACCGCCGAAAGACGCTCCCGCATCAGCTGATTGGTCAATTCCGGATCGTACTCACCATCCTCTTTAAAGCGGATCACCTCAGCAGCATCTACAAACGCAAAGCCAAGATACTGCGCCATAATAATGCCATTTAAGTATTCACCTCTTGAAGCTGCATAGTCTGCACCGGCTTTCTTTTTGAAATTCTCCTCAATCAGCTGAAATTCTTCTTCCAGGGAGAGATCCAGACAAAGCCCTGCTATAATCTCCAGATATCTGTTCTTAATCGCCTGAAGCTGCTCTGAAAAATCCTGATCATTCTTTGCCAGTTCATAGCAGGCATAGAGCATATCCGTTACCTTCGTATCGTCAGAAGAACGTTTTCCAGGTGCAGAAGGCACCACAAACCGCCGCTCTTTATCTGCACGGATAATCATCTCCACTTTCTTAAACTGCTCTGCACTGGCAAGGGAACTGCCGCCAAACTTCACTACTTTATTCATCATATTCTCCATTTCGAAGCGTCTCTGCGCATGGCAACGCAAATCCAGACTGGCGTAAACCATCCATCTGGTCTATGACGCTCCAGCTATATATTTTAAAACCTATTCTGCCTTCTATGCCATAATACGGATTCTGTTCAAATAGCCGCCGGCTTTTTCTATCTTTTCACTAAATTCCTTTTCAGACATCACCTGTGTCATAAAAGCAAATTCTTCTGTCATCCCCACATTCACCTCTGCAAGGGAACCAAAAGCTGCCATGGCCGACTCTCTTTGGTCTGCTCTGACCCTCACGAAGAATTTACGTTCTGCACTGGAACTTTCTGCAACGTTCACGTTTTCCTCATCCCAGAAGCACATAATGGTTTTGCCCTGATGCCTTGCACAGTCCACCACATCAGATACCACCGCACTGGCTGTGGGAAGTTTACCCGCACCTCTGCCGTAATACATGGAATCGCCCAGCATATTGCCATGCACATAAACAGCATTGAATACACCATTCACGCTGTAAAGCGGATGCTCCTTAGAAATCATAAACGGAGCTACCATCGCAAAAAATCCCTTCTCTGTATCCCTGCTCATGGCAAGCAGTTTGATAGACTTGCCCATCTGCTTGGCATACTTAAAGTCTGCCGCGGTAATCTTTGTGATACCCTCTGTGTAAATCTCCTCATATCTCACATTCCTGCCAGACATGAGGGAAGAAAGAATCGCGATCTTGCGGCAGGCATCATATCCTTCCACGTCTGCCTCCGGGTTTCTCTCTGCATATCCTTTATCCTGCGCCTCCTTTAGTACATCCTCAAAGTCAGCGCCCTCTTTATCCATCTTCGTCAGGATATAGTTCGTGGTGCCATTCAAAATACCTGTGATACCATCAATCTTTTCAGCTGTCAATGAATAGTTCAGAGGACGGATAATGGGAATACCGCCTCCCACACTGGCCTCAAATAAATAATTGCAATGATTCTCCCTGGCGATCTTAATCAGTTCCGGCCCATGAGCCGCAACCAGTTCCTTGTTGGAAGTGCATACGCTTTTACCCAGAAGAAGTGCCTGCTTTGTAAAATCATAAGCCGGTTTTGTACCGCCCATGGTCTCACAGATGACCGCTACTTCCGGATCATTTAATATAATATTATAATCATGCACCACTTTGTCCGCATAAGGGTCTCCCGGAAAATCCCGAAGATCCAGAATATATTTAACCGAAAGATTCTCCCCCGCCTTCTTATTGATGTCTGCCTTATTGGTCTCGATCACTTCCACCACACCGCTGCCTACGGTGCCATATCCTAATACCGCGATTTGAATCATGCCTTTTCTCCCTTAGAAACGTACTCTTTAAATTAACGGATATTTGTCCGTCAGTGTCTTGATGATAGCCTGCGCCTTTTCAATGCCAGCTTCACCTTCCTTGATCACGATGGCCACAGCTTCTGCCACCTGATCCATATCCTCTGTATTTAATCCTCTGGATGTAGCTGCCGGCGTGCCAAGACGAATACCGCTTGTCACAAACGGTGATTTGGGATCATTGGGGATTGTATTCTTGTTGGCTGTAATATGTGCCTGATCCAAAAGTTTCTCCACCGCTTTACCAGTCAGATCATAGTTGGTCAGATCTACCAACATCAGATGATTATCCGTGCCCCCGGATACAATCTTGATATCCCTGGCCTGCAGACTCTTGCACAGTGCCTGTGCATTATCAGCCACATTCTTCATATATGTCTTAAAGTCATCCGACAAGGCTTCTTTAAAACATACCGCTTTCGCTGCTATCACATGCATGAGCGGCCCACCCTGGATCCCCGGGAAAATTGCCTTGTTAAAGTTATACTGATCAGCCACTTCCTGGCTGGACATAATCATACCGCCACGGGGTCCACGCAATGTCTTGTGGGTTGTTGTGGTAGTCACATGCGCATAAGGAATAGGACTTGGATGAAGTCCTGTGGCCACAAGACCTGCGATATGGGCAATATCCACCATTAAGACGGCTCCAACCTCATCTGCGATTTCCCTAAATCTCTTAAAATCTATGGTTCTGGCATAAGCAGAAGCTCCCGCCACAATCATTTTCGGTTTACATTCCAGCGCAATCTTACGCACATTATCATAATCAAGGAATCCATCATCGTTGACGCCATAAGGTACACAGTGAAAATATTTACCTGACATATTGACCGGTGAACCATGGGACAAATGTCCGCCATGATCCAGGTTCATGCCCATGAATGTATCCCCTGGCTCCAGCACTGCAAAGAACACTGCCATGTTAGCCTGCGCCCCGGAGTGAGGCTGTACATTTACGTACTCACAGCCAAATAACTCTTTAGCCCGCTCTTTTGCCAGCTCTTCAACCACATCAACGCACTCACAGCCGCCGTAGTATCTCTTGCCAGGATATCCTTCTGCATACTTATTTGTAAGAGGGCTTCCCATTGCTGCCATAACTGCCTTACTCACCCAGTTCTCAGATGCAATAAGTTCTATATGCGTGTTCTGGCGATTCTGTTCATCCACAATTGCCTGCGCTATTTCGGGGTCTACATTTCTCACTTCATCAAATGAATACATTCCTTGTTCCTGCCTTTCTATTGCTATCATTGCCCAACTGTCTGTTAGTATATCATAAAGGGTTAATTTTACGCAATACAAATCCTTTGTCATATTGGACAGAATTTCATGAAAAATTAAGAAATCTTTATGGAAATCTTATTTTGACTTTTGAACCCAATCTGCTATGATATATTCCATAATAAAAAACAATTTATTTGATTTTAAATTTATTTTTCTGAATCATGTAAACTTCATACCAATAATATAGAACACATACATAATAATGGTATACTTATGCGCATACGCGAATATACAGCAATAGATATGTAAATACTGTAATAGTAACCGGCAACCCAGGATTCAAACAAGGATGTATATTATTATGGAAAGCACAACACAAAAAAGAGTCACCATCAAAGCCGGCCTCATCAGACTCTGGCAGACATACAGACATGCACTTCCTTTGATCATTTACGGAATCGTCTATCTTCTGTGGTTTGGTCATCTGGAAAAGACTGTCACCAGCCATTATAGGGTTATTCACGTAGCACTCGACGACTACATTCCTTTTTGTGAAATATTCGTTGTTCCTTATTTATTATGGTTCGCTTATGTGGCAGCAGTTGTTCTATATTGCTTTTTCAAAGATAAGGATGATTATTTCAGGACATGTATCTTTTTGTTTACAGGCATGACCATCTTTTTGTTAGTGTCTACCTTCTGGCCCAATGGACATCACCTGAGACCTTACACCATGCCCAGGAATAATATCTTTACGCAGTTGATCGCCATGCTGTATAAGGCTGACACACCAACAAACCTTTGGCCCAGTATCCATGTATATAATTCCATTGGCTGTCACATTGCAGTTATGAGGAGCCAACATCTGGCTGACAAAAAAGGAATCCGTATCGGCTCTTTTATCCTCTGCGCTTCCATTGTTATGTCAACTGTTTTTATCAAGCAGCATTCCTTCTTTGATGTGACTACTGCTTTTGTACTGGCAGCATTCATGTACGGAATTGTATACCGCTCTGATGTGCTGATCAACTTCTATCATGGCTTACAGACCAGACATAAAAGAAAGCCTAAAGTACTCTGATTTTAGACCCAGATTATCATAAAATTTCTCATGCAGCTTTCTTATAAAAACCGGATGCCCCAGCAAAAAGGGGATCCGGTTTTGTGGTTTGTTTATCTCAATTAAACTTAAAAAATCTCTTGCAGATTTTATATCCTTCCACAGAAATCTTTCTGCCGCCCTTCCCTGGCAGATTCATGGAATTGCCAAGCACTCCATAGCGCAGCCTCATATACAACCCCATATCTTTCTGCTTAATATACTTCCAAAGCTCCGCCTTTTTCTCTAGATTTTCCTCCGTGCCGGAACGTATCAGCATAATTGAAGAAATGACTGTGATAATTTCCAGATAATTAAGCATATAATTTTTTAGCTTACGCCTGCTGCAGATCTTTGCTTTCTTATCTACAAAATAATCTACCATAATCTTGTTAACCTTGATCTGCTGGTCTATCCTGCCAATCATGACATTTTCGTTGACCGACTGATCTTCTCTTCCTATATAATAGCGATAGAAATTTACATCCAGATAATACATGTTCTTGACGAAAGGAAGCGGTTCAAACACAAAAATATTATCCACATAAAACGTGTGCTCCGGCAGTGTAAGTTCACACTCCTTTAAAAGTTTTGTGCGGAAAATCACAGAATGCATAAGAATGTACTGTCCTTTATGGAAATGTTTCACTTCATTCCATCCAAAAATCCTATCCTGCGGAAGCGCATGACGGTACTTCATGACTTTATGCTTCTTCTCCCCCTCTTTCTCATAAACAAAATTGCTGATGAGCATGTCAAGGGTGGAACCGCCTGCTATAATTTCCCGCAGCGTATCGAGTATCTTATAAAAAGCACTGTCTTTTACCCAGTCGTCGCTGTCCACTACTTTAAAATACAGACCTGTGGCCTGCGCCAGCCCTTCATTGACTGCAGAACCGTGGCCGCCGTTTTCCTTGTGTATTACTTTCACAATAGAAGGATAGAGGGCTCTATATCCATCTGCTATCTCAGCCGTCCCATCACTGGATCCGTCGTCTACAATCAGGATTTCCACATCCTCACCGCCTACCAGAAGCGACTCAATACATTTCCTCATATATTCTTCCGAGTTATAGCAGGGAATTGCTACCGATAATAATTTCATGCTTCAACAACCGTACCTTTCCTGAACCATCACTATATTACTTTGCATTTTAACATAAAAATATCCGGAATTGTTTATGTGATTCTTAGGAATTTCTTATTTTTTGTCCCTGTTTCTTTTCATCTCCACATGTTCTGCATAAACTGCAAAAGCTGACGGAATCGGATAATCCGTCTTGGTCTGTTCAGGGTTGATGAAAATAAGCCCCTGCCCATCCTGCCCTTCTACTACCGGTGACAGTTCATCCACCCGGATCACATATCCCGTCATATGCCATTCCTTATGCGTGAAAACATGTTTGGCTGGCATAAGCTTCTGAATTCTGATAGGATACAATCCAAGTTCTCTGATATAGGCAAGCACCTGTTCTTCATCCTTGCTGCCCTCCATCGACGGAAACTCATACATACCGGCAAGAAGTCCCTTGTCCGGTCTTTTACGAAGCGCTACCAGATTCGCATCCTGAATCACCAGTATGGTTTTCTCTTCGATACTTCTTGGCTTCTTCGGCGCTTTCCTGGGAAACTCTTCCACACGCTGCTGTTCCTTTGCCAGACAGAACTCTTCCCACGGACACACTTCACATTTTGCAGCGCCATTGGGAATACATACCATGGCGCCAAGTTCCATCAATGCCTGATTAAAATCACCTGGACGATCTATCGGCATAATTCCGCGTAAATCTTCTTCCACGGATTTCTTTACCTTCGCATCCAGAATATCCCTGTCATCCGCCCTGAGTCTTGCCAGAATCCGCAGTACATTGCCGTCGACTGCAGGCTGTACCTGATCAAAGGCAATAGAGGCAATGGCTCCTGCCGTATAGCTTCCTATTCCCGGAAGTTTCAGAAGTTCTTCATATCTGCCCGGTATATCGCCCCCATATTCCGTAACCACCTTCCCTGCAGCCTTCTTCAGGTTTCTCGCCCGATTATAGTACCCAAGACCCTCCCACAATTTCAGGAGTTTCTCTTCCTCCACCTCTGCCAGACTCCTCACATCGGGAAGGGCCTGCAGAAACCTGTCATAGTAGGGCTTAACTGCCTCCACTCTGGTCTGTTGCAGCATAATCTCTGACAGCCACACATGGTAAGGAGTAGGCTCTTCCCGCCAGGGCAGAATCCGCCTGCCTGCATCATACCAGGCAAGCAGAGGCTTCGCAATCCTGTCCAGACTATCCACAAAAACAGGTACTGGTTCATCTATTGTAAGGTAATCTTCCCCCACAATGCAGTCATAGGCAAGAATCCTCACGCCCGCGTTTCTGGCACGCTGTAATACCTGACCAAAAGCCGGCTGGGTGTCCCAATTAGGTTCCATATATCTGATGCCCTTCATCTGAATCACAAACAGCAGATACGCCTCATATCCCTGCCTTCGTGCTTCTATCAGCTCCTCCACATGCTTGACCGCACGTTCAGAAGGTGCATCTGGAAAAGCCGCCACATCATCATTCTCCAGGGTCACTCCCTTAACTTCTATAAAAGCTTTCCTTCCGGAAATACTCTCTGCATAAAAGTCAAATCTGGAATGGCCAAAAGTCGTTTCCGGTCTGACCAGACTGACATCTTCATATAATCCACCGCCCGCAAGCCACTCTCCCACCACCTTATTCGGTGCATTGGAGTCCATATTGACCAGGCGTCCGCCCTTATCCACCACCACAAGGTCATAGGCTGTAGACCGCTCCTTGTTATCACTCATTTCCAGATATACCTGCGCGTTATCCTGCAACAGTTCTTTACATCGCCCGGTATTTTTTACATGCACTTTTACCCTCTTTCCCATTAAATCCACATAGGCAATAAATCGATTGGGGCGCTCTATAAACCTGGCTGGTACAATCTTATTGTATTTCATATCAACTGCTGTCCTTCTTCTCTATCTTCTCGCAGGCATCCTTGTTCTTGTAAGGCACTCGGGCTGACGGAACCACCTCAGAGGCCGGACCGGTATGCACTGACTGATCATCAAAAAAGATATGTGCTCCAAAGGCTTGTAATACATCCTTCTTACGGATTCCACCCAGAAAGAATACCTCATCTATACGCACATTCCAGGCGCGAAGAGTACGGATAACCCGCTCATGCGCCGGTGCACAGCGTGTAGTGACAAGAGCTGTGCGGATTGGCGTCTCCTCTCCCGGGAAATCTTTCTGCAGCTGCGATAATGTCTTTAAGAATTTGGCAAAAGGCCCTGCCTGCAACGGATTATTGGCATTTCGTCTCTCATTCTCCTCAAACGCCTCCAATCCCTGTTCCTGATAAATCCGCTCTGATTCATCAGAAAACAGTACCGCATCACCGTCAAATGCAATCCTGATCTGCCGAATCTGGTGTTCGCAGTCATACGTCTGAATTCCATCCGTACAGATAATACCCGCTGCAATGTTAGAATCGATTGCCCGCTGTACATCATCTTCATAGGCGGATAAGAATAAATCTGTCTTAAAAGCTGTCAGATACGGCGCAAGCGAAGCGCCGCTGGCTAACACAGCCCTGGTGATATTGAGCCCATAGTATTCGATGGCTTTAAATACCCGCAGGGAAGTATCCGGACTGTTTCTGGACATTATGATAACTTCCACACGTCCTTCTCTTCCTGGCAGTTCGTTAAGATTAAGAAGCGCCTTCACCAGCGGAAATCCCGGTCCCGGACGGAGTACGTCCTCCTCATGCTCAATCTGATACCGACAGTATGCCTCCACTCCGTCTTCCTCAAATATTCTGTTCTCATAGGTCAGATCAAATAGGGCTCTGGATGAAACGCCCACCACGAGTTTATTTTCCAGATCATAAGCCATAGGGATACCTCCTGTTTCAACGTCCAACTCTCTGTTCCCGTTTATTACCCACAATCCTTCCGGGATTGGACAGAATTATCACATGGAGTCCCTGTTTCAAAAGACTATCTCAATCTGTTGCACTCGTATTTCTCAAACGTGAGCAGGCAGTTCCTGAGCTCCTCATACCTGTCCTCCACATCGCCCTCCTTGATCTCCAGATCAACAGCCACCGCCATAGTGTTGATCATCTCATCAGTAATCCGATTGCGCAATGAAGTAAGGATATTCAGTCTCTGCTCATAAGAATTTGCATCGAGAAATTCCAATACCAGAGGATCAATATTTATTTGTTCTTCAGGGAAAACATCTGTATCCTGATCATGTATTCCCATGATGTTCTCTGTCTTCTTCTGAGGCTGCTTCTCGGAAAAATCCACCGCCCTGGTCTGCAGCCGGGTTTCATGAGAACCAGCTGGCTGTTCCCCTGACTGTTCTTCATAAGAATCAGCTGTCTCATCTATGTCCTGCAGAAGTTCAAAGCGATACTTCTGCTTTGCTTCCGGATATTTTTCATGATCTACTTCTTCCATGAATGAAGACAGCGGCCTCACATAAATCTCAAAAGTATCATACATTGCCTGGTATACTACCATCATCTCCCGCGTCTCGCTGCTTCTGGCAAGACAACGGATCTGATATAAATTTCCTTTAAAATGTCTGTACATTTCCTGTGGTTTGGGATTATGTCTCATATACTGCTCCTATCTGATTCATTATCGATAACATGTTCTTACAGACAACATGCTATGTAATAGTATAATCCCAAACCGAGGAAATGTCATTCCTTTCCCCTCGCAAAATTTTCACTTTACAATTCTTCGTTAATCCAGCAGTCCAATCTGAATTTCGCAGTCCCCATCCCCAAATTTTTCCTGTAGAAGCGTCTGCACAAGCTGTTCCTGCTCCTCTCTGGCAAGTCTGCTTATTCCTCCGTGGTGAACAGACACTGTGTATGTTCTTTTTCCATTCTTCCTGGTCCACGTCATTGTAATGCCGCTGTTTCGATATCCCTGCCCGGCCAATGTACTCCTTGTTCTTTCCACAAATGACTGTTCCCATGCCGCATAGCGCTTATTTTCTCTGGCATCTCCCATATTTTCCTTGCTCATCACAGTCCCTCTTACACAAAAAACAATGAGCAGAATGAAAAACACCGTCACTATTCCAAATCGATTCTTCATAAGCATCGCCCTGCCTTTCTTCTGTTCTTTTGAAATCCGCCGCCTTTTCCGTCCGAATGACAGCACCCTGATATAACTGAAACCCTTGATGTGACTACCATATCACTTTTGCAGTCCTATAAACGGGACAGCAAGAAGTTTCGTGAAATAAATGTATCATCACACAAGGCAGCCGCAAAGTTACCGCAAAGATACGAGGCAAAGTTACGATAAAGAATCCTTTGATTTCATCATCTTTTTTTGTTAGAATATTAGATAGACAAAAGTACGAGGTGGCCTATGACTCTGAAATGGAAAAGCTATACGGCAGGAAAAAGAATCATTGTGATCACTGCTATCCTGTCCGCGCTTATTGTATCAGGGATACTATTATATATCCCCTGCTGGAAATTTCTGGTCTTGCGGAGAATAGAGAGTCTGCATCTTCCGGAAGCTTCCATAGAAGTATATCCTGCCAAAGCATGGCTTTCTGATGTATACTGGCCACATATAAAAGCGGAAAAGGTATTTGACTGCGAAATGGGAACAGAGGCTGCAAAAGAATACATCGAGACTCACAACCCTGCATGGAAGCTGAAAAATATAGATATTGTAGGATACGGCTCCATGAGCGACACTGCAATCTATGCATTGGATTATGATAAGGAATATGCACAGAATTGGAATACTGATCATTGTGTGCACATTGTCTATTTTAAGAAAGTATTTGAATGGTGGTAGACATAGGAGAAATCATTTTGAAAAATAAAGAAGAAAAAACGAATGCCATCAGGCTTTTAGAACAGAAAAAACTCAACTTTAAAGTCCACGATTATTCCCAGTCAGATGTCATAAGCGGACTGGATGTGGCCAACTATTTAAAGGAAAACCCCGACAGAGTTTTTAAAACCCTGGTAACCATCGGGAAATCTGGCAGCCACTATGTTTTTCTGGTTCCTGTTAACAAGGAGTTAAATCTTAAAAAGGCCGCTCAGTCTGTCAGTGAGAAAAACATCAGCATGATCAAATCGAAGGAATTGCTGCCCTTGACAGGTTACATTCACGGCGGATGTTCTCCCATTGGCATGAAGAAATTTTTCACCACAATAATAGATGCCAGCGCAAAAGACTTTGATGAAATCATCTTCAGCGCCGGCAAAATCGGTTTTCAGATTGAAATGAACTTAACAGACCTGGAAAAAATCATAAAGTTCAAATTCGATGAGATAACCATTTAATTTTATTCTTCCACAGGCTTAAACCGGTCAAAAACCTTCTCCCCGCAGCATACATGTCTGGAGCCGTCCGCCTCTGTAATAATATAGTCGCCTTCTCCGATAAAGGTCTTTCCCCTTCTATGCAGAATATAAGGACAGACAATGGCCCCATTATCCTTTTTGACCTGAATCAGAGAATCCGTGACAAACCACCCTCTTGTCACCACATCTGTCCAGAGCTCAAAGCCGTCTTCCATTCCCTGGCCGACTTCATATTTCTCCACGTTCACCTCAAATGACATACGTACACACTTCATTTCCTTCTGCCTCCTTTTATACAATATCTGTATTTCCATCTATCTCATTTTGGGGTCCCGCTGCAGTCACATAATACATCATGCCCCCGCTTTGCGAAAATTTAAATCTATGCAAGCGCCTTTTTAATGGCCTCCATCAATTCCTCATAAGTCTCATAGGCCGGAAGTTCCGGATGATCTTTTTTAATCTGCTCTGTACTCTGAAACAAAAATCCCGCCTTGCTGGCCATGATCATTGCCAGATCATTGTGACTGTCACCACTGGCAATAGTATCATAGCCAATGGACTGCAACGCCTTAACTGTAGTGAGCTTAGAATTCTCAATCCGCATCTTAAAGCCTGTGATTTCTCCTTCCGGCCCTACTTCCAGGGAATTGCAAAAAATGGTCGGCCATCCCAGTTTCCTCATCAACGGCCCGGCAAACTGGGTAAAAGTATCGCTGATGATAATGACCTGGGTCATACTCCTTAATTCATCCAGAAATTCCTTCGCACCGGGAAGCGGATCAATCTTCGCGATGGTCTCCTGAATCTCCTTTAACCCAAGCCCATGTTCTTTTAAAATACCAAGCCGCCAGTTCATCAGTTTATCATAATCAGGCTCGTCCCTTGTGGTTCTTGTCAGTTCCGGGATTCCGCTCTCTTTTGCAAAAGCAATCCAAATCTCCGGCACCAGCACTCCCTCCAGGTCCAGACATACAATATTCATGTTCCCCTCCAATCTGAAGCGTTTTCGCTAAGTCTGCCGTCAGCCTTCTTCTGAACTGCAGGCAGAATAACCAGTTCTTCCCGGCAAGCCGAAAACACTGCAACGCAACTATTTTCTTTCTACAATTCAGTATACCGCACCCGCCTGCCAGTCCGCAACTATAATTTATGACAACAGCCTGTCTCGGCCACGGACCATACCAGAAAACTGCCTGAAAACTATAAAAGTCCCCTTTTACGCAAAAGGACGCAGGCACCCGGCCTGCATCCTTCCATATATCTCCCCTAAAACTCCACATCCACTTTCACACACGCATTTCCTGTCAGTTCTTCCGTCCGCTTATCCGGCTGTCCAGTTCCGGCAAAAAGAATATATTTCCTGCTCTCCTGTACGCGTTCCCCATCTTCATTAACCGCACAGAAAGCATCACCGGACACCTTTAGTTCAACACTTCGCCTTTCTCCTGATTCTAAGGAAACTTTCGCAAAAGCACAGAGACTGTAATTTGGCACCGCAAATGGTGACTCCAAATCCTTCACATACACCTGTACTGCATCTTTGGTCTCCACACTGCCCCGGTTAACCACGTCTACCCGCAGCGTCACATCCCGTGAAGCATCCTCTTTTGTGGTAATCTCCGCATTCTCCACTGCCACATTTCCATAGGTCAGTCCATAACCGAAAGGATAAAGCGCTTCTTCCGTCATATAGCGGTAGGTTCTGCCTTTCATGCTGTAATCCTCAAAAGCAGGCATTCCAGCAAGAGAACGATAAAAGGTCACTGACAATTTACCGGAAGGAGAAGCCTCCCCGAACAGGATATCTGCCACAGCCTTACCACCTCTGGCCCCCGGATACCACAACTGCAATACTGCCGCAGCCTTCTGATCTGCCAATGACAGATCAATGGCACTGCCTGCCAGCAGACACACGACCACCGGCTTTCCTACATTAAACACCGCTTCCATCAAATCTCTCTGACACTGCGGCAGGTTAAGATCTGCCTTATCCCCGGAAGCATAACTGTTACCGGTATCTCCTTCTTCGCCTTCCAGCGTCTCATTTAATCCAACACAGAGTATCACCACATCACTATGTTTGGCTACCACAACTGCCTCTGCAATGCGGTCATTTTTCCAGGCAAGTTCTTCCACACGATCCTTGAACAAATGAGAGCCTTCCGAATATAAAACTCTTCCATTAGGTCCGACTTTATCCTGTATTCCCTCTAATACAGTAATATATCTGGAGGAAGTCCCATGATAATTTCCTACCAAGGCCTCCCTGCTGTTGGCATTAGGCCCTATCACACCGATGGTTTTCCCATCCTGTACGTTAAGCGGCAGAATACCCTCATTCTTAAGAAGTACCACCGATTCCCTAGTAATCCGCTCCGCCACAGCCAGATGCTCTTCACACTCTACTTTATCATACGTAATCTGATCAAATTCATTCTCATCAAAGAGTCCCAGCAGAAACCGCGCCGTAAAAGCCCTCACTGCCGCCTCTGTGATTTCTTCTTCCGTCACAAGGCCTTCCTGCAATGCTTTTAACAAATGCAGATAGGTTACGCCGCAATTGATATCACAGCCGGACTTTAAAGCTAAGGCCGCAGATTCTTCCATCGTATGGGTCACCATATGATTCTCATGAAAATCTTTAATCGCCCAACAGTCTGACACGTAGTGCCCTTTGAATCCCCATTCGTCCCTTAAAATCTCTTTCATCAGAGTCGGACTCCCGCAACAGGGTTCCCCATTGGTTCTGTTGTAAGCGCCCATCACCGCTTCCACACCGGCCTCCTGCACACAGGCTTTAAATGCCGGCAGATATGTCTCTGCCATATCCTTCTTTGACGCAACGGCATTAAATTCATGCCGCACCGCCTCCGGGCCGGAATGTACCGCAAAATGTTTCGCACAGGCCGCGGATTTCAGCACTTCTTCCTGATCGCCCTGCAGTCCTTCCACATAGGCCACACCCATTCTGGAGGTCAGATACGGATCTTCTCCAAAAGTTTCCTGCCCTCTGCCCCATCTGGGATCTCTGAAGATATTCACATTGGGAGACCAAAAGGTCAGGCCTTTATAAATGTCCCTGTCACCTTCTGCCGAAAGCACATTATATTTTGCCCGTCCTTCCGTCGCTGCCACATCTCCTGCCTTATGTATCAGTTCTGTATCAAAAGTTGCCGCCATACCGATTGCCTGCGGGAAACTGGTCGCCACACCTGCTCTTGCCACACCATGAAGCGCCTCTCCCCACCAGTTATACGCAGGAATCCCCAGCCTGTCAATCGGCGGCGCATCATAGCGCAGCTGGGAGGCCCGCTCCTCCACCGTCATCCGGCTTACTAACTCTTTTGCACGCTCTCTTGCCTGCGCCCTGGCTTTATCACGATTCACCATACCTTCGTTTTCCTTCCCGTCTCTGCCATCATTGTCTACAGTTATGAATCACTCTGCCGCAAATAAATTGATATTGCTGCAACCATGCCTCCACCGTGCGCTAACCTTTCACGGCACCGGCTGTCAGACCTTCCACAATCTGATTACTGAATATACAGTATACAACAATTGTAGGTATGATAGCAATGACAATCGCCGCAAACATCTGCGAATAGTTTGTATTATATGGTCCCACGAACTTTGACAGAGATACCGGCAGTGTCTTCTTGGTATCTTCGGAAATAAATACCATCGCCAGAAGCAGTTCATTCCAGTTGGCCACAAAAGTCATCAATCCTGTCACAAAAAGTCCCGTCCTGGAAAGCGGCAGTGCAATATGTGTAAAGGATCTGTAGATAGAACAACCGTCAATGCAGGCTGACTCAAACAGCTCATTCGGGAGACTCTGGAAAAATCCTGTCATGATAAAGATTGTAATCGGCAGCGACAACGTCAGGTACGGCAGTATCAATCCTGCCTGACTGTTGGTCAGATGCATCTTGGAAAATCTGGTAAACACCGGAATCAAAATACAATGCACCGGAATCATCATGCCTGTCAGAAAATATGTCATCATCACGCCTGATAACTTCCATCTCATCCTGCCGATGGCAAAAGCCGCCATAGACCCTATCAGCAGACAGAGAATCAGCGTAATGCCGCAGACAAAGATTGAATTTAATGTTGCAGTACCCAGCCGGCCCGCAGTCCATGCAAAGGTATAATTTTCAATCATCGGCCTCTCCGGCAATGCCCAAGGCGAAACAAACAGGGTCTTATCATCTTTTAAAGAAACATAGACAACCCACAAAAGAGGCAGTAAATAAACAACAGCCAGAAGTGACAAAAACAGATAGATAATTTTCGTTATGATTTTTGATTTCTTTTTTCCTGCTTTATTCATACTTTGTCGCCTCCTTACATTTCATAATTATCAACTTTAACAAATTTGTTGATGATAAACGTCACAATCAGGCACATTACCAGAAGCACCGTACCAATGGCACTGGCATATCCGTATTTAAAATACTTAAATCCCTGTGTGTAAAGATGGGTTGCCAGCACGTCTGTCATATGATTCGGCCCGCCTTCTGTCATGTTAAAGATCAGATCAAAGAACTTCAGGGAGCCAATGGCGTTTAACGACATCGCTGTGGCTACCATGGGCCGAATCAAAGGCAGGGTAATATGACGGAATGCCTGTGCCTTGGTACAGCCGTCTATGTAAGATGCTTCATACAAAGAATTGCTGATTCCAGAAATCTGCGCCATATACAGCATCATGGACTGTCCTACATACTGCCACAGAGAAACCGACGCAATTACCCACATGGGAAGAATGATAAAGCCCTTGGTATCCATCAGCCAAAGAGGCCCTTCAATACCAAACTGCGCCAGAATCTGATTAATACCCAGTTTCGGTGTGAAAACGAACATCCACAAAAGACCCAGAGCTGCTGACGACAATACGCAGGGCAGATAATAAACGTTTTTAAAGAAATCCCGGCCCTTCTTGATATTGGTCAGAAGAGCTGCCAGGATCAGACCTGCAATCAGCTGCGTCACAACCGAGAAAATAAGGAAAAACAAGGAATTTTTCAGGGCAATTTTCATGGTTCTGTCTATGGTAAACAACTGTTTGTAATTTTCTAATCCAATAAACTCCGGCTTTGTCAATGCATTGTAATCACAAAAGGAATAATAAACTGATTGGCAGATTGGAATAAACAATACGAATGTAAATAACAGGAAAGCCGGTGCAACAAATACAATAATCGCTTTTTTATCTCGTAATAATTTGTCCATACACACCTCCAAAGTCTTAGAAAAATGCAGGATTGGATTGCTCCAATCCTGCCTATCATGTATCATAATGCTTTTACTGATTATTTATTCCAGACATTATTCTTATAGAAATCTTCCACTGTCGCAAGTCCTTCCTCTACAGGAGTACCCAGATAGATAGCAACCATCGCATCGTCAAAGCATGCGCCAGCCTCTGTGGTAGCCATGGACTCATTATAGAAACCGAAGGTAGATTTTGCATTGCCGAATACATCCATTACATATTCAAGCTGTGCAGGTGCCTTAGCAGCATCATACTCTACTGTAGTTACCGGAATCTTACCGCCAACCTCAGCTGTATACTTCTGAGCCGTGTCATCTGTAAAGTACTTCATGAAAGCGATAACTGCTTCCGGATGCGCTGTGGTTGCGCTCATGGCAAGACTGTCGGACTTCGCAATAACTCTGCCGTCTGTACCAGGGAAAGCGAATACGCCGCACTTGTTCTCGAACTCAGGATTTGCACCGTTAATCTGTGCGATTGCCCAGGAACCCTGAATCAGCATTGCTGCCTCTTCGTTGTAGAAGTTAGCTGTAGCAACATCGTTTGTATCACCAGCTGCTGTAGGCTGGAAATACTTGGAAATCTCAATCAGCTTATTGGTTGCATTCACTACATTAGCATCAAGCCAGGAAGCTTTACCCTCATCAATCGCTGCAAGGTCTACGCCTTCTGAATCACAAAGGTAACCAGCCAGCATGGATAAGCACCATGCGGTACCTGCGGAGATGGTAAGCGGTGTGTAACCAGCTGCCTGCAGTTTGTCACAGGCATCCAGCAGTCCCTGCCAGTCTGTAGGCATCGTGGAAATACCAGCAGCCTCAAACATTTCTGTATTATAGAATACACATGCTGCTGCAATATTTAACGGTACTGCATAAATCTTGCCGTCATAAGTCTGCTGTGAGAATGCACCCTCACCACCATTAAAGGTATCCAGCCAGCCGTCAGCTTTTAAGTATTCTGTCAAATCCGCTGCTACGCCGGGATCAACATACACGTCAAGGTTCGGACCAGGGCTTACGATAAAGCAGTCCGGTGTCTCCCCTGCTGCCACCAGGGCATTCAGCTTCGCATAATACTCTTCCAGATTGGTGGTCACTACATTGACATGATATTTGCCTTCATAGTCCTTGTTAAATCTCTCAACGGTCTCACGATAACCTATGGAAATCAAATCTTCCGTAGCGTTTAAATCATCCCAGAACATCCAGGTAATCTCTTCCACGCCCTCACTGGCCGCCGGTGCCGCTGCGTCTGTGCCGGATGATGCCGTATCCGTGCTGCCGCTGTTGTCAGCAGCAGGTGCATCGCTTCCACCGCCGCAGCCGACTAACATGGATGCAACCATGGCCGTGCTGAGTAAAACTGATAACACTTTCTTCTTCATGTAAAAACCTCCCTTTGCTATTTTTGCATATTTTGCATTAAAAACTGTATCACAAACTACAGTTTTTCGTCGCAAATATAGTATATCAAAGGGTATGAGCATATTCTTTTTAATAATTGCTCTATATATCACAAAAATTGCTTTTATTTAATTTCTTGCTATCATCATTTTGCCCTTTTTATATATTTTTCTCATACATTTATAGTCATATTTTGCCAAAGTTGACTTCTTCCGCTTATGTTTTTCATAGTATTTTGTATATTTTATGTTTATTTCTTTGTCCTTTTGTGCTAGTATAGAAATGCAAAAAAGCAATTTTTATAATAAAACAAGCAACTATTAAATACTCATAGCAATTTTTGTCAATCTCAACCGGCAGCCTGACGCTAAGCTGCAAGACACGTCCGGTTTTCAGTACAGAAGGGAGTTATCCATAATATGATCGAAGTATTAAACGGCATCAAAGAAACCGTCATCTATGAGAGTATCGAAGGATTCAAACTTCATGATAATACCAATTATGAGGCCTATCCCGAGCATTGGCATACCCCCATAGAAATCATCATGCCACTCAAAAATCATTATAATGTCTCTAACAAGAATGCATTCTTTACTTTACAGGAAGGGGATATCCTCTTCCTCAATTCCGGTGTTCTCCATGGTATGCCATCCACCATTCACGGAGAGCGGCTGATTCTCCAGGTAGACTTTGCTCTTTTACATAACGTAGCGGGAATCGAATCCACTCTGTCCACCATCCCCCAGGCGCTGCTGCTCACACCGGAAACCGCACCCTCAATCCACGAGCAATTAAAGCAGCTGATGCTCAACATCTTCACGGAGTATTACAGCGGCTCCATCCTGATCGGGGCTTCCATCTATGCCAAATTTCTTGAGATGCTGGTTCTAATAGGCCGCGAATACTCAGGCCAGAGAACAGCCTTTGACACGACTTCCCACAAGCAGAAAGAACACGCGGAAAAATTTATGAGCATCTGTAACTATATCCAAGAACATTGTACAGAGGACCTGTGCCTGGACGATGTCGCCGCCATCGCAGGATTCAGTAAATATCATTTTACAAGACTCTTTAAAAATTTTACGGGAACCTCTTTTTACAAATATCTGAATAAGAAGAGAATAGAACACGCGGAAAAACTTTTGGTGGATCCGGAACTTTCCATCACCGAAGTCGCCCTGCAGTCAGGGTTTTCAAGTCTCTCCGCGTTCATCCGAATGTTTAAGCTGATCAAGGACTGTACGCCCACCGAATTCCGCAATCTCTATGAATATTGAGACCTTACCGTCAGGATTGCTTTTCCCCGCAAAGAGTAAGGCTCATTCCCGCCGGTACACAGGCTTTGGTATAGCCAATCATCAGATAAACCGGCGTGGCGGTGGGATTATATATGATCCTGCCGTCCGCCGACATCACCAGGGAGCGAATAGCCGTCACATACTCATAAATCTCTATGTTCGTCGCATACCACACATCTTCCCTTCCCTGCAGTGCCTCACAGATATGCCTGATATGATCCCAGTTATTCTCCCGCTCAAACTCGAAACTGTGCCCCCAGATATAGAAAAGCGCCAGGTTCCGATACATGGGCGGATTTAAGAAATCCTCAATCATCGCATCCGTCACCTTATTGTGATGACAGGTTGGATGCCAGCACATAAAATCCCCCGGCAGATTGAAGTTCATCCGGTCTTCCACCGTCCTGGCATACACAATGCCAAGCTGCCTGGCCGTCTCCATCAGGCGGTCACTGTATTCTCCAAAGGGATAGGAAAATCCCCGCACAATCCGATTCGTATACCCCTCCAGGGCACGCCTGTCCTCTAAAAGTTCCCGCACCATCATCCCCTGCGACAGTTCATTAAAAAAGGGATGCGTCACCGCATGACAGGCCACTTCATGGTTATCATAAAGCGTGCCCACCTCATCCTTTGTAATATATTCCCTCTCACCAAGCGTCCCGCTGTTTAAGTGAAAGGTCCCCTTCATCCCATACTGGTCAAATATGCTCACCAGTCTTCTGTCATAAATCTGGGCATCATCATAACTGAATGTTACCGCCTTATCCTTCCCCTCCGGAAACAGGAATTCAATCATATCGGGTGTTCTCTTTTCTGTAAGCGCCATTGCTTCCACTCCTTTTACTCTAACCAACATGTTACCGCCTTAGCGTTTCCTACTGTTCATCTTCCACTAATTCAGGGGTTCTCTGCAAAAATAACAACTGTATCTTGTTCTCGGTGTCATAGGCACCAGATTCTCCGCTGCACAGTAAGCGCAGTTCACGCACCGGCTGTTGGGAGGAATGGGATCGCCGTCCAGGTGTCTGCCTGCCACCGCAAAACCGCCTTTTGCTTCTCGCAGACGTCTTTCCTCCTCCCACTTTTCCCTGGCGTGTTCTCTGGCATCCTCCTCTGCCTTTTTGGCCAAATAAGCTGTGGTGGATTCTTCTTCTGCAGCAGACTCCGGCATCTTTACCCCAGTTCCCGTCTGCGCGCCAGGCATGGGAACCGGCGTTCTCTGCGCATTAGGCACATTCCTGCCCGGCTTCCCCTGCATCCCTGTTCCTGTGTGAGACCAGGGCATATTCTGTCCCCAGTGTCCGTTCCTGGAATTCCGGTTCTGCGGCATCCGGCCATTGTTCTGATTACTATTTGTACCGGCCGTATGTACCGTAGTGTTGGGCGTCTGCCCGCCGCCGTAACCCCCGCCGTTCTTTCTTTTCTTAATGAGATAATAAATGAGCCCCCAAATCACAATTATCTGAATTAACCCCAGCATCCTTTCTCCTCCTCAACCCTCACATACTGTACTTCACGATCAAAAGTTCCACACTCATGATATCGTTCATCCTGCCGGTCTTGACAGCTTCCTCCGTCTCCACGCAGTCTGCCAGTGCCTTTTGCAGATCGGCCTCCTTAAATTTCGCCGCCTGGGCCACATACTTTCTGGCAATAAAACCAGCAAGCCCCACTTTCGTACCAATGGAATTGGCATCATAGCCTTTGTTCTTCAACTCTTTCACCTGCAAAAGCATATTGAACTGCCTGGTGATCAGATACAGAATCCGCATGGGAGGCTCCTTTAACGTCAGCAGATCATAATATAACTGCATAGCCTGTTTCTGCCGTTTGTCCGCTACCGCACTCACCATATCAAAGATCTGACTGCTCACCTGTCTCACACAAATCTCGTCAATATCCTGCGCGGTGACCACGTCCCTTCCCAGGCTATAGCACATGAGCTTTTCCAGTTCCCCGCGAATATTCTCCATATTCGTACCGGTCTTTTCCAGGAAAAAATTCAAATCCCGCTCCGTAATCTTCTTGTTTTCCTTCTTGAGAAATTCCAGAATCCAGCGTTTCAGGACGGCCTCGTCCTGGGTGTCACACGCAATCACACGTCCTTTTGCCTGAACCGCCTTATAAAGCTTACTCCGCTTATCCACAGCCGGTTCCACGAACACAAAAAAGGCTGTCTGGGCAGGCGATGCAAGGTACTCCGCAAGCGGTTCCCCGCCGTGCTTGAAAAGTTCGCTGTTTTCCAGCACAAGCACACGCCTTTGTGCAAGAAACGGCATCGTCTCCGCCAGATCAATAACCTCCCCCGCCTGGATGCCTTTGCCCTCAAAGTAATGCAGATTCATGGGATCGCCGTCCTCTAAAAGCGCTTTCTTCAGCCGGTCCCTGTACTGACTGCGCAGATAGGCTTCCTCGCCGCACAGAAGATAGACTTGTTTTAGTTGTCCCGTTTTTATTTCTTCGTTTAATTTTTTCATAATCTATATTCAGTATAATCGGTAAGCAGTCAAAAAACAACTCTCTTCGTCCCTGTATCATCATAAATATCCGCAATGCCTTCTTCGATGCAGCGTTAAAAGGTACAACATTCAGGCTTTCCGCCCTCATTGCGCCAGATACTCTTCCACCCATACTTTCCCTCTTCTGACCCGGACCGTCACCGCCCCGCTTGCCGGTGTCTGATAAACACGACAGCCCGCCGTTTCCAGTCTTTTCAGGGTTTCTTTATGGGGATGGCCATAGGCATTATGCCGTCCCGCTGAAATCAAAGCCATACGAGGAGCTGTACGTTCCACAAATTCCTGTGATGTGGAATTCTTTGATCCGTGATGGGCTGCTTTGAGCAGGGTAATGTCTTCTATCCCACGCTCCCGCAGGCCCTGTATCAGCATACTTTCACCCTCCCCCTCCAGATCTCCTGTCAAGAGCGCCGTAAACGTGCCAAAACGCAGAAATAACACAGTAGAATAAACATTGGTGTCCGCGCAGACATATCCTTTCCCTGGATGCATACAAGTTAACATAACTTTTCCTCTCTTTATGCTCTGTCCCGCATGGATATATTGGACAGGCACGCCTGCCTTCCCGGCAAGCATCTCAAGCTGATGATATTCTTCATTCCTGCTCTCTTGGGCCACATCGGGCAGAATCAGGCAGCCGATGCCTATCCCGTTCTCTTCATAAGCTTCCAGCATACCCTGTATGCCGTTCATATGATCGCTGTCCGGATGGGTGACAAAGACAGCATCCAGATAATTCACACCTCTGTATTTGAGAAAGGGAAGCATCTGATAGACATCCACATCTTTCTGGTCCGAACTGCCCCCGTCAATCAGGTAATGTTGACTATATCCATCCGTAAGATAGATACAGTCCCCCTGCCCCACATCCAACACCGTCATCTCAAATCCCTGCGGCAGCCGTACCGTAAGAACAAGCACCGCTGCCAGGACTGCTGCCCAGAACTGCCATTTGCGCATCCGTTCATAGAACAATGCCAGACCGGCCAGCAAAAGCAGGAACAGCACTGTCTGCCAGGCCTCAGGACATCCTGTAATCCACTGATGTCCCGGCAGCAAAAGGCATAGATTGCAGCACGCTTCATACATTCGCAGCAGAATAACCCCCGGCCAGGCCAGCCAGGTTCCCAGAGGCAGCATAGCGGCCGCCCCCGCCAGCGTCACAAGACCACCCAGAAGAATCACACTCATAGCGGGAATCACCAGCAGATTCAGCAGTACGGAATAGGGCGGAAACGCACTGTAAAACACAAGATATACCGGCAATGTTGAGAGGGAAATGCCAAGCCCCGCACAAAATGCCCGCACAAAACGGTTGTCAAAGAACCGATGCGCCTCCACAGCCGGCAGAAACAGCCCGATGCCGCAGATCGCCCCAAAGGAAAAGAGAAAACCGCTGTGGCGCAGATAGAGCGGCTGTTGTATGAGAATCGACAAAGCGGCCGCCATCATGGCAGTCAGCATATCATAGGTACGGCCAACCAGCCCGGCTCCCAGATGAAAGCCGAACATAATCAGCGCCCTGACAATGGAAATTCCCATTCCTGTCATGGTTCCATAGCAGTACATCACAGCAATGGATAATATTATGTTAACTGCATTAGGCACATGCAGCCTTCTGAGTATCTTATAAAGTCCCATTCCCAGAATGGATAGATGAAGCCCGCTGATTGCCAGAATATGTAAGATGCCGTTTTGCTGATACAGGCTCTTAATCTCCGCATCCAGTGTCCCCTTCTCCCCCAGAAGCATGGCCCGCATAATAGCAGCCTCTTTCTCCGGATAGCTGGCTTTCAGAAGAAGAGCCAGATATTCTTTCAGCCGATAAAGCCTCTCCCTGAACGAGTCACATGCCTCACTCTCCGCCAGACATCTGCTCCCTAACAGTCTGCCCTGCTGTCCCATGATATGGTAGTAATCCGCAGCGTCAAAGGCTCCTGGGTTTGTAGCATGGGCAAAAGCCTGGAATTTTCCCTCCACCACCACATAACTTCCCATGGCAGGATCTCCTTCCTCCAAATAACATAGAATACCCGTAATCTGCTCTGTATCCGCCATCTGCAGCTTTTCTTTGTTTGCTCTGCAATATGTTTCTATCTCGTTAACCGATGCCGCTGTTGGTATGCCAGACATCTTTGTTCTCTTCATGGAATCTGCCGGAATATGATTTGGCTTAGTTGTATCAGAATCTGATAAGATCTGTGTCAGACTGGATATTTGATCCGGTTTCAGAACAATGACCTGTTCCAAAGATACCGTCAGGACTTCCTCTCCTCCGGAAGTCCTGTATTCTTTCCATGCCACCCGCCCCAGGGCTGTGACATTCTCCTGATGCAGCGTCTCCACTGTCGGCGCGCCGCGCGAAATCCATGGAATCGCTGTCAGCATTGCCGCCACAAATGCCAGGCCTGCCAGGCATAAGGGTCTGCGCATATTATATCAACTCCTTATCTCTTATTGTTTGGTCTGCACTGTGGAAAGCAGATCCAGATTTCTCTCAAATACGTTATTCAAGCTCACATTTTCCCGATAAGAAACATCGGTCTTCCCATTAATGGAAATCTGTACCTTATTTACATTGGACAATTCCACCAGAGAATTGGTAATGGAATAAATGGTCACATCAGAAGACACATTATAAGGCTGGTTCTGAAAAGACTCATCCAAATTTACATAACATATTCCGTCTTTCACCGTAACACTCACGATCTTCGTAGCCGGATTGATGGTGGGGTAAGATCCCGTTGCCTTAGGCCCTTCTATCAGCTTTTCCACCACCAGCTTCTCCAGGGCTATGTTGCTGTTATACACTACATTCCTCTGATTCTCCTCCACCAGGAGATCTCCTGTCTCATTGGCAAAATAAAGGTGCAGATCTACCTTTTCATAGGCATTGATCTCATTGCCCGCATTCTCTATGAAAGTATCTGCCGTCATGATGCCCACAGCCACACCGTTACTGTCTGCAAGCGCTTCCCCCGCCACCGTAAAGGTGATACGTTCCACATCGGGTATCTGCACCAGCGTCCTGACAATGGCCGCACGAATGAGGATTTCCCTGATTCCCCACAGTTCCCTGTACTTCTCATCAAAATCCACCGTCAGAAGACCGCTGTCAAGTACATGTCCCGTTATGGAGAACTCTTCCGCCAACGGAGCCTGATATTCCATTTTCTCCGGCTTCGTCTGCAGCTGTCCCGTCAGCTCCGCAAACAAATCTTCCGCATCCACAGACTCTGTGAAATACTGCCGGCTGATAATCTTCGTCTCATCATTATTTACATAATATATCTCGTATGCCGTCCCCGGCTGCGCTTCCACGTTTCTCCCACAGGCTGCCAAAGCAAACATCACACCAAGAATCACAATACAGGAGAACAATCTTCTTAATTTCTTCATTTCACTCCACCTTATACGGCTATATAAGTCAACGGAATCTTCACCGTGAAATCCGTCCCTTCGCCCTCAGTACTCTGTACCTTGATGGTTCCCCGATGTTTCAGAATCGCACTCTTGGTGATAGCCAGGCCAAGACCCGTGCCGCCAATCTCCCGGGATCTTGATTTATCCACACGGTAGAACCGCTCATAAATGTTTTCCAGAGCATCCGCCGGAATCCCAATCCCCGAATCTTCCACCTTCAGCGTAAAGAACTGATGATCCGCATCCAGTGTCACCTTCACGAAACCGTGCTCCTTATTGTACTTGATGGCATTTTCCACCAGATTGGAGATTGCCTGGGTAATCTTGACTTCATCCACGGTGGCCGTCACAGGACGTATGCTCTCATAGACCAGCTGCACATCCCGTTTCATGGCAATGGGGCGAAGCCTCCTCATAATCAGTTCTACCAGTTCATTCACATCTACCTGGGAGATATTTAAATCCGCAGCAGTCCTGTCCATCTTCACCAGAGACAATAAATCACTGATAATCTTGTCCTCGCGCTCAATCTCTGCCGCAATATCGGTCATAAACTCCTGATACACCTCTATGGGCACATCTTTCTGGGTAATCAGCGAATCCGCCAGCACTTTCATGGAAGTGATCGGCGTTTTCAATTCATGGGATACATTGGAAACAAACTCCTGCCTGGAGTCATCTAACATCTTCATCCGGCCAAGCACCCGGTTAAAAGCATCCCCGATCAGCTCTGTCTCCCGACAGTCCGGCACAGAAATCGGATCGTTGGTATACCCGGCCTGCACCTGATCCAGAGCCACGATAATCTTCTTAAAAGGCTTAAACAGAATCTTTGACATCAGGACCACACCCACAATGATGGCCAGGCTCACCAGGGCTTCCACCACCAGAGCCTGGCGGTTTAAGCTGTCCATGGTAGCTATGATACTGTCGTTGGACGCACTCACCAGCATGACCCCGCGGACCACGTCAATCTTCTCTCCCGCCGCTTCTGGCGCCGGCATCTCCAATGTCTCTGTAATGGGAATCGTCATCTCAATATAACCATTTTCCCTGTCATATTTACTGGTGCTCTCACCCTTGAGGCAGCGGATGACCTCTTCCGAAATAATGGTCCTGCCTTCTCCGATCCCATAAGTATCCTTCACGATCTTAAGGTCGCTGTTGATAATCAACACACGCCCGTCATATAAATTAGACAACTGTTCCAGTTCCGCATTAATGACTTCCGAGGAAGTATCCTGCAGATAAGTATAAGTAAGCAGGTGATTGGCCAGAATCCGAAGCTGCGTGGTAATATCAGAGGTTCTGATATTCACTGCACGCTGTTCGTAATTTTGTAAGATTGCATACCGCATGACAAAACAGGGAATCAGTCCCACGATAAGCATAATCAGAAAGATTCGTACTTTCAGACTACGAAAGATTTTTAATTCACGCATTTTCATGTTAAGCAAAGTAATATCCCACACCCCACTTGGTCCGCACATAGGCGGGCTCTCCCGGCACTTCCTCTATCTTCTCCCGCAGTCTTCTGATATGTACATCCACTGTCCTCACATCTCCCGGATAATCACTTCCCCAGACCAGTTTCAGCAGATTTTCCCTGCCGTAGACTTTTCCCGGATTCTTGATCAGAAGTTCCAGCAGTTCAAATTCCTTGGCTGTCAGATTAATCTCCCTGTCTTTGATATAGACCCTCCTGCTCTCACAGTCAAGACGCATGTCTCCCCGTTCGACCACTTTCGACTCTTCCTTCTTCGCGCTCTTCCTGTTGGTCCTGCGCATAATGGCCTTAATCCTGGCTTTCACTTCCAGGATATTAAAAGGTTTGGTAATATAGTCGTCCGCGCCATACTCAAGCCCCAGGATCTTATCCATATCTTCTCCCTTGGCCGTCAGCATGACAATCGGTACACTAGAAAACTCCCGAATCTGCTGACATACTTCAAATCCGGTCATCTTAGGTAACATCACATCCAGAAGAACCATATCGTACTGATTCTGCCTGGCCAGTTCCAGGGCTTCTTCCCCGTCGTATGCGCAGTCCACTTCCATACCGTCCTGCTCTAAACTGAAACGAATCCCTTTGACGATCAACTTCTCATCATCCACCACTAAAACTCTCTGTGCCATTCCAATTCCCCACCCTCACTTTACACTGATGCTGTCCTTTATCTTCTCATAGGTTCCCTCTTTGATACCGCTTACCTGCATGATATCTTCCGGGCTCTTAAAGGCACCGTGACTTTCCCTGTAGGATACCACAGCCGCCGCCCTGGTGGCTCCGATTCCCGGAATCCTGCAAAGCTCCTCCACGGACGCTGTATTGATGTTAATCCTGCCCTCATTAGTCTGCGCCGTCCCTGCGCCTGACGAATCCCCGGCCATTTGCACACTCCCCTGCGCCACAATGCCTATCTGCATATTACTGCCCGGTACCGTCTGCCCGGATTCTCCTTCCGAAGTGTCGGCCTTCGCATCCGCCTCCTGGCTGACAGTTCCCTCCTGCCTGATGTGTTCAGCTTCCTCCTTCGTAGGAATGACCAGCTTCACACCATCCGGAAGCTCCTGTGCCTGGTTTACATAATTCTCCTCTGCATCTTCCGAAAATCCGCCGGCCGCCTGCACCGCTTCATAAACCCGGCTGCCCGGCGTCAATTCATAGACTCCCGGTGCCATGACGGCACCACAGACATGAACAAAAATGCTCCCCGGCTCTTTCACTATGTAAGCTGACGCTCCGGTGTGCCCGTCACTCTCTGCACCCGAATTGTCCGCAGCAATATCCTCTGACATGGTCTGACCGGGATTTCCATCCGTCCCTGCCATCTCCACAGTCTGCTCCAAACCGCTTTGCACCCCTACCTGTCCATGGGTATCCTCAGCCAGCAAAACCACTTCCTCTTTCTTCGTACAGCCGCACAATAGACACAACATGCACAGACCAATGGAAGCCGCCTCAAACAGCTTTTTTCTAACAAATATAAAGTTCTCTTTGTACCGCATAGTTTCCTTTCCGGGCCTACCGCCCTTAAGGAAGTTCCCGCTATGCACTGTATTTCCATTGTAAAATAAATCGGCCCCTATGTCCACTTAAAAATAATGATTCCTGCAATCGCCACACCCATGCCAATCATCTTGCGCACCTCAAGCGGCTGCTTTTCCACGCCAAAAAGTCCAAACAGTTCAATCAGATAGGCCACTGCCAGCTGCGAAATCACAATAAGCATGACTGCCCGCGCAGGCCCCAGCATCTCCATACCTTTGATGACGGTATATGTGATAAAAGCACCTATGGTGCCTCCTAAGAGCATATATTTCGGCTCCACCTTAAACAGGGAACCAAAAGAAGACCTGTCCGTGGCAAGCCACGCCGCAAGACAGACCAAAAGCGCCGTAAATTGTACAAAGGCATTGGCCACCCAGATACCGGATGTCTTCGTCACCTGTGTGTTAAAAACTCCCTGCACGCTCATCAGCGCGCCTGACAGTAAAGCTATCAAAAATCCAAACATGGCCTCTCCGTTCCGGAGCATTTACACTCCTATACAAAATAAGACAAGACAGTAAACACCGTCTTGTCTTATCCTATCCATTTTGGTAAAAATTATTCATCCCCGCCATCTTCTGCTGCGCTTCCTTCTGCCTCCACGGTCTCCTCTTCCTCTTCCACCGGTTCCGGCAGGTCTATATATTCCTCCGTATATGCCTCTCCCAATATCTGGGACATAATCTGCTCGGACAAGGCTTTTAACGAATCATTGGCGTCATCTCCCGTCCAGATCTTGGCAAACGCGATTTCCAACTGTACCCAGAAATTACTGGTCTCAAGCATCTTCGGCATGGGTACGGAATTGGCATACTCTTCCAGAAAAGCCGCTGCATTGGGATTATCATAAGTAGTCCCTCCTGCATACACAGGAAGTTTACCTGTCCTGGTATAGAGATCAGCCGTGGCATATTGCGTCAGATAGACCGCAAAATCATTGGCCATCTCCTTTTGTGTGGAATATCCATTGACCGCCACACACTGGGTCACCGACAAAGATGAGGACCGCAGCTGTTCACTCACATCAGGCAGCATGGACATACCATACTCATAGGCAAACTCTCCCTCTTCCCTGGCTTTCTCTATCCTGGAAAGAGCATCTGATGTGGCAACCGTATATACAATCTTGCCATCCATAAAATCCTGCAAAACACCGTCATAGCTGATTTCTTTCGTATCGATGGAAAAGAACTGGTTTAAATCCTGATACACCCGCAGACAGCGAATGGCCTCTTCATTATAAATATGAATGGAATCTGAACGATCACCGCTTGCGCCGCCCACATCAATATAGTTTCCCACAATGAAATAATTATAAAAAATATCCGACACATCCCATTTAAAGACGGCCTCCACCTGCTCCGGTGCGTCATATACATCCGCAAAGGCCAGGATATCATCAATGGTATGAGGAAGTGTCTCCTCTATCTTCGCAGCGACAGCCTCATCGGAAATATCCGCAGCAAGCTCTTCTCCTGACGCATTTTCCTCTACCTCACCGTTATCGGCCTGCTCCTGGGACTCCTCCGCAATCTCCAGATCCCTTTGTGCCTCAAGCTGCGCCCTGGCCCAATCCTCCAGATATGTCTTATTATATAAGAAACAGCTTGTCTCAAAGTAAAAAGGATAAGCCATCTGTTTATCACGATAAGTCACAGCACGGACTGCCGTCTCCGGCAGAATCTGTTCCATAGGAAGCGCCCCCTGCGGCATTCTCACCTCGGAAGCCAGCCCTGCCAGATACGCTTTCTCCAGGGAATCATTGCTGACAATATATAAGTCCGGCACTTCCTCGGTCTGCAGGGATGCCTGGTTGATCGTCTCCAGATATTCCAGGCCCGAAGTATATACCGGTACCACACGCACATCATCCTGATATTCGCTGTAGGAGACCACCACACTATTCAGATAATCTGTCAGCGCCTCATCCGTATACCACAAATACAGGGTATCTCTATGTCCGAAGAGGGTATCTTCCTCCACTTCTGCTTCCTCATCATCCCGCTGCACCAATATGCCGAGCCTGCCTGTTCCATACAGACCGCCTGCAAGCAATGCAACCGCCAGAATCATCACCAATCGTCTTTTCAGAGTCACTTCTGCTCTCCTTCTGCCTCTTTTATGCACTCACGCAAAATCACCATCATATCGTCCACATGTTTCTCCTGAATGACCAAAGGCGGTACAAAACGGATGATATCCGTCCCCGCGTTGATCAGCACCAGACCCTGGTCCATGGCCCGTGTGATAATATTTCCCACCGGTCTGTCAAAGACAAGTCCCTGTAACAGTCCCACACCGCGTCTTTCTTTCACGCAGTCAAATTCCTGCACCAGTTCATCCAGACATCTGCCAAGGTAGGCACCTGTTCTCTCCACATTGGCAAGCACATCCTCTTTCTCAAACAATGCAAGCACCTTACAGATTGCCGCACAGGCCAGGGGATTGCCGCCGTAGGTAGTGCCATGATCACCGGCTGCCAGGGAATTTGCTCCCACTTTCTCTGTCATCAGAAAGGCACCCACAGGCACCCCGCAGCCAAGAGCCTTGGCGGTGGTCATCACATCCGGCTTAATGCCGAACCGCTGCCAGGCATACATGGTGCCGGTACGCCCCATGCCGCACTGAATCTCATCCAGGATCAGCAGAATATCCCGGGCATCACACAAGTCCCTGACTTTGCGCATAAATTCTTCCGTGGCCGGGTAGATACCGCCTTCCCCCTGCACTGTCTCAAAGAGGATGGCACAGGTTTTGTCCGTCACCTGGGCTTCCACACTCTCAAAGTCATTTAAGTCGGCAAAGCGGACGTTGCCTATCATGGGTTCAAAGGCTTCCCTGTAATGGGGATTACCCGTGACAGACAGCGCCCCCATGGTACGGCCATGGAAAGAATGATTCATGGCGATGATCTCATGATCTGTTGTGCCATCCTTCAGATAAGCATACTTTCTGGCTGTCTTGATAGCCCCCTCAATGGCCTCCGCCCCGCTGTTGGTAAAAAAGACCCGGTCCATACCGGAAATCTCTTTCAGCTTCTTCGCCGCCTCAATGGCCGGCAGATTATAATAATAGTTTGAGGTGTGGATGATCTTATCAATCTGCTCTTTCAGCGCATCATCATACTCCCTGTTATGATATCCCAGGGCAAAGACCGCAATCCCGGACACAAAATCCAGATATTTCTTGCCCTCTATATCATAGAGATACACTCCCTCTCCCTTCTCGAAAACCACCTGATAACGATTATAGGTATGAAGAAGGGCTTTCTCCGCTTCGTCTATATATTCCTGCATTGTTGTACTCATATTACTCCCTGTTCTGCTGCGTCCCTGCGCCGCTTTGCGTTCTGCATCCTCTGTCAGTTTTCTGCTTTCTCAGGCCCATCTTCATCTCTGATAATGGCAGTTCCGATACCCTGGTTTGTGAAGATTTCCAGAAGCAGGCAGTGGGCAATCCGTCCATCCAGAATATGAACCCTGCCAACGCCCTCCCTGATAGCCTCTGTGCAGTTATGCAGCTTGGGCAGCATGCCGCCGCCAATGAAACCGCCGTCTATCAGTTCCTCTGCCTGAGATGCCGTCAGTCTTGAGATAAAGCTGGCCTTATCATGAATATCCTTATACAGTCCCTCGATGTCTGTCAAAAACACCAGTTTGTCCGCCCCCACTGCCTTGGCGATGGCACAGGCCGCATCGTCCGCATTGATGTTGTATGTCTGAAACTGATTATCCAGTCCGATAGGCGCCACGATGGGAAGAAAATCCTTTTCCAGAAGATCATAGAGAACCTTGGGATCCACATGGGTAATCTCTCCCACATAACCGATGTCCTCCCCGTCCGCATATTTCTTGTCACACTGCAAAAGGCCGCCGTCCTTACCGCTGACGCCCACAGCCCTGACACCCAGCTCGCCGACCATGCGGACCAGATTCTTATTGACTTTATTCAGGACCATCTCCGCAATCTCCATGGTCTCCTCATCTGTCACCCGCAGACCGTTCACAAACCTGGCCTCCTTACCAACCTTGCCCACCCAGCGACTGATTTCCTTGCCGCCGCCATGCACAATGATAGGCTTAAATCCCACCAGCTTTAAAAGTGTCACATCTTTGATCACGTTGCGCTGCAGTTCCTCATTGCTCATGGCACTGCCGCCATACTTGACCACAATGATCTTACGGTTAAACTTCTGAATATAAGGGAGCGCCTCAATCAAGACCTCTGCCTTCTCCAGGATTTTATTCATTTCCTGCTGTTCCATGGTGATTCCTCTTTTCTATATGTTCTGGCTTTCTTAGCCCGTCTGTTAACTGCGGTAGTCCGCATTGATTTTCACATAATCATAGGTCAGGTCGCATCCCCAGGCGGCTGCGCTCTCCTCGCCCCGTTTCATATCCACGATCACACGCACTTCCGGGGCTGAAAGAATCTTCTCTGCCTCTTCCTCATCATAGTCTGTCAACATTCCGCCCCGGCAGATCTGCATCCGCATCTCATCACTTTCACAGTAAATATCCACCTGCTCCGGATCGAAATCAACCCCCGCATACCCCAGGGCGCACATAATCCTTCCCACATTGGCATCGTGGCCGTATATCATGGCCTTGGTCAGACTGGAACAGACTACGGATTTGCTCAGTGTCCTGGCTTCCTGCTTGGTTGCCGCATGGATGACTTTCGTCTCAAACAATGCCGTGGCGCCCTCTCCATCACCGGCCATCTTCTTAGCCAGGGTGGTATCTATATAATGTAATGCCTCTTTAAACTTATCATAATCAGCATTCCTGGCGGTAATCTCCGGATTTCCTGCAAGACCATTGGCCAGCACAATCAGGGTATCGTTGGTGGACGTATCTCCGTCTACCGATATCATGTTAAAGGTATCTGCCACATCCTCCCGCAATGCCTCCTGCAGGAGTTCTTTGGAAATAACTATATCCGTGGTTACAAAGGCAAGCATGGTGCACATATTGGGATGAATCATACCGGAGCCCTTGCACATGCCGCCTACAGTAACTTTCCTGCCGCCGATCTCAATCTCCACTGCCGCCTGCTTACACACAGTATCCGTGGTCATGATGGCTTCCGCTGCTGCCTGTCCGGCTTCCAGGGTATCTGCCTTTGCTGCCGCCAACTTCTCCACACCGGCTGTAATCTTATCCAACGGCAGCTGCCAGCCGATCACACCTGTGGACGCCACCAGCACCGAATCCTCCGGGATGCCCAGTACCTGCGCCGCCTTATCGGCCGTCTGCCGGCAGTAGTCATATCCCTGCTTCCCCGTGCAGGCGTTGGCAATGCCAGCATTGACAATCACTGCCTGGGCATAAGGCGAATGGTCCACCACTTCCTTATCCCACAAAACCGGCGCCGCCTTCACCACATTGCTGGTAAAAACACCGGCTGTCCGGCAAGGCACCCGGCTGTAAATCATGGCCATGTCCTTTCTGTTCTGATATTTAATCGCTGCTTCCACCCCGGCTGCCTCAAACCCCGGCGCTGCCGTGACGCCGCCTTCTATTATCTTCATTTGACTCCTCCATGTCTGTATGTAAATTTTCTCAGAATTTCCTTACGCTGCTCCCTGCTCTGGCCCGGCTGCATATACACAACTGCACCATCAACCAATATACATCAAATCCAACCGTATTGCAACCACATAGACTTTGCGAAGCACTTCACGAAACGCAGCATCCGAGATGCCTGGAGAAACGCGAATCACAGTTCTTGTCCCAATACCTTCTCCAACTCCATAATCATGGTATTGACAAAAGAAATCGCCGTTGGATCCTTACACATATTAAGCAGAAGCGCCCTGATATTCCTCTCAAAATCATCCGGCAGTACCCGGCACTCTTTCACACAGATATCTAAAAGTCTCTTTTCTCCGGGATGCAGTTTCTCATTCATGGCAAAAATCACATCAAAATAGGATGCCAGGAACTTATGCACCTCCTGATTGATGCTGACCAGATCACCTCGCTTCATGGCCTTGGTGATCTGCCCCAGATAGGTGTTCATGCCGTATTTGATCAACTGCATATTATGACTGATGATATTCTGCTTCAACGGCTAAGGATATCTTATCATAAATTTCTGCTTGGCCTGTGCCAGTCTGCCGCCCTTATCATATGCAATGCGCCCGGTCAACAGACTATGCCACATGCAGGTCGTGCAGCCGGCAAGCGCCTTATGTTTCTCCAATGCAGCCTTTCTGTCCTCCACAGGAATCTGTTCCTTACAATAGACATATACATCATAATCCGAATAGACATCATTTTTCTTGAGCGCGCGGGAGCCGCCGATTGCCATCGACTCTACCTGCGCAAATCTGGCAAATTCATTGAAAATATCCTGTACCATCTCTTCCGCTCCCTGGTGGTATCACCATTTTTCTGTCAGGAAACTCTGATGCAGCAGCATAACGTGGTCTCTTATGGTTTTATTCTGTTATTGCTTTCTCCCACTCGCTCTCTTTAAACCCGGGACACACGGTTTGGTCACTCACAAGAAGCGGCCTTTTCACCAACATCCCATCCGCGGCAAGAAGCGCAATCTGCTCTTCCTCACTCATATCCGGAAGCTTGTCCTTCAGAGCCATCTCTTTATAAAGCAGTCCGCTGGTATTAAAGAACCTCTTCAGCGGCAGTCCGCTCTTTTCATACCATGTTTTCAGTTCCGCAGCCGTGGGGTTTTCTTCTTTGATCGGGCGGCCCTCATATTCGACACCCTTTTCTTCCAGCCATTTCAAGGCTTTCTGGCAAGTGGAACATTTTGCATAATAAAGTACGATTGGTTTCATTTGTGTTCCTCCCTTTCCCTTATGTCTCACTGTCTGACCGGCATGGATACCGGCAGCTGTTTTTCTTTCTATTTTATCAATATCTTCCACATTTTTGCAACTATGAAACAAAAGTACCGCCTCATAACTTTATAAAAGTTAAAAGAAGCGGTACTCTCCTGCCACATATTTTCTTAATTATATTATTTCATGCTTTCCGGCGCTTACTTCGCGATTGCCTTAAACGCTGCTGCCTGCGCTGTCATGCCCCTTTCTGAAGCCAGTCTTTCAATGGAGGATGCCCCAAAGAAACCATCAATCTCAGGAACATTCTGAATCACATAAGCGGCATCTTCCGGATCTGCAATCGGGCCTCCATGACATATCACCATAATATCCGGGTTCACTTCCCGCCCTGCTTTGATGATCTCACGAATCTTGACACAGCAGTCATCCAGTGTTACTGCCGTCTCCGCTCCGATGGATCCTTTGGTGGTAAGTCCCATATGTGCAACCAGAATATCCGCTCCGGCCTGCGCCATCGCTTTGGCCTGCTCGGGATCAAATACATAAGGACAGGTAAGCATATCCAGATTATGCGCCTCCCGGATCATATCCACTTCCAACCCGTATCCCATGCCCGTCTCTTCCAGATTAGCCCGGAATTTGCCATCAATCAATCCTACTGTGGGGAAATTCTGCACGCCGTTAAACCCCTGTTCCTTCAACTGTTTCAGGAAAATATCCATCACCCTGAAAGGATCTGTTCCGCACACCCCCGCCAACACTGGTGTCTTCTTAACAATAGGCAGTACTTCCTGTCCCATCTCCTGAACGATTGCGTTAGCATCGCCATATGCTAATAATCCTGACAGCGATCCGCGTCCAGCCATTCTAAAGCGTCCGGAATTATAAATAATCAACATATCCACATCCGCTTTTTCACTGCATTTTGCAGTGATACCGGTCCCGGCACCTACTCCTACCAAAATTTTACCCTGGTTTGTCTGTGCCCTGAAATCAGCCATAATCTCGCTTCTTGTTTTTCTCAACATTGTTTCCTTCCTCCTGTTTTCATCTATTTTCTTACTATTTCCGTTCTTTTTCCATCAGCGCAATCAATTTCTTTGCCGCCATTTCAGCAAACTCTGCATCATTGATATTATGATCCATCTCAATCACTTCAACGTATTGGTTATCGATTCCCTGCCGGATAGCAGCAAACAATTCTTTTCGCTCTTCGGGGCCGTCAAACGGCTGGCCCTCGGCATCAATCATGGATACTCCTTTTGCCGGCAGCAGGACTGTCATCTTCGCCCCGGCCTGGTTCCATTTAGAGGCCAGCATGGCGCCTATTTCATGATTTTCCTCCACAGTAGTCCGCATCAGGGTGACTGTTGGATTGTGTTTATATAAATTTCTGGATGCAAACTGCTCCGGCACCGTATCCATGGGCCCGAAATTTACCATATCACAGGCTCCTACAGACACAACCTGCGGTATTTTGCACTGTATTGCCGCTTCACATCTGGCACTGCCTGCCGCCAGAACGCCTCCCACAATCTCATCACACCATTCTGTGGTCGTCAAATCAAGCACGCCCTGGAAAAATCCCGCGTGAATCAATGCCTCCATTGTCTTTCCGCCAGTCCCGGTAGCATGAAATACCAATACCTCATACCCGCTTTCTTCCAGACAGGCCTTCGCCCGGTCCACACATGGTGTGGTGACGCCAAACATCGTTGCCGCAACCATCGGTTTCGTCTCTTCATCCTCCGGCGTCTGTTCTGGTTCCAGACTGACCATGCCGGCAATGGCAAGAACAGCATTTTGGAATATGGTCTTTGATATCTTATTTAACCCGGCCACATCTACAATAGACGGAATCATCATAATATCACTGGTTCCCACATACTGTGCCACATTCCCGGAAGCCATGGTGGATACCATTACTTTAGGAACCCCAATCGGAAGCGCCCGCATTGCAGGCGTTACCAACGATGTACCGCCTGAACCGCCAAAGGAAATGATACCATCAAACTTTCCTGCCTCATATAATCGGGGTACAAGGATTTCCATTCCTTTTGACAATGCTTCCGTTGCCATAGCCCTGTCTTTGCGCTCTGCAATTTCCCTGATATCATATCCTGCTGCCGCTGCAATCTCACTATTTGTAACATCCGCTTCAAAATCCGGGGCAAATACCCCTGTGTGAATCATATAAGGAGTGATTCCCAACTTTTCCACCAGTTTCCTGACATACCAAAACTCTTTCCCTTTTGTGTCAAAAGTTCCGGCAATCGCTATTGTCTTCATACCCTGCTATCTCCTTTCTTTTTCACCGCTCTTCGCTCAATTACGAGATTCGCTTCACAAACGTAAACGAGCAAAAAATTTCCTATAGAATCAAAAGAGGCAGAACCTGTTATCATTAACTAGATTCTACCTCTTTGCTGTCTCTCAGTAAATGTTCTTATATTATCTTTTCTTGTTCTTATATTATCTTCCTGTCGTGTCTGTATTTTGTTTTCTTGTGTTTATATTATATTTACGTTTTAAACACTATTCTGTGATACTCACCAGGTGTTAAACCTGTGCGCTTTTTAAACATCTTACCAAACTGCACATAATCCGCGTAGCCCACCGCCTGCGCAATTTCCTTACAGGAGATATTGCTGTTTGCCAACAACTCCTTTGCCTTATTGATCCGATATGTGACCAAATACTCTGTAAAAGAAATTCCCATCTCCTTTTTAAACCGGACACTCAGATAGGAGGGGGAAACATGCGCCACCAAAGCCAAATCCCCTAACTGTATTTCTTTCATATAATGGTCTTCTATATATTTCTTTACAAAATCCGTATAATCTCCTGTGTTCCAGTTCCCATTTATCATTTTGACCATAGGGTCATTTTCATCAAAGCTGCCGTAACTCTTGAAAGCCTTCGTGGTATTGTAAATCGCACGTTCTGCCGGTATACGCTCAAACGTAGAGCCTCCTATGTAACCCTGACAGGACGTATTCTGATAGATATACTGCATATCCACCGGTGTACTCGCAGGACCGGCATAAATCATTCGCAGCACCTGGGGATTTTTTTCTTCACAGACACTGAAAATGTGTTCCGTTATCCTTTTTGCTTCCTGAATAGAAATCGCATTCTTCGCCCCTAAAAATCCCCCTTTAGTCAGCCCCAAATGTACACAGATAACGTCGGCCCCCGCTTCCAGCATGCCCACGGCTTCCGACTGTGTTGTCACAAAAGCGACTGTAAAAAGCTCAAGATAATGTGCCAGCCTTACTGCCTCCACCTCTCTTGCATAGGTATTCCCCTCCTCTTCCAACGCTGCCCGAAACGTCCCGTCAATCAGGGACAGCGTTGGAAAATTGACGATTCCGGAAAATCCGTTTTCCTTAATCACTTTCAGATAATCATAGATATGAATTCCCGGATCCGCAGCAAACAGGCCGAAAAGAACCGGCACATCCCGAATGATGGGCAGAAGCTCTTTAGTTCCCAATTCCATCACAATATGATTGCTATTCCCATAACAAAAATAGCTTGCATAAGAACTGCGCCCCATAACACGATATTTGCCCGCACTGAGCGCCAGCAGGAAATCTGCACCGCCCATTGCAGCATACTTGGCCGTCATACCTGATCCTGCTGCCGCCCCCACAATATGTCCATTTACCTTTACCTGCGCATGCAAGCAGCGCAAAATCCTATTTCTATCCATACTTTACTCTCTCTAAAACAGACATATCCTGGGTACCTTTTACGGCATTCTTCTGCCCTTGGCCCGACTATTGTGCGAACCCCTCCGTACTGACTGCCGCCTCCATATCTTCCGGCATTTCCACATTCGCTTCTGCATTTTCAGCAACCTCCAGAGGATCCTCGTATTCCTTCTTCTCTTCCTCGTCTCCCCAGAGGGAATCCCAGTCTTCATGCTTCTGATTCATGTTGATGGCCGCCATATTCTTGGCCATTTTATAAATATCCATATTAAATTCCATCAACTTCTTCTCATCCTGGGCCGGCACTCTGTCACCCCGGCTGATTCTCCTGGCAATTTCCAGACACTTGGCCATCTCCTCGCCGTACTCCTTCATGGCTTCGCCCTGCTGCTTTGCCACCACGCTGTTAGCGATTCCCATTTCCTGATCTGTCAGATCTGCCAGTACCTTCTCATTCTTCTTAATCTGTCCGGAAAGAGCATCTATCTGTCCCTGCAGCTCCTTCTCCCTCGCCAGATATTCCTCGGACAGTTCAAATGTTACCCCCAGCAGTTCACTTTTCTCCTGGGCCTTTTCCATTTTCCTGCGGTTTTCTTCCCGCTGTTTGACGTAGTTGCTGCGCTGCCCCCGCAGGAGACTCAGCTGCTGCCTGTAAGCTTTTTGTGCTTCCCCGATTTTCATACTTTCACTTCCTTATGATGATAAGGCGCATCCTTGTGCCCGTGTTATTTATGAATATCCTGCCCTGCATATTTTCCTGCCCGGATATTCTGTTTCTTATTATAAGATATCGGCAGTTTTGCGAGTTATGTTATAATTATACCGCTTAACAGTCCTAAATCCAACTTTACTTTAATCATTCCGGAATAAACAGATAAAGTAATCCCGACAGAACAAACCTGACAAAATCGGGCAGACTGTTTCCACAGAGTCTATACTGCACTTACAGCCAAAGCAAAGGAGACACCTCATGGAATGGATGAAGGCAATCGGAGACGCCGTAGATTACATTGAGACACATATCCTGGAAGATATTGACACAGACACCGTAGCCAGACACGTCTGTATCTCACCCTTCTATTTTCAGAAAGGGTTCAGCATGCTCTGCGGCTATACCGTCACAGAATACATCCGCAGCCGCAGACTGGCCCTGGCAAGCGTAGAACTGATGGCAGGCAATGTGAAGATCATCGACCTTGCACTCAAATACGGCTATGACTCTCCCGACAGTTTCACAAGGGCTTTCACCCGCTTTCATGGCATCACCCCTTCCATGGCGCGCAAAGAGGGCGTGATGCTGAAATCCTTCGCACCGCTGAAACTGACAGTCTCTTTGAAAGGTGGTTATATGATGGATTACAGAATTACAAGAAAAGAAAGCTTTACAGTACTTGGGTTTTCCCGTACCTTCGACTATGAGAACGCATCCAGGGATATCCCCGCTTTCTGGCAGGAACACTATGCCCAGGGAAGAAACCGTTATGCAGGCGGCATGTTCGGCGTCAACATTGATTGTTTTATGGGACATGAAAACTTTGAATATCTGATCGCAGACCTCTACAATCCCGCCATGGATATCCCGGAAGGCTTCGTAGTAAAGACCATTCCTGCCTTTACCTGGGCGGTCTTTCCCTGCATAGGCCCCATGCCGGACACCGGACGAGATCTCAACGGCCGGATTTTCTCCGAATGGCTCCCGGCCTTGAAAGAGTATGAGTTCGCGGCGGGCTACTGCATTGAAATGTATGACAGCCCTGACAAATACCCGGAGGGAACTTCTGACGTGAACTACCGTATGGAAATCTGGATTCCCATTACAAAGAAAGAAAACTGATTCAGAGCTTTGTGCATTTCAGGTACAAAAAGAAAGCCTAAAAAGGGTGCCCCTCAGTCATTTCATGACTTTGGGGGCACCTTCCCTGATTCACTTCTTCACAATTCGGTAATAGGTCCTGGCAGTCATCAGATAACTGCTCACATACAAGAGTGTAACGACTGCTGCCACGCCCACACAACAGCGGATTAAAAGGCCCGTATCAAAAAACCGCAGGGCCGCCAGCAGGCCATTGACCATCACCAGTCCGGCTGCTGTATGCAGAAACGCTCCCACAAGGGGCAGGAAAAACACCAGCAGAATCTGTCTGTGTATGGTACCTTTTATCTCCCCCTCACTCATGCCCACCTTCTGCATAATCTCAAAGCTATTCTGATCTTCATACCCTTCCGACACCTGCTTAAAGTACATGATGAGCAATAAGCACATAAAGAACAGGATTCCAAAGACCAGGCCGATAAAGAGCAGACCGCCGTTCAAAGAACGGTCCTCATCTCTTCCCTCCAGGCCGTTCTCTATCTGCAGGAAGTCCTGTTGTCCCTGACACCACGCTGCCCATTCTTCTATGAAGACATCCCTTTGGGTCTCTTCTGTGTCAAGCAGAAGGCACAAATGCCGCACACCCCTGTGCAAGAAGTCCTCTACATCCGTCACCCCATTCACCTGCGCCCAGGCCGATGCAAACCTTTCCAATGCAGTCTCATCCTTTACCACCATCACATACTGTGCCGTAAAATCAAACATCCTGTTTTTCGCCTGGGGATAAGGATATATCTGCGCTGGTTCCTCTTTGACGGACGCTTCCACCCCCATAAAGTTGACACTGTCAAAGCCAAAAGCCGTTCCTGTTGCGTACAGGAGTACTTCATCCTCTTCCAGGGTCTGGTCTTGTCCTTCCAGACGATTATAATCATCCAGGGTGACCAGGGTGACTGCATACTGGTCGGCAAAGGCAAGATCTGCCGCGGATGTGAACACATTGCTCCCCTGCTGCCTGCCGCATGCAAGCTTCATGGCGTTGTAAACATCCAGCCTTTCTATGCCCTGCCCATATTTTTCTGCCAGCTCCTCTGCCTTTTCTCCTGCCTTTTCCATCACATTGCTGTGCTCCGAATAGGCCGCCTGCAGGTCGTAAGGGTAATCATAATAAGCGATCTGTTCCATCCCTATCCACAAAGTGACCGTACAAGTCAATGTAATCAGAAGCATGGTGGAAAAGATACAGATATTGGACAGTCCCGCTGCATTCTTTTTCATACGGTATAACATACCGGAGATGGTCACCTGGTTGGCCGGCCTGTAGTAAATGCTTTTTCTCGCCTTCAAAAATCGTAAGAAAGTCACGCTGCCCGAAGTAAACAGAAAATAAGTGCCAAGCACCACCAGAAATACTGCCAGGAAAAAGTCCGTAAAGATCATGCTGTCCAGCTTGCTGGTGACAGAAATATAATAACCGCACACCAGCGTAATGCCCCCGACCACAGTCCATAGCCAGACATGCCTGACTTCCTTTTCTCCCTTCCTACTCTCCGTCATAAGTTCGGTGGGTTTCAACCGATAAAATCCCCAGAGGCTTTTGATATATATGCACAAAAAAACAACCGCGAAATACCGAAAGGTCTCCACCACTGCTGCCTCGGAAAAGTAAAAGGCCACCTCCACATCAAGCCGTGACATGCGCAGAAGAATCAAAAACATCAGCTTATTCAATACAAATCCCAGTAGAATGCCCGCAGATACACTGACCAGATACAGCCCCGCGTTTTCCCACAAAAGCAGGATGCCGATATGCTTTCTCTCTAAACCAAGCAGGCTGTAAAGCCCCAATTCCCGCTTGCGTCTCTTCTGTAAGAAGCTGCCGGCATAAAGCAGGAACAAAAGAAGAATGATGGAAAGCAGTCCCTTTCCAATGGCCAGCATCATCCATGCATAGGCTGCCTTTGGCAGTCTCTCCATCAGATCATTATGTAATAGAGAAGCAAACAAATAGTAACTGAATACGGAGAAAAAGCAGGTCATCAGATAGGGCCTGTAAACCAGCCTGTTCTGCTTCACCCCTCTATAGGCCATAACAGGCAGTAATTTCATTTTATTCATAGTCTCCCCTCCCTTCTACGCCTGGCCTTCCACAGACATTTCTTCATCCGCTGTAAAGCCCTGATTCTGCTGTGTCTGCATCACGGTCAGGGCCTCCGATATCATACGATACATCTCATCCCGGTCATGCCCTCCCCTGTAAATCTGGTGGAACACACAACCATCCTTAATGAAAAGTACCCGCCCTGCATGGGCCGCAGCCTGGATGCTGTGAGTCACCATGAGAATCGTCTGGCCCTCCTCATTGATTTCCCGGAAGAGCTGCAGAAGCTTCCCGGATGCCCTGGAATCCAATGCCCCCGTTGGTTCATCCGCCAGCACGATATCCGGCTTCGTAATCAGGGCCCTGCACACCGCCGCCCGCTGTTTCTGCCCGCCCGACACCTCGTAAGGATATTTATCCAACAGTTCACCAATCTCCAGTTTACGGGCAAGCGGCACGATCCGCTCCTCCATCTGCCGGTAGGGCACACCTGCCAGCACCAGGGGCAGGTAAATATTGTCCCGCAAAGACATGGTGTCAAGGAGATTAAAGTCCTGAAAGACAAATCCCAGATGATCACGCCGAAACGCACATAAATCTTTCTGACTGACCCTGGAGAGTTCCTGGCCGCCTAGCAGTACCTGGCCGCTGGTGGCAGTATCCAGAGACGCCAGGATATTTAAGAGCGTGGTCTTACCGGAACCGGACTCACCCATGATGGCCACATACTCCCCTTCCTCCACAGAAAAGTTCACATCGTTTAAAGCCTGCACCTTGACCGATCCAAACCGGGTGGTATATATTTTCTTTACATTTCTGACTATCAATAGTGACATGGTCATCCTCCTGTTGTCTCATATATTGTGATTTTAATGAGCGCACACACTTCTCCCCGGCAGGGTCATTCTGCCTGCCGTCTGCCTCATCCATACCCCATGATAAACAAAAAGGAAATGCCCTGCCATGTATCCGGCTTACATTTCCTCTTTGTAACTTACATTTTTGTAAGAATCTCCTCCTGGATGATGCCCAGAAACACCTTTGTGCCCTCATGCCGCTTAGACTCCACGCGGATGGGCAACCCCAGCCTGTCCATGATCTGTCTGCACAGATACAGGCCTATTCCTGTGGATTTATGCCCTATTCGTCCATTGCCGCCGGTGAAACCGCGTTCAAAGACTCTTGGCAAATCGCTCTCCTCTATCCCAATGCCCGTATCCGCAACAACGAGATAACTGCACGCCTCTTTAACCGGAACCCCTGACTCATCCGCTCCGTAAATAGATATACTGCCCTCTTTCGTATATTTTAAGGCGTTGGAAAGAACCTGTTCAAAAACAAAAGTAAACCACTTGCCGTCCGTGACCACCTGTCCATGCCACTCTTCCAGATGCAGGTTAAGCCCGCTTCCGCTAAAGAGAATCCAATATTTTTTCAGGGCTGCTTTCACCAGATCTTCCACATTCAGCCTGGCAAATGAAAGGTCTGCGGAAATACTTTCCATTCTGGCATAGTGAAGCGCCATATCCACATACTGCCCTGTCTTAAACACTTCTTCCCGCAGCTGTCTGACCGTCTGGAAATCGCCGTTTTCACCCGTTCCCCTGTTATCGTCCTGCAAAAGCAGATCCATGGCCGCAAGCGGTATCTTAATCTGATGCGTCCACATAGTATAATAGTCTGCCATGTTCTGCTGTTTATCGTCCAGCCGTGTAACCAGCTCCTTTTTCTCCGACTCCTGGGCCATGATGATCTGCTGATACGCCTTTTCTATGGATGAAGAAGCCTGCGGCAGGCTGCCGCTTCTCTCCTCTGCCTGGCAAAGCCACTGTACTTCCCTGTACTTTCCCCGGTATCTGACGTAATCCCAAATCAGATAACAGCCGCCGCAAAAAGCCGCAAGCCCCAACGCATATGTCATATTTCCGAGCATGTCCCCATAACCGTACAGGGCTGCTATCATCATAAAAATCAGTGCCTCCGCGACATAAAACAAAACCGGGACAATCCGCTCCCGCAGATATGACGCCGGTATACATCTGCTTTTATTCATGATATCCTCCACATGAAAACCGTTTCCAAACCTATACTTCTCCCAGCAAATACCCCACACCCTTTTTCGTCTGAATCAACTGTGACAGTCCAATCTGGGCAAGCCTCTTTCGCAGGCGGTTCATGTTCACCGTAAGAGTATTGTCATCTACAAAGCATTCATCATCCCACAGACGCTTCATCAGCATATCCCGGCTGACCACGCCGCCTGCTGCCTCAAAAAGTGTCTGTAAGATACGAAACTCATTTTTGGTCAGTTCTATCCGCCCGCCATAGTCACCCTTTACGGCATCCGCCCTTTCCGGATTCTCTCCACGGCCCTGTATATCCTCTTCTTTCTGTAAGGCTTCCTCTTTTCTCCTACGGCACAAAAGTGACATATCCGTCATATTCAACAGGACGCCCTGGTATTCCAGCACTGTCCCTGGCGCCGTAAATGCATAGGCCCTTCGTAAGAGCGCCTGTATCTTGGCCTGTAAAATCTCTAAATCAAAGGGCTTTACCACAAAATCATCACCGCCCATATTGACAGCCATCACCACATTCATATTGTCCGACGCAGAAGAGATAAAGATAATCGGGACCTGGGATATCTTACGGATCTCGCTGCACCAGTAGTAACCGTTATAAAAAGGCAGACCAATATCCATCAGCACAAGCTGAGGCTCGTAAGCCGCAAACTGTCCCATCACATCCGCAAAATCCCTGACAGTCTCCACCTCATAGCCCCATTTCCCCAGATATTTATCAATCTGTGCTGCAATGACCGTATCATCTTCCACCACAAGTATTCTGTACATTGTATTCCTCATTCCCAAATGTTTCAGCAGACGTATAGCTATTCTGCCGGCATTTCATTTCCAACCTTAATCATAACTCAATATACAGCAAACTTATAAGTATTGCAATATGGCGCTGCACTCTGGCCTTTCAACTTTCCAGGCAATTCTGTTTCGTCCGGATGCAATCTTTCTCTCCCGTTATTCGTCTCTCCCCGCCAGCATCTTCATAGGCTCCTTTCGCAGATTCACATAAATCCCCGCCGCCGATATCACTGTGCCCGCCGCCACAATCATCAGGGCACATTCAACTGCCGCCTGCAGCGGATACTCCTGCACATAAGGTTCCTCCTCTGTTTTGCCTGCATCCAATGCCACACTGTTACCGAACGTTTTATCATAATAGTCTTCCTTTTGTATCCTCTTTCCAATCTCTCCTGACAAGTAAGTGCCCGCCACAGCGCCGCACAGGCTTCCCAGCAGAATGATCAGAAAAATCCCTGAAAACAAGGATAGAAAGCTCTGCCATTTGCGAAACCCCAGACAACGCTCCACGGCTGTGCGCTCCTTTTGCTTTAAGATAAACAGCCATGAAAAATAACCCAGCACCATCAAAACCATGGACACACCCATCACCATCAGCAGCCTGGCAATATACTTCATATTATTAATATTGGATTCCAGCTTAGAATACCCTCTGTCATAGAAGGTAATCTCTACATTGGGAATCTGCAGTTTGTTCCATTTCTCCATATATTCGTCTATGGTTCCGTTTGCAATACGAAAAGAGGTATTGCTTCCGATCATGGGCCCGCTTTGTATAATGTTATCCGCATCACTGTTCTTCACAGAACGGCTGGGAATGATAATTTCGTTATATCCAAGACCATATTCATCCCGCAGTCCTGATTGACCGCCGTACATCCCTATGATTTTATAATTTCCTTCCTCGAATACAGGATAAATCTCTCCCTTGGCATTCACCATCGAAAACGCAGCCGTCGAATTACTTCCAAACGCACTCCCCGGTGTCCGCTTGTAATTAGCATACATCAGTGCAAGGGGCAGTTCGTCACCAATCTCAAGTCCTTCACGCTGCGCAAAAAATTCTGACACGAGGCAAACCCTGTCTCCGCGCGCATACTCCTGTGCCGTAAACTCCCGGCCCTGACTAATATAGGCATCGCCATTGTAGAAAGCCATCATCAGATCAATATCGTTTGTGCCTGTTACCGGAAATATATGCAATATATATTCCCGCGCGGCGATCACATTTAACCAACGCTTCCCTCTGTCTGATTCATAAAACGCCTCCGTCACCTCATCGCAAAAATGCCCATCCTCCACCTCATCGGGCACTTCCTTTCCATCAATGTAGACCTGATCGGATTCCAGAATCGGGTAAGGAATATATTCTGACACATACTCCTCCGCAAACACTCTCTCATACTCATGTCCCGGATAATCCATCAGGGACATCACATAAGTCTTATCCGCATACATCTTCTCTGGTTCCGGATTACGATGATCACAGAAGTCGATGATATTGCCTTCCATAATCCCCTTTCCTGCAAGAACCCGGGAAACTTTGAATTTAATCGGATGATCAGGCACCGCATCTTCCACCGGTGACCCCTCGACAATTTCACCGAGCCCCATCGCCATACCTATACCGTACATCTCATACTGCGGCATATAGGAACCGTAAAAGCATCTCCGCTCCGGCCCGGACAGATAATCCGCCCCCTCAAAATCCAATACAGACAAAGGCACATAGGAGTCATAAACCGATCCATTGTAGATATGATAATCTTTCATCTCCGCATCCCATACCATCCGTTCCATGACCCGATCTGCCTTCTGTTCCACCGTGCCAATGGTCATAAAGGAATCCTCATAGACCTCCATTTTAGCTTGATTCGTAATCAGAAATCCCCTGCCAATGCTGCACAGCCCGGCGGCAAAAATCAGCAAAAGTAAGAACAGAACAGCCCTTCCCTTCATACGGAAAAGCTGACGAATACTATTTCTAAAAAGCAGCATACCAATCTCCAATCCATACTAGCGTACCTGTTCCATGCATCCGTCTTTCATACGAAATACATGGTCAGTCTCGTCCGCCACTCTCTGATTATGCGTAATGACAATCACCGTATACCCGTCTTCATGGGCTAGCTCTTTTAAAAGCGCCACCACATTCTCCTCATTCCCTGAATCCAGATTCCCTGTGGGTTCATCGGCAAGAATAATCTCCCCGCCTGCCGCTATGGCTCTGGCAATAGCGACCCGCTGCTGTTCGCCGCCGCTCATCATCTTGGGAAACTGTCTGCCTATCCGTGATTCCAGACCCACACGCTGCAACAGTCTCTGGGCCTGACTGGCCGCCTCCTTTTTCTTAATCTTCTTAAACTCTAAAGGCAGCATCACATTCTCCTGCGCCGTCAGCAGCGGAAATAGATGGAATGCCTGATACACCACCGCTGCCTGATTAAGCCGATAGGCATCCCTGTCCATGCCGCTTAAAGGTTCCCCCTGCACATAGATTGTCCCCTCACAGGGCTGATCCAGTCCGGCCAGAAGAGATAGAAAAGTGCTCTTGCCGCTGCCGGATTCCCCCACGATGGCATAGAATTTCCCCTGCTCAAAAGAACAGCTCACATCCTTCACCGCCTCCACCTTCTGATACTTGCTCTGATAACTATAAGACACATGTTCCGCACGTAATATTTCCATGTTTCCTCCTACTCTGCTCCAAATAACGCTTCCATCACACTCACATCCAAAAGTTTCCGCAGGGCAAGACTATTGCCTGCCATATAACAGACTCCCACCAGCCCGCCGGCCAGTACGGAACTTCCGCCATAGTTTCCCTGAATCAGCACCGAAAGCACGCTTCCCGCCACAACGCCCGTAAGCACTAAGGTAAGCTGCTCCACAAAAAAGATTCTAAAACACTTGCGCCTGTTTAAGCCGATGGAGCGAAGCAGCGCCATCTCATTTTTCCTGCTCTGCAGCAGTAAGAGCGTAATCAGATATCCCACGCCCACAATCAAAACCAGCAGGAAAGGAAAGAAGGCCCGCACTGTATCAATCACCTGCCGCAAATGCTCTGCCGTGCTGATAAATGCTCCGTCATTTACGTTTAACGCAACGCCGTTTAGCGAATTGTCCTGAACAGTAGGCGCCACACTCTGAAATCCTAACTCTTTCATCTCCTGCTTAAATGCATTCAGGCACAGGGAATCTGAGACCTGAAAAGATGCCGAGTTTGCAAAGAAAGGGATTCCCTCCTGTTCATAATAGTTCCTGACCGCATGAAAAGGCACAATGACATCCGGCGGTATCACAAACTGGCCATTCCATGCGCCCCTCATATCCATATATCCGGCAATCTCGTACTCCACCGTCTGCAGTGGGTTCATAAAGAGTTCAGCGTAACGCTCATCCTCCCGATAATAATACCATTGGCAAAGCGTCACCTTATCCCCCAGCTTCCATCCCTTCTTTTCAAAAAGTTCCCTGGACACGATACATTTCTCCTGCGTCCCCTGCAGAATAAAGGCGCCTTCCCCCGTGTTCCACACCACATCACTCTCTGTGACGGCGCCCAGCGCTTCGATGCAGTTTACACCTTCCAAAAATAAATTCAGCGTATTCCACTGACCGGGTATAACCTTATCAATGCCTGCCTTCAGGCGCACATCCATCTGCAGTTTGTCTACATAGGCCGAATCCAGAAGCCCCTGTACCAGCTTATCCTTAATATAAATACCCGTCTGCCTGCTCCCGTCCGCCGTGGTGATATAGGCATGTACCGGGATTGCTTCCGGCAGCGTGGTAAGCTGCTGTTCATTGTTAGCGATGTTGGACAGGTAGGTGTGGAGAAGAAACACCACCAGCATATCCATCAGGATGGTTAAAAGACTCTTCACCTTGTGCCGCCCGATCTTCACCTCTCGAATGCTCTCGTTTTTCCACAGAAGATAAACCGCGCCGGCTCCGCATACAATCACAAGAATCCCCGCCCACACATAGAAAAACACCGGATTTTCATACCATGCACCGCCCTGGCTCTCCCAAAGGCTGTTCGGGACCGTTCCGTTTCTTTGTCCGGCCAGATACTGGATCCCCACACAGATCAGGTAGAGAATGCCGCAGACACAAGCGCCCAGAAGTACCTTGGCCTTCCACATCCTTCTCTTCCATTCTTCTGTCTGCTTTGACTGGAAAATGGTTTCTGCTACAATCTGTTCCGCCTCTTGTCTGTCTATCTTAGGCTCTGCGCTCTTTTCACTCTGCATCAGCTCAATGAGACTCACCCCAAGGCACTCCGCAAGCGGTTCCAATATTTTAATATCCGGAAAACCGGCACCGTTCTCCCACTTGGAAACGGCCTTGTCCGAGACATGAAGCGATTCCGCAAGCTGCTTTTGGGTCAGCCCCTTACCCTGTCTGGCCTCCCGTATGAATTTCCCGAATTTTATGTTGTCCATAAGATTACCCCCATACTTCCTCTCCTTCCCGTACTCTCTTTATACTCTAACAACAGCAAAAGAGCAATCTACGAATCGTAGACTGCCCTGAAATACTGCATCTTTATACATTAGAACAAGAAAAACCAAAAGCAACACAGAAAGGAGCCTATGATTTGGAAAACCTAATGTACATGATGATAATCGAGAAACGCAAGACTTACAACAAGATAACAAAACAAATCGGGAAAATAATTATTTGAATCACAGGTACATAAAACGCCTATTCCTTCTCATTCCATCTATTATAAATATTCGCCAGAACCGCACCGGATATATTATGCCAAACCGAGAAAATCGCCCCCGGCACTGTGGCCATTGCCAGATCCGAAAATGCTGTACCGGCAAGACTCGTCGCCAACCCAGAATTCTGCATACCGATTTCTACTGATAACGCTTTTGTCTTTGCCACATTCAGCTTCAGCAGTTTTCCCAGTCCAAACCCGCATGTATATCCAAGCAGATTATGTAATATAACAACGGCAAATACCACAACGCCTGTGGAGAATATCTTTTCTGCATTATGGGATACCACTGATGCAACAATCAGGCAGATCGCAATAACCGAAACTGTCGGAAGTATGGTCACCAGCTTTTCCGTAACCTTTCCAAACAGCTTATTGATGATAAATCCAAGCGCAATGGGAATAATCACCACCTTGATGATGGAAAGAAACATGTTCATAGGGTCAACTGTTACAGTGGTCCTCAATAGCAGCCAGGTGATGGCCGGCGTAAGCAATGGCGCTAAAACCGTATTCACACTTGTCATACCCACAGACAGCGCCACATCTCCCTTTGACATATACGTGATCACGTTACTGGATGTTCCTCCCGGACAGGTGCCTACAAGAATCACGCCTGCAAGCAGTGCTGCATCCAGTCCGAATACTTTGCCAAGACCAAATGCCAGAAGCGGCATAATCGTAAACTGTGCCAAACATCCTATGATAATATCTTTGGGTCTGGTAAATACGAGTTTAAAATCCTCCAGCTTTAAAGTAAGTCCCATTCCAAACATAACAATCATCAACAGGTAATTTACCCAGCCTGTCTGAATCCATGTGCATGTAACCGGCACAAATAACGCCAGCGCTGCCACTGCCAGCACAATAAGCGCCATAAATTTTCCAAAAAAGTTACTAATCGTTTCCAGAATTCTCATCTTTTCCCCTCTTCCTCTCACTTCGTCATCGACCTGTGCATTCCTCTACCCGTTGAATGCCGTAATATTAGCTTCATTCAGGGTAAAGTCATAGTAATTCAAATCCTCTCGCTTCGTCCACCCGATCTGCTTCCAGAAGGCATTCCCAATGTCATTCTTCGTAAAGGCAATCAATGACACTTTATTGATCTGCTCTGCCTTGAGCGCTTCCATACAAAAGACCACCATCGCTTTGCCGATGCCTTTCATACGATATCCTTCTGCCACACACACATGATACAGACATCCCCGCCTGCCATCGTGCCCGCAGAGGATAGCACCCACAATCCTGCCATCTTCCACTGCCACCACACTGGTATCCGGGTTTCTCATCAGAAAACGCGCAACCCCCTCCCTGGAGTCATCCAGACTCCTGATGGCAAATCCTTTAATGGACAGCCATAGTGCCTTCACCCCGTCATAATCTTCTATCGTCATCCTGCGTATCATATTCTGTCACCTTCCTGGTTTGTCTCCTTCTGCTCTCTCATTCGCCTACAAGTGTAACAGCCGTATAATCATGCTTCACATAGGGCAGGAATTTCTCCAGAATGTCCTGTGTGCGAATCTTTAAACTGGCAGTGTTCACACAGGGATGGCACCCCACAAACTCATCTGCCAGAATATCCCTGTCAATCAGAAGCCGCACCCGATTGTCCCAATCATTCATCAGTCCCATCACACTCACCGATCCGGGCGTAATGTTGAGAAACGCCTCCATATATTCCGCACCTGCAAAAGAAAGTCTGGCACTGCCAATCTGACTGGAAAGCTCCTTGGTCTTAAACTTTTTCGTGCCAGGCATCATCAACATATAAAAGTCCGTCTTCTGTGCATTGCATAAAAAAAGATTCTTGCAGATATGTATCCCCAGTCTGCAATCCACATCATGACAGTCCTCCACAGTAGCGGCCTCCTCATGATCCAACCGCAGATATGGAATATCCAGTTCTTCAAGCAGTTCATATACTGCCATTTCTTTTAAAAGTCTGCCCTTGGGTGAGGGTTTTGTATCAACTGGTACAACAGACATATCCCGCGCCTGCGTATTTACGGTCTCTTCCTGTACGTCCATCCTTTCAACCTCCGCGCTCTGACCTTATTCCATCTTAAATCTCCGCTTAAAAACCTCGCTCAACTAATCTTTATCCACCGGATCATCCGCCTTTTAATCATACTGTATTTTAATAGCCAAATGCACCCTCTAAGGACTCGTCCTCATCAATCCACTGCTGAACCGGAATCACTCTGTATTCTGTATCCGTATCTCTGACATACACCGTCTCAATCCCCGCATTGATAATCTGCCGTTTACACATGGAACAGCTGCAGGAATTCTTCACATATTCTCCGGTATCCGCTTCCACACCGGTCAGATACATGGCGCTTCCTATCATCTTATCTCTGGAAGCACTGATGATCGCATTGGTCTCCGCATGTACACTGCGGCACAGTTCATAACGCTCCCCCCTGGGAATGGCCAGTTTCGTGCGAATACACTCCCCCACGTCATTGCAGTTCTTCCTGCCCCTTGGCGCCCCCACATAACCTGTGGCTATCACCTCATCATTTTTCACAATAACCGCCCCATAGTGCCTGCGCAGGCAGGTAGACCGCTGCGCCACCATCTTAGCCAGATCCAAATAATAATTAACCTTATCTCTTCTTTCCATTTTTACTCCATTTCTGCGCTGCTTTCGTCTCAACCCTGTTGAGGCTGCGCATAAGTGACATTCTTCTCGCCATACAGGATGCCTTTTTATGCATCCTTAGCGTGACTGTATGTCATGTTATGGGAACATCGGCACCAGCTCCAGTCCCTCACTCTCCGCCAAGCCAAACATCAGATTCATATTCTGAACCGCCTGTCCGGCAGCGCCTTTGACCAGATTATCCAGGGCACCCATCATAATAACTCTGCCTGTCCGCTCATCGATCACAAAGTTGATATCCACATAATTACTGCCCTCTACCCACTTGGTCTCCGGACACACACCCTTATCCAGAACACGGACAAACTTTTCTTGCCGGTAATATTTATCATACACAGCCTTCACTTCCTCGTAAGTGGGCAGTCCCATCTGTCCGTCCGCCTTTGTTACCGGCAAAAGCTTCGCATACGCTGTCACCAGAATGCCTCTGTTCATGGGCACCAAATGGGGTGTGAAATTCAGCACAATATCCTTTCCCGCCGCATACCCAAGCTGCTCCTCAATCTCTGGTGTATGCCTGTGATTTGCCACCCCGTAAGCCTTAATGTTCTCATTCACCTCACAGTAGAGATTGGGCACTTTCGCACCCCGCCCCGCCCCGGAAGTCCCACTCTTGGCGTCTATGATCAGGGTATCCGTATCAAGCAGGCCTTCTTTTACCAACGGATAAGCTGTGAGAATGGAACAGGTCGTATAACAGCCCGGATTGGCCACCAGACGGGCACCTTTCACATCTTCCCTGTTAATCTCACACAGGCCATAAACTGCTTCCTCTATGTACTGGGGCGACTTGTGCTCGATACCGTACCACTTTTCATAAGTAGGAACGTCCTTAATCCGGAAATCAGCGCTTAAATCTATCACTTTGACTTTCGTCAGAATCTCTTCCTTCATCAAAGAAGCGCAAAATCCCTGAGGCGTGGCCGTGAAAATCACATCCACCTGCCCTGCCAGCTCTTCCATATTATCATCCATACATCCGGCATCCACAATCTGAAACATATTCTGGTAAACTTCCGCATACTTTTTGTCGATATAACTGCGCGATCCGTACCAGACCACTTCCACTTTACTGTGAGCTGTCAGAAGCCTCACCAGTTCGCCGCCCGCATATCCTGTGGCGCCTATGATTCCTGCTTTTATCATATATTATCCTGCTCCTCTCTCATGGTTGCAGATTCCAATGGTTCCATCGGAAAGTCCTGCTCTCCCCTAAAACACCAATTTCGTTTTAATCCAACAAGTATCCCGCCTTATAGGAACATTCCAGATAACTGGGATTCTGATAATAGAGATCTGATTGGAAATCGGATATCCTGTCGCTGATAAATGAAGTAAAAATATGAATCAACTCATCAACCTCTTTACCCTGTTTAGCACAATCTTCAATCATAATACTATATAATTTTCCAATGTCCAGGTAGCTGGGAATTGCATATTTACATCCAGTAATGGTATCAAAATCACCCATCACTATATGATACCGCTCTACTATTTCATCGCACACCTGCTCAAAAGAAAGACAATGATTTACTTCAGCGTCATACAATTGCTTCTCAACTCCTTCCCTGCCCAGAGCCTCTACAATAACTCCACGTCTATTTTTCGTTTCGCGTGCAATAAATTCAATCAAGGAACAAACATAAAAGAAACTATTCTTTTCCTTTTCTGTCATCAAGCAGTTCACTCCTTTCAAAAGCCAGACAATTAAGTGCCGACAATGTATGAAAGCTTATCTGGTGTGTTGGATGCTTAAATTCTGCTAATACCCAAAATTGTTTTCGGCTTATCCTGCCTGTAAGAAAATCATTTACATAATTCCAAACGGTATCATTTGCCATTGGTCCTTCTACTATATCATACGAATGTGTTTCTCCTTTTCTGCATCTTGCAATAAAATCAAGCCATTCTTCAGTCATAAAATCAAATTTCAAAACGGATAATCTGTCACTTGGATTATATGAATAAATAAAATCCCCACGAAAAATCCTTTGTATATCTTGTTTTTCGTACTTCAGGAAATTCAACAATTTCTTTACTCGCATGATAAAGAACCATATTCTCATTACCTCCACTATTCATCCAGGTTCCATCTAATCCTCCTGTCTCGTCTCTCTCAAACTCCTGTGCATATACATTCTGGTCATATCCGGCTCGCCCTCTCCCTGCACCATACACAGAAACTCCCATCCATATCGCTCATAAAAGGAAGTGTGATCCGTTACCAGATATAAAACATCTACTCCCTTCTCTTTCATGTCCATACAGGCATAGTGCAGCAAAGTGCCTGCCACCCCCTTGCACCGCATATCTTCTTCTACATAAACTGCACAGACATTTGGTGCAAGGTCTTTCCTGTCATGAAAGTCATTCTCAATAACCCCCAGGCCGCCAATGATCCTTCCCGCTTCCATGACAACATACCACTGCGGAACTGCTTTTCTTTGCAACAGACATTCTTCCATGCTCTGCGCATAAGCCTCCAGGGGAATACCCCATTTGTCATGAAACCACTTTGCTGCTTTGCCTTTTATTTCCGGTCTGTCAATAAGCCGTATGACTCTATATCCCATCCGGACAATCCCTCCCAAAACTTCGGCCATAAATTCTTCAACCGCTCTTATGTCCATCTCTATCCAATATACCACGAGCATAACAGCATGACAATCACTGCTGTGCATCACATCCTGTTTCCATTTCTTTTTAATCTGTACGGACTTTTCAATGATCAATAATTATTTTGACTCTCAATCTACAAACCGTATTTTCATTTTACACCGTATAACTATACACCTAACATGCATATTATGCAATATGTTTTCATTTTATATACACAAATATCAATAATATTCATAAAAATATGCATAAATTTACACTTGCAATCTATGGTATCTTGTTGTATATTGTTTTAAGGATAAACGCGGCCTGCAAATTTTATGTAAGGCAGTATGTCTATAAAGAGTACCCTATATAACAAATTCATTACATATTTCATTGGAGGAAACTGACATGAAAGAAAAAGTAGTTCTTGCGTATTCGGGCGGACTTGATACCACTGTGATCATTCCCTGGCTGAAAGAAAATTTCGACTATGAAGTAATCTGCGTCTGCGGTAACTGCGGCCAGGCGGAGGAACTTGATGGTCTGGAGGAACGCGCACTCTCAAGCGGCGCTTCCAAACTTTACATTGAAGATTTGACAGACGAATTCTGTGACGACTTTATCATGCCCTGTGTGCAGGCACATGCAGTCTATGAAAACAAATATCTGCTGGGCACCTCCATGGCAAGGCCCGTCATCGCCAAAAAGCTGGTGGAGATCGCCCGCAAGGAAGGCGCTACCGCCATCTGCCACGGCGCAACTGGAAAAGGTAATGACCAGATTCGTTTTGAGTTAGGTATAAAGGCCCTTGCTCCCGACTTAAAAATTATCGCAGCATGGCGTAATGAGAAATGGACCTTAAACTCCCGCGAGGAGGAAATCGAATACTGCCGTCAGCACGGCATAAACCTTCCTTTCTCTGCAGATTCCAGTTACAGCCGTGACCGTAACTTATGGCATATCAGCCACGAGGGCTTAGAGTTAGAAGATCCCGCCAACGAACCCAACTATGAACATCTTTTAGTACTTGGCACCACACCTGAAAAGGCCCCCGAAGAAGGGGAATATGTGACCATGACCTTTGAAAAGGGCATCCCCACTTCCGTCAATGGCAAAAAGATGAAAGTAGCTGAGATTATTGCCACCCTGAATGAATTAGGCGGCAAACACGGCATCGGTATCGTGGACATCGTGGAAAACCGTGTCGTCGGCATGAAGTCCCGCGGCGTTTATGAGACGCCTGGCGGCACTATCCTCTACGAAGCACACCAGCAGCTTGAAGAACTGATCCTTGACCGCGACACCTATGCTCTCAAACAGGATATGGGCAATAAATTTGCACAGATTGTTTATGAGGGCAAATGGTTCACACCGCTTCGCAAAGCAGTGCAGGCTTTCATCGAGTCCACCCAGGAATATGTGACCGGCGAAGTAAAGTTCAAACTTTATAAAGGCAATATCATCAAAGCCGGTACGACCTCACCGTACACCCTCTACAATGAGAGCATTGCTTCCTTTACCACCGGTGATATGTATGACCACCACGATGCAGAAGGTTTCATCAACCTGTTCGGTTTATCCAGTAAGGTTCGTGCGTTAAAGATGCAGGAAAATGGTGTGAAGCTGATTTAGATCTGTTTCTTATGACTGCCTGATGGTAAGCCTAGTGCTTGCGTATCAGGCAGTTTTTAAAATCACCAGCCCTATCCTTTCCGAGACTCTCTTGCAGACTGGCTTGACCGCTCCTTCGTATCCTTCTGTTTTCATATTGCATGAACTCCAATATCCGGGTTTTTTTTCCTATATTAATGTGATATGATAGATAAGTAGATTTTGTTTCACCAAAGACACATACTAACTGGTAAAAAGGTTATACTGACTTATATGGACGTAATTACACTCATTATTATATATCTTGCTGTTATAAATTTCATAAGTTTTGTAGTCATGGGGGTGGATAAATACAAGGCCAGGAAACGTGCCTGGCGTATTCCCGAATCCACCCTGTTCGTATTAGCTATCATTGGCGGAAGTATTGGCTCAATTGCCGGCATGCACCTGTTTCATCACAAAACACGGCACTGGTATTTTCTGTATGGAATGCCTGCGATTCTGATTTTACAGGTAGCACTGGTTCTGGCACTTGTTTTTTCGCCGATTGAGTTTCTGATCATGTAGGTGACGTAAATTCCTTCGGAATTTACGTCCCGAGATTCGCTTTGCGTACTCGTATTTTAGGGGACTTTTATGCTATTCCTTCGGAATTTACGTCCCGAGATTCGCTTTGCGTACTCGTATTTTAGGGGA
>ERZ777305.486-NODE-486-length-65094-cov-4.441166_pt1 | contig 65094 bp, 58 predicted proteins | sample MGYA00374965_ERZ777305 | MGnify/ENA primary metagenome ERZ777305 (study PRJEB29328, sample SAMD00013331) | mouse gut metagenome | study: EMG produced TPA metagenomics assembly of the Metagenome analysis of fecal microbiota from mouse which was promoted...
AAGAATGATTAAAAAATATAAATATTTAATCATGCTAGGACTTAATTCTTTGGAACTAGAGGAATTGGCAAGCGAAGATAAGAGGGTGGAGGAGTATATGAAAACATTAGATTCGGTAACTGTATCAATCGGGATTAACGATTGGATAGATGAAGAGACTGATCAAAGATTTATAAGAAATACGATAGAAAGAGAAGCTACGAGGAAAGGCCTTCAGAAGGGCTTAAAACAAGGTTTAAAAGAGGGGCGTAAAGAAATAGCAGAAAACCTCATAAAAGAAGGAATGTCCATGGACAAAATAGCAAGTATCTGTAATATAAGTGAAGCAGAATTAGATAAGCTCTTGTTGGAAAGAAAAAAGAATGACTTAGAATAAACGCAAGTTTATTCTTTTTTTATAGATAAATGGAGGCATTGATGATATAATGGAAAACATAGTATGCTAGAAAAGAAAGTAAAGGTAGTAATTTATGAATAATAAACAAACGGGTAAATTTATAAGGGCGTTAAGAAAAGAAAGAGGATTAACGCAATATGAATTAGCAAAAAAATTAATGATAAATAGAGCAACAGTTAGTAAATGGGAAAGAGGGGAGATGGGATTTACACAAAAGAATTTAATTTTATTGAGTGAATTTTTTAGTGTTTCAACTGATGAGTTGATTGCTGGTGAAAGAGATAAGAAAGGCCTAAGAGATAAAGTAGATGAAATAGCATTAAATATCTTAGATAATAATATCAAGTTACATAGAATAATAAAGTATATGTTGGCAATAATTATATTTTTAGGAATTTCTTTCTTGTTATATTATTTCTATACATTTTATAATTCAGTTAAGATATACTCAATATATCTAAATACTGATAAATATGCAGTTAATTATGGGCAATTAACTAAGACAAGCGATAAGATATATTTTTATTTAGATATAGATTATATGATTGAAGATGTTGATAAAATTGAGTCAGTACAATTATTTTATATAAATGGATCAAACTTAGTTACACTGGGAGAGATGACGGAATTAAAACCGTTCACATTTACGGCAAATAAAGGTTATGACGAATTCATAAGATTTGATGATTTTGATATTGCCCTTAAAAATATGTATATCTATGTTAATTTCACAGATGGTGAATTTGAAAGAATAGATCTAGAATTTGATCGTGAATATTCAAACTCACGTGTGGTACCAGTTAATTTAAAAAATATAAAGGGTGAAATTACTACTAAATATGCTAAAAAGGAAGATACAAAAGTCTATGATAAATTTCTGGAAGTTAAAGAAATAATTGAAAAACATGGTGAAGATGGAATTATGGATTTCAAATTTGAAGGTAATACATATAAATTAAGATTGCTTGATGATGAATTAAATATAGATTTTTATAGAGATGAAGAAAAATATTCGTTTGTTTATAGTTATTTTAATAAGGAGTTATTCTACTTTAATGAATATAGTTCAAATAATAAGGTAAAATTAGTATATTCATTTGATATACAAATGGGCAAATGTTTAGAAGGTGATTGTACTAATCATATGGATAATTATAGAGAAATGATTAGATTACTTCGCGAGATAATTTATGAATATTAAGAGAGTATGAAAAGTTTTACTCTCTTTTTTTCTAATTATGTGATATAGTTTAAGAGGAAAGTGAGGTAAAAAGAATGAAATTAGTCAACAAAAAGTTTATTATGATTATAACGTTGTTAATGGTAGCATTCAGTAATAATGTATTTGCATCAGAAGATAAAGATATTTATTATACAAATGAACATTATGTAAGTTTTACTAAAGAAGAATATGATTTTGTTAGTGATTTTTATTATGATGGTTATCAAGAATATATGAATCAAGAAGATTATAATTATATGATTGATAGTAACATGATGAATAGTGAGATTCAAACTGTAGAATATACTGATAATGATGGTTTATTGCCATTGGCAGATACTTCTTATGCAACAGGAAGCAAAAGAATAAAATTATCATCGGCATGCGAATCATCTTTTTGTAATATGGCAATAACACTTAATTGGTTAGTATCTCCGAATACAAGAAGTTATGACTTAGTTGGTGCATATTCTCCATCAAGCAACAGTTTATCAATTGTTAACTCAAGAATTCAGTATGATGGAACTTCTTCTCAATACGTTGAGAGAAGGGAAGAAAAAAATGGCATTTCAGCAACAATGAAATTACCATCTTCTGGTGAAAGTATTAGGATTATTATGAATTTTACAGCCAATAAGGGTACAAGAATTTATGCTGCATATCAACATGCTGCTAAAACTATTAGTCTAACTAATAGTAGAAAATACTCTTTTAATTCTGGCGGTTATGGCGGAGTATTTAGATTTGAAGAATCTGTTAAGTCTTATTATGATTCCATGGGTGGCGTAAAGATGGATATATAATATGCATCTAGGTTATGAACATATGAATGAAAGAGTCAATGATTAAAAATCATTGGCTTTTTTATTTTTTTGTGATATATTGTAGAAAAGTGAGGGAGAGATATGGGTAAAGTAGATTTTATCAATTTAATTCAAGAAGAAAATGAAAAATTAAATACGTGGTATAAAGATTATCAAAAGTTTAGTAATTTAAAAGAGTTTAAGAAGAAAGAAGATTTTGATAATAAGTTACCCGATTTATTTACTATGGGTTTTACGATTAATTTAAAAGCTATTAAGTTATATAAAGAGTATAAATTGCATTATGAAGAGTGTAGAGAATTAAGTGATAATTTAGGTAAGTTAATAAAAGAACAAAATAAAACTTTATATGATAAGAGAATAAAGAAGTTTAAATATATAGCACCAACAATTGAAGGTAGAGAATTAGATGAACAACAGTTAAAGACGATTGTAAGAGATGATAATAATCAATTGGTACTGGCTGGTGCTGGAAGTGGTAAGACGACGACGATAGTTGGCAAAGTAAGATATCTATTGGAGGTCAAACATGTTGATCCGGAAAAGATATTATTATTATCATTTACCAATGTGGCTTCCGATGATATGCGAAATCGCATAAGAAATGAAACAGGAGAAAAATTAGATGTATTTACATTTCATAAATTGGGATATGATATTATAAGTTCTTCATCTAAGGATAATCCTCAAGTATTTGTTGGATCATTTTATGACTTAATTAAAGATAAACTTTTAAAGTTATTGGGAAATAAGGAATATTTAAAAAAGTTTATTGAGTATTTAGAAAAAGAAAGATTTGCCTTAAGAGATGAATTTTCCTTTAAGAGTATTGATGAATATAATGACTATTTGATGATTAATCAACCTTGTACTTTAATGAATGAAAGTGTTTTAAGTCAAGGAGAATTAGAGATTGCCAACTTTTTCTTTAAAAATGGCATCAATTATGAGATGAATGTTAGATATAGAGAACTTACGACATATGATGGAAAGAGAGAATATAAACCAAAATTTTATTTACCAGATTATGATATCTATATTGAATATTTTGAAACAGATAAAAAGTTTAGGGTACCCGTTTATATTGATGGTAAGATGGGAGAGGACTACTCCGAATATATTAAATGGGTTGAGAAGTTACATAAGAAGAATAATACTACTTTAGTTAATACTTATTACTATGAAAAGAAGAGTGATAAGTTACTTGGCAATTTAGAAAAGAATTTAAAGAAATTGGGAGTAGTGTTTAAAGAAAAAGATATTAAAACTTTATGGGAAGAAATTAAAGATACGCAGAATGAGTTTTTACTTATCATTATGAAATCTATTGAGACAGTTATTAGTTTAATTAAGAGCAATGATTATACGATTGAAGAAGTAAGAAAGATGTGTGCTTCAGAATTTAAGACAGACAAAATAGCTTTATTGGATATTATTGAACCTCTATATGATTATTATAATGAGTATTTAGTAAAAAATAATAAGGTTGATTTTAATGATATGATCAATCGAGCTAGTAAGTTAGTTTTAAAGGGAAAGTTTAAACACAAGTATGATTATGTATTAGTTGATGAGTATCAAGATATTTCTAGAGCAAGATATAGATTATTAAAAGCTTTAAGAGATAGACATAATTATAAGTTATTTTGTGTAGGTGATGATTGGCAGAGTATTTATCAGTTTAGTGGAAGTGATGTATCTTTTATTATAAATTTTAAGGATTATTGGGGAGATACACATATAAGTAAGATTGAACATACTTATAGATTGTCGGAAAAGATGGCAGAGATAAGTGGCAATTTTATCATGAAGAATAAAAGACAAGTAAAGAAGAATATGATTGGCTTAGAAAATGGGAGATTTCCATTGGGACTTTTAAGCGCTGGATCAAGAAGTCATCTTCTCAATATATTAGCTCTTAAGTTAGATGACTTACCAAGAGATAGTACAGTTTTATTCTTGGGAAGATATGATCGAGATTTTGAATTTATCTATAATGATACTAAACATTTTAATATTAAATATGATTATAATTATAATGTTCATCGTATTACGTATTATAATAAACCAAGGTTGAGAATAATTGCTTTAACGATTCATAAGTCAAAGGGATTAGAGGCAGATTATGTATTTGTCTTAAATAATAAAAATACTTTAATAGGTTTTCCTAGTAAGATATTTGATTTGCCATTAGTTAATCTATTGATGGAAAAGGGAGATAGTTATGCCTTTGCTGAAGAGAGAAGATTAATGTATGTAGCACTTACGAGAAGTAAGAATAAGACATATCTATTAGCTATGAATAAGCAGAAGTCCGTTTTTGTCAATGAATTAGAAAGTGAATATAAGAGTGAATTAGAAAAAGAGTATTTTGAATGTCCATGGTGTGATGGCAAGTTGATTAAGAAAAGAACAGTAGAAGGCGATATACTTGGATGTACAAAATATAAGAAAGATGGTACAGGATGTAATTATTCTAGGAGAATACATAAGTATTAGTAGATAAAGTGATGGTAAGATGGTAATTTCTAATTAATGATTACTAAAATGTGTTATAATATCTATAGGTTTTAGGATCCTGTGTAATTTAGGAGTTGTATAACTCCCCGTTTGTTTCGCTTGCATACTTTTTGTTTTAGGATCCTGTGTAATTTAGGAGTTGTATAACTAGACTTGCTTGTACTTTCTTTTCATAAGAGTTTTAGGATCCTGTGTAATTTAGGAGTTGTATAACTAAATCATTATATATTATCTCAGTTATCATGTTTTAGGATCCTGTGTAATTTAGGAGTTGTATAACTTTTCTTCTATTTCCTGATAATTTTTCAATGTTTTAGGATCCTGTGTAATTTAGGAGTTGTATAACCCATGATGTACTTGTAAAAACTTACTACCAGTTTTAGGATCCTGTGTAATTTAGGAGTTGTATAACTTATAATCTACAGAAAATATACTTTCTCCGTTTTAGGATCCTGTGTAATTTAGGAGTTGTATAACAATTTCTGATAAAGTGAAAGATCATCTCCAGTTTTAGGATCCTGTGTAATTTAGGAGTTGTATAACATAAGTTGATTTGCTATTGTAGCAGAAACTGCTCTCTAAGTGAAATCATATTCTGTCATAAATCTAGTTGATGGAACTGAGATTAATTTAACATCATCTAAACCGTGAACTCTTCTATCAATATTAGTATTACCACTTTCAATAGTTCTAGTGATTCCATATGCCTTCTTTAAAAGATTTAAAATCTTAGATGTTCCTTTAATTTCTCTACCTTTCATTGGTACACTTGTATCATTTATTTCGGACATTCTATTATCGAACAAATCAAGAATATTATGAATTGTTAATTCTTTAGTACTCTTACTGTTGTTTGAAAAAATTTCTTACATATTTGTTTCATTAGTATCATTTTCTTCTTCCCCACTTTCAGCAAATTTTTGAATATTTGTGTCATAAGAACTTTATGTTCCATTTTCTCTTCCTTTTTAACGGATAAGGTCATCTGCACTCAGTTTATTCGATACGGGCAAACGATATTTTTGGTGTCCTTGCAGGAATCGAACCTACTAATTGTCTTTAGGACATGAAAAAAGTCGATATTTCTATCGACTTAGAACTTTTTAAATAAAAAAAGAACTGCTAAAGTTCCTAATATTTCAAAGTAAACTCGTTATAATTCTTCTTCATTTTTTATATTTCCGACATATAAATCATCAAAAGGAATCCCTAGTTTAATACTTCTATTTATTTTTTTTATTATCTCTTCAGTATTTCCCATTCCAAATGTTGTTATATCTAAATTACCAAATTTCTTTTTATAATTTTCAAAGGCAATATTTAAACTTTTAGTTTCTTCAGATATTGGTATTTCTCTTGATTCTTCAAGCCATTCTGTTACATCGCCATAGATTTCTATATAATCTTCTAAAAAATCATCATAAACCTTTTTTTTCACTCTTATCACCTTTTAAAATAATTTTTAAAATGCTCAACAGCATTAGGAAACATCTGAATTAAATAATCTACTTCTTCCCTATCTTTTCTAATAAATGCACTTCCAAAATTCGCAAATGCTTCTCTTTCTAATGCATACTCTTTTTCCCAATAGCTTGCTCGATGGAAAACTTTGCCATGACATTTATTTTCTGTTATTCCACTCACAATGTCTGATACAGGATTATACGCATCACTAGAACTCAATTTTTTCTCTAGATAGAAGAAAAAAATCTTCTTCTGATAAATTATATTTTACCATATATGCATTTTTAGCTCTATTAAAATCTTCAATAATAAGTTTTTTAAATATTTTATCTTGTGAAGGTCTGCCTAATATATAATCTATATTGTGTGATATTTCATGAAAAAGATTCTTATATTCTTCATCTTTTTCCAAATTTATCTTTATATCATTTGTTAAACTATTAAACCTTTCTTTTTTTAAAGTTTTAATATTTTTAAAACGAAAATTAGTAATGTTTTCATTAATTACTTTTCTGATAGATCTAGGACTTTTACCTATTATATTTGTAATTGCCTCTTTATGATTATTAGGGAAATCATTAATAGTAATAGGAACTTTATAATCATTTATCATCTCAATTAAATTTTCTTTGATTATTTTAAACTTATTTTTGCTATTCCTTGATTCTGACACGTTTCTCTCATCAAGACTGCCTCTTTCTAATCACTCGTACTTTTTTATGATTCTATTAATATAATTTGTTTTATATTGAACTTTTTGTGTATCATTATGATTTTATTTTCTTTTTCATCATTATCATGCATTTTTAGATATTTATTAATATCTTCTTCCGACATTCCTGATTTACGAGTTTTTTAATGTATTATTCTCTAGTCATATTATTTTCTAGATTTTTTAATGTATTCTTTTTCAATGATATTACCTACTTTCTAGGCAATTGTCCTGCATTTTTGGTTATTTATATTTTCACTATAACATTCAGCTATAAATTCTGCAATATTTTTATTTGCATAGTGAGATACTTTTAAATGATAGTAATTCTGAATTCATATATTAATTTATCTTTTTGAATGATGTATTTATTTTTCAATCTTTTTATTGACTTGTTTAATTTTTAATAATACAATGAAAAAAAAGATTACAAGAAAAATGTACAAATGCATTTATATGTAACATAGTTAGTAAGGAGTGTTTATATGAATAAATATGTTATAGGTTTAGATTTAGGAATAAATAACGTTGGGTGGTCTGTTGTTGATGCGGAAAATAATAGTATTTTAAAAAGCGGAGTACGGCTATTTTCTGTTGCTAACACTGCTGTGGATAGAAGAAATTTTAGAAGTGTAAAAAGAAGAAAAAAAAGAAGACATAATCGAGTTAGAGATATATTATCTTTATTCTCTAGTATTGGATTTACAAATACTAATACTTGTGATAGTGAACTTTTGGAAAAAAGAGTTTTGGGACTGAATAAAAAAATTAGTGAACAGGATATTGTTAATATTTGTTGCTTTATAGCAACTCATAGGGGATATATTCCTTTTGGTGATGAAGAGAGAAATTTGGTTGATTTGGGGGATTTATATCCATGTGAATATCTATCACAATTGAAGATAAATACAGGAAGATATAGAGCATTAGAGGATGTTGTTATTGATAATAAAGATTTAATTAAGGAAGTGGAAAAAATTCTTGATACTCAAGTGACATTTTATCCGTCTTTAAAAAATATTTCTAAAATATTAATAGAAATTATCAATAGGAAAAGAAAGTTTTATGAAGGGCCAGGAAGTGAGAACTCTCGTACAGATTATGGAAGATTCAAAACAGAAGAGTATAAAAATAGGACTGGTAAAACGGAAGATTTAGAATACTTATATGACGACTTATCTAGTAAGTGTTCAATATGCGTCGGCGAAAAGGCTGCTCCAATGGGCAATTATTATTATGAAGTATTTAATTTGTTAAATGATTTTATTAATACTTCTATTGTTAAAACAGATAATTTAATAGATCAGAGTGCTGTGGAACTTGATAATAAATCAGGATATTATAAATTAACTTCTGAATCTTTGGAAAAAATCATCACTTACTGTAAAGAAACTAAAAATGTAAAATATGATAAATTGTATAAAGAGTTATTTGGACTAAAAAAAGAAGATTTAACTGGTTATCGAGTAGAAAAAGATTATAAACCTCTATTTTCTACTATGAACTATTATAGAAGTATTAGAGATGCATTCGAGGGATTTCCTAATGAATGGCTAAAAGATGTTGAACAATATAATGAGTTAATTAGAATATTAACTGTTTCACCGGGAATTGTTGAGACAAAGAATATGCTTGAAAAATCATTGGTTATAAATAAAGAATTTTCAGAAGAAGAATTGGAAATATTAAAAAATGTAGCAAATAAATTAAAAAGTAAAACAGCTTTTAGTTATGGGTCTTTAAGTGAAAAGGCATTAAAGAGAGCAATATCAGATATGCTTTCTACAAGAATGAATTTTATGCAAGTGAGTCGTGAGTTTAACTATGACGAAGAGATGACAAAAGATTTTATTGATAGATATAAGGAGACTGATGGAATTCTTCTTATGGATGATCAATTTGTTGATGAGATAATTGCGTCTCCACAAGTAAAAAAGAGTTTAAGGCAGTCTATAAAAGTTATTAATTCTATTATTTTGGAAAATGGATGTTATCCAGAAGTGATAGCTGTTGAGTCAACTCACGAAATGAATGGATCAAAGAAAAGAAATCAAATTGAAAGAGAGCAAAAGAAAAATGAAGAATTAAGAAATGAAGCAGAACAATTCTTGATTCGTGAATTTGGCAATGAGTATGTATCAGAAAAAAATATAATGAAAGTGATGTTATTTAATGAACTAGATGGAAGATGTCCTTATTGTAATGAATCGCTTAATGGAATAAATCAAATAATTAATGGTGGTCTAGAAGTAGAACACATACTTCCTCTATCAAAAAGTTATAACGATTCTTATAATAATAAAACGCTTTCTTGTGTTGAATGTAATCAGAAGAAAATAAATAATACTCCTTATATGTGGATGGGACCAGAAAGATTTGAAGAATTTTCTGATAGAATTAAAAAAATGAAATTCTCTGATGAAAAAAAATTAAACTTTTTAGAGACTAAAGATTTGGATAAATATAATACGAGATTTTTTAATAGGAATTTACGTGATACAGCTTATGCCACGTCAGAGTTAATTAATCAGATTAATATTTTTAACAAATACTTGGATAATAAACTAAAGGATTTTAACAAGATAAAGACATTATCAACACCAGGTCAGATAACTTCGAAAATTCGTGACAATATTGGCTTAGACAAGAATAGGGATATTGGCAGATTTCATCACGCGGTAGATGCTTCTATTGTTGCAAGTATTGCTCTTGATGATAAGTTAGGAAAGATTTTGATTGAATCGCAAAATGATTCGAGTTTTTGGAAGAGAAAGAAATATCTTGGTGAAAGAATTGATTACATGATGTTAAATTTCAAGGAATCTGTTTTAGATGGTGAACTTAGAAAAATAAAATCTGATGATGATATAAAGATTTCTGACCAAGTTATTAAAGATCCAAATAAGTCGATTGCGAATGCAAATGTTTACAAGTATCTAAAACTTGATGGCGAATATTATAAAGTTGATCAAATAAGTGATATTTATTCTGAAAATATTAAAGATGAGTTGTTGAAAAAATTATTTGATGATTGTAATACTGGATTTAATTTGATGATTAAAGATAATAATAAAAAAATGTATGAGAAATTAAAATCTATCTATTTTGAATATAAAGATAGGGGTTCTTCAACAAATCCTTTTGTAAATTATTGTTTAGAAGTAAATGACATTACAAAAGAAAAATTCAATTATATTGAACATGGTATAAAACAAGAAAATGGACCAGTTATAAAAAAACTTAGATATTATACAAATGTCAATGATCCTAATTTATTGGAAAAAAGCAATTTAAAGATGAAATCTAATACTTATATTGGTTTAGATTCAGTTGGTCAGGCATATACGAAAGTATATTGGGATAATGATGTTAAAAAATTTATATTCTTGCCAATATACACCACATCAGTTGATTTAAATACACATAAATTAAATAAGAAAGATAAAACATATCAATTATTCTATGACAAATATTTGCGCGGAAAAAATTATACTTTTGTTGCCGATTTATATAATGGTAATTATATAGAGGTTGAAAAAAAAGATGGAATTATTAAGGGATTTATATCTGGATATGATAAAGATGGAAATCGTATTACTTTAAAGAAGAAAAATAATAATCAAAAATCTCCTGATCGTTTTAGTGCATCTGATAAATCTCTTAAAGTTTATGATGTGGATTATCTTGGAAATAAAAAGATTAGGTTGACATGGCCTTCAAAATAAGTTAATATTTATTTAGGGATCCAACAGAGATGTTGTACAATTCCTAAATTACACAGGTTTCCTATTATAACTCTTTATGAGGAAATCATTTGGAAGATGCTTAAAACCAGCGTCTTCCTTTTTTGTTTATGGCTTTTAGAACTGTAGTAATTGAGAAAGCAGTAAATGTTAGGCTAGATTTAAATAATATTGTTGTAAATTATGAGAATGATAAATTTTGGATAAATGTTGATGAAATTAGTGTGATAATTGTAGATGATCCAAGATGTAATGTAAGTTTAAATGTTCTTTCTTATTTATGCGAAAAGGGAGTTACAGTTATATTTTGTAATTCATCTCATATGCCAATTGGAAGCTTGCAAACATTATCATTGCATTCAAGATCTTCTAAAAGAGTGAAGCAGCAAATTGAGTGGAATGATTCGGCAAAAGAGTATTTATGGACTCAAATAGTTAAAGCTAAGATATTTAATCAATATAAGACTCTTGAAAAAATAAATACTTGTGATAAATTACCTATTATATATAATTTATTAAATTCGATAACAATTGGAGATCCACAGAATAGGGAAGGGACAGTCAGTAGAATTTACTTTAAAGAATTATTTGGAGATACTTTTAGAAGATTTGATGAAGATATTATCAATTATGCTTTAAATTATATTTATCAAATTATAAGATCAAAGATTTCGCAAGAAATTGTTGCTTATGGCTATTTACCTTCATATGGGATTCATCATAAAAGTGAATTTAATGCTTATAATTTGGCAGATGATTTTATAGAACCTTTTAGACCTATATGTGATTATTTTGTTCATGATATATTATACAATTCCTTAGATGATTATTTGACTCCGGAAATAAAACATAAACTTGTTGATATTCTTAATATAAATGTTAGATATAATGGTTCAAAATTTAAACTGCATATAGTGATGCAGTTTTATGTTCAAAATCTTTTTTCTTTTCTTGAAACTGGTGAAGTTAATAAAATTATTTTTCCTGAATTATGAATTATATTAATTATTATAAACAAATGCGAATAATTTTAGTTTATGACTTACCAGTTGTTGAGGATGAAGATAGAAAGATTTATCACAAGTTTAATAATGATATTAAGAGGATGGGGTTCATTATGCTTCAGTTTTCGGTATATACAAAAGTGATTCAAAATGACACATCATATAAGCAGAATTTATTGAAACTGAATAAAATAATTCCCAAAAAGGGGAGTATAATAGTACTTAAAGTTACAGAAAAGCAATTTCAAGATATGAAATATTTGACTGGAGTAAAAAATAGACAAGAGGCTTTAGTTGGGGGCAGAGAATTGGTTATATTTGGAGGTGACTCTTAGTGATTAATTTAGAATTAACCGATTTATCTTCACAAAGAACAATTGATATTAATAAAATAAATTATTTGTTGATTGGAGATTATAGTGGTTATTTAAAGTTTTATACATTTTTTTACGAAAGTTTAGTAAGTAAGAATAAAGATTACAAGATAAAGATTGACAATAGTGTGATTGATTCAAAGAATTCTTTATTTTTTGATTTTACTTCAGTTTATAATATATTTTTAGCTCTTGAATTTAAAAAGGGAACTTTACTATATGAACATATGATTTCGAGATTGAATTCGTTGGATGAAAGTTGGGAGAATAGTATTGATAAGGTGTTTTCTAATTTGGTTGATTATTTAAATGATGAAGACAGTGATTATTGTTATTCTATGACTGATGATATGAAAAAGATTATAACACAAAGTATTCAAATATCTCATAGTAGAGATAATTTAAAGTCTACTTTTTCCAAATTATTAGAGGAATTTTTAAATAATAATTTTAATAAACATATTGTTATTTTTGTTGATACGATGATTGTCGATTTTGATTTTTCTAAGTATGAAAATATTTTGGTATTTGATGTAAATAATTCGATTTCATTGAAAAAGTATAATTTGTTATCTGTAGATGAAATTAAAGAATTAGATTTTGAGGTTATAAAAATGGAAATACAAAATATTTACCCAATTAGTTTAGATGTAAAAAAAGTTAACAATTGTATTAGTGCATATTATAGATATCTATTAACATCTAAGACTATTTTGGCTCATTCAAGTGAAGAACTAATAGTTTATACATTGTTATCTAAGTATAATAAAATTAATCAACAGATAGTTCCATCTAATATGATAATAAGCGACAATATTAAATCTTTTTTAGCCAGCATTTAGATATATATGATATAATATCTATAGGTTTTAGGATCCTGTGTAATTTAGGAGTTGTATAACGATAATAAATCAAAAACATATAAGTTAAAGTTTTAGGATCCTGTGTAATTTAGGAGTTGTATAACTTATTTTTCTTTAGTTCCCATATCAATTTAGTTTTAGGATCCTGTGTAATTTAGGAGTTGTATAACTACACCACTTAAAACTAAATTAGAATTTAAGTTTTAGGATCCTGTGTAATTTAGGAGTTGTATAACTTGTGAGTTATGGTATATGTCTAAGTCTGTGTTTTAGGATCCTGTGTAATTTAGGAGTTGTATAACTACGCATTAAATAAATTAGTAACATCTTCTGTTTTAGGATCCTGTGTAATTTAGGAGTTGTATAACCTCATCTTTAATACATTTGCCATCAAGAGCGTTTTAGGATCCTGTGTAATTTAGGAGTTGTATAACTGATCGTGATGTTTTTATATTTGGAGGAAAGTTTTAGGATCCTGTGTAATTTAGGAATTTTAATTATTAAAAAATCTAAGTCTGTTTGTTGATTTATAATTATAACAGACCGTAGTGCTACTTATAATTACTAAAAAAGGAATGACATACTCATTCCCAATTTACTACTTATAAAAAATAAATAGGAGGAAGGACTCGCTGTTCCTTCATCTCTTTTGACCCAAAAGGTGTGTGGACGCAAGATTTTTCCACCTCTCCTAATAGTATTATACTTTATTTTTGTTTTTTCTTCAATAATTCTTCCCTTTTTTCAAATAATAGTCAATTCTGTTTTGTTTCATTATTTACATTTGAATAATCGTATTTTTATATTTGAAATATTTTGAATCAAGTGTATTTAATTTTAATGTAATTTTTACTTTATTGTCAAATTTTTTAATTAACCACAAGGTATCTTCTGCATCTGATTGTTTAAATGCTCTATTGCGATTTTTAAGTATGTTATTGATTTCACTAATATATTTTTTGCACCTTCTATTTCATTAAAATCTTCAATTTTATTTTTATATAATAATAGTTTTAGTGCTATTTAAAAATTGTTATGGATAAAGTGATGGTAAGATGGTATAATAAGTCCGTATTGATGTATTAGAAATACTTATGTTGTGGAGTGATAGACAATGAGTAAAATAAAAGATGGATTATTGGGATTTGCTATTGGTGATGCGATGGGAGTTCCTATTGAATATACGGATAGAGAAATCTTAGTTAAAAATCCAGTTACAATGATGACAGGATATGGGACTTATAATCAACCTGAGGGAACTTGGTCAGATGATACTTCGATGACGATTGCAACAATGGATGCCATCGTGTTAAAAAAAGAAATAAATTATAAAGCTATTATGAGTAATTTCTTATCTTGGTTTGCCGTAGGTAAATATACAGCAACAGGTTCCATGTTTGATGTTGGTGCAACTTGTTCTGATGCATTAGCTAAATATTCTAGTGGTTCATATGAACCATTGGAATGTGGTATGGAAGATATAAAATGTAATGGCAATGGGTCTTTAATGCGTATGCTACCAATCGCCCTTTATTGCTATTTTAAAAAACTAAGTGATGATGAAATAATAAATTTAGTTAATGATATGTCTTCGTTAACACATGCTCATGAGATAAGTAAGATGGCTTGTTTAATCTATGTGAGATATGTAATGTGTCTATTAGATGGTAAAGATAAGATAGATGCCTATGAAGAGATAAAGCAAGTAGATTATTCTAGTTATAGAGAAGATACAATTAAAGAGTTTGATAGAATTTTAAAAAGTGATATATCTGAGTATTCTTTAGATGAGATAAATAGCAGTGGATTTGTTGTAGATTCATTGGAAGCTAGTTTATGGGTAATATTAAATACAGAGAACTTTAAACAAGCAATAATTGGATCAATTAACCTTGGAGTTGATACAGATACGATAGGTGCAATTACGGGATCTATGGCAGGAATAATTTATGGATACGATAGTATTCCAGATATATGGCTAGATAAATTAAAAAAGAAAAATTATTTAATTAAATTAGCAATGAAATATGAAAAATTATTAAATGAATAGATGATATGAAATACCACCTAATAGGTGGTATTTATGATATTAATTTTATATATTTTTTAGCAGTAGGTGATGTAGTAGATGGATAATAAAAGAATAGGTAGTTTTATAAAAGAGCTTAGAGAAAAAGAAGGTTTATCACAAGGTGCACTTGCTAAGAAGGTATTTGTAGCAAGTTCGGTTGTTAGTAGATGGGAATCTGGTGTAGCAGGTGTTTCAGCAAATAATTTAGTTCTATTGAGTGAGATATTTCATGTATCTTTAGATGAATTAGTTGCTGGTCATAGATTTACAGAAGATAATCAGGAAGAGAAAGAAGAAGTATTACTTGAAGTTTTAAATAGTCATCAGAAAAAATCTAGATATATAAAAAGATTATTACATATTATCGTGGTATTGTTAATTTTATTCTTGGGATATTTCTTTTATAATTTCTATAATTCAGTTAAAGTATATACAATCCATACGGACACAGATAAATTAAATATTACTTATGGTATGTTAACAAAGACAAGAGATAGAATTTATTTTCACTTAGATGTTGATTCAAATATTAATGATGACGATATTGAAAATGTATCAATTTATTATGAGTTGGAAGATGAAAGAAAAGATATAATTAAGTGCAATACGTTAACCTCATTCAATTTTATAGATTATTATGGATATGAGGAATATATTAATTTTAATAACTTTGATAAGATTATAAATAATATGTATTTTGAGATAGTTTATTATAATAGTGATGTTGAAAAGTATAAATTAACTTTTGATAGAAATTATGCCAATATAGATTTCTTTCTAAAGAAGGACAAAAAAATAGAAAAATCTGTTAGTGATAATAATACAGAATTATCTAATAGTTCTCTTGATGAAAAAATTCAAAAAGTAAAAGAAATATTGAGTAAAAGCAATGATGAAAAAATAATAACTTATGAGAATGTTGACTATGATGTTCTGATATTTTCAAATCGTATAAAAATCATATTTAATGAAAGTGGTTTTAAGAATCAGTTTATTTATAATTTTGATAAGGTTAATTTCTTTTCTTTTGAAAATTATATTAATGATGAGTGGAAAAGTGTATATATGAAAAGCATTCATAGTGGCGAATGTATTGAAGGTGATTGCAAAAACTTTAATGTTCATTATGAAAAATTCAAAAAAGTTTTAGATTATATAATTGAAAAAAACAATTAGAGGAGGTGTACATAAAATGTATTACCTCCTCTTTTATTTTGTGTGTTATAGTGTATTTAGAAATGAGGAAGTACTATGACTAAAAAAATGAAAAGATTAATATGGGGTGTTTTGCTAATAGTTAGTTTCTTTAGTTTCAGTGTAAAAGCATTGGAAAATGAAGAAATTTATTATGAAAATGATAATGGTGTAAGATTTACTAAAAGCGAATATGATTTTGTTAGTGAATTTTACTATGATGGTTATCAAAAATTTATGACAGTAGATAATTATCAAAGATTAAAAGAAGCGGGTGTTATGTTAGAAAAAGTAAAAAAAGTTGTGTACAATGAAAATAATGGTATTCAAACTTTAACTGATGTTACATATCAGTCGGCAAGTAAAAAATTACTATTATCTTATGTTTGTACAAGTAGATGTTATGCGTCATTTCAAGCATCTTGGTTAACCATAGCAAATGTAAGAAGTTATGATCTTATTGGAGTATATTCTCCTACTGCAAATGTACTTGAAGCTGAAGGATCAAGTATGGCATATTCTAATAGTGCATTTTCTCCAGTAGAAAAAAATAATACTAAGAATGGAATATCATCTACATTTAAGCTACCTACTACAGATGCTAAATATGTCTTTACTTTAGATTTTAATGTACCTAAAGGAACTAAAGTATATGCAAGTTATCAACATGCTAAGAAATCTATTAGTTTAGCTAATAGTAGAAAATATACTTATGCTTCGTCTGGTTATGGTGGAGTATTTAAGTTTGATTCTAGTGTGTCTAGTTATTATGATGGTATGGGAGGAGTGAATACAACTTTGTCTTAAATTAGATGAAGTTGATTTTAAGAGGTGAATTATGGAACAGGAATGGTTACTATTAGATATGCATATGCATTCTCATTGTTCAGCAATAACCAAAAAGGGTGATTCTAAAAAAGTGAGAAAGATGACGGCCAAAGAATTTATAAATACTATTTCTTGTAAGGGCGTAAAAATTTTTAGTGTTACAGACCATAATTACTATTCGAAAGATTATTATGATTCTTTAGATAAGTACATATCTGATAATAATTTATCGATGAAATTAATTAATGGTGTTGAGTTTGATGTTTATGTGGATTTAGAAGAAAACAAGGAAAATTATATTCATGTGTGTATTTATTTCGATGATGATGTTGATAGAGAAAAATTAGAAACAACGGTTAAATCGTTATATGTTGATTCTGATGGCAATAATCTTAAACCAAGATTTGACGAGATTTTAGGAAGCCTCTATGAACTAAAAACTAAGATGATTATAATTCCTCACGGAGATAAGAGTCGTGGATTATTGGACACTCATTTGTTTGATAAGATGTCGAAAAGTAATATTCCTGAATTTTATAAATATGCTATGTATAAAATATTTAATGCTTTTGATGTAAAAATCAATTTCACAAATAGTAGTAATAATCATTGGGCAAAGAACTTTTTTTTCAAGACGAAGCAATATTCTGAATTATTAAAAGAAAAAACTCAAGAAGAAATTGAGGACATTGAAACTAAAATTTTGGAAAAAATTAAAGATACAAAAATAGTTTTATCAGATGAATTGAACATAATATATGATTATATTCTTAGATATGGCTCATTTTTTTCTTATTTTGTTTTTTCTGATTGGCATAATAATAGTCCTTATGATCCACTGATTAATAATTTTATATTTGGTAATTTAGATTATGCTTTTTCGGCTTTTGAGATGGCAACTCTTGATCCAGAATCTAGAATTATTAAATCTACTGAATCTGTGATTGAAATTCCCGATACCATTTTGAAAGAAGTTAGTTTTAAAATAGGTGAATCTCTTAACACGATTTCTTTTTCTCCTGGTTTAAATGCAATAGTTGGTAAGAGAAATAGTGGCAAATCGTTGTTGCTATCTGTTTTAAAAAATTTATCTGAAAAAGATGCAAAAGATGGGGCTATAAATAAATATTCTTCTTTGAAAATTAGTGATATTTGTGCAAAAAATCGTGGAAATATTGATATTTCTTTGGGAAGTTTAAATTCTGTTGAATTTTTGACACAGGCTCAGATAACGGAGATATTTGAAGATCCATCTAAGGCCCAAAAATCTATTTCTGCTTATTTTTTAGATATAAAAAGTTTAGATTTGACTGTTTTAAATAAAATAGTTAAAATTGGCGAAAATATTAAACCCTATAATTTGGATTATAAAACTTTGACTTCTAATATTTTATCTATAAAAAAGACTAGTAATTTCAATTATAATACTCATAATCTTCTTAATGAGATAAAGGCTAAAGCAAATTTTCAAAAAATATTAGGAGAATATGATGACTTAATTGATAATATTAGAGATTTAAAACTTGATGTGTCACTATTAAAAAAACAACAAAAAGAAATTAATGATAATAAAATGTATTATTTAGCTTTGATTTCTAAATACAATGATTTATTGGAAAAGCATAATTCTAGAATTCAAGAGTTTAATTCTGGTTTAACTAGTAATCAAATTACTTTTAATCAAAATATGAAAGATATTCGTAATGCAGTCAATTTATTAAAAGAAAATTTATTAATACAGCTATATTTAGAAAAATTTAAAAAATTAGTAAATAATTTTAGTATTGATAATCCTCCTGTAGAAATAGCAAAAAAAGGTAAATATTTATTTGTAACTTGTTACGACATTCCGGGTGATTTAAAAAATCAAATAGAAGAAAAAATATTGAAAACCATATATAGAGGTTCTTCTATGTATGATTTAGATAATTATGTTAAGGGAGAATCAAACAAAAAGTTAAATGGCAGTTTCAAAACTGTAGTTGATGAATTACGAAAGTATCTTGCCGGAGATGCATTTAAACCTAAAAAGGAATTTTATGAGATAAAAAATGATGCTATAGATTATAAAAATAGCGTTAAAACGTTGCATGACTTAAAGAAACATGTAGAAAACAAGAATTTAGTAAATTTGACAAATTCTTCTCCGGGAACAATGAGTGTTGCATATTTAGATATGTTATTTGACTTAGAAGAAAAAATATTGATTTTAGATCAACCAGAAGATAATATTGATAATGATTATATAAGCAATTACTTGGTTCCTAATATTAAAGAAAAAAAGCAAATAAAACAATTGATTTTTGTTACACATAATCCGTCAGTCGCTGTTTATGGAGACGCATTTAATTATATATATGTAGAAAATAATGATGGCATAAAGTATACTAATTATTTGATAGAAAAGTATGAAGATAAGGAAAAATTAATAAATATTTTAGAAGGAGGTCGTCCTAGTTTTTCAAATAGAAACAAAAAATTTGGAAATGTTATAGGATATGATGAATATGGAACTGATTAGAAAAGAAAAAAATGTTATATTGATGAGTGAAAAATCAGAAATTGAAAGCTATTCTTTTGATAAAGAAATAAATTTTAGCGGTTTAATAAACTTTTTGTTAAATCAAAATCTTTCAAAACAAATTGAGATAAATGACACTTTAAATGATAAAAGCGAAGCTGAAGAGAATCTTATTAATATAATATTTGAGCTGGTAGATGATTATAATTCAAAAGTTAAGGAAATGAAAGAATTCGTTGATAATTTATCAAATAATTAATTCTTTGATGAGGAATAAGTAATATGTACATTAGTAATTTGAAAATTAGAAACTATAGAAATTTTTTTAAAAGTTCTATTGATATAAAAAAGGACATAACTACAATCATTGGTGAAAATGGTGTTGGTAAGACAAATTTGTTTTATGCGATAAAACAATTATTAGATAAGTATAGTAGACATAGTTTGGATGAAAATGATTTTTCTTATGAATTGTCCGATTTTAAGGGACATTGGATAATTATTAGCGCAACTTTTAATGACATTCCTAATACAGATGATGTCCCAGAGGCTGTTGCTTTAAATCCTGATGTAAATAATTCAGCCACTTATTCTTTAATATTTAGACCAAATAAGATAATAAGAAATACTTTATATAATTTGTCGTGTGATTTTATTAATTCTCCTAATGAGGAAAAGGATATTAAAAGGAAGATAATAGAAGAATTTATAAATGATATTGACGTAAAAAATGATTATGAGGTAAAAAAAACAGTTGGATCTATTTTTGACTTTTTAAATGATGATAAATATTATGAAATGGTTGGCGATTTTTGGAATTGTATTTTCCCTTCTCCCGATGATATTCAAGAGGATACAGCCTTAATTGGAGATAAAGGAGATTCAGATTTAACTAAACTAATAAATGTTACCTTTATTCCTGCAATTAGAGATGTAAACTTGGAACTCGTAAAAGAAGGTAACTTTTTTGAAAAAATATTATCTAATGTTGCAGAAGAAATAGATGAATTAGAATGGAAATCAATAAAAACAAATTTTGATTTGATTAATGATAAATTGGGAAAAATAGATAATTTTACTCAGTTGGCTAATGATATTTATTTGATGATGAATAGTACAGTAGGATCTTCTTTTTCTGGCAATATGCGTTTGGACGTTTCGATACCTGAGGAAAAAAGTAATATTATTAAATATTTTTCTTTAAAAGGAATTGAAAATAATCATTCAATTGATTTATATAATAAAAGTTTAGGCGAAAATAATGTTTTATATTTTGCTTTAAAGATGCTTCAGAATACTTATGCTAAAGGACACACAAGAAAATTATTTAATATATTAATAATAGAAGAACCAGAATCTCATTTACATAAGCACTTACAGCAAACTTTTTTCACAGGTATTAGGAAAACGACTAACACGCAAATATTGCTATCAACGCATTCGGTTCATATATCGGAGTCATGTAATATATCTTCTATGATAGTTATTGGAAAAAAGGATAATAAAAGTTGTGAAATATATAATCCCTCAAATGGTCTAGATGAATTGGAAGTTAAGTATTTGGAGAGATATCTGGACTCGGTGAGATTACCAATTTTATTTTCAAAAAGTATTATATTAGTTGAAGGAGATGCTGAATTAATTTTTATTTCTAACATATTGAAACTTAAGTACAACCTTGATTTGAATTCGTATGGCATAAGCTTAATTCCTATGGATAATTGTTTTTTTGAAAAAATATCAAAAATTTTTGATGAGTCTAGATTAAGAAAAAAGTGCTCTATTTTAACGGACTTAGATAAAGATTTTGATGGTAAAGAAAAAAGAGCAGAACAATTGAGTAAAAACCGTTTAGATGCACTATTTGAAATGCATAAAAATAATAAATATGTAAAAATATATACCAATGATTATACATTTGAGATTGAATTATATTCAAATAATTTAAATATGTTCTTGCAATATATAAAAGACAGAAATGTGTATAAGGATGAGAAAATATATGAGAAATTTGAAACTAGTGTAGATATGAAAGAGAGATACAAAAGAATACTTTTGGTTGCAGAACGTTTAGGTAAGGGATGGCTTGCTTTAGATTTTATAGAATGGTTGCGAGAAAAAGGAAAAAAATTTATTGATGAATTTAAAATTCCAGAGTATATAAAAGATTCTTTGAAAAACTTCTTTCCGTCTGATATATATGATAAAAATGTTTATAATCAAATCGTCTTATTGTATTGCGAAAGCGTTGGAATTGATGAAGAAAATATTACGGATGACTTTATTTTATATATCAAGGAGTTGAGAGATGCATAATAAGTATTTGCTTCAAAAATTAAGTAAAAAGCAAACTGAGGCTATTGAAGAACCAAGTAATGTTCTGTTAATTGCAATTCCTGGAAGTGGAAAGACAAGAACTTTGACAAATAAAATTCTTTATGAATATGATGAAAATGACTCCAGATTAATAGTTGCTATAACTTATACTAATAGAGCTGTTGATGAAATGAGAGAAAGAATATTTAATCAATTGGGAACCATACCGAATAATATTTGGATTGGAACAATTCACAAATTTTGCTTGGATTTTGTTATTAGAAAATATAGCAGATTTTCTGAAACATTATCTAGACCATTTACTATCATAGGAGAAAAGGATTCAAAGGATTTAAAAGAAAAATTATTAACAAAATATGGATTGAAAAATGACAATTATATTGATTACACCTTGGATGTCTTTGGCAAAGTTAAGGAAAAATATAATTCATCTTATGTTGAAGAATATTATAAAGAATTATTAGATATGCGAATGATAGATTTTAATTATATATTGTATGAAACGTATAAAATATTAAATAATAACAATATGATTTCAAACCAGTTAGCTAGCTTAATTTCTGTATTGTGTATAGATGAATATCAAGATACACAAGAATTACAGTATCAAATATTAAGTTTGATATGCAAAAAAAGAAAAAAAATTAAAATATTTATAGTAGGCGATCCAAACCAGGCTATATATACAAGCATGGGCGGAGTAGTAAAAAGTAAGACTGAATTAGAATCTTTATTTGAAACCACTTTTACACAAAAACAGCTTGACTGTTGTTTTCGCAGTCATCAAGATGTTATAGATTTCTATAGAAGATTTGCTTTATATGATTTTGATATGAAGTCTGGAGTTGCAGATTATAAAAATCCGGAAATTAGTATTATAGATACCTTGCATAAAGATGATTTGGTTTCTAAGGTGCGAGATTTAATAATTGATTTAAATAAAGAAGGAATTCAAGATGAAGAAATATGTATTTTAGCTCCCCAGTGGACTTATTTATATAATTTTTCTAACCAATTGAGACGAGAATTACCCAATAATAAGTTTGATGCTCCCAGTGTTCTACCGTTAAAGAAGGATGAAAATAATATAATTTACAAATTGTGCAAGCTCTTATTAACAAAATATTCTTTTGTTAACAAAACTAGAATTCTATTTATAGTAGGAGAAATTCGAAAACAATTATCTGATGAATATTGTATAAATCCTGATATTGATAATTATGAATTTTTGAAATTAATTTTAAATAGCAGAACATGCGATGTTATAGGAACAGATTATTTAAAAAATAGTCTATATAATTTTTTTAACTTACTTGGAGTTATAAATATTTTTCAAAGTAAAATAGATGAATTTATGGAAGAAACAGAATCAAGAATAGATACTTATGAAAAATTTGGCTTAGAAGATGATAGATTAGCTCTTGAACGAACTTTACGTAGTAAGGAGGGAATAGTTATATCTACTGCACATAGTGTCAAGGGAGAGGAATATAGAGCTGTCATAGCTTTTGGCCTTCTTGAAGGACTTATACCCCATTGGCAGTCTATTAATCGTGGTACTGCTCGAGAAGACTCTAAAAGATTATTGTTTGTAATTTGTTCACGAGCAAAAGAAAAATTATTTTTAATAGCTGAGAATGGAAGATATAATTTTTTTGATCAGGAGTATGAAATAAACGAGGATATTAAGGAAATATTGGATGCAGGCTATTAAATGTGTAAATTATTCTAATGTTTTTACACTAGAAATATAAAGGATTTTGATAAATGTAAAAAATGAGATTTTCTCTAATTGGTAATACTAAATCTCTTTAATATTATTTTATTATTTTTCTCTTAAGCTGCTTCTGATTTCGTAGGTAATATTTTGTGGTATTGATATACTTATTTTGTTAAAAATGTTATAATTTAATTGGTGATTAGTAGTGATAAAAGTAGTTGCAGCATTAATAGAAAAAGATGATAAAGTTTTGATAGCAAGGAGATCTACTGGGGATTCTGATTTGATTGGATACTGGGAGTTTCCTGGAGGTAAAGTGGAAAATGAAGAAGATGAGATTCAAGCTATCGAAAGAGAAATACTGGAAGAATTTGAATTAAAAATAATTGCTAAGAAATTTTTAATTAATAATATATGTGAATATCCTACTAAAACGATAGATCTTAGATTATATAAATGTGAGTATGAAAGCGGTGATTTTTCCTTACATGCTCATTCGGAATATAAATGGATAGATAAAAAAGATATTTTGTCTTATAAATTAGCTCCAGCGGATATACCTCTCGCTGAATACGTAAGGAGTATGTAATATTATGAAGGAAAAATTTGATGTTTTATTAAATGAGTATTTATTAGATGATTCAAAAAAGATAAATGCTGATGCAAAATACCACGAAAAATTTATAAATGAGCTTCCAGAGTATTTGTATAATATTTTTCCTAAAGAAAATTATAAGATAAAAGCTTCTGTAGGAAATGGAAATAGAAGTTTTATCCCATGGGCGTGCATTTTCGATAAAAGAATTACTAATTCTGCTAGCAGAGGATTTTATATTGGATATTTATTTAAAAAAGATATGTCTGGATTTTATTTAACTTTGACGCAAGGCTATACGGCATTTAAGAAATATAAAAGAAATAAGTATGATTATGCTTTTAGAGTATCAAGATATTTTCAGACTTTAATTAATTGTTATGATTTTTCTTTGGATAGAATTGCTTTAAGTGGCGATGGAGATTTAGCATGTGGTTATGAAGTTTCAACCATTATTTCTAAGTATTATGATAAAAATAATTATACTGAAGAAGAGTTATTAAATGATTTAACTCTAATGAAAAATATTTATAAACAATTAGCTGATAGCTATTCTGAGGTAGATTATGATCAATTGGTTGATGATATTGTAAATAATTTTGATACATATGTAATAGACGAAGAAGAGCGACAAGAGATAGAAAAACAATTAATAGAGTCTAGTGGAGAAGATAGTGCTATTGTAAGAACATTGGAAAGAGTTGATTTCCCTTCTGGACGCAAGAAAAGAACAGAAACTAGAATTAGTGATAAGCGAGTTAGAAAAATTGATTATATAAAGAAAGCTAAAAAGAGTATTGAAACAGGAGTAGCTGGTGAGATGCTTGTCTTAGATTATGAGAGGGATAGATTAAGAAAAATTGGACGTGATGATTTAGCTCATGATGTTAAATGGATAGCTAATATTGATGATTCTAAGGGATATGATATTGAATCATTTGATATAGATAAAGAAGGAAATATTAGAAAAATTTATATTGAGGTAAAAACCACAGATGGTAGTGCTAATAGTCCCTTTTTTATAAGTAAAAACGAAAAAGAACAAATGGATAATCTTAAAGAAAATTACTATATTTATCGAGTTTATAATATAGGCAATGATAAACCTAATTTCTTTATAATAGATTATGATGATTTTAATAAGAAAATTATGGTTGATGTAGAAATATTTAAAGCAGAAATAAGTAATATATGAGTTATTTTTATGTGTGATTGAGAAATATAATTTAATTATGTGTGAGAACTTATAAGACTTGGAGACAGAATCAATATTTGATACTCTATGCTATAAAGTTGGAGTAAGAAGTCACTTATACAAATGTAGCAAGTGATGGAGGCAGTGACACATATTTTGTGATTAAGATTTGGCTTGTATAACTGTTCATAGTTTTCTGAAATTATGATTGGATTTGCTAATTAAAAATAGTCAAAAGGAGAATATTTATGCAGTATTTAAAATTTAAAGTAATTATTTATTTTTATAAGAATGATCACATAATAGAGAATATTAAAAGTGTTGATATAGAATATTATGATTATGAAACTTTAAATGATATTTTTTCAAAAATCATGTTTGGAGTATATGGAGAAGATAATCACTCTGTTTATTTTGAGGGATTGAGTAAAATATTATGGGAAAATTATTTTCCTAAACTATATAAGCTTTTTGATGAAAGATTAGAAGATAAATACTATGATTATTCTATAAAAAAATTAAAAAAGCAATTTGATTTTGGGAAAAAAAGATATAAAATAATGATTGATCCTCCAATTGGCGGCGACGTTGGATATAACCGGGGAATTCACTTTTTCTTTCATTTGAATGAAAAGGATATCCATCATGAACCACATATACATGTTAAACATGGTGAAATAGAATTTAGAGTTAATCTAATTACTTTAACGCCAATGGATAAAAAAACATTTAAGAATCCCAAAATGACAAAAAGAGCTTTGAGAGCTATTGAATTAAATAGAGATAATCTTATAAAATATTGGAACAAAGTGGTTATAAATGGAGAAAGTGTAAAATTTAAGATGTATATTCCTTTTTAAAATATATAATACTTCTATTATTATTTAAATTTTTTTATAATTAATTATACTTATTATAGTGATTGTTTTAAATGAATTCAATATAATTTTTACTAAAAAGGGATATATTCTAAATGATGATATAGTGACTTACTAGTCTTAATAGTATCTTAAATAAAAAGGGATAAATAAAGAATAACAAACTAAATATTATGTTGAGAAAGAAGCTTATTATATTGAAAATTTAATTTTAGCAATTAAGAAGTAGTTTACAAAAATAAAAATATAAAACAATATGATGTTTTAGAATTACATATTAATGACAAAAATATTTATAAAACTCCACATATTGACTATAGCTATATGTAAGTTATATCTGATTATATCTAACCAAAAAGAACATTAGTGTTCTTTTTCACACTAGACATGTTTTATGTGGCATTAATAGTAGTAATTTATGTGTAGCATAGAGAATACAGAAAAATATCAAAATAAAATGATTGATATGAAGAAAATAAATACAAGAAACTTATGGAGCTTTGGTAGTAAAGCATCTTTTAAATGGTATAATTAATATAAGAAATGGGTGATCTAATGGCAGAAGATGAGAAAGAACAGTATATTAGAGTTAATACAGAAATTTTAAATGATGCATTTTGGTTGGGATTTATTTTAGAAATTAAAAGAAGAATAACAGACTATGGAGTAAAAGAATTATTAACATCATTTTTACTATTTTTTTCTTCTATTTTTTGTGATGAAACACTAAAAGCTAATCAAGGAGGTCTTAGTGGAAAAAGAAAAATAACTAAAAAAGAAATTAGTGATTATAGAATGTATAATTTAAAATATATTCATAATAAGAAATCTGATAATACAAATCTTATTACGAAAGAGATGGGAATAGACTTTAAAAATTATATATTTGATATTTATTTGCATGTTGATAAAAATAATACATTACTAGATGTTAATTTTAGAAATTGGAACGCCAATAAAGAAGAAAATTTTGAATTATATGATGGTATAATAGCTACACCATATAGATGGATCGAAATATTATTTCCTGATTTGTATCCAAGTATAGAAGCTACACTTAAAGATATAATTGATGACTATGTACTAAAATTTTCTACAGCAGGTATAGAGAGAAAATCTTATTCTTGTTATAGAATGTTTAGAAATTCAAATATAAGTGATGATGAAAAATTATATATTTTACAAAAATATGGTTTGGTAAAATCAGCAATATTTATAGAGCAATTATTGGATATGGATATTTCATTTGAAGTAGGAAAATTTAAGTTTGACTCTAAAAGGCTTTGGACAAAGGTTAAAGCAATTATAATTGAAGGATTTTGGGAAGATAGTAAAAAAAGAAAAATTATGGTAGTTCAAAAAATTTTTAAAGAAAATGAATTAAAAATAAATAAAAATTTCTATTCTTTGAATAGAAAAATACGTGATAATATTCATTACAATCATATTGATTTTTTTTCTGACGAAGAATTGAACTATTTAAAAGGACAACAAAAAATATATTTAGAAAACGTTCTAAATGAATTTGATAAGCATCTGTATATAGTGTTTGATAAGGAATATAAAAGAGATTATGCAATAGCAAAATTTATATATAAGTTTATGAAACACTAAGTCTTCATAGAAATATGAATTTTTTTGTATAAAAGGAAAGCATTTATTATGGACTATTTGGAAGTTAGCAAATGATGACTATAAATAGTTTGGTGCAAATGAGTTCACACAATAAGAAAAAAAATATAAGAATAATACTAATATCAAATTAGATTAAACAAATAATAATATAGTACTCTTAGTAGAAAAATATCTCCATCTGCTCCTAACTAAAGAGAATATTTGTGTTCTTTTTTTATACTACACTAGAGGTGATTTATATGGCTTTAAGAATAGTAATTGATGCGGGACATGGAGGTACTGATGGAGGAGCTTCGGGTAATGGTATTATAGAAAAGAATATGACTTTAGATATAAGTAAGGCTATGTATGATGAATTTAAGAGATTAGGTATACCTGTTTATATGACGAGATCAACTGATGAGACTTTAAGTCCAAGTGAGAGAACAAGAAGAATATTGAATGCATTTGGTAAAGATTCAGATGTTATAGTTATTAGTAATCACATAAATGCAGGATGTTCTCCATCCGCATGATGTGATTTAATTGAAATTTAATGACAATAATTTAATCAATTTCAATTTTGGTAATTTTTTGTAGGAACAGTAACAAAAGAATATAAAACTATCAATAAGTATTTATTATTGATTAGACCTCTGGAAGAAACTCCATATTCATTCTTTAAGTTGTTTTTTAGTGTGATTGTAAATATTAATAAGTCATAATAGATATTAGTGTTTTTTTCGAGTGAGAGTATATGAATTTTCAATAAAATTTGTTATAATATTTATATCAGTGGGGAGTGATTTAATTTGAGCAATAAAAGAAAAGATTGGACTCAGACAGAAAATTTGATTTTATATAATCAGGTGGGAGGATTATGCCCAATGTGTCAAACACCACTATATAAAATGAAGGAAGGAAAATATCAAAAAGCATTTCAAATAGCACACATATACCCTTTAAATCCTACTTTAGAAGAGGAACGTATACTTTTTAATGAAGAAAAATTATTTGAAACTGACCGTAATGACCTAAATAATGTAATTGCGTTGTGCAATAATTGTCATTCATATTTTGATAATCCTACAACTGTTGATGGATATAGAAAATTACTAAATTTAAAAAAGCAATTGATTAAAAATCAAAAAATTTATGATTTGTATTCTTCATATACCATAGAAGAAGACATTTTAAAAGTTATTGGTTGTATGATAAATGGATTAAATGAAAATCCTGAAAAAATAGATTATGCTCAGATTAAAATAGATGATAAGATTCAAAAAAATAACGGAATATTAAGTCATAAAATAAAAGAAGATGTTTCCTATTATTACTTATTTATAAAAAAGTGTTTTGCAGAAATTGATAAAACTAATATGACATTTGAGATTATTGCTGGACAAATAAAATCTTTTTATAAAAAAATAAGTAGCATTACTAATGATCAAAACAAAATATATGATAGTATTGCAAATTGGATTTTTGATAAATACAAGGTAGGCAATATTGAAGCATATAAAATTATTGTATCATTTTTTGTACAAAATTGTGAGGTGTTTGAAGATGTTACCAAATAAAGTTATTGGTATAAAAGAGAGTATTCTATGGAAATTGCCTGATGTTATTGAAATAATTAAGAACAATGCTAACTTGTGTAAGGCATATCATCAAGTTGAAAAGAAAAAAATTGATATATATGATTTTGAATATACCATAGACATTTTATATCTTTTAGATATGATAGAAATTATTGATGAGGAGGGAAATTATAAATATGTTGGCTGAAATTAGGTGTGAAAAATTTAAGCAGAAAATAATCACTTTTCACAAAGGCTTGAATGTTGTCTTAGGAGATGATAAAGCAACTAACTCTATTGGTAAGACTACCCTATTAATGATAATTGATTTCATATTTGGTGGTAATACTTATATAATTAATGGTACTGATATAATAGAAAATCTAGGTAGTCATGAATTCCAATATAGATTTGATTTTGGAGAAGAAAGTTTATATTTTATTAGAGATACTAACAATTATAAATTTGTAAATATTTGCGATAAAAATTATAGTAAAATAAATGAAATTTCGCCAGATGAATATAAAAAATTATTATTTAAAAAGTATGAATTAGAATTTCTAGAAAATAATGCTAGAACTATTATAGGAACTTGTTCAAGAATATGGGGAAAAGATAACTATATAGTAGATAAACCACTAAAAACGAAAGATTCAAAAAATGACACTGCAATAAATAATCTTATCAAATTATTTAATAAGTATGGGTTTATCGAATCACTTGAAAATCAAATTAATAAAATTAAAAATCAAAATAATGCTATTAAAGATGCAATAAAAACAGAATTAATTCCTACAATTAATAAAAAACAATATGATAGTAATAAAGAAGAATTGGCAGAACTAAGTAAAAAAATAGATAAGTTTAAAAAAAGTGTAGATGATTTTAACTTGGATTTGAAATCATTAATGTCTGAAGAATTAATAGAATTAAAAAATCAAAAAAATAGTTTGTGTATTAAAAAAAATCAAATACTAAATAAAATAAAAAGAGTAGAAAGTAATTTAAATAGTGATGATATTAAAATAAAAAATAAATTTAATAAACTAGTTGATTTTTTTCCAAATATAAATCTAAAAAAATTAAACGAAATAAATGATTTTCATAATAAAATTTCTTCTTCTTTAAAAAGTGAATTAACTAAAGAAAATGAACAATTAAAAGCATTATTAAATATAGTTGAAGATGATATTAACAATATTGCAGTAGAAATGGAAAATAAAATCAAAATAAAAAATACTTCTAGTTATAGTGTAGAAAGATTAGCGGATTTATTAACAAGAGAAAACAATTTAAAACAATCAAATCAATATTACGAAAAAGCAGAAGAAAATAAAATGAATTTAAAAGATGTTAAAGAAGAATTATCAACTATAAAAACTAATATATTAAATGAGATTTCTAATTTAATTAATATTGAAATGTATAATTATTTTAGGGTAATTTATAAAGATAAAAGAACAAGTCCAACATTTAGTATTAATCTTGAAACCTATAATTTAAAAAGAAGTGGAGATACAGGGACTGGCTCTGCATATATAAATTTAATCTCTTTTGATTTGGCGTTATTTAAAATTACTAAACTCCCTATACTAATTCATGACACTATTATGTTTAAAAATGTGGAAGTTCCAGCTTTTGAAAATTTAACAAAACTATATAATTCATTTGATAAACAGATATTTATATCAATTGATGAAATATATAGATTTTCTCAGGGAACAAAGGATATATTAAATAGCGAGAAAGTAATAGCATTGGATGAACAAAATACATTATTTATAAAAAATTGGAAAGTGAACACAGACAAGAATTAAAATAAATTTAAACTAAGCATTTTAAGGAGGCGCAATGATGAAAATTAACAATATTTATAGTTTGGATTGTAATAAGGGTATGAATCAAATGATTAAAGAAAATTTAAAAGTTAATTTAATTATTGCTGATCCTCCGTATGTAATTTCTAAAAAGTCGCAATTTCATACAATGAAAGATAGAAAAAATCCTAGAAAAGGTACTGATTTTGGTGAATGGGATAAAGAGTTTAATAATAAACCTTGGATAAAAAAATCATACGAATTATTAAATAAAGGTGGTTCATTATTAGTATTTAATGATTTTAAAAAGGCTACAGAGATTATTGATTATGCTCAAAGTTTAGGGTTTATTTATAAAGATACACTAATTTGGAAAAAAACTAATCCAATGCCTAGAAATAGAGATAGAAGATATGTACCAGATGTAGAAATGATTATATGGTTTGTTAAGCCAGGGAAATGGACTTATAATAGACAAAACTCCAAATATGAAAGTAGTGTTATATCTATTCCATCAGAAAGTGGCGGTGGTTATAAAAGATATCACCCAACTCAAAAGCCTTTGAAATTGATAGAATATTTAATAAAAATACATAGTAATAAGGGAGAATTAGTTTTAGATCCTTTTATGGGATCTGGAACGACTGCAATTAGTTCTATAAAAACAGGAAGAAACTTCATTGGCTTTGAACTAGATAATAAGTATTACGCAGATTCTATAAAAAGGATTAATGGTGATTTAAAATGAGTGAATTATATATAAAATCTCCATTAAATTATGTTGGAGGCAAGTATAAAATATTAGACCAAATAATTCCTAAGTTTCCAAAAAAGATAAATACGTTTGTAGATTTATTTGGTGGTGGATTTAATGTAGGAATTAATGTTAATGCAGAAACTATAATTTACAATGATGTAATCGAGCCTCTTTGCGAATTAATGAATTATTTTTCAGATAATACAGCAAATGAAATAATTGAAAAACTTGAAAATAATATTAGTAAAAATGAATTAAATAAAGAAAATACGGAAGCATTTTTAAAACTTAGAAACAAATATAATCACACTATTTATGAAAATGAAGATGAAAGAATCTTAGATTTTTATTCTCTTATACTATATAGTTTTAATTATCAAATAAGATTTAATCAAAATATGCAATATAATACTCCTTTTGGTAAAAATAGAAGTTCTTATAATCAAAACACTAAGAAGAATTTAAAACAATTTATTGACAAAATAAATAAGGTTAATTTAAGAATATCTAAAGATAAATTTATTGATTTTGATTTTTCTGATTTAGGAAAAGATGACTTTGTATATTGCGACCCACCATATTTAATTACTACAGGTAGTTATAATGATGGCAATCGTGGGATAAAAGATTGGACTGTAGATGATGAGAAACAATTGCTAAATGTACTAGATGATTTAAATTCAAGAGGAGTGAAATTTGCATTATCTAATGTGCTGATTGCAAATAACAAAAAAAATGAAATTCTAACTAATTGGTCAGAAAAGTATAATATTTATATAATTAAAAATACTTTTGATAACTCAAATTATAGAAGAAAAAATAAAAAAGATACTATAGAAGTATTAATCACAAATTATGGGGAGGTAGAAAATGAGTAATATAGAATTATCAACAAAATATTCATCTAAAAGGTCCTTTGGTTGGTCTCAGGATGCATCAGATTTTAATAATTTAAAAAACGTTGTTCAAATCTTTGATAGTGAATCGGAATTTCATAAAAATTTAATTATTGCTAGAATTCCTATGCTAGTTGAGGATAATGCTTTAGCTAATAGATTACAAAGTGCATTGAAGACAACTCCTTTAAAAATTACTTATTCTGACTTAGTTGGTACTCATTCAACACCTAGAAAAGATTCTCCTTGTAATGCAATAATTCAAGCTTCAGTTTGTGGACAAGTAAAACCATATTTAAGTGATTGGGCTTCTGATAGTTTTTTAAGATGGGCTCATCTATGCGGATTTATAAAATATAATGGTGAAGATGATACATTTGAAATTACAGAAGAAGGTTTAACTTATTCTCGCACTGATAATGATTCAGAAGAAGAAAGAGAATGTTTGTTAAATGCTATATTAAAATATCCACCAGTTTCAAGAATACTACAACTTTTATCAAATGGAGAGCATTTATCTAAATTTGAAATTGGCAGTCAATTAGGATTTGTTGGAGACGAAGGATTTACATCTTTACCACAAAATATTTTACTTACTTCTCTTGCTATGACAGAAGATTCTAAAGAAAAAAATAAAATGAAATCGGATTGGGATGGATCATCTGATAAATATGCAAGACAAATTTGTAAATGGTTAGAAAAATTAGGTTTGATTCGTCAACAGGAAAAAGAATATAAAGTTTTAATTGGTAATACTGAATATGTAGAAAAATTAGGACAAGCTTATTTGATTACACCAGATGGATTAAAAGCATTTAGAAGGGTTCAAGGTGTAAATAAAGTTTCTAAAATCCCAAAAAATGTCTATTGGGAAATGTTATGTCCTAAGGCTACAGATAGAGAATATATAAGAAACAGAAGAGCTTATATTATAAAATTCTTATCTGATGCAACTGGTAGTATTACATTAAATAAAATACAAGAAAAATTAGAAGAAGTGAAATTTGAAGAATCTTTAGAATCTATTAAAGATGATATAAAGGGTTTACAAAATATTGGTTTATTTATAAAAGAATCTAGCAAAGGTTATCTTCTAACTGATGAAATCAATAATCTAATTATACCAATAAACTCTATTGGAACTGGTAAGAGTGATACTTTAAGATTAAAAGATTTCTGTAGAGATATACTAGAACATATTTCTCACAACTATTTAAATTTAATTGATTTGGCTTATGATCCTAAATCTAATAGACAATTTGAAATGGAAGTAGTAGATTTGTTAGTTTCTGAATGTGGATATAAAGGATTACATTTAGGCGGTGGAAGAAAACCAGATGGCATTATATATACTGATTCTCTAAAAAGTAATTATGGAACTATTATAGATACAAAAGCTTATTCCAAAGGTTATTCTTTACCAATTTCCCAAGCTGATGAAATGAGAAGGTATGTCGACGAAAATAATAAAAGAGACAAAAAGATTAATCCTAACGAATGGTGGGCAAACTTTCCTGAATATTTGAAAAGATTTAGTTTTCTATTTGTATCAAGTGAATTTAATGGTCAATTTGAAGAAAAACTTAATAATATTGCTCAAACTACTAAAGTTAATGGAGGAGCAATGAATGTTGTAAATCTTTTGTTATTTGCTGAGCAAATAAAGGCACAGTATATGACCTTAGATGAAGCTTATAGATTAATTACTCAAAATTTGGAAATAAATCCGTTAATATAATATAAAAAGTTATTTAATGAGTCGTATAGATCTTTTATTATGTGGTATTGGTGGAGTTAAATTGATAATAAATGAGTTATAATGATCAATTCGAAAAACTTGTATTTTTGTTTATTAAAAATAGTATTATAGTTTGACAACTTATTATGGTATAATATGTGTAATTATTTACTGTTGGGAGAATTATTATGGACGAAAGTTTAAATTTTATTAATCGTAAAATAAATGATTTAAATGAAAAAATAGAAAAAAATATAGATGACTCGGTTGATAATAGGGGCTATATGTCTCAGAATATTATAAAAAGTTTAAGAGATTTGGTAGAATATATAGCATTTAAAGTGTATGTAATTGAGAATAAAAAATGCTATGTAGAATATAATCATGAAAATAATGGATTAGCTATAAAATATATTAAATCTTTACATAAGCATGAAATATTGAAAAAATTTCATGCATTATTAGAAATAGGACCATCACATAATAGTTATAATGAAGATGGATCAATTAGATTAATGGTTAAGTATCAAGAATATCTTATTGATTTAAAAAGACATTACTTTGTTATATTTAGAGAAAAAATACTAACTAATTTGTATAAATTCCCAATATTTAAAATAGATCCATCATTATATGATTACTATAAAGAAATATATGATAAATTAATACAAGTTAAATTTGATAATAATGAGAGAGTATTTGGGAATACATATTATATAAAAAAAAACAAGCCAATAGCAATAGATGATAGAGTGTTTTATGAATTAACATTAACACCTGCTACTGACTATATTAATAAATTTAATAGAATTATTTTTTATTCTCCAATTAGAATTCCAGATAATTATGCAATTAAAGTTGGATATGTAAAGAAAAATATAAAATCATTTAAATCAGAGGTTGAAATTAAGATAATTAATAATTATGAAATTTTTATCAAACCTGCAGAAATTAATAGTTTATATAGGATATTTGGTATTAATAAAAGAGTATCTTATCGTGCTAATGAGTATGATTATTTTATGCAATTATTAAAAAATAATTGTTGGACCTTAAACAATATTATCAATTTAAATGATGAGGAATTTGAAATAATTAGGCAAGAATCATCTGTTTATAATACTCATAATTTGTTTGAATTATTTGAAATGATAAGAAATATTACTATTAATAATAAACCAGGTCATAATGTTTTAAAATATTTAATACATATGCTAAGAAATTCAGTTGTAATTGATCAAATATGTGATAAACAATGTTATATATTATCAAATTTATATTTGCAATATGGATGTAATGTTTTTGAAACTATGCCATATGCATCGGCATTGAATGGTCATAAAATATCTATATCTGATTTATTAGAAATCATTGATCCTGAAAACAGAGAATATGAGTTTTTTGGAAGAAAGATAAAAGATTTATGTGATTCAACTAATAGGATTTACTTTTCTTTTAAAGAATTAGGATATAGTGAGGAAGAAGGTAAAAAATTAATAAAGGAATTTAATAAACGAGTTTATTATAAACATTCAGAAAGATATTTAGAAACAATTGGAAATAAGGTTTATATAAGAGGTTGTGAGGAAAGTACTATAAAAATTATAGATATTTTAAAAAATAAAACTAAAGAAAAATATGATGACTATAAAAATATGTATGATGTGTTTGCTATTTTTAATGATTATGATTTTACTGATAATATTAAAAAAGATATTTCTGAGAAATTGTATGTTAATTCAAAAGTAGGACTAATTTATGGTTCTGCAGGCACTGGAAAAACAGAAATGATTAAAATAATATCTAAAATATTTAATGGCAAAAAGATTGCTTTTCTGGCTAAAACTAATGCTGCTCTTAATAATATAAAAATAAGAGTTGGTAAAGAAGTAATAGATGATTATGATTTTTATACCGTTGATAAATTTATTGATAATAACGTCTGTTATATATATGATTTAATTATTGTCGATGAATGTAGCATGGTAGAAAATAGTATAATGCTTCAAATGTTAGAAAAAAATAATTATGATTGTTTATTATTAGTTGGTGATATATATCAAATAGAAGCTATAGAATTTGGTAATTGGTTTAGATTTGCAAAAGAATTAATTGTTGATAATTCGTATGAATTAACAGAAAATTTTAGGACTACAAACAATGGCTTGAAGAATTTATGGTCTAAAGTGAGAAATTTAGATGCTGGTATTACCGAAAAAACAATTGACGAGGCTTATTCAGAAATAATAAGTGAATCAATATTTGAGAATCGGAAAGAAGAGGAAATTGTGTTGTGCTTGAATTATGATGGTCCCTATGGCATTAATAATATTAATAGATATCTTCAGAGAACAAATAAAAATGATTCGGTTGAATGGGGAATCAATTCCTATAAAGTTGGAGACCCAATTATATTTAGTGATGTAAGAAGATTTTCGAATGTTTTATATAATAATTTGAAGGGAAAGATATTAAGAATCGAAAAAGACGAAAATAGTATAACTTTTGAATTATTTGTTGAAAGAAATATTTCAAATTTAGATGCGTTTGTTAATAATATTAAAGTTGTCTCTACAGATGAATATGGTTCAATTATTGAAATAAGAGTATTAAAGAAAGATGATGATGATAAAGATGATGATGTAGTATATGTTGTTCCATTTGTTGTGTCATATGCAACTTCTATTCATAAATCTCAAGGTTTAGAATTTGATTCTGTAAAGATAATAATATGTGATGAGTCAGAAGAATTGATTACTAAGAATATCTTTTATACTGCTATTACTAGATCTAAAGACCATCTTAAAATATATTGGAGTCCAGAATGTCAAGATAAGGTTATTAAAAACATGAAAGATTGCAATCTTAAAGATGATGTAATTATTATTAAGAGTAAACTATAAGCAAATGTTATATTGCCAGTATAGTTTTACACAACAGTCTAATGAATTTTGCTGTGTAATATGGTGTTTTTTTGAAATTTGATTTTGTATATATAAAATATAATAATGCTTTTAGTGATATTATATATAATTATTTATTAAAAATATTTGATATTTTTAATAGTGAGTTTGAATTATTCTAAAAATATGTTATATATATTATGTCTTGGAGAATATTTTATATGAACTAAATAGATAGGAGAAATATGTATAATAATTTAGTTAGTTCTACTAGTTATAAAGTGGGAATATATATAAGATTGTCTCAAGAAGATTCTGACAAAAAATATGAATCAGATAGTGAGAGCGTTGTTAATCAAAGAAATATATTAACATCTTATTTAAAAGCTAATAATTATATTTTAACCGAAGAATATATTGATGATGGATATTCAGGAACTAATTTTTATAGATTCAAATTTCATAAATTAATAGAATATTTCAAGAGAAAAAACTAAATATGGTAATAGTAAAAATTTTATCTAGACTTATTATAAATAATGTCTTTACAGAATATTATATAGAAATATTTCCCTTGGAAATGAAATAAAATTTTTTCCAGTAATAGAATATTTTTATACTCTTAAGTCAATATTTTAAAATTTAGTTTATATATGAGATATGATTCATAAATAAAATTTATTATTTACTTCATTTAGCCTAGTCAATTTTTGCATTAGCGTTGATTGTGTTCTAATGCTCCTAACTAAAAAGAACGCTTGTGTTCTTTTTTTCATATACTACACTAGAGGTGATTTATATGGCTTTAAGAGTAGTAATAGATCCAGGACATGGAGGTACTGACGGTGGAGCTTCTGGCAATGGAATTGTTGAAAAGAATATGACTTTAGATATAAGTAAGGCTATGTATGATGAATTTAAGAGATTAGGTATACCTGTTTATATGACGAGATCAACTGATGAGACTTTAAGTCCAAGTGAGAGAACAAGAAGAATATTGAATGCATTTGGTAAAGATTCAGATGTTATAGTTATTAGTAATCACATAAATGCTGGGGGCGGTACAGGAGCTGAAGTTATCTATGCTTTACGCAATAATGAGAAGTTATCATCTAAAATATTAAATGAACTGGCTAAGGAAGGTCAAACTATTAGAAAGTATTATCAAAAACGTGGTACAACTAATTCTAGCAAAGACTATTACTTTATTCATCGAGATACCCCAAATACGGAAGCCGTTATTGTAGAATATGGATTTTTAGATACTAAGGCAGATGCTGATAGATTAAAGAAGAATTATAAGGATTATGCTTTAGCTGTTGTTGAAGCAGTTTTAGATTATAAGGGCATTGTTCCTGAACAGACAGATTATTATACAGTTAAATCCGGGGATACAATTTTTATGGGGAATATAAAGATAAATTGAGTATATTTAGTTTATCTATGGTATAATGGTAGCATTCTTAAGATAATATTAGGAGGTGCCTGATGGATTTTAATTTTGTTTTAGATGAGAATTTTTTAGCTTATCAAATATTAAAAAGAAGAATGCATGATGAGAGTAAGGAAATGAGTGAAGTAAAGAGACAACTATCCTTAAATAATCTAAGTGGATATAAGAAGTTAATAGGTGAAGAAATCTTGGATTCCTTTAGTAATTTGATTAGTAATAACCTGGATGCTAGGAAATTGATTGATGAATTAATAATGACAGATAAGTTTATGAATCTTTATGAAGATTACAAGGATTTATCAAAGGATACAGTTGCCATAAAGATATTGATTGGTGAGATAAAAGAAGATGCCGAATTAACAGAGATAAAAGATCATTTATGGGATAAATATCAAGATGCCTATAGAAGTATTTTGAGTATTGGATCTTCCCATATTTCCAATTTATTTTTAGATGAAGATGTAAAAGATATAATCCAAGATTTTGAAGAGATGGAAATATTTAAAAAGATGTATCGCGAAACGGAAAAATATTTAGATGATGTTAAAAGATCTTGGAAAGAAAATAAAGACATGATCAATAGTTTTTTAAAAAGAGTTTTGAGAATTGATTTTACTATTAATCCGACAGTATATATAACTCATCCAAATGCCAATGCTGGATATAGCTTTGAAGAAAATAAAATTGCTTGGGGGCACTTTAGGGGAGTAGATGATTTAAATTATAATCTGACATATTTGGTTCATGAAGGACTTCATTGTCTCTTACCTTATGCAAGTAGTGCTACAGAGGAAGAATGTGATATCGTGCATTCGATTATAGAATTAATCTCCGATTATGAATTATATTCTCTATTAAGGGGTGAAAGTTCCTTTAAGGAGGGTCATACAGATATTTTAGAATATAAAAAGTTTATCTATCCCTATTGGCTTAGATATATTGGACTTAATGCCAATCAGATTAGCAAAAGACTAAGAGAAGATGGTATTAATATAGAAGCTTTGGATGATGGGGAATGTGAAGATCTTTCAATGATGAATATTCATCAATTTATTAAATTCTGTATGGAGAAATATAAAGTATCAGTCTTAAGTGCTGATAAAATAATTAAATAAATAAGTTATTAATAAAAATTAAGGCCATAGAATTTATTGGAGGTATATAATTCTATGGTTAAATATAAAGTTAACTTAAATTTTAAAGAGAATGGTAAGTCTTTAAATGAGCTAATAGCTGATGTATTAAAGATAGAAATAGAAAAGAATATTACGCGAGATTATGAAACATATGGGAGTAATAAAGAGGAGTGATAAATAGCAATTTTAGGGTAGGTATATATATAAGATTATCGAGAGATGATTTAACAAAAGAATCCGATAGTATTATTAGTCAGAGAAGTTTACTGCATCAATATGCTGAAGAAAATAATTATGAAATAATTGATGAATATGTCGATGATGGATTTACAGGAACAAACTTTGAAAGACCATCTTTTAAAAGAATGATTAAGGATATTGAAATTGGTAAAATCAATATGATTATTACTAAAGATATGTCGCGATTAGGAAGAGATTATATTGGTACGGGAGAACTTGTTGAAAAGTATTTTCCTAGTAAGAATATCCGATATATCGCTATTAATGATGGCATTGATACTTTTTTAGATAATACAAGTAATGATGTAGCGCCTTTTAAAGCTATCATGAATGACATGTATGCTAAGGATATATCTAAAAAAGTTAAGACGAGTCTTCATTCACGAATGAAAGAAGGATTATATGTATCAGGAAGATGTCCTTTTGGCTATAGGAAGGATCCTAATGATAAAAATCATTTAATTATAAATCATGAACAAGCAGATACTGTTAGATTGATCTTTGATTTAGCTCTTAAAGGCCATACATATCATTTTATTGCTACGTATTTAACTAAAAGAAAGATAAAAACACCAGCATCTTATTATAACTTTATTTGGAATACTAAATGTTCTAACTCAACTTGTATTAGTCAAGAAAAGCAGGTGTGGGTTGATACGACTATAAAAGCTATTTTAACGAATGAAATATATATCGGCAATACAGTGCAAGCAAAATATAAAAAAATCAATTATAAGATAAAAAAGATAGTTAAGAATAATCCCGAAGATTATATTGTAGTCGAGAATACCCATGAAGCAATAATAGATAAAGAAACATTCTATCACGTTCAAACACTTTTACCTAAAAATGTTAAAAGACCAGAGAAGAAAAGATTTTATTTATTAGATGGTCTTTTATATTGTGGAGACTGTAAGCATCGGATAACTGTTAGATATCAAAATAAAACGGGTAGAAGTTATACTACTTGTGATTATTATCGAACATACTCAAAGTATCATGTATGTACAACGCATACTAATAACTATGAAGTATTAGAAAATGAAATAATCAATGTGATAAAAAATGTCTGTGATACTTATCTGGATAAAGATAGAATAAAGGGATCTTTAAAAGGTATTGAATTTAAAGATAATAGTTCAAAGATTAAAGGCGAAATAACTAATTTAGAAGTTATTAATAAAAAACTCAGTGAAAATTTAGATAAAAGTTATATGGATAATTTAAAAGGTATTATTGATGATGAACAATATGCACGAATTAGTAAGTTATTGAAACAGGAAATTAATGCCAATAAAGAAAAGATTGATAATTTAAAAGCCGTGAATGCAAATGATTCAACAAAAGATAATAGACAAATAGAAAATTATATAAATGAATTTTTATCATTAGAAAATCCAACTAGAGAGTTAATTATTAATATTATTGAAAAAATAGAAATATATGATGATAAAACGATAGATATTAAATTTACTTTTAATAAAGGCTTTATATCATAAAAAATATTTAATAATTATTTTGACAAGACAAAATAATTTGTGATTCATGTAAAGTTATTTTGTTTAAACAAAATAACTTTACATGAATCAAAAAAGGTATTATAATTAAAATGAGGTGAAAGTATGCTTGTTAGAGAAAATTATTTAAGACAAATTAGAGGTTTTTATAATTCAGACTTAGTTAAAATATTGGTAGGTATTAGAAGATGTGGCAAATCTGTTATTTTAGAACAGATAATTGATGAATTAAAACAAAAAAAAATTAAAAGTGATCATATAATTAATATTAATTTTGAATTTGTTGAGTATGAAGATTTAAAGGATTATAAAAAATTAAATAGTTATGTTAAAGAAAAAATTATTGATGATAAACTTTATTATATCTTTTTTGATGAAATCCAAAATGTTGATAATTTTGAAGTGGTAGTAAATTCATTAAGAGCTTCTCTTAAAAATGTTAGTATATTTATAACTGGATCTAACAGCAAATTATTATCTGAAGAGTTATCGACTGTATTATCTGGAAGGTATGTAATATTTAATATATATCCTTTATCCTATAGTGAATATATTGAATTAACAAATAAAGATGCCTATGATATAAAAGTTTTTTGGGATTATGCAAAATGGGGCGGACTTCCAAATAGATGTGAATTTAACGATGAAAATAATATAAAGAATTATCTACATGGAGTATTTGATTCGATTATATTAAGAGATGTTGTAATTAGATTAGGGTTAAAAGATACGACATTATTTAATATGATATTGCAATATTTAATTGATACGACTGGCAGAGAATTTTCTGCTGATAATATTTTGAAACACTTGGAAAGAGAATACAAAAAAATATCAACTGAAACTTTGTATACTTATCTAGATGCGTTATGTAAATCTCTTTTGATAAAAAAAGTATATAGATATGATATTCATGGGAAAGCTGTATTAAAAACACTTAATAAATATTATGTTACAGATTTAGGTATTGCTCAAATAAAAAATAATAATTCAAATTTTGAAGATTATATAATATTAGAAAATATAGTTTATAATGAATTACTTTATAAAGGATATGTAGTTTATATAGGTAAAACTAAAACAGGAGAAGTAGATTTTATTGCCCAGAAAGATGGTCAAAATAAATATATTCAAGTTACGTATGAAATGAAAAATGAAGGAACAAGAGAAAGAGAATTCAATGCTTTTAATGGGATAAATGATTCGTATCCTAAATATATAATTTCTTTAGATGATAAGGACTATTCTAAAGATGGTGTTATTAATTTGAATTTAATAGATTTTTTAACTAAAGATGAATTTTAAATATATAAGATAATTTATATTTAAAAATGTTACATAAAAAGTGTATCCGGTGATACCCTTTATGCTATTGCTAGAAAATTTGGTACTACTGTTGATAAATTAAAGAGTTTAAATAATCTATCAAGCAATAATCTTTCTATTGGTCAAAAATTGCTTGTTACAGACGAATTACAAGAGGAAGGTGTATATACTGTCCAAAAGGGAGATACGCTTTACTCAATAGCTAAAAAGTATAATACAACAGTTGATAAGATAATGCGCATGAATAATTTAAATACAAATATGTTATCAGTTGGTCAAAAATTAATTATACCTGAAGATATAAGTTTAAATACCTATGTAGTTAAAAGAGGAGATACCTTATATTCTATAGCAAGAGATAATAATACGACAGTAAATGCTATTAAAATAGCAAACAACTTAACAAGTGATATTTTAAGTATTGGTCAAGAATTGATTATACCAAATTAAATAAGAGCTTTATAAGCTCTTATTTTTAGTGTTTAAACTATCAATTATTATTGGACATAAAATACTAATAGCTAAGATATTAAAAACATCTTTTATTTTATTATCAAATGAATCATCATAAAGTAATGCTATATAAATAATTAGGATTGTAATTACTGTAGAAAATTTTAATATTTTTCTCACAACTTTATTCATATTTTTGTCTAAGTATGATATGAAAAGTAATATTTTTTCTTTTGTTTTATTTTTTAATTTTCGAAAAAAACACCACATAATATTTTTTATGAATACTATAATATATAGGGGAAAACTTATAGCAAAAATAATACAATCAAAAATGAAAGATATTGTTGACTCTTTTTTCTTATATGAACTAAATTCATATTTATTAAATTCAATTTCATAAGTTTCAGCACTTAGTATTTTTTTTCTTTTGCTTTTGGATATAAATGAATTTAAATATTTTATAAATATTCCGATATTTAGTAATAAAAGAATTAAAAATACAAAAATTTTAATAAAAGAAAAGAGTAAAATAAAGTATTTATACCAAGTAATTCCTAGACCATCAATATTATTAAATAAAATTTCCATGGAATTAGATCGAAAAAAGTTAAAGTAAAAAATTGATGCACATAAATATAAGTATATGTCTACTTTTCTAAATGTAAACCTTGTAATTAGTTTATAGATTGTGTAAATAATGCCAATGGTAGATAAAATCATCATTATCACGGAAGTAAATGTAATATAAATAAATAGTATTATAACAATAAGAATTGATAGTTCAATTAAACTTATTATTTTTTGCGCTTTTTTAATTTTATCTAGATTAAGACTTGTCTTTTGTTCATTTTGTGACTTTGTGTCGACGAAAGAAAATATCATTAGATCAATAAAACTTGTTAACATCAATATTAGTGGTAGTATATCAGTATTAATAATTTTTTCAAACATAGTTACTCCTCATTTGTTCTTTATTATATCATATATTATTTAACTTAATATATAAATTTCTTGTTAAAAAATATATTTTAAGTTAAAATATATAATAGGTGAAACAATATGTTTGATGAAGATTTTAAATTAAATAAGAGCAATATTGTAATGATTGTTATAACAGCTATTTGTCTAGTTATTTTAATAGTGATGATTGTATTACTTATCTTATCTTTAAGTAAGCCCGTGGAGGATTTACCTAATTTAGATATTAATCAGGGAAGAACTTCGACAGTTGCTCCAAGAACGACGACAACGACGACAACTACTACAACGACAACGACGACCACAAGACCTTTAAAGAGTCCATATTATGCTGTCGATGTTAAAAACTTATTAAGTGATGAAGTATTTACGCGAAAAAAACTTAATAGAAGTGAAGCAGAAACGGTTGCAACAGAGTTATATAAGGTAGCCAATTCCTTTTATAATATTGCCGATAATTCTCTTTTAAATATCGATTTAGTTATTAATCATGCCAAGAGTGGAGAAGCCGATAGGATAATAGTTGATGGTAATAAATATGGACAGGTATATAATTATGAGGCATTATCGAGTAAATTAATATCTTCAAGTTACCTTTATGCCCTTAAGAATATCAAGTATGAAGGCAATCCGATATTTATAGAAAAGAATAAGAAGTACTATCGATTGGAGAATAAATTTAGCAATGTTGAACCAGTTTTTGTATCCGTTTCGGTTTCGACATTTAATGAATTTGATATACAATGTGAAGTGCGATATTACTTGTCAAATTATCTCGAGACAGGAGCTACTTCTCCAGTATATCAGATAAGTAAATTGCATTTGGGATTTGAAGATAATAGATGGAAGATAAGGGAATATAAATTTCCTCTATATGAATAGGTGATACGATGGATGGTAATAAAAAATTAAATGTCATATTAGGTATAGTAAGCGTCATAGCGTTTATTATTAGCATATACCTAGGTACGATGATAAATAATAATGAAAAGGCAAGAATATACTTTCATATGGAAGATATCGAAAATGTCAATTGGATAGATTCAAGAGAGAATATAAGTTTTAAAATAGAAAATGATAAGCTATATTTTAAAATAGGTGATGATGTAATAGTCGATAATAAAGATGCCGATTTAAATACTAAGGATGGAAATATTACTTATGGTGGTATAAGTGGCAAACTTTACTTGCGAAGTGTCAGTAAAGAGAATCTTGTCATATGGTATGAAAAGAGAGAATATCGCTTAGCAAGAGAAGTTATAAACAAGTAAAAAGGAACTAATTTAGTTCCTTATTTTTTATTCTTCTTGCGAATTATCATCGTTTGTATCATTGTTATTGTCGTCATTTTCTCCAGGACCAATTATATCTACTATATCAGTTTTCTTTGTGGTCGTTGTCGTTGAAGATTTAGTAGTTGTTGTTTTAGTCGATGAAGGTCTAGTTGTTGTCGTAGTAGGAGCTCCTGGATGTTTGATAACATTGACAGTTATACTCGTAATATCTTTAACTAACATTCCACGTTTAACACTTTGTTTGATAACTGTTTCATCTGGTTTATTGCGGTCATATCCACTTGTTCCTTGATATGCATAACTTGGCATAACAGTTATATTACGCGATTCACACCAATTCTTGACATATGATAAGGATTTATCCGTGAAGTCAGGAATTGTCTCATTTCTTTGAACGGTGTAATACTTTTTACCAATTACGGGTATTTTATATTCTTCATTAACGGAGAAGTTGAATGTCTTAACTGGTGTTGGTTGTTTCTTTTCAAGAGTTATCTTTAGGGCATCTTTGATTTCCTCTAAGCTTTGTTCATAATATTGGAAGGTATAGACGCGACTCTTTAAATTATTGACGTACATCGTTAAGTCATATCCCGTTAGGTAAGTCTTTTGGATATTAATCATAGATCCCGAATTAGCTCCGAAGATCATATTCTTACCAACATTATATAGATTTAACATTTCATTTGTCGACATATTGGTATCCATATTAATCGATATGGCATCTAGTATCGCATAGAAATCATTGATACTCGATAAGCTTTTGGCCGAGTTAGCAATTGCCTCAACGACTAATTGTTGATGTTGTACTCTTTGGAAGTCACCAGCAGGTAAAGTCTTACGGTGACGAGCAAATGCTAGAGCTTGTTCGCCATTCATATGTTGGAATCCACTCTTTATACATTGTAGGTTTTCCTTTTTAAATGATCTCTTGGAGTTTTGTTCACAGAAATCTATTTTATCAGGTACGGTTATATCTATACCACCAAGGGCATTAACTAGATCAACGACACCTTTGAAGTTTATCTTAACATAATAATCAATGTTGATATCTACTAAGTTTTGAACAGTATTTATAACACATTGACTTCCATAGGCAGCTGATGAATTAATCTTCGATGAACCACCATTTTTAAGACATGCTATTGGAACATAAGTATCTCTTGGAATAGAGAATACGGTAGCATTTAAAGTGTGAGGATTAAAGGTTATAAGCATCAAGGTATCACCATTGAAGGCAGCATTGGCATTTAATTTATCACTTGTCGAGTCAACTCCCATAATTAATACGGTAAAAGGATTTTCGACACTTCCCGAAGATTCAATATAATCTTGGTTCTTCATCTCTTTTGAGTATTCATAGACAACCTTGGTATCTTTACCGATGTTTTCATATGATTCATATCCTTCATACATGACGACATAGTTACTCGTGATGAATATACCATTTAATGATCCATCATATAATTTCTCTAATAATTCAAAGTATGTATCATATTTTTCGACAGTTACATTTAACTTCTTATCTTTAATCATTTCATATGGAAGAACACTTCCTTCGACATCCGTCTCCTGATTAATCATACCAACTTTAAAATTCTTATTATTGTTAAAATTTGTCTTATTTAAAGTTATTAAGTTAGTGGTATAGACGAGTTTATCTTTACTTATACTATCTAATAGATTATACATCTTATTTATTGCTAGAGAACCAATAAGGGAAAAACTAGCAATTAGCATGATAATAAAGGAAAATGCTATAACACTTTTGTGTTTTTTCGTTAATAATAATAATAAACAGAAAAATCCGTATAATAATAATAGTATTCCAAGGACACATAGAACGATGATTCTTAGTCCAGTTTCAATATTATTTAGTAGTAGTAATGATCTAAATAGACTTCCATAACTTACTAAAAATAGTAAGAATACGAAAATATATATTAGTCGTATACTCAATTTTGTCTTGTTAAATTTCTTTAGTAGGATCTTCATAATATCTCCTCCCTATTTTCAATATTATACTACAATAAGTAATATAACTCAATTTATTTTTAGGTTTATTTTTTAATTCATATTTGATATAATTAGATTTAGAAATGAGGCATATAAATGAACATGAAGAAAAGAGCACTTGCCTTTGTAATTTGTCTTTTTCTCTTAGTAGCACTTTGCATTATATATATATTCAGTGAATTGTATACGGAAAGTGATGTACCGGGAATCAAGAATACAGATGCAGTAACATTTAAAACAGAGTATGAAAGTATTAATAATAAAAGCGTAGATGAAGAAAAAAATTATCGAGCATTAGAAATACCTGAGGAAAATCCATTCCTCTATATTACAGCTGAGGAATTAGTCGAAAAAATAGATAATAAGGAGACTTTTGTTGCCTATTTTGGCTTCAATACTTGTCCTTGGTGTAGAAGTGTATTAGCTAATTTAATAGCATCAGCTAAGAAGAATAACATCGATAAGATTTATTATGTAGATGTAAAAAATATTCGAGATACCTATTCTTTGAATGATGAACATCTCCCAGTACGTACAGTTGAAGGTACGAAGGGATATTATGATTTGTTAAATAGATTAGATCGCGTATTAGAAAATTATGCCAATTTAACTTATTCGACAAAGAAGAAAAAGAAGACAGTTATCAAAGAGGTTGAAGTAGGAGAGAAGAGAATCTATGCTCCTAGCGTAATTGCCGTAAGAGAAGGTTCACCAATTGGCATGACTTCGGGAATACCTAAGAAGCTTACTGATCCATATGGTGAGTTAACGGAAGAGATGAATGCTGATTCATTAGAACAGTTTGATAATTTATTTAAATCATTAACACATGATTCTTGTTCAATTGATGATAAGACATGTTAAAAGACTAGTTAAACTAGCCTTTTTTTATTGTTTCAAAATATTCTCTTAAAGCATTTCCCGTTTTGGTATCCAGCTTGGCAATTTCTAATGGTGTTCCCATACCCATAATATTTCCACCATATTTTCCCGCTTTTGGACCAATATCGATGACGTAATCACTTGATGCTATGACATCAAGGTTATGCTCGACGATGAGTAAACTGTTGCCAGCTTCGACGAGTTCTTTCATGACAATTAATAATTTTTTGACATCTTCAAAGTGAAGACCTTTAGTTGGCTCATCAAAGATAAGAAGGGTACCTTCATTTTTAGTCTTAGCAATTTCATTGGCAAGTTTTAATCTCTGAGATTCACCACCAGAAAGTGTAGATGTTGGTTGACCTAATTTAATATATGATAGACCTACGCGGATAAGGGCATTTAATTTATTGACGATAGCTTTTTCATCTTTAAATACTTCACAGGCTTCATCAATGCTTAAATTTAAAATATCATAAATGGAATAGCCATTGTATTTGATATCTAGGATTTCTCTTTTGAAGCGCTTTCCTTCACATTCACTGCAAATGACATTCATCTCTGGCAAGAATCCCATGTTAACCTTTATGCTACCTTCACCACTGCAACTTTCACATCTTCCCTTGGGAATGTTAAAGCTAAAATAGGTCTCATCAAATTTTTGCTTTTTAGCTTCCTCGGTACCTGCGAACAATTTGCGAATAGGCATATAGATATCGAGATATGTTAGGGGAGTTGAACGCGAGGATTTTCCAATAGATGTTTGATCACATAGAATGATATTTTTAATCTTCTCACGTCCATCTATGGAAGAGATTCCAATATTGCGGTTTAAACTTAAACTTTGATATAAGGCATCAAATATTAAAGAGGTTTTTCCCGAACCCGAGACACCAGTGATCGCAACCATGGACTTTAATGGGATATCGAGAGTTATATTTTTTAAATTGTTGATAGTGGCATTATTTACGCGAATAGAATCTATGGGGGTAAAATGCTCATTGTAGTTTATAATACCAGCATTTTTTTCATTAGATAGATAGGGACCAGATAGGGAGTTTTCATTATTAATGATATCTTCTAGTGATCCTGATGCGATAATATTACCACCATGGATGCCAGCTTGTGGTCCGATTTCAAAGATATAATCAGAGGCATTAATCAATTTTTTGGTATGTTCTACTAGGACGACCGTGTTTTTGTTACCAATGGAATTAAGTCTTTTTATGGCCTTAAGGATATTGTCAACATCACTGGCATGAAGTCCACTTGATGGCTCATCTAAAATGTAGACTATTCCGGATATTTCACTGGATATTTGAGCGACAATCTTTAGCCTTTGGGCTTCTCCTCCCGATAGGGTATTAGCACTTCTAGCCATCGTTAAATAGCCGATTCCCAATTCTAAACATAGTTTTAAACTTCTAATGAATTTAGGTTTTATGGTTTCAAGTATTTCATCTCTTTTATCATTAAAGTGATAAGTTTCAAGGAATGCCAATAATTCTTCTAGTTCCATGTGTGTGAAATCATTGATATTGCGGTTATCGATAAGGCACTTTAAAATTTCCTTTCTATAGCCAGTTGACATACATTCTTCACAGGGAGTTCTAACCATGTATTTTTCTAAGTCCTCTTTGACATCGAGACTTTTAGTCGTGCGATATAGTTTTTCATTTTCCATAATGATACCAGGAAATTCGGTCTTGAATTGACGATTCTTTTTCTGACCAAAGAGAAGAGCAACTTTTAATTCGTTAGAAAATTCTTTAATAGGCGTATTAACATCACAGCCATATTGTTGGATAAAGGAGTTTAAAAATTTGAATTTTGTCGTTCCAACTTTGGCACCTCCAAGTTTTAGTCCTCCTTCGGCAATGGAAAGTTCTTGATCGGGCCAAATTAATGTCTCATCAAATTCTAATGTCTCACCTAGACCTTCACAAAAGGGACATATGCCATCTGGAGAATTTAAATTAAACATTGAGGGCGTCAATTTTTTTAGCTCTTCGGGTAAAGTACTACAAGTTGAAAATAATACCTGTAGATAGTAGCCCATTTGGGAGATAGTTCCCACTGTACTTCGTGGATTTCTATTTGTGCGATTTTGCATAAGTGCTATAGCCGGTGGCAATCCTTCAAAGTGATCAGCGTTAGGCTTTTTAATCTTGGATAAAAAATATGATTCATTGACACCAAGGGATTCCATATAGCGGCGTTTTCCCTCGGCATAAAGGGTATCAAAGGCCAGTGTTGATTTACCTGAACCAGATACACCAATAAAGCTAACTATTTTGCCATAAGGGATTGTTATATTAATATTTTTTAGATTGTTTTCGCGACAACCATACATTGAAATTCCTTCCATAAAGACCTCCTAAAATTAGATATAGCACTATTATATCAAAATAATTATTGTTGATAAATGGCTTTTTATATGTTATAGTAAACTGCAATAAAAGGAGAAAAGATTATGGAGGATTTAGTAGCAATTGCCTTGATGTATAGTTATATTGTAAATGGCGTAAGAGAACTACCAGATTACACTATTAGTACTTATATCGATGAGGTTAAAAGAGAATTAATAAAGCTTAGAAGTAAATACGATATTAATGAAAGAAGAACACGTGAGTTTTTTGATTCTGTTCCCTATAAGATAAATGTTAGAAATGGGGAAGAGATTAAAGCTTGGAACCCATCTGATAAGAATAGCAATCCTTGTGCGAATGGATATGCTAATCAACCAATTTTATATTATGGATTTGCAAATTTAGAAGATAATCTATTGAGATGGTTTTCTAGATTAGATCAAGATTTAGTGAGCGCAACATTAGCAGAAAGCGCCTTAAAACACCTTTCTATTAGAAGAGAAGATTTACCAATAAAGACTAGCACTCTTTCAAGAACGGGAGAGACGAGCATTTATTCATTAGTTGAAAAAGAAGCTCGTGAGAAAGCCGTTCGCTATTTAGAAGAGGATGGATTTACGAGTATTAATATCGGTGGAGGTATTCCCGTACAAGCAGGAGATAAGGCCTATCAATATTATTTTTCCGCAAACAAAGAGATGAGTCTTCTAGATTACTATGATAAGAATATTTATGAAAAGTTAGCTAATTTGAGAACGAGACTAATTATCGAGGATTATAAAAGAGAAGTATTAAATAGAGCAGATGCGGATGGCAAAGTAAATTTAAAAGATTTGTACTTAGCTAAAACAGCTTTATTAGATAAAGATAATAACACTGTTTCTCACGATTATTTGGCCGTTGTTAAGTTAACGGGAGATGAAGATGCTTTCTATAATCGCGTTGTTGCTAGTAGGCAATCGGGTAGTTCAGATGTAACCGTATTTATCGATCTTCTTGGTGATGAAGTTATGAATTTCTCTTGGCAAGGAAGATTTGGCGATAAAAAGTTTGAAAGAGTTGTCGAAGATATAATATTATTAAGCAATTCTATGAATATGGAAAGTGCTACTTTAGAGGAAATTAGCAATCATGTTGATGAACTCAATAAAAAGCCCGTAATGAAGGAATTAAAACCACAATAAAAGAGAAAGAATAATTTAATTTTTCTTTCTCTTTTTTTCTTCTTTTAATAAGGCCTTATCTTTAGTAAGACGATCTTTGAGAATTGATAGACGATTAGATATTTGCATATTGGGAAATGAATTGAGCAATCTTCGATGTAGAAAATCTTTACTTTTTAATACTTCTTTAACTTTTTTAGTAATGGCTTCTGTCGAATCGCATCTAATTGAACTCGATATATTTTTTAAAGTAATAATGACATTAAATGAGAATATTAAATCGACTAAGAAAATTATCGATAAGAATATACATATGAACATTAGAACTTGCGTTGAGCACATTTGAAGAACAGAAAGGATTATCGGATTTGTTCCATAAAACATGACGATTCCTCCAACACCAAAGGGAATGGCAAATTCTAAACATATACGACCATTGATGTTGAATTTCATATCACTGTAGTCCCACCATCTATTCTTAAATATCTTTTCCATAAGATAGGATGTTATATATTCGAGGGTTGCACATAGTAATATAGCTAGAAAAAATAAAACTAGAGGATCATCAGAATATTTATTCAATGTCAAAAATATCGCGATACATCCAATGCCATATATGGGACATAGGGGACCAATTAAAAAACCTCTGTTAATCCATTTGCCGAATTGAAAACGTGCTACAATAATTTCGCATATCCATCCTAAGAAGGCATATATGAAAAACATCAATATTAGAATAAGTATTTCTCTCATTTTTTATCACCACATAGGTATTATAGCAAAAAAATTATAAATACGCTATTGAATATTTATGTACTTTTTAAACGTTTATGATATAATGTATGTAGAGAGTAGGTATAAGATGAGTAAGTTAAGAGGTTTTTTTAATAAGCCACGTAATTTATATTATTGCGGAATAGCTTTATTGACGATAGTTACAGGATTAGTTTCCATATCGTTTTCTTATTATATAGATGAAACGGGAAATGGCAGTTTTTTATCTTTGAGTGTTGTCGATAATCAAATTCAAAGTGATAATTTAATTAATAATACTTTAACTGTTGGAGGAAATGAGTCAGTTACTTTTAACTTATATGTCGTATCCAATAATAATTTTGAAAGCATTTATAAGTTATTTTATAAAGCTAATAAGGTTAATTTGAAGGTTGTTGCCGATAAGGTTTATTCTTCTATCAATTCTCATGATGTTCAAATGATTACAATTACTGTAGAAAATTATACAAGTGTCGATCAAAAAATTGAGTTTGGCATTGTAAATGGCTATAAAGATACGGAATTAAAAGTTGAAGGAACAGAGATAAAGGAAAATTAAAAAGGAGTTTTAAACTCCTTATTTTTGGGCTTTTCGATAATTTTCTGGTAGTAGTGTTTTATGAATAAAGATTCTTTCTCCCAAGTAAGATCCAACGGGTTCATTATTTGCATTAGTAACTCTTTCAGTTTGGGCACTGTAAGTTTGATTGAAAGAACTAAGATAAGATGGACTGTAATGCATATTGATTTCACCAAAATTATTAGGAATGATAAGAGAATCTATTTTTCCTATAGCAAGGTAGTCTTCATGTTTAGAAGAAATAGAAACATTTCCCGTTGAATCGCATGTTATGAAATCGCCATAGAAGACTTTATTATCTAAATATTCCTTGTATAATTCTAATAGTTCGCGTTGATTTTTTATTAGATAGGTGTCAATTTGTGAATTTGTCTTTTGTGTAGCTAGGAGACGATTTAGGGTATCAGGGTCAATGCTATAAGCGGGAACAAGTTCGGGTTTACGTTTAGCTATAATTTTTCTTTTGGGATTATTAGCATCTTTATTTTCCTCTTGCTCAATTTCTTCATCACTATATTCCCTTGGTATTTCAAAAGTTTCCGTAACATAACGAGATGTTGCATCTCTAGAAAATAATAGAGTCAGTACAGGTCTTATTTTTTCACTGTAGGCTATACCTTTTATAATATTATATTCCGGTCTATCTAAATTGCATAATTCTCTTAGAGCATAAAGTTTATCGAGTGTCTCTTGACGAGAGATATCACATAATTCATTAAACGTTAAAAAGTCATCATCATTTATCAATAAAGTGGGAAATTGTTGACTTGGTGTTATTACAGTTTTATTCCTCAATATTTGGTTCATTCTTATTTCGTCTTTTAATGCCATAGTAATCCTCCTTATTTTAATTTCTTTTGATATGGTTCTGGCAATAATGCCTTATGGATGAAGGTACGTTCAAGAAGTCGATCATCGTTATTAAATGTTGATGATATTTTATAATCATCGCTTGATGCCCAATAGTCAACTGCTAGAGCACTTAGAGAGCCATCACCATTAATACCAACATTTATTTTTCCAAAATCCTCGGGAATATTCATGGAGTTATTTTCTTTTAAAGCTGTGAAATCTTTGTGGAAACTTCTAATAATTAGTGCTCCCGTATAATCTGTTACGACAAAATCGGGATATAAAATACCGGCTTCCAATATAGCTTTAAATTGTTCTAGTTCTTCTAGATAATTATTTATCAGTGCAACATCTAGGCTAGAACCCAAGTTGGTTGAGTTAAGGAGATAGTCGAGGATATCTTCATTGATGACGTATACAGGGTATAGTGTATCGGAATCGCTGATTACGGGAGTTGCTTTACCATTATTAATTCTCAATGATTTGGATAAATCAAAACTATCTACTTCTTCAAGTATGTCTTTATATCTCTTGCAGTATTCAGCTTTTTCAATGTTTAATTTTTCAACTTCTTGAGAATCAACTACACCTTTACCATTTGTGGTGTTTTCAGCATCTTTGTGGCAGGCATTATAATGTCTTTCGTTCCATCCAATGGGACAATCTTTTTTGAAGATTAACATCAGTTCAGGTCTATCAGTTTCGCGATAGTGAACTCCTTGAAGTAATCCATCTTTTTTAATGATGCTATTGGCAATATTTCTCATATGAATAAATTTTTGTGTAGTTTCAAAGCGATTTATTTCAAATAGGTTGAAGAGATTTATAAAATCGTCTTCGCTTAAATTTAAACCAGTAAACAGTTTATGAGGATAGATTATATCTTTACTATTTAGCATTTTTTTTATCGCGGTTGTATTTTTTGACATTTTAGCACTTCCTTTATTTTAATTCTAATTTGTGTTTTTCTTTCATTGTATTAAGTAATTCTAAGCTTTCCATAAACATTTGCTCAATTCCTTTCTTGATTCCATCAATATTAGAATTTGGGTACTCATCTGTTTCACTTAATATTTGGTCAATTGTTTTTTTGACTAGAGTTATAAATGAGGAATCTTGAAGAGATATTAGTCGAGCTTTATTTAGAGATAGGATGCGATAGAAATCTAATCTGTAGGGGTATGTAGCAAAAGTGTCGTCATCACCTTCTAAAAGATATTCCATATCATCAACTATGTCATTAATTAAATTATTGCGGTTGCAACTGTCGAATTCTTCATCAGAATATTCGGGAACTTGATATTTGTTGTGTTGTATATTTATGAGTGGTAGGATTTTGCCACTGTTTATAAAAGAACATTCATAAGTTGGGGAGATGTAAATATTAAAATATTTTAAATAGATAAAATATCTTCTCAATTCATCATCAGGCAATTTATCAATGTCCTGATTTATGACAAATATACTATTCGAAGTGATACCAGATTCATAAGCATCTCGGTATTGGCGATTGATAAATTCCTCTTTCAAATCCGCACCATTAATAGGGAAATTAAAATCTTCTTCAGATATAAAAGCGTTGTTTTGCATGGCAATTATGCTGAGAATATTATTTAGTCTTATTCCTTCAATGAAATCTTGATTTTCTAAGAGAGATAAAATATCACTTCTTGCATTATCCTTGGTAAGGTATCCAAGCATTTGATCATAGACCGTTTCATCAATATATATGCTGGCAAATTTCTTCTTTTCAATTTTTCGGGCATTTTCAAGAAGGCTAAAAATATTTTGATATTCTTCTGTATCTTGCTTTTTTTCATATTCTAAATCGGCAAGTTTTAGATACATCTTTTTAATGGCTATTTCAAACTCGACGATATCATCTAAGCGCTTTCTCGTGACACTCTCCATATAAAATCCCCCTTATGGCTTATTATTCTAGCATATTATTAAAAAAAATGATATACTTTATTTAGTATTTAGGAGAGATAAGAATGAAATATATATCCTTTGTTGTTCCTTGCTATAATAGCGAAGCTTATATGGAACATTGTATAGAATCTTTGCTGATCGGAAAAGAATATGTAGAAATAATTATAGTTGATGATGGATCAACAGATAATACTGGGAAAATAGCGGATAATTATCAAAAAAAATATCCGACGATTGTCAAAGTTATACACCAAAAGAATGGTGGTCATGGAGAGGGCATAAATACGGGATTAAAATATGCGACGGGAAAATATTTTAAAGTTGTCGATAGTGATGATTGGGTCGATAAAAAATCCTATAAGACTTTACTTAAGAGAATTAGAAAAATTGATTCAGATGTCATTATTATGAATTATGTCTATTCTTATACAGATGGAAGAAAAGATCAAGTTATCAGTTTTAAAAATGTGTTTAAAGATAATCAGGAGTCTCTTTGGAGTGATTCAAGACATTTTAAAATTACACAATATTTATCACTTCATTCAATGATGTATAAGAAAAGTATTTTAGATGCCTGTAAAATAAAATTACCTAAACATGTATTCTATGAGGATAATCTATTTATCTATTGGCCTCTTCCAAAGACAAAGACCGTCTATTATATGGACTTAGATTTTTACCGTTATTTTATTGGAAGACCTGATCAATCGGTACAAGAAACTCAGATGATTAAATATAGTTCCCATCAGGTGAAGGTGTCGAAAAGTGTTTGCAATATGTATGATCTATCTTTAGTGGAGGATCGCAAGCTTAGAAGAATAATGCACAGGGAATGTGTTCTTTTGATGACGATTGGAGTATGCTTTTCGCGAATAAGTAGAGATGAAAAGGGCGAAGAACAATATAAGGAACTTTGGAATAGTGTCAAGGAAGGAAATCCTAAACTATATAAAAAGATACGTCACTTTACGATGGCGGGAATGGTGAGTATTCCTGGCAAAATAGGAAGAGCAATTACTATTTTTGGCTTTCGACTTGCTCATCGCTTTGTCAAATTTAATTAAAAAATTTAGTAATAAGACTGCGTATTAAGCAGTTTTTTTATGGTATTTTTTATGATATACTCTTTTTAAAGAAGGCGTTTTATGAAAGAACTATTAGTACCTGTTGGGAATATGGAAAGTTTGCATGCAGCTGTTTATAATGGGTGTGATGCAGTTTATTTAGGTGGTAAGAGATTTGGAGCGAGAGCTTATGCTACCAATTTTGATGATGAAGAGATGATTAAGGCTATTAATTTTTGTCATCTATATGGGGTAAAGATATATGTAACTGTTAATACTTTAATCTATGAAAGTGAATTTTCTGATGTCCTTGATTATGTAAAATTTTTATATAAAGCATCAGTAGATGCCGTAATTATGCAAGATATTGGGCTTATAGCAGCTGTAAGAAGAGAAATACCTGATTTAGAAATTCATGCATCAACACAAGTACACTCTACTAATGGTGATACTTTAAAGTTTTTGGAAGCATTAGGAGTTAAAAGAGTAGTATTGGCGCGTGAGATGGGTATTGATGAGATAAATAACTTGAATACTTCTTTAGAAATTGAAGCGTTTATTCATGGAGCTTTATGTATTTCCTATTCGGGGCAATGTCTTTTTTCAAGTATGTTAATGAAGAGAAGTGGCAATCGTGGTTCATGTGCACAGATATGTCGTTTACCTTTTAAATTGATGAAAGATGATGAAGAGTTAGAGACCAAGGGAGATTATTTACTTTCGACGAAGGAATTGAATACTTCTGATTACTTTAAAGAGATAATGGAATCAAATATATATTCTTTAAAGATTGAAGGAAGGATGAAGGGATGCGAATATGTTGGATGTGTTACGAGACTTTATCGCGATTTAATAGATAAATATTATCGTGGAGAAGACGTTATAAGTGATGAACAGATTGTGAAAGACTTGATGACGATATTTAATCGCGAATATACGAAAGGTTTTTTATTTAAAGCCAATAATGCCGAACTGATGAATATCCAACATAGCAACCATTTAGGTATTAATATAGGTAAAGTTATCGATATCGATAAAAAGTATATTAAGGTTAAACTTACAGATGATTTAAATCAAGGTGATGGTATTAGATTTAAAAATATTGGTGAAGGAATGATGGCCAATTTTATCTATGATGATACAAAAAAACTAGTGAATCATGGGAATGCGGGAGATATAATCTTTTTGGATAGAAAATTTGATGTCGATATAGGAGAAGAACTTAATAAGACCTTAGATTTAAAACTTAAAGAAAAATATACTAGTGTAATTAAACGCATACCGGTAAGAATGCAAATTGCGTGTCCTTTAGGTAAGCAAATGAATTTGACTTTGTCTTCTAGAAATAGGGAAGTGCAAGTCAGCTTTGGTGATGTTTTAGAAGCAATAAAGATGCCAGTAGGTGAAGATACCATAAGAAAACAACTGGGAAAACTTGGCAATACGCCTTTTGTATTAGAAGATTTGCAGATTATTGCCGATGATAATATATTTATCAATTTAAAGGATTTAAATGAATTAAGAAGGTTGGGAATTGATAAATTAATTCAGGCATTAGAATATAGGGAAATAAGAGAGATAAAGCCAGCAAAGATATTAAAAAGAGAATGGGAATATAAAGATAATATGCAAATATCTATACTAGTTAGGACAGAGGAGCAGTTAAAATGTGCTCTTGATAACCATGTTGCTAGAATTTATATACCAGATAAAAAAATATTGGAAAAATATAGAGATTTACCAAATGTCTTATATCGAACTAATCGAGTTAAAGATAGCAATATGGCTTATTCTTTGATTACGGAATTGGGATCTTTAAACAGGATAGGTAAGGGTTGTGGAGATTACTTTTTAAATGTTTGTAATCATGAGACAATAGATTATCTAGGAGATTATCTAGATATCTTAACTTTGTCAGTAGAAATAGAAGATGATGAGATAAGCAATATTATGAATTACTATGATAATAAATGCAATGTTGAACTTATTATCTATGGAACAATAGAATTGATGTTGTTAAAGTATTGTCCGATTAATCTAAATGTGAATAAAGATGCTCATTGTCATGCCTGTATGGACGGTCATAAGTATTATCTAAAAGACCGCAATGGAAAGAAATATAGGATTATAACAGATGTATTAAATCATCATACACATATTATGCATTATAAACCAATAGATAAAATTGACAATATAAAGCATTACTATGATTTAGGAATAAGAAATTATCGTCTAGAATTATTAGACGAAGATTATGAAACGACAGAAAAATTAATAAATTCATTAATTTTTAACAATTAACTGGTATTATTAAACTGAGGTGACATGCAGTGAATAGGAAAGTATTGATTATTTTGGGGATTCTTATTCTTTTATCAATAGAAATAGTTTTAAGTGTTAGAAATAATGATGAAGAAAAAGAGGACGCGTCTATACCTGTTTATGATGCTGATGTCGTATGTAGTCTTAGTGGTGTTGATACTTATGAAGACATGAACGAAGAATATGATATAAAGGCATATCTTACTATTAAAGATGATTTAGTTACTAAAGCTATAATGGTGGGTCTAAGTAGTGATACGGGAAATTTATATGAGACCCAAAGTCTTATGAGCGATTATAATCAAATAGAGGGGATTGAAGCGAAAGTATCCTTGAATAATAATGACTTGATAACGGAGATAGAGTATAATTATGATGTTATTGATTTAGAAGAAGTTAGAAGTAAGCTAGGATATCTCTTAATAGATGATTCTATATTCTTAAAGGCGGATTCTCTTCCCGTTTCCTTGAGTGATTATAAAAAATATGAATTGCGAGACTATGTCTGTAATTAGAAAATCAAAAAAAGAGTTATTGCTAACTCTTTTTTTCTTTCATTTTTATTATTAAGTGTTATTAAATTAGTTTAGGGGGAAAGAAATGTTTAAGTTCTTTATATTTTAACACCTAATAATTTAACTCTTATAAAAATAAGATCATTTAGAATCATGACTTTTTAGTCACTTAAAAAATAAAAAATAAAATTGTAAATAATCACTTTAGTGATTGAAATTGTAAATTTGATAAAGTAAAACTTTATCGCAGGTAATCAGTACTTTTAAGTACACACATTGATGGGCTTAGTTGTCTTTTCTTGTTGTCTTTTTTAACTATAATACCAAATGCCATTCTCGTGATTTGGATCCAAACAACCACCAAAAATATTCAAATTGGAATTATACCAAAGTTACCGTGAATATTTATAAAACGGCTATAGTTTTTACCATCTAGGACTATATTACTATAAAAATGATGACTTGTCTTTAATTTACAATTACTTTTTGTTTTGTAGACACCATAATTTACAATATAAAACACAAGAATTTAAAAATCCTTGTGTCGATATGCGAGTATGGATAATCCATATGAAATAAGTGATGCGACGATAACTAAGATAGTTAAGGAGATAAGTCCATAATTATCGATAAAAGTAATAATTCCTTCAAAATTGACAGTTGCCTTTTTAAAAATGTTAATGTATACACTTAGAATGGAACCAACTCCCAATAGTAACATAACAATACTCATGAGGACAAACTTACTTTTTTCACAGCCATATTTATAAATTATGGGATAAAATATGGCATCTACTAATAAACTGGAAATTTCCAGCATTAATAATTGTTTTAACATGTCGGTATTTAATCCCCTTACTCCGGGATTGATAACGACATTTATACTTGCATAAATCATTAAGCCAATATAAGTGGAAATAAGCATCATTACTAAAGTAAATAAGTATTTACTTGTAACAATTTTGCGTCTAGATAAGGGATAACTCAATGTGTAGGCATCAGTATTATAAAATTCATCTGTTTGGAAAGTATTTATTCCCGATGTTAGAAGAATTATCGGAACTGAACAAATGGCTAGAAGATAATTACCTAATGCAATGGATAGCAATAGAGAACCTATAAATATAATTAAGAGGTTTTTCCAAGTGTTTTTGATAAATAATATATCTTTTATAATTAATCCTCGCATATGCTCACTCCTTTTATATAAAGTAACATGATATCATCTAAAGTTGTAATGTTCTTTATGTATTTTTCGTATGATTTTAACATGTCTTTTTTATGAATTAAAATTTGATAGTCTAGACGATTCTTTTTGGCACGAATAATAATATTCTTTTTGAATTTATCATATTCTTCATGAGCAAGTTCGAGCATGATATATTCCTCTTTAATATCCTTAAGCGGCTTATTAAATATTATCTTTCCGTGTGATATAAAAATGACATCATCGGCGATATGTTCAAGATCGGAAGTAATATGTGTTGATAAAAGAATAGAATTATTTTTATCAGTTACAAAGTCTTGAAACATATCTAACACTTCACTTCGAATAACGGGATCAAGACCACTAGTTGGCTCATCTAAAATAAGTAATTTAGGATGGTGAGAAAGTGCCACGGCAATTTCTATTTTTTTCTTCATACCAGTTGATAGTCGCTTGATTTCCTTTTTTAGAGGTATATGATATTCTTTCATATATTTAAAAAACAATTTGGAATCCCAGTTGGTATAGATGTTTTTCATAATGAGATTAATATCTTTGATATTAAATGTTTCGTTGATAAATGAATTATCGAAGACGACACCAATGTCATCTTTTAATGATCCATGATATCTTTTATCAAAGAGGGTAACTTCTCCTTTATCGGCATGCATGACATCAAGAATGCATTTTATTAATGTGGTCTTACCAGCACCATTTTCACCTATTAGACCAACGATTTTTCCCTTTGGTATTTTTAGGGTTATATCATCAAGTGTAAATTCTTCAAAAGTCTTGGTCAAGTTTTTAACTTCTATATTCATAGTAACCTCCATTAGTTGTTATTATTTATTATATCACGTTTTTGATTTACTATAAATTAGCAAAAAAAAGAATAATGAGTGATTCATTATTCTGGAACATTTATCTTTCTCTTGTTTGGCTTATTTTGCTTAGCTTTATTCGATAATTTTTGTTCATCAAATCCGAGATTGCTAATGTCATAGGCGAAAGTTTTGTCATAATCTTCTTTTAAGTATGGATATTCTTCGTTCCAATCTTCGATATGGAAAAGAATTGGTCCATCTACTAATTCACATTTTCCATCTTCGTTAATTATTATTTTATATGTCTGGTAGTAGTGAAGATTTAAGTATGCTTTGCCATTATATACACGTTCGTCCCCATCATTAATGTACTCATATCCAACTGTTATATTGTTATCTTTGGTAGCTTCTATTAGTTCATCAAGATTATCAGGAATGCTAATTAAATCATTTCTTCTTATAAATTTATCAAGCATTTTCTCATCGACAGTATCGTATATAGTTACTCCATTTAAATCTGTACAAACAAGTTCATCCATATGTTGCGTATCTATGTAGGCAATACATAGGTTTCCCGTTGAATCTAGATAATGAATAGCTCTTACTTCTTCCTCATTTTTAAGGTCATCTTGATATGCAATGACACCCTTATGATCAGCCCAAACAAAGATTGTCTCTTGTTCATCTTCTGCCTTGTTATCTTTACCACATCCCGTTAAACTCATAGGCGTCGTTATAAGAGCTAGAGCTAACATATTGCGCATAAGAAATTTTTTTAAGTTAATTTTTTAGTTTTTCATGATATCCCCCAATAAATTGATGATATTATAGCATTGATTGGTAAAAATCGCAAATGAAGGAGATATATTTTCTATTATATATAGATGTTTTTTTTAAAATGTGGTATATTTTTCTTGAGAAAAATTTTATAAATATGAGAGAGGAATGTGTTTATGAAAAAAATTTATGTTATTTTATTATTATCCATTTTACTATTTACGGGTTGTGAAAAGAAAAAAGAGGAAAAATTTGAGGAATTAGAAAAAGTTAATAACACTAGTGAGATTACGACAACAACGACTAATTCGACGACTACAAGTATTTCTAGTGAATCAACTACAAGTAGTATAAATACAACAAAGTCTACTAGTACGTCAACAAAGAGGACAACTACTAGTACAACTACTAAAAAGAATTATCCCGTTACAGTTAATGGCCGTGGTTATGAAATAGGTGATACAGTTACTATTGATTTGGCATTAAAATCGAAGGTATATCTTGGATTTGCTAATGTTTATATTTACGTAATGAAGCCATGCACAGCTACTACGCAAGAAGAAAAATTTATGTATTTAGAAGATGAATTGGATGTTAAGTTAAAACATGAAGTATTATCTCCTGTTCAAGGTGGACCTGATGAAGATGTTTTAGATAAGGGTTATTGTGGTCATGGATATCATTATCAAGTTGCTGCTGATGGTTATATGGCGGGAACTAATATTAAGAAAACGGATTTTTCTAAAGGAGTAAGAGTTTTAAGGGTTACAGTAAAACTTAAAAAAGCAGGAAATTATAAAATAAAAGCTAGTTCACGTGTTTTCCAAGATATTAATTATAATGATGTAGATAGTAAATTAGTAAGTGTTAATGTTTCACAAAAGTAATAGTGTTAGTAGTAGTTAATCTACTAACTTTTTTGTATTGTTCATGAGTATAATAAAAAATATTAAATGAAAAAAGGGTATTAATTAACACCCTTTTTTATGAATTTTAAACTTGATCAGATAAATACATATATCCATCAACTGATCCGGAATAATTTGAACCTGTAGAATTTAATACAACAGTTCCCTTATATGTTCCAGCACTTTGATCTTTCCATGTACATGAAACGCTAGTTTTGTCGACTATTGATGGATTACATCTTGAAATGAAATTATATCCAAAAAATCCCTTTTTGGATAAAGATAATCCTAGAGTTGCGTCCTTTTTGGAGTAAACGTCTGCAGTAAGTCGGTCATTTCCTTTTTTTAGTGAGTTAATTTTGTCTACATAATTACCGGTCTTGCTAAAACTAAATACGATTGATGAATAGGATGCAGCTGAAGCAATAGCAATGAATGCAAACGTTATAGCTAATCCTAATGTCATTATTTTTAACTTTTTCATTTTTCTTCTCCTTTCTAAATTTAGAATATCATAGAGTAAAAAATAAGGGTAGTGATTTATAATCACATATAGGTGTGATTATAAATCACTTTTAATCTCTCTCTATATATGATATGCTTTTTATATAGTTGAAAGGAAGTATATAATGATAGTTGAAGAGTTAGAGAAAGTTTATAATACAGAAAAAGAAAAAGTTATTGCATTATTGAAGTTGTAATATAAAAGTGTACACAAAAAAAGTGTATGCTTTTATTTTT
>ERZ777305.487-NODE-487-length-65089-cov-3.691915_pt1 | contig 65089 bp, 56 predicted proteins | sample MGYA00374965_ERZ777305 | MGnify/ENA primary metagenome ERZ777305 (study PRJEB29328, sample SAMD00013331) | mouse gut metagenome | study: EMG produced TPA metagenomics assembly of the Metagenome analysis of fecal microbiota from mouse which was promoted...
GGGGCAGCCGGCCTCCACCCAGGCGGTGGTCTGCTGTGAGGAGCTGGGGGCCGACATATCCGCCCACCGCTCCCGGCAGCTTGCCCGGGGAGAGCTTTCGGAATGGGATATGTTTTTCCCCATGACCCGGGCTCACGGTGCGGTGCTTGAGGGCGCGGGGGTGCCGCCGGAGAAGGTGTACTATCCGGGGGAGATAGCGGACCCATACGGCGGGGACCTGGAGGTGTACAGGGACTGCCGGGACCGAATAATGGCCGAGCTTCTGAGGTTCCGGGACGCTCTTGGCGGCGCGCGGATAGTACCGATGGAGCTGGGGCACCTGCCCCAGGTGGAGGCCATAGAGCGGGAATGCTTCTCCCTGCCCTGGAGCATGGAGAGCTTTAAGGAGGAGCTTATAAACCCCTTGGCCGTGTATGTGGCGGCAGAGCTTCAGGGGCGCGTGGCGGGCTACGGCGGTATGCGCCACGCCGCCGGGGAGTATTATATTGACAATATCGCCGTTGCGCCCGGGAGCAGGCGGCGGGGGATAGGCCGCCAGATAATGTCCTATCTTGTGGGATACGCGGGGAAGCATGGGGGGCTGTTCGTGTCCCTGGAGGTGCGGCCCTCCAACGCCCCGGCCATAGCCCTGTACGAGAGCCTGGGCTTTAAAAAGGCCGGCCTGCGCCGTGATTTCTATGAGAAGCCCCGGGAGGATGGGCTCATATACACTTTGACTTTTAAGGAGGAGGAAGGATGCTGATTCTGGGGATAGAGACCTCCTGTGACGAGACCGCCGCGGCGGTGGTGGAGGACGGGCGAAGGGTGCTCTCGTCGGTGGTGGCAAGCCAGATAGAGGAGCATAAAATATACGGCGGCGTGGTGCCGGAGATAGCCTCCCGCAGGCATAGCGAGGCAATAACCGCCGTGGTAAGCGGGGCCCTTGACGAAGCCGGTGCGGCCATATCCGACGTCTCTGCCGTCGCCGTCACCTATGCCCCCGGGCTTATAGGGGCGCTGCTGGTGGGGGTGAACTTTGCGAAGGGGCTGGCCCTGTCGGCAGATCTGCCCCTGGTGCCGGTGCACCACTTGAGGGGGCATATTGCGGCGAATTACCTGAGCCATGGGGAGATGGAGCCGCCGTTTTTATGCCTGGTGGTGTCCGGGGGGCACTCCCATATTGTGGACGTGGGGGACTACTGCACGCTGGATGTCGTGGCGCGCACCAGGGACGATGCGGCGGGCGAGGCCTTCGACAAGGCCGCCCGGGCCATGGGGATACCCTATCCCGGCGGGGTGGAGCTGGACAAAATAGCCGAGGGCGGCGACCCGGGGGCGTATAAGCTCCCGAGGCCCAGGGTGGAGGGCTCGCCCCTGGATTTCAGCTTCTCCGGGCTGAAGACCGCCGCTCTGAACCTTCTGAACTCCGCGCGGCAGAGGGGGGAGGAGATAAACGTGCCCAACCTCTGCGCCAGCTACCGGCGGGCGGTGGTGGAGTACCTTGTGGACCACTTCGGTACGGCGGTCCGGGAGAGCGGGGCCGGGAGGATGGCGGCAGCCGGGGGCGTTTCCGCCAACCGGCTGCTGAGAAGGGAGCTTGAGGCACTGAGCCGGGAGACCGGTGCTGCGCTGTACCTTCCGGAGCTTAGATACTGCGGGGACAACGCCGCCATGATAGCGGCCCAGGGGTATTATGAGTTTATAAACGGCCACACGGCGGGCATGGGCCTTAACGCCTATCCCCAGATGGACATTGGGGAGAGCTTCAGCGCGGCCTTGCTCTGAGGGCTTTGGTGGTGATACCCTCAGAGGTGAATTTTACTTCGTGCTCAGTGAGTATATTATTCGGGTCCTTCAGGGCGTGCAGGTCCCTTGTGTCGAAGGTTATCTCAAAACCGGCTTCCTTTAAGTAACGCTTTGTGGCCAGGTATAGGTCGTCGTTGTCGGTCTTGAACCATAGTTCGCCCTTTTCCGAAAGCAGGGGCTTGTACTTTAAAAGCTGGCGGGTATGGGTCAGGCGGCGCTTGTGGCAGTGGGCGGCTGGCCAGGGGTTGCAGAAATTTATTATCAGCCGGTCAGCTTCGCCGGGGGCGAAAAGCTCCGGGAGACGCTCTATGTTGTAATAGCAGAGCAGCACGTTGTCCGGCTCCTTATCGCCGAAGGCCTGCCGGATATTCCTGCGGCCAACGCCCAGTATGTCATAGCTGATGTCTATGCCCACAAAGTTCACCTCGGGCTCCGCCTTCGCCGCCGCGGCAAGATACACGCATTTGCCGCAGCCCAGGTCCAGGTATAGGGGCCGCTTCTTCCCGAAAAGCTCCTGCCAGCGGCCCCGAAGCTCCCGGGGGTCCTCTATGTAGTAGGGGCACGCGGAAAGCTCCGGCCGGGCCCAGGCCTTTTTTCTTATACGCATTTTGTCCTCCATTGGCTTTTTCATATTATTTTAACATTTCGGAGCGGCAAAATCAACTTGAAACTTTGGCCCATAAGGTGTAAAATAGCAATTAAAAAATGACCGAAAGGACAGTTTTGATATGAGCAGAAAAGCTTTGGCCCTGGAGGGCGGGTCCCTCAGGTGCCTGTTCTCGGCGGGGGTCACAGACCTGATGATGGAGGAGGGCCTCCTGTGGGACGGCGTTATCGGCGTGTCCGCCGGGGCCCTTACGGGGGTGAACATCGTCGCCGGGCAGAAGGGCCGCACGGCGGCGGTGAACCTGGGGTATGTGAACGATCCCAGGTACATGGGCTTTAGGAGTCTTGTGAAGAATAAGAGCATCTTCAACTTCGATTTTCTCTTCGGGGAGATAAGCGATACCCTGATACCCCTTGACAGGGAGACCTTTGAAAACTCCCCCATAAAATACACCGCCGTTGCCACAAGCTGCATAGACGGCGGCGTAAGGTACTACGAAAAAAGCCAGGTGGAGGATATCTACCCGGCTATAAGGGCCAGCGCCAGCCTGCCCCTTCTGGCCCCCATGGTGACGGTGGAGGGGGAGCCCTGTCTTGACGGCGGCCTGTCCGTGTCCATACCCTATAAAAAGCCCCTTGAGGAGGGCTATGACAAGGTGGTGGTGGTCACCACCAGGGAGCATGGCTACCGCAAGGAGCCTGTTTCCAGGGCCATGGCCAGGGTGTATGCCCGGGTCTACAGGAGGTACCCGGAGCTGGTGCGGGCCATACTCAACGTGCCTAGGCACTATAACGCGGAGCTGGGCGAGATAGACCGGCTTGAGGCAGAGGGTAAGATATTTGTGATACGCCCAAGGGAGCCTGTCACCGTGTCCCGCACGGAGAAGGACGTGGAGAAGCTTCAGGCGCTGTATGACCAGGGGCAGGAGGTTTGCCGCGGGGCTTTGCCGAAGCTCAGGGAGTACCTGGAGAGTTGACCCTTTTAACCCGTCAGCTTTTTCCAGAGCTTCATAAAAAGGCTTTCGCTCTGCGGCGGCGCGTCGCATTTTACCAGCACGATGTCCCCGCCTATCATCTCAATATCCCTCCAGGGGATCACTGTGTCCGGCTCCCGGCCCAGAAGGCCGAAAAGCCGGGAGCGGCCGTATACCACCAGGGCCGTGACCTGGGCGGTATGGGTGTCTATCTCCACGTCGCACACAAAGCCCAGCCGGCCGCCGTCCTTGACGCTGATGACCTCTTTTTGACGCAGCTCTCCCATTCTGCATGGCATAAAAACGCCCCCTCTCTAAATACATTTTTATGCGGGGGCAAAAAATATTATCACAGAAGGAAGGCAGAAACATGAACATCTGGCACGATATCTCCCCAAAACGCATTAAATCCGACGACTTTTTCGCCGTAATTGAAATCTCAAAGGGCAGCAAGTCCAAGTACGAGCTGGACAAGGACACCGGGCTTTTGAAGCTTGACAGGGTGCTGTATACCTCCACCCACTACCCGGCGAACTACGGCTTTATCCCCCGCACCTACGCAAACGACGGCGACCCCCTGGATGTGCTGGTGCTCTGCTCGGAGAACATCATCCCCATGTCCCTGGTGCGCTGCTATCCCATCGGGGTGATAATTATGGACGACGGCGGCTCTGAGGACGAGAAGATAATCGCCATCCCCTTCGACGACCCCACCTATAACAGCTATAAGAGCATCTCCCAGCTGCCCATGCACATCTTCGAGGAGATGCGCCACTTCTTCAAGGTCTATAAGCAGCTGGAGCAGGACAAGAACACCGAGATAAGCGAGGCCCGGGGGCCCGAGGACGCAAAGGCCGTGATAGACGCGTGCCTTGACAAGTACCTGAACGATTTTTGCAAGGCGTAAATATTAAGTGCTCACCCGCTGAAAGCAGCCGGTTTTCAGCGGGTGTTATTTTATAATTGGATTACCGTAAAGGAGATGTGACATGAGTAAAAGCAAAAAGGCTGTAAGAGCAGTCTGCATAGTAATTATTGCAATATTTGCACTGCTGCTTACTACATATATCAATCATCAGATACAGTTAAATAGGGAAGCTGAACTGCGTTCACCGCTGGGACAGATGGTCGAGGTTGACGGACACGATATGAGCGTATATGTTGAAGGGACAGGCGGCACAACGCTGGTTTTCATGTCGGGCGGCGGGACCTGCTCTCCCATACTGGATTTCAAGTCCCTCTATTCTCTTTTAAGCGACAGATATCAGATCGCGGTCGTAGAGAAATTTGGATACGGTTTCAGTGACGTTGTAGATAAGGACAGGGGTATCGACTCTATACTCGAGGACACAAGGGCTGCCCTTTCCGCCTCAGGATTAGCTGCGCCCTATGTCCTCTGTCCCCACTCCATGTCGGGGCTTGAGGCCCTGTACTGGGCGCGGAAATACCCTGATGAGGTGTCCGCGATCATCGGGCTCGACATGGCGGTGCCGGAGTATTATGACAGCATGGACATAAATATACCGCTTATGCGCATTGCGGGCTGGGCGGCCAATATGGGAGTGACCCGCTTTATACCGGGCATTTCGGACAGCGACGCTATAAAGCACGGCGCCTTGTCGGAGGAGGAAAAAGAAATATATAGAGCCGTTTTCTACAGCCGGACGGCCACAGCGACAATGATAAACGAGATGGAGGGGGTAAAGGAAAACGCTGATAAGGTAGACAGTATGGGGGTCCCGCAGCTTCCGATGCTGCTGTTTGTTTCGGACGGTTCCGGCGGAACAGGTTTTGATAAAGATACCTGGAGGAGAATCCCCATAGAATATATATCGCAGGTTGACGAGGGGGAATATATAGAATTAGACTGCCCGCATTATGTCCATGATTATGAGTACAAGGCAATAAGCGAAAATATCCTTTCGTTCCTTCTGAAACATTAGAGTTATTCATCTTCATTTACTCTTATAACCTTGTTCTTATCCGTGTACCCGGCAACAGGCAGCTCCCACACCGTATCGTCCCCATCGCTTGAGATAAGCTCAAATCCGAAGTCTTTATAGAAGTCCTTTACCATGCCGTTCTTCTGGGTCTTGTAGTAGTAGCCGCGAAGCTTTTTTACCCCGTCCCTTTGGGCCCTGTGCACAAGCTGGTCCAGCATGGCGTGCTCCATGCTGCGCTTTAAGACCCGGCAGCTCATGAGCCAGAGTTCAATATGCAGGGTATCGCCCTCCTTGCGCCCCAGGACCACGGATATCACGCCGTTGTCGCCGAATTTGTCCGTCAGCCTGCCGTATAGGGTGATATAGCTATTATCCCCGGATATCTCCTGCATTTCGGACTCGGTGAAGCGGCGGGTGGTCAGGTTGAACTGGTTGGACTTGTTGGTAAGCTGGGCTATGCGGGCGATGTACACCGGCTCGAAGGGGCGTATCCGGGCGCGCATTTCCAGGGACAGCAGGTATTCCTCATAGTTTGCGAAGCTCTTTTGCAGCTCTGCGCGCTGGGTGTTTGCCTTGTACATCTCGTTGCGGGACAGGTCGTCCTTTGAGAGCTTGGTGGCCTCGAAGAAGCCGCAGCGGTCGAGGGCGGTAATATAGTGCTCCGGCGCGTCCATAACCGGGGCTGAAACCCCGGGGACCTGGGCGGTGACGATGGCGCGCTCGGCGGGGTTGTCGTCGATAAAGACCATGCTCTCGGGGAGTATATTGAGCTCCTGAGCTATGGCGGTGAAGTTCAGGTCCTTTGGGTCCCAGTTGGCCTTTATAGAGATAAAGTCCTCGGGGCGCAGGGAGCCCTCCGGGTGGTTCAGTCCGGCCAGGGCGTTCTCCTCGTCGTTTTTGGAGTCCACGTTCAGCATGACCCCATAGCCGCGAAGTTCCTTTAAGTAGTCCTGGAACTCGCTGTATACCTGGCCCATGGAGGTCTCCCGGCCTATCTCTATGCCGTCCACCCCGTCGTCCCCCACAACGCCGCCCCAGAGGGTGTTGTCCAGGTCCAGCACCAGGGCCTTTTTGTTTTTGCCGTATATGGACTTTATTATGCAGGCCACGTTATAGGAGAGAGCAGGGACCGCGTCCAGGTTCAGGCAGTATTTGTACATATGCCAGTAGAAGGGGTCGGACCACTGTAAAAGGCCGTAGTCCGCTGAGAGATAGTTGATGTCGTTTATATAAAAATCCTGGTGTGCGGCGGCGTACTCATAGAGCTTAGTGTTCAGCCGGGTGATAAAGTTGGTCTGGCCCCGGTGGTCCCAGGCGTCCCGGTTGCCAAGGAGCCGGTAGAAGGGCAGCTCGAAGTTGTTTTGTATCACCGGGCAGCGGTACTTTTCGGCGATATGCTCCCACATTGTCTCAAAATGGGAGTATTGGGCGTTGAGCAGCTCCGTGGCCGACTCCGGGGTATCGGCAGGGGCAGGAAAGGCGGCGATGTTCCGGCGGGAGGTGTGTATATAGATAAGGTCCGGGGCGAAGGCGGAGAGTTCCTCGCTGAACATGGCGTCCTCATAGTAGAGCCCGAACTCCGACTCGTAGAACTCCGGCTTTATGCCGAAGTCCAGAAGGAACAGCTCGAGGATCGAGATTATATCGTGGGTGGTGGACCCGCCTAGGACGGCAATCTTCTTATCTATGCGCGCCTCGGCGGAGGCCAGCAGCTCCCGGCGGATGGATTTGCGCTTTTTAAGTATGGTCTGGGGGTTGAAGGGGTAGGTCAAAAGTTTATGCATAGCGTCGTTATTCCTCCCGTTTTTGTATATGTATCCCATTATACCAAATAGGGGCGGGCTCTTTCAAGGGCCGCAAGAAAATATCTTGAAACCGCTGTGCAAAAGTGGTATAATATCAAGGAACGCGGGTATTTCCGCGTGTATAAATTCGGGCTGACGAAGGATTAGAAAGGACGTTTTAGGATGAAGGAAAGGATAGAGGGGCTGCGCCAGAGCTTTGAGCAGGAGCTGCAAAGGGCCGGCAGCAGCGACGCGGTGGAAAAGCTGCGGGTAGCGTATCTTGGGAAAAAGGGTTCGGTTACGGAGCTTCTGAAGGGGCTCAAGGAGGTGGGCGCGGAACAGAAAAAGGAGCTGGGCCAGCATATCAACGCCCTAAAGCGCGGCGTTGAGGAGCGGCTATCGGAGAGAATAGAGGAGATAAGGGCCGCCGAGGAGCAGCGGGAGATAGAAGCGGCCGAGCAGTACGACGTGACCCTGCCGGTCGCCGGGGACCCGGGGTCCTACCACCCAATAACCATAGTCCAAAGGCAGTTGGAGGAGGTCTTTACCTCCATGGGCTTTATCGTAGAGGACTTTAAGGAGATCGTCACCGACTACGAGTGTTTCGAGGCGGTGAACATCCCCAAGGACCACCCCGCAAGGGATATGCAGGACACCTACTATCTGGAGAACGGACAGCTCTTAAAGACCCATACCTCCGCCGCGCAGAATTTTATTCTGCGGAAGTACGGCGCACCGGTGCGGGCCATCTTCCCCGGCAGGTGCTTTAGAAACGAGGCCACGGACGCCAGTCATGAGAACACCTTCTTCCAGATGGAGGGCATCATGGTGGACAAGAATATATCTATATCGAACCTGATATATTTCATGAAGACCATGCTTTCAGAGGTTTTCGAGCGGGACGTGAAGGTGCGGCTGCGGCCGGGCTTCTTCCCCTTCGTGGAGCCGGGCTTCGAGCTGGATATAAGCTGCCTTATCTGCGGCGGCGAGGGCTGCTCCACCTGCCACCACTCGGGCTGGGTAGAGCTCTGCCCCTGCGGGATGATACACCCCAATGTCCTGAAGCTGGGCGGCGTGGACCCGGAGGAATACACGGGCTTCGCCTTCGGCCTGGGGCTTACCCGCCTTGTGATGATGAAGTACGGCGTGAAGGACATAAGGGACCTGAACAGCGGCAATTTAAAGGCCCTTTCGCAGTTCCGGCATGAATAAGAGAGGGAGGGATATAGTATGCTTATTTCGATGAACTGGATAAACGACTTCGTGGACCTTAGTGGCCTTGATATACCCGCCCTTATACAGCGCTTCACCCTCTCTACCGCCGAGGTGGAGGACGTATATGAAATGGGCCGGGACCTGCGGGGTGTGGTCGCGGGAAAGATACTGAGCGTCGAGAACCACCCCGACTCCAAGAAGCTGCACCTCTTAAAGGTGGACGGCGGGGACAAGATATACGACGTGGTCTGCGGCGCGCCCAACGTAAGGGAGGGTCTTATCGTACCCTTTGTGAAGGAGGGCGGCATGGTGGGCGGCCAGGAGATATCTATGGCTGTGCTGGCGGGGTATGAGAGCCACGGTATGTGCTGCTCCGAAAAGGAGCTGGACATCTCCGCCGACCACTCGGGGCTCATGGAGCTGCCCGACGATACCCCGGTGGGCCGGGACATGACGGAGCTCTACGGCATAATAGACACCGTGTTCGAGGTGGACAACAAGTCCCTGACAAACCGCCCGGACCTCTGGGGCCACTACGGCATAGCCAGGGAGTTCGCGGCCCTGTCCGGGCGGGAGCTTAAACCCTTGGAGACCGTCTCGCTTGAGCAGTTCGACGAACTCGACCCCATAGACATCGAGGTGGAGGATAAGGAGCTCTGCTATAGGTACACAGGGCTTAAAGTGAGGAATATCACCAAGAAGGTGAGCCCGGTGGATATGCGCATAAGGCTCTTCTACTGCGGCAGCAGGGCAATAAACCTTTTGGCGGACCTTACCAATTATCTCATGCTGGAGATGGGCCAACCCATGCACGCCTTTGACTGCGCCAAGGTGGACAGCATAAGGGTGAAGCGCTTTGACGCTCCCTTTACCTTCACCACCCTGGACGGCACGGAGCGTAAAGTGGACGAGAACACTTTGATGATATGCACCAAGTCCGGCAACGGACTTGAAGATACGCCTGTTGCCGTTGCCGGTATCATGGGCGGCCTGGACTCCGAGATAGAGGACGACACGGACAGTCTGCTTTTAGAGTCGGCGAACTTCGACGCGGCTTCGGTACGCAAGTCCTCTACCCGGCTGGGGCTTCGGACGGACGCCTCCATGCGCTATGAAAAGACTCTGGACCCGGAGATGACCGTGCCGGCTATCGGGCGCTTTATGAAGCTGCTGCTGGACATCGACACGGGGGCCCAGGTGATTTCAAGGCTGACGGACGTTTACGTTAAGCGCTATCCCCAGGTGGAGCTGAGCTTTGACAAGGCCTATGTAGACAGGTATACCGGCATAGAGATAGAGGACAAGAGGATTATTGAGACGCTTTTGTCCCTGGGCTTCGGGGCCAAGCAGGAGGGCGACAGGTTTACCGTGCAGGTGCCCAGCTGGCGGGCCACCAAGGACGTGACCATTAAAGCGGACATCATCGAGGAGATAACCCGCATTTACGGCTATGACAACTTCGAGATAAAGACCACTGTCAGCCCCTTGTACCCACAGAGAAAGAGCGTGCAGAATAAGGCGGACAACTTTGTTAAGGACCTTTTGGTGCAGACGTATAAGCTCCACGAGGTGCACTCCTATATCTGGCAGGACGCGAGAAAGTGCAAGATTTTGGGGATAGAGCCCGAGGAGAACGTGAAGCTGATAAACGCCCAGACCCCGGACCACGAAATAATACGCCGGAGCATGGGGCCGACGCTGCTGTCGGTTTTGCAGGAGAACAGGGCGTTTTCTGCGGACTTCGGCGTGTTCGAGATAGGCCGGGTGGCCGAGGGGCTTAATGGGGACGGCCTTGCGGACGAGCACAAGAAGCTGGGGATAGCCCTCTTTAGCAGGACCGAGGGGGAGAAGGAGCTCTATATGCGGCTAATCGGCATGGTGAAGGCCCTTTTAAGGAGCGTCAAGCGGGTGGAGCCGGAGCTTGCCAACTGCGAGCCGAGGTTCAAGTGGCAGCACCCCAGGAACACCGCCGTTATTATGGCGGGGGGCGAGTCCCTGGGCTGGGTGTGCACACTGACCCCCTCGGTGCTGAGGAATATCGACCGCAAGGCGGCGATAGTCTGCGGAGAGCTGGACATGGACGCGTTCGCCGGATTGGCTGCGGGAGAGCTTGGCTATAAAGAGCCCAGCAGGTTCCCGGGGATAGACATCGACCTGTCGGTGGTGCTGCCCGAGGGTATGCGCTTTGCGGACATGGAGCCGGCCTGGGAGGGCGCTGGGCACCTTACGGGGGTAAGTCTTATCGACTCCTTCCAGCAGGCCGGGCGCAGGAGCCTGACGCTGAGGTTCGGGTTCTCGTCCACGGAGAAGACCCTCTCCAAGGAGGAGGTACAGCCCATTGTGGACGGAATTGTGGAAAAGCTTGGGGCTGCGGGGGCTGTGCTCAGGAGCTAAATATAACTTGCTTTTTGGCGGGAAAACTGCTATAATATACTACCGATTCCAAAAACGGAGGTGTCCCACTATGGATAACAGCACAATAACCTTCTCGCTGGACGAGGTGCGGGAGGCTGACATGAAGCGCATACTTCTGACGGTGTATGACGCGCTGAAGGAGAAGGGGTATAACCCCATAAGCCAGCTGGTGGGGTATCTCCTCTCGGAGGACCCGACCTATATCACGACGCACAACAACGCCAGGAGTCTTATCCGGCGGATAGACCGGGACGAGCTTTTAAAGGCCATGGTGCGGTCATACCTGGGCGAATAGCCCGGGAATACATCACAGCAGAAAGGGCGGCGGCGGAATGAGCGAGAAGAAGAAAAACGAAAAAAGCGCCCCCAAGGCGCAGGGGGGCTTTCCCAGCTATAAGGGAAGGCCGCTGGTGCGCAGCGGGGACACGCTTTACTATGGGAGCATGACGGAAAAGTATGTGGTGAAGCTGGACGTGAAGTCCAAGAAGGACGTGCAGGGGCTGCAGGTGGCGGATAAGGTGTCGGTGCAGCTTATGAGTACGGACGCAGAGATACGCAACCGCAAGCAGATAGTGAAGACCAGCGAGAAAGAGGGATTGTACCTGGCGCTGGATATAGCGGACGCGTGGCTGACGCGTGAGCTGGGGAAGGCGGAGTAAGGACGCGGTCAAGGTGCGTTAGGCACCTTGCAGGGTGTGGGGCGGCGCCCCACGACCTTATACGCGAGCGAAGCGACGCGAAAGTCACACTATTCTATAATCACTCGAATCCTCAAGAATGTCAAACCCGATCTTCCGGTAAACCCGGTTGGAGATCGGGTTTTTCTTATCAACAAATAGGGTCACATACGACTTGCCGCAGGCAAGGAGCTCCCTGCATAGCGCGGCGACAGTATTCTGACAGTAGCCTTTACCACGGTGCTCCGGCGGGGTGTACACGCCGGAGACACAGGCCCCGCGCTCCAGCATCCTGCCCGAGTTAGCCATGGAGACAGGTTCGCCGGAGGGGTCCCGCATGAGCCAGACGACGGAGCGCTTTAGCTGGTCGAGGGTGGTCTCCCTGAGCTGTTCCGGCACAGGCTCCTCTCCTATGGCCTCGCGGATAAGGGCGCATTTCCAGTCCACTATGAGGTCCAGGTCCGACATGGCGGCTTTTTGGACCGTGCCGGGGCAGGGCGGGGGCACTATGAGGGTTTCCAGCACCATAATGTCCAAGGCTTCACGCAGCCGGAACTCTCCGTCATAGGCTTTCATAAACAGCCGGCAGAGAGAGTCGCGACCGGTGACGCCGGTTATCTCTATACTATTCTCACGAAGGTACCCGGCAAGTTCTGTTATAGCTTTGTCTATACCCGCAGCGTCCGGGGCGGCATTTAGGCAGAGGTGTCGGGGCAGGGTGTTGCCAAAGAGCAGGACCGGCTTGCCGCTAAGCTCCACCCTGCCAAAGAGCAGGGCGGGAGTACAGGGCTCGTCCATATGGGCGGCGGCGTTGCCCCGGTTCAGCTGGGCCTGTACCTCGTACTTTTCAAAAAATGCGCTGTTGTCCCGAAGAAAATCCCCAGGGGTGGGGTAGAGTTTTATGGCCATCTGTGTACCTCCCTGAAAAAAATTTCTGACATTATAGCACGGGAAAGCCGATTAGTCAAGGAAGGAACGCAAAAATATGAATAATCTGTAACAAAACGGTTGATTTTCTTTGAATTACCAGTTATACTAATAAAGTGTTCTATCATTTTCCTGAAATTTCCTTTCAGGAATTATCTCTCAAATCTTTAGAGGAGGATATAATTTTGGAAAAGCTTCTGGCACTTTTTAAGCTGAAGGAGCACGGCACCGACGTGAAGACAGAGGTCATCGCCGGTATTACCACGTTCCTGTCCATGGCCTACATACTGGCGGTGAACCCCAGTATGCTGGCCGCCGCCGGCATGGACCAGGGCGCTGTCTTTACCGCAACGGCAGTGTCCGCGGCCATCGCGACCATTATCATGGGCGTTTTCGCCAACTACCCGGTGGCCCTGGCCTCGGGCATGGGGCTTAACGCCTACTTCGCCTATACCGTTGTGCCCATGGTGGCCGGTATGGGCATAACCGACCCCTGGAAGGTGGCCCTGACCGCCATCCTGGTAGAGGGCATCATCTTCATAATCCTCTCCATCTTCAAGTTCAGGGAGACTCTGGTGAACTCTGTGCCCGCAAACCTCAAGTATGGCATCTCCGCCGGCATAGGCCTTTTCATCTCCATTGTGGGACTGAAGGGCGCGGGCATCGTCACCACTGACGCTTTCGCTATTGTGGGCGAGGACGGCACGGCGACGGTCAGCTCCTCCACTCTGGTGGCTATGGGCGATCTGGGCTCTCCCCAGGTGGTCCTGGCCTTTGTGGGCCTGATACTTATCGGCGTTATGTGGCATTTCAAGGTAAAGGGCGCTATCCTCTGGGGCATTCTTGGCACCTGGGTGCTGGGCATTATCGCGGAGCTGGCGGGCTGGTACGTGGTGAATCCCGACGCGGGCGTCTACTCTCTGATACCCAACTTCAGCAGCGGTATTCTGCCGCCGTCCCTGGCCCCCACCTTCTTCAAGTTTGACTTCAGCTTTGTGGCCGGGCACTTTGTGAACTTCGCGGCCATAGTGTTCGCCTTCCTGTTCGTGGACCTGTTCGACACCGTGGGCACCCTTATCGGCGTTGCCGACCAGGGGAATCTCTTAAACGATAAGGGCGAACTGCCCAACGCGGGCCCTGCCCTTATGAGCGACGCTATCGGCACCGTGGCGGGCGCTGTGCTGGGCACCTCTACGGTCACCAGCTACGTGGAGTCCACCGCAGGCGTGGCCGAGGGCGGCCGGACAGGCCTTACGGCCATCTCCACCGCGGTGATGTTCGTGCTGGCCCTGTTCCTTTCCCCCATCTTCCTGGCCATCCCCAGCTTTGCCACCACCCCGGCCCTGCTGTTTGTGGGCCTGCTGATGATGAAGTCCGTCCTGAAGATGAAGTTCGACGGCGACATCGCGGACGTTGTGGGCGGTTTCCTGGCCCTTGTGATGATGCCCTTCACCTATTCCATCGCCAACGGCATTATGTTCGGCATCGTGGCCTGGGTCCTTCTGAAGGTCTGCACCGCCAAGGTGAAGGATATCCACCCGGTAATGTGGGTTGCCTTCGGGCTGTTCGTGCTACGCATTATTACGCTGGTGGCGGGCGTGTAAGGGTCTGTTTCAGTTAAAACCAGCGGGGGGCCGGGGAGGCCTCCCGCTTTACTTTTTGGGGGTGAAGCGCATGATAGAGTATAAAAGAATCAGCATGGAAAGGCTGAACGCAGAGCTCTTTTCGGGCTTCTCCCGCCGCCAGGAGGTCACAAAGTGCTGGCGCAGGGAGGGTGGCCGGTGGGTGGTGAAGGATATCGCCTTTGTGGACGACTGGGACAGCGGGGACCATGAGCGGGTGCTCCGGCAGCTGGAGGGTGTGCTGCAAAGGGGCGGCGCGGTCTGGGGGGCCTTTGACGGGGACACTCTCAAGGGCTTCGCAAGCGTCAACGGAAGGCTCATAGGCTCAAGGAAACAGTATGCTGTGCTGGAGGAGCTGCACGTCTCTGAGGACCGCCGCAGGCAGGGGATAGGCCGGGAGCTCTTCGGGCTTGCGGCGGATTCCGCCAGGGAGCTGGGGGCGGAGAAGCTCTATATCTCCACCATGTCGGCGGTGGAGAGCCAGGCATTTTATGTCGGCATGGGCTGTGCTGAGGCTCTGGAGCCGGACCCGGGGCATATGGAGAAGGAGCCCTGCGATGTGCAGAGGGAGTATACACTATGAATGTATAAAGGTTGTTCAACCGAACGAATTGCTTTTGTGTACTATAACTAGATAGACCGGATTGTTCGGAGGCTAACTTTGTCGAATACGCGGTAGAGCTTTTTACAGGATTCTATGATATAATAAGCTAATAATGAAATAAGGGAAGGAAGGATGATTTATGGCAGGAAGGCTCTCCTCGCTGTTCCAGGCCCAGGACATGACGGTGGGCAGCCCCACAAGAAACCTGGTGCGCTTTTCGGTGCCGCTGCTTATCGGCAATATGGCCCAGCAGCTTTACAGCACGGTGGACTCCATCGTAGTGGGCAACTATGTGGGCGACAGCGCCCTTGCGGCAATCGGGGCCAGCGGGCCGGTTATAAACCTTCTGCTGGTGCTGTTTATGGGCGTTTCCGTGGGCGCGAGTGTCATGGCGTCCCAGTATTTCGGGGCCAAGGAGCGGGACTCCCTTTCACAGACCATCGGCACCACCATCACCGCCACCCTGGCGTGCACGATTTTTGTGATGATACTGGGTCCGATAATCACAAGGCCCGTGATGTCCATGCTGGACACCCCGAAGGACATCTTTGACATGGCCTGCGACTATATGCTCATACTGTTCCTGGGCTTTATCGGCAGCGCCTTTTATAACGTCATCTCAGGGGTGCTCAGGGGCCTTGGGGATTCCATCATGCCCCTGGTGTTCCTTTTGACGGCCTGCATACTGAACATAGGCCTTGATATCTGGTTCGTGGCGGGCTTTAAGATGGGCGTGGCCGGGGCGGCCTGGGCCACTATAGTGTCACAGTTCATCTCCGGGGTGCTGTGCATGGTGCGGCTTCTGAAGATGAGGGAGCATTTCACCGTGACCCTTAGGACCCTCTGGCCAAAGGTCTCGTTTGTAAAGCGCCTGTGCAAGCTGGGGCTCCCGAGCGGCCTTACGCAGGCCATCTTCTCCCTTGCCATGATAGTGGTGCAGAACCTTACAAACTCCTTCGGCACGGCGGTGCTGGCGGCCAACACCGTTGTAATGCGCGTGGACGGCTTTGCCATGATGCCCAACTTCACCTTCGGCTCGGCCATGACTACATACACCGGCCAGAATATGGGGGCGGGGCGGCTGGACCGCACCGAGAAGGGCGCGAAATCCGGGCTTATTATGGGCGTGTCCGTGTCGGTGGTGCTGGTGGGGCTGATACTGCTGTTCGGCAAGTACCTTATGCTCATGTTCACCGATACCCCGGAGGTTATCAGGCTGGGCCAGCAGATGCTGAACACCCTGGCGGTGGGATACATAGCCATGAGCGTCACCCAGATACTTTCCGGCGTAATGCGCGGCGCGGGCGATACCATGACTCCCATGTGGATCTCCTTTATCACCACCGTTATTGTTCGGGTGCCCGTGGCCTACGGCCTTGAGTTCCTCACCCGGCCCGAGGGCGGCGCAATGGGCTCTGGTGAGCCCACCCCGCTGTTCCTCTCGCTGCTGATATCCTGGGTAGTGGGCGCGGTGCTGACCACCATCGCCTATTTGAGGGGCAAGTGGAAGAAGAAGGCCATTACAGAGAAGGCCATGGAGGACTGAGCCCGGAGGGCTTGACAATGGGCCCCGGAGGGGGTATAATAGAGACAGAAAAAAAGAGGAGCCCGCCGGTGAACGGCTGGCCCAGGCTAGATTAGAATTTTGTCTTGCAAAAAAGTAACCGAACCTTGCCGGGGGCGGTTACTTTTTTGCGTCTATCAAGGCCATCAGGAGAAGGACTATGATGTTGATGAAGCCTACTATCAACGTAGTCATTATCCCCAAGACATCGCCTATTGGAACGCTCATAAGCTGATCCCCCTTATACCAGATTCCCGCTTGCGGGTTTCTATGTAATCAGAGGTTTCAGACCCTCTGCAGAGGGCCAACCGCCGCAAATCATTTCCCGCTCCCGCAGCTTGCAAAATCCTGCCAGATAAAGTATAATACCCAAAAGAAAGGAGCTGACCTCATGAAGTCATACGTGATACACCTTCTGCGTGCCATGCCGTCCCAGGGCGCTCTGGAGGGCCGGTATGTGGGCCGGGCCCAGTCGCCGCTGCCCATGGGGGCGGTGGCGGAGCTGGCGGAGTTTAAGCGGGAGTATAAGTACCCCCAGGGAGAGCTCTACTGTGCGAGCCCTGCGGTGTCCTGCGTGGACACGCTGAAAATTCTGTACCCGCAGGCCCAGCCTGAGGTGGTGCTGGACCTGGCGGAGTGCGACTTCGGGGACTGGGAGAATAAGACGGCGGAGGAGCTGAAAGACGAGCCGGGGTTCCCGGAGTGGCTTATGGGCCAGGGGGCCCCGCCGAACGGCGAGAGCGGACAGGTGTTTTTCCAGCGGATATGCAGGGGCTTCCAGCTGCTGGTGCAGAACATGATGGCAAGGGGCGTTACACCGGCGGTGCTGGTGACCCACGCGGGGGTGATGACCTCCATACTCGCCGCCTTCGGTCTGCCGAAAGCGGCGCCCCAGGACTGGCTCTGTGACGGCGGGTTCGGGTATTCGGTGCGCATAACCCCGGGGCTCTGGATGCGCGAGCCGGTGATGGAGGTCTTTGCCAGGGTCCCAAAGCTGGAGGATAAGTAAAAAATTTCAAATCCCCTTGACAAACCTTGCGCGCCGTGGTATACTTTGACTGTATTCTGATAGCACGAAAATGTACTCACAGTTTCTGTAGGTCATTGGGCGTCTGATGATTTACACAAGCTGTGAGTTCTTCTTAGCCAGGGGGACAATAGTTGACCTTGCAAGCTCGGTTAACTATCGGTTTCTGAGCCGGGTGTTCGTGAAGCAGTCGGATTACGAAACATTTCTATGGAGGTGCCAAAAATGAACGGTACAGTCAAGTGGTTCAACGCAGAGAAGGGTTATGGCTTCATTTCCAACGACGAGGGCGGCGAGGACGTCTTCGTGCATTTCTCCGCCATCCAGGCCGAGGGCTTCAAGACCCTGGAGGAGGGCCAGAAGGTTACTTTTGAGACCGAGCCCGATCCCAAGAACAGCGAGAAGCTGCGCGCTGTTAACGTTATAAAGCTGTAAGCTTAGAAGCGTAAAAAGGCCGGGTCTCCTTTTTGGGGGCCCGGCTTTTGCGTTTCCCTTTGGAGTTTGCGACCGGTTTGGAGCTCACTGGAAGACAGAGAAATGAGCGCTGAAGAACTCCCCCCATACCCACAGAGGGGGCTGTAAGTTTTTTTCCCTGCTTTTTATTTCTCTGTTGACAAATCCCGGGAAAGGGTGTATAATAAGTGACATAAGCGCGGGCGTAGCTCATCTGGTAGAGCGCCACCTTGCCAAGGTGGAGGTAGCGAGTTCGAGCCTCGTCGTCCGCTCCAATTTATGAATAGCTCGGGGAAAAGTAGAGAAGTGTAAACTTCCCTATTTTTGTTAATGGGGGTAAAGAATATCGGGAAAGGCGGGAAAGCTCCTATGACGCAGCCAAAGGCGTTAGGTATAATAAACGAGGTGCGCAAGACCATAATCGGCAAGGATACTGTGGTGTGCAAGACCCTGATGGCCATTATCGCGGGAGGGCATATCCTTTTGGAGGACAACCCAGGCGTGGGCAAGACCACTATGGCCCTGGCTTTTTCCAGGGCCATGAGCATGAGCTTTTCCCGGGTACAGTTTACCCCAGAGACCATGCCCAGCGACGTGGTGGGCTACTCGGTGCTGGGAAGGGAGAGCGGGAAGCTGGAGTATAGGCCCGGGGCCATTATGTGCCATCTGTTCCTGGCCGACGAGATAAACCGCACCAGCGCCAAGACCCAGAGCGCCCTTTTGGAGGCCATGGAGGAGGGTCAGGTCACCGTGGACGGGGTGAGCCGCAGACTGCCGCGCCCGTATACGGTTATTGCCACCCAGAACCCCCTTGGCACAGCGGGCACCCAGCCCTTGCCGGAGAGCCAGCTGGACCGCTTTATGATAAGGCTCTCCATCGGCTATCCCACCGCTGAGCAGGAGATAGGCATTCTCAGGCAGACCGAGGACAAGCGCCCCCTTGAGAGCGTCCGAGCAGCCGCCAGTCTTGAGGAGGTTACGGCCATGCGGGGAGAGGCCGCCAGGGTCCACGTGGCCGACGATTTGTATAAATATGTGGCCGACCTGTGCACCGCCACCAGGGAGGACCCGGCTTTGCGCCTGGGGGCCAGCCCCCGGGCGGGACAAGCCCTTGTTCGGATATGCCGGGCCTCGGCCTGGATGGGCGGAAGGGACTATGTGGTGCCTGCGGACATACACCTGCTGTTCCAGGACGTTATGGCCCATAGGGTGGCGCTGGAGCCCCAGGCAAGGCTCTCCGGCAGCGACGCCCCTTCGGTGCTGGAGGGCGTGCTCTCCGCAGTGCCGGCGCCAAAGCTTCTGCGCTGACCGGGGGCCGCCTATGCTCAGAAACCGGCTATTGTATCTGTTCATACTGCTCTGCACCACAGCCTTCCTTGTCTGCTTTAACGGCTACTACTCCTGGTATGTATTCCTGCTGTCCCTGACGGTGCCCTGGCTGTCCCTGGCGCTGTCCCTGCCGGGGATGCTTACCGCCGGGGCCACGGTGGAGGTGGGGAACGGCGCGGCCAGGACCGCCAAATCCGCCGCGCTGCCGCTGCAGGTGTCCGCCCGGAGCCGCTGGTTCCTGCCGTCCGGGCGGGTTCGGGTACGGCTGAGTATTGAGAACACCTTTACCGGCGAGGCCCGGCGGGAGACCCTGGAGCTCTCGCCGGGGCGCAGGCCCCAGGCGGTGGAGCAGCGACTTGTTTCCCATACCTGCGGGCGGATAATCTGCCGGCTCTCTAAGGCCCGGGCCTATGACCTGCTGGGCCTTTTTTGTCTACCGGTGCGGCTGAAGGCGGGGAGCGCGTGCCAAGTCATCGTGCAGCCCAACGTCTATGAGACTCTTGTGGGCATGGGCCCCCGCCAGGCCCCGGACGCGGAAAGCGACCGCTATTCCCCCACAAGACCAGGCGGGGACCCCACGGAGTTTTTCGGCCTTAGGGGCTATAGGCCCGGGGACAGGCTTAACCGGGTGGACTGGAAGCTCTCCCAGAAGTCCGGAGGGCTTTTGGTGCGGGAGGGCAGCCTGCCCATGGCCCAGCGGGCTCTGCTGCTTATGGACTTATATGGGGACAGCCAGGAGGCGGACCTGCTTATGGATGCCCTTGCCACCTTGAGCCACTGCCTTTGCTGGGCGGAGTATGTGGTGGGTTTCCCCAGGGGCCGACAGTTGACGTTTATTGAGGTGGACAGCCCGGAGGCGGGGAATATGGCCGTGGAGGCGGTGCTCTGCCATGGGGACAAGGGGCCCTTCCCGGCGGGGACGCCCCTGGGAGCGCCACAGGATATTGCCCGGATAGCTTACATCTGTCCTGAGCCGGCACCGGCCGCACTGGAGATGATAGGCCGGGAGTATCCCTCGGCCCGGCTGACGGTGATACACACCCGGCCCCTGGAAACGGGGAAGGGCCTGCCGCCGGATTCCTGCCGGGCGCAGGTGCGTCCCGGGTCGCTGGCGGGGGACCTGGAAGGGCTTATGCTGTAAAAAGGGGGGACCGCTGATGGACAGAGATACAGGCCTTACGCTGGACCAGCCAAGGCTTTTGCTGAAGGAGAACGGAGCTCTTGGCCGGGCGGTATTCTATGGGGCGCTTATGGCCCTTGGGGGCCTTGGAGGCTGGGGGTGCTTTATCACGGCCTTTCGGGTGCCGGTATACACCCCATGGCTGGTGGTCATGGGCCTTGTCTGCATAGCCTTCTCCGTGTGGCGGCAGACGGATAGCCGCAAGCGCGGGTGGCGGGTATCGCTGCCGGGGTGGGCGGCGTGGCTGCTGATGGTGATCTTCCGCTTTGACGCGGCGGCCCACGGGGCGGTGCGCACGGTGAACTTTATGCTGGACTGCTATGGGGCCAAGCTGAACTATGACCTGCCAACCCTGCGCCTGCCATATTCCGTGGGCGCCGCCCAAGTGGATATTACAGGCGAGTGCACAAGCTTTATCATGGCGCTGCTCCTCCCCTTCTTCTGGTCCATGGCCCGGATGTGGGTCAGGAGCAGGAACAACAGGGCCCCCTTCGGGCTGACCGGCGCGCTGCTGCTTCTGCCCATGAGCTTTTCCATACTGCCGGCGGGCTGGGCCTTTGCCGCGCTTCTGATGTTCTGGTGTATGCTTCTGCTGCTGGCCCCGTCCCTTACGGGAAACGAGGGCGTTGTGGGGCGTTTCCGCAAGAAGGGGTATAAGGCCTCCGGGGTGGCGGTGGCAAGGCCCACGGCGCTGCTGCTGCTTTTGGGGGTGGGGCTCTGTATGGGGCTGGTGTATATGTACGCGCCGCCGGACACCTATAAAAGGCCCCAGCTTGCCGAGAATCTGCGCACGGCGGTGCGGGAGGGGATAGGCTCCTCCCAGTATATAAGGGGCGGCCAGGGAAACAGCAACAAATCGGTGCAGTTTCGTACCATGGGCCGCCGGGATTATACCGGCGAGACCATGCTGCGGGTGAAGTTCGACTGGGAGGCATACCCGGAGTATTCGGTGGACTTTGAGCGTACCAACGGGAACGGAGACACTTGGTATGAGGCCCCCCGGGACAACCTGGGCGTCACACCCGCCAACCTCTATAAGGAGTACCTGAAGAGCTTTGTGGGCTCGGTCTATACCGGCCACAGCTGGGAGCGGCTGGACAATGAGGACCGGGAGGAGCTCTCTAAGCTGGAGCTCTGCGCCCAGAACCAGCTGGCAAGGTACAAGCGGGAGATGTTCGCTCCAGGGCGGGACAAGCAGAACTGGTACCACCTGAGCGTGCAGAACCTGGGGGCCAACCCCCGGTGTGTGTACATCCCCGCAAGCCTTATAAGCGGCGGGGAGGAGCTCTCGGAGTACGGCATAGAGCCGGTGGACGACGGCTATATGAGGTCGCAGAGCTTGATAAACGGCACCAGGGGGTATGAGCTGGAGGGGGACTCCAGGGCCTATGGGTTCAACTATTTCAGCCGGGTGATTTCCCATCTGGCCTATAGGAACTATGGGATAGAAAGCATCAGCGACCTGGGCTCGGCGCTATATGGGAACGTGATCACGGACAAGTACGGCGAAAGCATAACCTGGCTATATGGTTCCTTACAGATGTCTTTTCAGAACAAGTCGGTGGGCAGCGATATCCCGGACCTGTTCAACAGCATAAACAGCCAGGCGAGCATAGGCGGAGAGGGCTGGCCCGCAGACCTGTGGGAGATGCCCAGGTTCTATGAGATCTGGGAGAGCCTGGACCCAAAGCAGCAGGAGCTCCTGGAGAACGTGGAGGAGTACAATAAGTTCGTTTATGAGCACTATCTTGAGGTGCCCGAGGAGCTGAAGGACTTTCTCGCGGACTTCCAGGAGGCCTATGACCTGGACCCGCTGGGACATAACAGGGCGGGGGATTTCCGCTATGTGGACGGAGTGGAGCATTACGCCGCCGGAATAGCCCAAGCGTTCAGGGAATATTTCACCTATACCCTTGACCCGGAGCAGCCGCCGGAGGACCGGGACTTTGTGGAGTTCTTTTTGGGGGAATCCCACGAAGGGTACTGCGTGCACTTCGCCACGGCGGCGGTGCTGCTGCTGCGGGCGGCGGGGTACCCGGCCAGGTACGCCGAAGGGTACGTGGTGCCGTCAGGGAGCAACGGCTGGGTGGACGTGCCGGACTACAACGCCCACGCCTGGGTAGAGGTGTACTGCGGGGGGACCGGGTGGATACCGGTGGAGGTGACCCCGGCGGCCCCGGACAACCCGGCGGCGTTCTTTGACGCTGTCCTGCCGGAGAACATAGAGGAGTATGAGCTTCCCACCCCGCGGCCCGAGACCGAGCGGCCCACTATGCCGCCCAGGGATAACCCGCTTATTGATGAGCAGTTGGCGTCGCCCACCCCCAGGGCGGGAGTCTCTCCGGCTCCCAGCCCGGGAACCCAGGGTCCCGGGGCCGGGACCAGCAAAAAGGAGAGCGGCGCGCTCTGGGCGGTGCTGTGGAGCCTGTTGGGGGCGGCGGCATTCATGGGGGCGCTTATGCTCCAGAGAATACTGCGGATAAAGAGACGTGAGCGGGACCTGGGGCAGAGAGACAAGAACGCGGCGGGGCTCAGGGCCTATGCCTACCTCTTGAAGCTGTATGAGAAGGAGACCTTCTGCGGGGTGCGGGAGGCCCCGCCGGAGAGGTGGAGGGAGCTGGCGGAGAAGGCCAGATTCTCGGCCCATATGCTCAGCGGGGAGGAGCTTTCTGAGCTTATAGGGGATAGTGAGAGGCTGAAAGAGAAGCTTAGGCGGCAGTTACCCCGGGGCCAGAAGCTCCTTTGCTGGCTGGAGGGTCTGATATAGCATTATAATTGGGAGGTAATTTTATGGTCAGGTTGGGAATTATCGGCATTGGCAACATGGGCACCGGCCACGCCCAGAACATTATGGCCGGCAAAACCCCGGAGATAACCCTGGCGGCTGTGGCCGACAGGCGGCAGTCAAGGCGGGACTGGGCCGGTGAGAACCTGCCCGGGGTGCCGGTGTTTAACGAGGGCGCTGAGCTTATAATGAGCGGACTTTGTGACGCGGTGCTTATCGCCGTGCCCCACTATCAGCACCCGGTGCTTGCAAAGGAGGCCTTCGCAAAGGGCCTGCACGTGCTCTGCGAGAAGCCGGCGGGGGTGTATACCAACGCGGTGAAGGAGATGAACGCGGCGGCGGATAAGGCCGGGAGGACCTTCGGCATGATGTTCAACCAGCGGACCAACTGCGTGTACAGAAGGATGCATGAGATGGTGGAGAGCGGCGAGCTGGGGGACCTTAAAAGGGTCAACTGGATAATCACCGACTGGTACCGCACCCAGATATACTACGACTCCGGGGACTGGCGGGCCACCTGGGCCGGCGAGGGGGGCGGGGTGCTGCTGAACCAGTGCCCCCACCAGCTGGATTTGCTGCAGTGGATATGCGGGCTGCCAAAGAGGGTGCAGGCCTTCTGCCACGAGGGCAAGTGGCACGATATCGAGGTGGAGGACGACGTGACGGCCTATCTGGAGTTTGAGAACGGCGCCACGGGGGTCTTCGTCACCACCACCGGGGACGCGCCCGGGACCAACAGGTTCGAACTGACCGGCACAAGGGGCAAGCTGTTGTGCGAGGACGATGTGCTGACCTTCTGGCGGCTTAAAGAGGACGAGCGGGAGTTCTGCAGGAGCTCCAAGGAGGGCTTTGCGAAGCCGGAGACGGAGAAGATAATTGTGGAGACCGACGGGGAGAATCCCCAGCATGTGGGGGTATTAAACGCCTTTGCCGCCAATATCCTGCGGGGCGAGCCTCTTGTGGCCGACGGGCGCGAGGGGATAAGGGGGCTGACGCTCTCAAATGCCCTGCACCTGTCCGGGTGGCTTCATAAGCCGGTGGGGATTCCCTTTGACGAGGATTTGTTTGAGCGGGAGCTGGGTAAGCGCAGGAAAAATTCCAGACGGAAAGAGGGCGGGGATATTACGTTCTCTACAGAAGGAACATACTAAAACAAAAAGCGAAGCGCTCCACTTTCAAAGTGGGGCCTTCGCTTTAATATATTAGCAGAAGTTATACGCTTACTCCGTCGGCCCTTAACACTCTCATACTGCCCGAGGTGGTGTGCAGGTCGATTTTGCACTCGCCGCTGCCGAAGGTGGCCCGGCCGCTCTTCTTGCGCTTGCCGTCGGCGGTTATCTGGGCCGGGAAGTCGGTCTTGAAGTCCCCGGAGGTGGAGCCGTAGTTGGCAGTGAACCCGGCGTTCTCCGGGAGCCGTATTTTGAGGGAGCCGCTGACGGAGCTTATATGGGCCTTCTCCGGACACTGGTCCACCATAAGGCTGGCAGAGCCGGAGACCGTGCTTATCTTGAACTTCTCCGCGTTGCCGTGGGCATTGAGGGATCCGGAGACGGTGGTGAGCTCGGCTTTCTCGGCAGAGAAGCCCTTGCAGAGGTTGGTACCGGAGACGGAATGTGCGTTGAGCTTTTCGGCGGAGCAGTCCTCCAGGGTCAGAGTGCCGGAGACGGTGCCCGCGTCCAGGGTCTCGGCGGAGATGGACCGCAGCAGGACCGCGCCGGACACGGCCGAGAGGGAAAAGCTTTCCCCCGAGAGCTCGCTTACCTGAACGGTGCCGCTTATGCACTGTACCCTTAGCTTCTCAATATTTTGGCACTGCTTTCGGGGAACGAGCACCTCCAGGCGCTTTGAGGGCCGGGTGACTGCGTTCCAGCCATTTGAGAATATCCCGCCGGGGCTGTTCTGGGGGTACTCCAGAATGGTGAGTTTTTTTGAGTCCTTGGAAAATAGCACACAGGAGTGCTCCGGGGCCAGGGCCTTCTTGCTGTACTCCACTATATCTATGCTGTCCCCATCCCAGGGGGCTATGCTCACCCGGCCTGTGGGCCAGTTTATGTCCAGCTTCTCAAGGCTGCTGATTCCCGCCCATCTGCGGTAGGCAAATTCGCCGTCTATAAACTCTGGCTTCTCCGGGGGCACAGCTACCTGCTCCAGGCCCTCTGCCTCGGCGGGGCCGCCAAAGGGGAAGCCCGGGTTAAAGTCCAGGAAGCTGTTTTCAGCGGCGGCTTCGGCGGCCTCCTCCATCTGCTCCGCCAGCTCCTCCTGCTCCTCCATGAGCTCCTCCTGCCAGTCCTCCACTACATCGCCCAGGGCGTCCTTCATGTCGCTTATGGCGTCGGACACATCGTCCATTGCGTTGTCCAGATCCCGGCCCAGCTCCCGGCCTATCTCCCGGAGCCCCTGGCGAAGCTCCTCGCCTATTCCGGAGAGCCAGCTGCTCCAGCTGCCGGTGGTGGGGGCGGGGGCTTCTGGCTGTGGGGAAGCCTGAAGCCTGGACTTTTCCAACTGGGCGGCATACTGTGCCATCTGCTGCTGGTACTTGTTCATCTCTTGGCAGTACCGCTGGTTGTTTTCCTGGCACTCTTGGATATAGCGCTCCATATCCTCTTGGCTGCCGGGCTGGGGCGGCTGGGGCGGTTCAGGCGGAGCGGGCGGGGCCGGGGGTATGAGCTCATGGGGCAGCTCCACGTTTATCCCGGAGGGCTCGCCGTGGTCCAAGTTTATCTCCGCATGGTCCGGGTGCAGGGTAAGGTTTATCTGGTGGTTCCCGCCGTTTATCACCATGGGCTCCCCGGTGCTGTCCCCCTGCAGCTCGATGGTGCCGTCGGGATAGATGGTGGCCGAGCCGTCCGCGTCGTTTACAGTGATGGAGGGGGTGGTCTCCTCTGTGGGCTCTGCTTCGATTTCTGCCTCAGCTTCGTCACTATCCCCCAGAGCCTCTAAAAGCTGGTCTGCCTGCTCCTGGGTTATCCTGCCCTCTGCGAGCATTTCAAGTATCGTGCGCTTCTCGTCGCTCATTTTAGTGTCCTCCTCTGGTTTCTGTTTTTACGCTGGCTGCCGGTCATCATTTCAAACCGCTCCTGGGCGGCAAGCCTTAGGGCGTTCTCTCTGTCGTGGGAGACATAGGGGAGCATTTCAGGGGGGCTATATTTATCTATGCACATTTTACTTTTCCCCTTTCAAGGATTTCAGAGCCTCTAAGGCCGCGTCCACGCTCATGTCCCCGCCGGACAGGCGGGAGAGTATCTCGGAGCGTTCCTCTTTTTTGCGGGCCTCCTGGGGCTCGGGCCTGTCGTCCAGCCTGAGGGCGCTGAGGGCTGCGTCCAGCATATTCTTTACCGTAGGGTAGCTGACCCCCAGGGTCCTCTCCACCTCCTTGATGGAGCCCCGGCAGCGGAGGAACACCTCTACGAACTGCAAGTGCTTCTCCTCTAGGGTGCAGAAGCGGCAGGGGGTGAACTGGCCGGAGAGCTCCGTGTGGCAGTTTGGGCAGTGGAGCCGGGTGACCTGCATGGGCTCGCCGCAGACCGGGCACTGGGAGGGGGCGTGATAAGTTTTCATAGTATTATCCCTTTCCTTTCTATATGATGTGATATATGGTGTGTTTAAGTTACGATTTGCTTTCTATGCTTGCATTATATACCAGCTTTTTAAGAATGTCAAGCATAAAATCAATTTTTTTAAGAAGTTTCTTTAATTATTTTAATTTTAAGCTTTAATAACACAACAGTTGTGATAATAAGAGAGAAAAAACAGCCCCTCCGGGGGGTTACGCTCCGGAGGGGCTGTTTAGGGCAGTTATCTGTTATTTGCCTCGGGCGGCTTCGTAAAGGGAAAGCATAAGCTCAACAGTATTTGAAACGCCGGAGATATCGTTCATAAACCGCCTGCCGCTCTGCACACAGCGGTAGAAATCCTCTATGCAGCGCCTGTGGCTGCTGCCCCAGTAGGCCTTGCCGGGGACGGTGGGATCCTGGGCGGTGTAATCCTCCTGCTCTATGCGGCCGTCACGCCAGAAGCGGGTGAAGCGCTCCCCCTCAAGGCGCAGGGTGGCGTTTTCACAGGACAGCTCGAAGAGGATGGGCGCGTCCAGGGAGTAGTCCGTGGCGGCGTAGAACAGGCCCCGCTTATTCCCGAAGTCCAGGGCGGCTTCTAGGGTGTCCTCTACCTCTATGACCCCTTTAAGGTGACGGTTAGAGAGACTTGCGCCCAGCACCTGGCCGGGGCCCAGGAGGTAGGCCATCAGGTCCAGGGTGTGTATGGCCTGGTTTATCAGCGCGCCGCCGCCTTCGGTGGCAAGGGCTCCCCGCCAGCCGCTTTCGGTGTAGTAGGCCGCGTCCCGCCGCCAGGTGACGAAGCCCCGGGAGCCCAGGACTTCGCCCGCTTCGCCGGAGTTAAGCAGGGCTTTGAGGGCCCTTGTGCTGCCGTTATAGCGGTTCTGGAAGCATATGCCGACCCTAACTTTATCCTCAAGCCGATTAAACTGTGCCCATTGGTCGCGGTCTATTACCGGTGGCTTTTCGGTAAAGACGTTTATCTGAAGGTCCGCCGCCTGTTGGGCCATGGGCGTGTGCAGGTAATGGGGGGTGCAGAGGTGCAGCACGTCTATCTGTTCGTGGGCCAAAAGCTCGTCGAGGGAGCCGTAGGCTTTGCCGCCGTATTTTTCCGCCATAGCCTGCGCCCGCTCCGGGAGAAGGTCCGCAAAGGCCAGAAGCCGGGCTTCGGGCATTTCACTAAGCGCCCGGGCGTGGACCTGGGCTATGCTGCCGCAGCCCACTAGGGCGCATTTTAGAGGGACCGTCATGCCTGCACCTCTTTTCCGTCCAGCCGTGCCAAAATCTCCCGCAGGGAGGAAAGGGCCAGTTCCCAGGCTTCGGGCTGGGTCAGGGCGGAGCGGCGCTTCTGGGGGTCCTGCTCAAGGGCGCTGAGCCCTGCGAAGTCCGTCAGGTGGGGCTCCAGGGACAGAAAGCCTGTCCAGCCGGAGCCCAGCAATCTGCCAAGTATCTCCTCTACCTGACCTATGCCATGGCCGGCGGGGACGATCTGCTTCTCTTTTGAAGCGTCCTTGATGTGCACGTATTCTATGTAGGGGCGGAGCCTTTGGAAGGCCTCGATAGTGGGCTGGCCCACCTCGAGGAAGTTCGCAAAGTCAAAGACCGCCCGGAGGTTTTCAGAGCCCAGCTGCTCCATAATGTCCAGGCAGCGGGGGGCCGTGTCGCCGTAGATGGCCTTCTCGTTCTCGTGGAGCAGCACCGCATCCCAGCGCTTGGCCTCCTCCGCCATGGCCGAGAGCCGGTCCATCACCTTGCCTCGGTACGCCGCCGGGTCGGCGTTTTGGGGCAGATAGAAGCTGAACATACGGAGATATGGGGCGGAGAGCTCCTTTTGGATCTCTAAAGTGCGCTTCAGCTTGTCCATATGGACCGCAAAATTGTCCTCTATGCCTATCTTGCCGATGGGCGAGCCGAGGGACGAGACCTTTATCCCCGCAGCGGAAAGTTTCTCCCGGACTTCCCGGAGCTTTTCGCCTGTCAGGTCGGAGACGTTCACGTTGTCGATGCCCCGGAGCTCGATGTGGGACACGCCAAGACGGTTTAAAGCCGCCAGCTGTTCGTCGAAGATTGGTGAGTATTCGTCGGCAAAGCCGCTTATGACGGCCTGTTCCTTTATGCTTATCATATATTGCCCTCCTGCGTATGAGTTTGGTTGCTATGCCCATTATAGCATGAGGGCCGGGAATGTCAAGGCCGATTGACCACCCCCGCGAACAGGGGCATACCGTCCGTGGTGTGTATCACGAAGATGAAGGGCCGGTCAAGGGTGAAGTCGATTATTTCATCGGGGCCCATCGCGGCTCCCGCAGCTACCATTATCTCCACATAGGAGGCGGCGGTACAGCCCTCCTCGTCCACCATGACCCGGGCGGCGTGGTTCACTTTGCTTATGCAGACGGGAATATCGCCATCCATCAGCGGGCTGAAATCGCTGATATCAGGGTCAAAGGCGTCGGTCATGCCCAGGGATTTCAGCGGGTCTATCAGGTCGCTATTGGAGGACACGTCGAACTTGGGCAGGGCCAGCTTTATCTTGGCCCAGGTGCTCTCCTCCCATTCGGGGGTGTTGGGGTCGGCCCTGCGCAGGACCTGCCAGGAGAGGAAGTCCCAGAGGTCGCTGCCCTCGGCCAGGAGCGCGTCGACGCTGCTGTCCTCGTCCGGCAGGAGGAGGGTCATGCCCGCGCCGCCCCGGAAGGACAGGCTCGCGGCGCCGAAGTGTTCTCCCCGGCAGTAGCCGCCGGAGAAACCCTGGTGCATGAAGTCGTGCTCTATATCGCCCTGGGGGGCGTGGAAGGTCCCGGCGGCGGTCAGGTCCTCGGGGAACATATCGTGCCAGGAGGCCTTGAAGTAGACAGTGCTCATCAGGGTCAGCAGCGTGGAGGGGTCCATTTGAAGGCTGTTCGCGCTGTCCTCCAGCAGGTTCCGGGTCTTCTCGTTGGTCCAGTCCTGGAGGAGCTTATTATATTCCTCGGTGCCGGGCTGGCCCCGGAAGCTCTCGGCGAAGTGGTCTTTGGCAAGAAGGTCGAGGGTTTCCTGCTTATAGTCGATGGCATTATTGAGCCACATGGAGTTGGCCAGGTCCGTTTCGCCGCCGTAAAGGTTCAGGGAGCTCATGAGCCACAGACCCTGGGATTGGTTACGCAGGCTCTCAAGGTCCGGCGCGCCCAGTAGGTCCAGTATCTGCCCCTGTGTGGAGCCGCCGGTCACCTCCGCGGCCATGGACAGGGCCATATAAAGGTTCAGCGGGGAGTATATCTGGTTCTCGCCCCCATGGCTGGAGAGTATCTGCCGGATGCTCCTCTCAAAGAAGGGGGCCAGGGCTTCGGCGTGCCGGGGGAGTTCCTCGCGGAAAGCCTCCACCCGGGAGGTGATGTCGGAGAGCTCCCTTTCCTGCTCCTCGGTGGGGTAGTTCTCGAAGGAGAGCTGCGGGAGCTTTGGACCCGCCAGCTTGCCGCTGCCTGCGAACAGGGGCTTTGTCCCGCCTGTTGTTCCGCCGCTAAAGGCCACCACCGCCGCCGTGACGGCCAGCAGCACCGCCAGTATTATCAGCGCCAGAGTAAGTTTTTGACTGCTTGTAAGCTTCATAATGAACGCTCCTCTCATGATTATTCAGTTATCTGGTTTACAACGCCCATGTATATGGGCAGGCTTTCATTGCCGATCACCATAAACAGGAAGGGCCGGTCAAGCCTGAAGTCCAGCTCCTCCTCCGGGGGCGCGGAGGCCCCGGAGACAGGCGCTATCATTACCGACGCGGCCTCGCAGCCCTCCTCGTCGAGGGATACCCGGCAGGCGTGCTTTACGCCGGTGAAGGAGAAATCCTGGTCAGCGATGGGGGCAAAGCTGCCGGAGCCGCCCTCAAATATGCCGCTTACGCCCATCTCACGAAGACCCGGGGCCATGTCCATATCGGAGGTTATATCGAACTTGGGGACGCTCAGATTTATGGTGGAATAGCCCTTGTTCTCCCACCCCGCCGGGTCCTCAAGGTAAGCTGATATGAACCGCTTATACTCGGGGTCGGCTAGGAGCTCGTTGGGGGAGGTGCCCTCCTCCGGCAGGACAAACAGCAGCTCCTGGGAGCCGTACATATACTTTGCCGTGGCGGTGAAATTCTCCCCCTTATAGTATTCCCCCTGGCCGGACTGATTCATGAAGGTGCAGGGCTGGTCCATATAGGCGGCGTGGAAGGTTCCCTCCTCGTTGCCCGAGGGGCTGAACTCATGATACCAGCGGGCCTTGTAATAGATGGTGCTGTCCAGATACATAAGGGTGTCTGTCTCAAGCTCCGGGAGCCTGCCGTCCAGATAGCCCTCGGTCTTTTCCTTTAGCCAGTCCAGGTGCATAAGGTCGTATTCTTCGCTGCCCATGTCGCCTCTAAAGCTGTCGGCAAAGTAGTTCTCCGCCAATATATCCAGCACCGGCTGCTTGTAATCCACGGTGTTTGAGAGCCATAGGGAGTTTGCCAGAAGGCAGGTGCTGTCGTCACGGGCAAAGCTTGCGCACCATATGCGCCGGGCGCTGTCCCGCAGGTCGGCGATGTCGGGGCTGCCCAATAGGTCCAGTATCTCCTCCTGGGGCCCGCCCTCGCAGAGCTCGGCGGACATGCCCAGGACGGTATAGAGGCTGACGGGGCTGAATATCAGGTTCTCCTCATTATCGGCGGTCAGGAAGGTCTCGGCGCTTTCGGCCCAGAAGCCGCCCAAGCGCCGGGAGTATTCGTCACGCCTGTTGAAGTATTCCCTGCGGCCCTGCTCTATCTTTTCCCACAGTCCGCTGTCATCGTATCCACAGGAGCTGCTTTTGCCGCCTGCGGCCTCGTCATGGGCATAGGGGCCTTCGACTGTCTCCGCAGCAGTCTCCGCCCGGGAGGAGCCGGGGTACTCTGCTCTGGCAAGTTGGGCGGAGCCGGTATAGAGGGGCTGCACCACGGGAGAGGGAGAACTCAAAAACGGCAGGGCGATAAGAGCCAGCGCCAGGCACGCGGCCATGGGGACCAGGTACCGGCGGCGGGAGCGGGCGGGTTTTGCGAACTCTATCTGGTCGTCGCGGATATCCGTGACAGCATTAAAAAGGTCTTCGGGTCTCATATTGTATAGCCCTCCTTTTCAAGGTGGTTTTTAAGGGATCTTCTAAGCTGATAAGCGCGCTGTGAGAGCGCCTGGGGGGTCTCCTTCATACGGGCGGCCACGTCCGAAAGGCTGTCGCAGAACCAGTAGCGCCGCACAAACAGCTCCCGGTCCCGGGGCGGAAGCTCGTCCAGCCACCGGGTGATAACGCCGGTAAGGGCCCGGGAATCCACCTGGGCGTCCAGGGTATTGCTGTCCGGCAGGCAGTCGGAGAGCTCCGAGAGCAGTTCCTCCATGCCAGGGCAGCGCCTTTTCGCTTTTAAGGAGCGGTACCTTGAGACGGAGAGGTTCCGGGTGACCCGCCCCAAAAACGCCCGCAGGGACCGGGGAATAAGGGGAGGTATCTGCCGCCAGGCGGCGAAAAGGGCGTCGCTGACGCACTCCTCGGCCTCCTCGGGGGAGCCCAGCAGGTTCAAAGCTATTTTATTGCAGTAGGGGCCGTACTTTCGCCGGGTCTCGGCGATGGCCCGCTCGTCCCGGCTGTTATATAGGTCGATGATGCGCATATCCTCCACGGGGAACCCCTCCTTGAAAGGCCTTTCATGTATATAGTCGCAGAAAATCCGGGAATATTGAAGGGGTCTGAAAGATTTTTTTTCGCTGCCGGGAGATGCCGACGGTGTTGACAAACCTGCCCTTCGCAGGTTATAATAATGTCATGATAGCCGGGCTCTCCGGCGAGACGGGAGGACAGAGGAAACAAATATGGGTATTTGCGCCATTTTTCGCTTGAGGAAATGACAGGGACATGACAAGCATTCCCGCCGCAGGAGGCGGAGGGCTGCTTTGCCGTGTCTCTTTCTAAGGTTTACTCAACTTTGCGAAAGAGGTGCTTTTTCATGCCCAAAAATACCCGTTACCCAAAGGGAACCCCTCTTTGGGCTTCACAGAATTTCCTGACAAGCAGGGCCGGGATACGAAGGCTCATAGGCCTTGCGGATATTGGGAGCTCTGACCACGTGCTGGAGATAGGTCCGGGCAAGGGGCATATCACAAGGGAACTGCTTCCGCGGTGCGGGCGGCTGACCGCCGTGGAGCTGGACCCAAGGCTCTGGGCGGGGCTCCGGGAGCGCTTTGCGGGAGAGGATAAGCTGGAGCTTATCAAGGGGGATTTCCTCAAATATCCGCTGCCAAAGGGGCCCTATAAGGTGTTCGCCAACCTCCCCTTTTCCGGGACCAGCGCCATACTCAAAAAGCTGACCCGGGCCGGACGCCTCTTTGCAGGGACGGGAACATGGAGTATGTCCAGTGGCTCTGCCTTTTCCGATGGTGGCGGGAATTTTACCGCTGACTATACGTGTGCCCTTGCGTTTCCACATATCATTTGGTATAATGATATGGTAACGGTTGGGCACACTATAAATATGGGCATGAAAAGGAGGCGGAGGAATGGCTGGGGACAATAAGAACGGCTTTATGAAGGGCGCGGCGATCCTCTCCATCTCCACCCTGGTGGTAAAGGCCCTGGGGCTGCTGTTCTCCATACCCCTTGCGAACTTTATAAGCGCCGAGGGTATGTCCTATTTCTACGGTGCGTATGATATCTTTACCATCTTCCTGGTGCTCTCCACCGCCGGGCTGCCTATCGCCGTGTCGAGGATGGTGGGCACGGCCAGCGCAATGGGCCGGCGCAGGGAGGCGGACCAGGTCTTTTCCGTGGCCTTCTGGCTGTTTTTCGGCATAGGCCTTCTGGGGTGCCTTGTGATGCTGTTTGGCTCAAGGCAGATAGCGGAGCTTTTGGGCAAGCCCGGGGCGGCGGGCACTATAGTGGCCCTTGCGCCAACGGTGTTCTTTATCGCCATAACCTCCGCTATCCGCGGCTACTTTCAGGGGCGCTCCAATATGGTGCCCACAGCCATGTCTCAGGTCATCGAGGCGGTATTAAAGGTGGCCGTGGGCATAGGCCTTGCCTATTACATTATCTATAAGTACAACTCCGACGTCTGGGCCGCCGTTGGGGCCATATCCGGCGTGTCGGTGAGCTCGGGGCTGGGTATGGTGTACCTGGCCTTCTGCAAGCTCCGCCAGCGCAGAAGGGACAGGACCCTGCCCCAGGACGAACACGCTGTCTCAAGCCGCCGGGATATGCTCACGGCCCTTCTGCGCTTTGCGGTGCCCATAACCCTTGGGGCCTGCTTTTTAAGCGTTCTGGACTTTGTGGACAGCGCGGTGCTCATGGACAGGATGAAGACGGCGGCGGACTTTAGCCAGTCCCAGGCCGACTGGTACAGCGGGGTGCTGGGCAACGCAAGGAAGTTCTTCGACCTGCCGGGGTCCTTTGTGGTGCCCATCTCCACAAGCCTGCTGCCGGTGCTCTCGGGAGCCGTTGCCTCCGGGGACAAGCCCCAGGTGCGGCATATCTCCTCCATGTCCATGCGCATGACCCTGCTTATCTCCATACCCGCAAGCGTGGGTATGTCCATATTCGCAGAGCCCATCTGCCAGCTGCTGCTGTTCAGCAGCTCGGAGGTGGCGGCGGGAACGGCGCGGCTTTTACAGGTGCTCTCGATGGCAATAGCCTTCAGCAGCACGGTCTATACCACCAACGCCATGCTCCAGTCCTTCGGCAGGACCACAAGGCCGGTGCTGGACATGGCGGTGGGGGGCGTGGTAAAGATAGGAATCTCCTATGTCCTTTCGGGGATACCCGAGATAAACGTGATGGGTTCGGCCGTAAGCACGGTGGTCTCCTATCTTGTGATAGTATTGCTGAACCTTATGGCCATCAGGGAGAGCTTCCCCAGCATGGACAGCGTTATAGGCACGGCGGCCCCCATGCTGCTGTCGGCGGGGTTTATGGGTGCGGTGTCCTACGGGGCCTATCTGGGGCTCTGCCGGTTTTTGACGCCAAGGCTGGCGCTGATACCGGCCATTGTGGTGGCTATAGTGGTCTACGCGGTGTGCGTGGTGCTGTTTAGGGCGGTGAGCTATGAGGACGTGTGTATGCTGCCAAAGGGGGAGACAATAGCCCGGCTATTGAAGGTGAAAAGGGCCGTGCGCCCAAGGCATATGATGACGAAGACCGTGGCTACAAGGCCCCCCAAGGGCGGGCGGCATATGCGGAATATGTAGTTCCATTATAGAAAGGTGAGATAATATGAAGGTCACGTTTATCCTGCACAGCGGCTATTTTGTGGAGCTTGACTCCTGCTGTCTGCTGTTCGACTACTGGAGGGGTGATATCCCACAGTCGGATAAGCCCCTGTACGTGTTCGCGTCACACCACCACGAGGATCACTTTTCCCCGGAGGTGTTTAAGGAGGCCCGCCCCGGGCGGCGGGTGCGCTTTATCCTATCGAAGGACATCTTTGAGAGCCGGGTGCCGGAGGAGCTTCGGGAAGCCGCTTTGTTCGTGAAGCCCCACGAGACCTACGAGCTGGAGGGCCTGCGGCTGGCCACCTTGAAGTCCACGGACGAGGGCGTGGCGTTCCTTGTGGAGTGTGAGGGCAAGCGCATCTACCACGCCGGGGATCTGAACTGCTGGGTGTGGGAGGGGGCCCCCAAGTGGCAGAACGACATGATGGAAAAGGCGTATAGGGAGGAATTAAGACTCCTTGAGGGCAAGGACATCGACGTGGCCTTTGTGCCTCTGGACCCAAGGCAGGACGCGGACTTTGACCTTGGCATGAGGTACTTCTTCGAGTCGGCCGGAGCCGAAGCGGCCGGAGCCGCTCACGTGTTCCCCATGCATATGTGGGAGGACTATACGGTGGTGCCCCTCTTTAAGGGCACGCCCACATACAAGGAGTATGCTCCCCGTGTGATGGACGTGAAGGAGCCGGGACAGGTTTTCGAGATATAGTATAGTAAGGTGGACGGGCGTATTGCCCGTCCCCTTTTTGCTGTGGTATAAGGTACGCAAAGCGTACCTTCGGAGTTTATGGTATAATGACCTTCGCCCTGGCATGGCCCTCTGGAGTTTGGGTAACCTGGAGACGATTTGTTATGCGGCTCTGGAGCTCCTGCACGTGGGAGATGACCCCTATCATGCGGCCGCCGGACTGTAGGAGGGCCAGGGCCTTCATGGCTGCGTCCAGTGTCTCGGAGTCCAGGGAGCCAAAGCCCTCGTCGATGAAGATGGAGTCCAGGCCCACCGCCCCGCTGTGACTTTGGACCACCTCCGAAAGCCCGAAGGCCAGGGACAGGGAGGCCAGGAACTGCTCGCCGCCGGAGAGGGTCTCGATGGACCGGGGCAGCATGGAGGCCCCGTCCAGCACCTCCAGATCCAGGCCGCCCATGGCCCCGCCGCCCCTGGGGCAGTCCGCCAGCTGTAAGGCATAGCGTCCCCGGCAGAGCCGCTGGAAGAAGCGGTTGGCGGAGACCAGCACCTCGTCCAGGGTGACGCTCAGGACGTACTGCAAAATTGGGGTCTTCATGGGGTTGGACCCGGAGAGGGCCCGGCTCAGGCGGGAGACCCGGCTGAACCGGGCGGAGAGCCCGGAAATCTTTTGGTCCAGCTCTCGTATTGAGCCCAGGGCCGCACGGCGGGATCTGAGGGCGCTCTTTGTCTCGCCGATGGCCTGGGAACTGCGCTGGCTCTCCTCCCGGAGGTCCTTCGCCGCCTTAGTGAGAGCGGGCAGGTCCAGTGGGTCAGGGTGTTCCGCCCGGAACCCGGCCAGCCCCGCCTTCGCCGCCGCGCCGGCTTCTTTTGCCAGACGCAGAGCCTCCCGAGCCCCGGCCAGCTCCTGGGCCCGGAGCCCGGCAGTCTCCCGAAGGGACACGGCCTTTTTGGCAAGGCTGTCTGCCAGGGTTTCCTGCTCCTTTATGGCGCGCTCCAGGGCCCGGGGGTCCGCGCTCTCAAGCCGGGAGAGGGACCCCTCGGCCTGGCGCTCCAACTCACCGGCCCGAGCGTTAAGGGCCGAGAGCCGGGACATCTTTTGGGCCCGCTCCTGCTCTATGGCCTCCCGGCGGGCCCGAAGCTCCTCAAGGCGGCTGCCGGCCTTTTGCAGCTGGGCCGCCAGCTTCCGGGCCTCGGCGGCCCTGGCAGTTACTTCGGCCAGCAGCGCGGCGGCCTTCTCCGGGGCGGGGCCGTCTTTGCAGAGCTCCTCCTGCCGGGACAGGGATTCCCGGGCTGTCTTTAAGCTGTCGGCTCTGGCCTTTACGAGGCCCTGGGCTTCGCTTAAGGCTTCACGGGCCCCCTTCTCGCCAGCGCGCAGAACGTCTAACTCCCGGGGGGACAGGGCGCTGCGCACCGGATTTCTGGCGGGGGCGGGGTGGTGCACGGAGCCGCAGACTGGGCAGGGCCGGGCCTCCTCAAGAGTACCGGCAAGCTCCAGGGCGGCGCTGCTCCTTAGAAGGGCTTCTTGCTCCTTTAAGCGCAGGGAAAGGGTCTCCCACTCCACCCGCCGCCGTTCCGCCTGGGCTTCGGTTTCCTTTAGGGCCTTCTCCGCTTCTGTAAGCGCGGCGCGGCGGCGGGCAAGCTCCTCCAGGGCGGCGCACTGGCCCTCAAGGGCCTGCCGCCGCTCCAAAAGCTCCGGCAGACGCAGGTTGGCCTCCCGGCAGCGGCCCTCGTACTCCGCCCCCTGCTCCAGGCGTTTTGTAATGTCCTCCTGCTCCTTTTGGGCGGTTTCCAGTTCCTTTTTCAGGCTATTTTGCTCCCTCCGGGCCAGCTTTGCCTTGTCCGAAGCGTCCAGGGCGGCGGTGAGCTGGGAGAGCGACCCGTTAAGGCGCTCCCGCTCCCGGGCGGCGGCGGTGGACTTCTCCTGGAGCTCTGCGGCCTCTTTGAGCATATGGTCGGTTTTGTGGGCGGACTTCTCCAAGGCCTCCGCCCGGGCTGAGGTCTCGGAGAGCCGCGCTTCGGCCTCCTTTGCCGCCCGGTCCAGGCGCAGGAGCTCCCCGGCGGCTTTCAGCCGGGTCTCGGTCTCTGAGAGCTTTTTGCCGTTTTGGTCCAGCCGGGTGATGAGCTCGGAGAGCTCCTTTTCCAGCTCCGCCACCGACTGCTCAAGGCTTTCCGTGTCCTGTGCGCCCTCCTGGCGCAGAAGGGTATCCCGCAGGTTTTCCGCGTCTCGGGCTTCATTTTCCAGGGACTTTTCCCGCTCTCGGAACTGCTCCCGCAGCCGCTCCCAAACCTCGGCGGAGAACAGTGTGCGCAGTATCTCCCCCTTCTCCCGGCTGCCCGCCCGCAGGAGCTTTAGAAAGTCCCCCTGGGGCAGGACTATCACCTGACGGAACTGCCGGTAGTTGAGGTGTAAAAGCTCCTCGGCCTTATGGGTTACGGACAGGGCGCTGCCCCCGGCCAGGAGCTCCGGCCGGCCGTCGCCGTCCAATAAGAAGCACTCGTGGGTTTCTCTAAGCTCCGTCTCCCTGGAGCGCTTTGTGTAGGTGTACTGGCGGCGGCAGAAGCGGTAGACGCTGTCCCCCAGGGTGAAGTCGAACTCTATAAGGGTGTCCAGCTCCGGGGGCGCGCTCATGCAGCGCATACCGGCAAAGTCCCGGCCCTCGCCGGTGGCACGGCAGTACAGGGCAAAGCACATGGCGTCGAGAAGAGAGGTCTTCCCGCCGCCGGTGGGGCCGGAGATAAGGAAGATGCCCCCGGGGCCGAAGCCGGTGAAATCCAGCTCCGTCCTCTCAAGATAGGGCCCGAAGGCCTGGATTAGCAGACGCAGGGGCTTCATGGCTGTACCTCCCTCCATATCTCTCTGAACAGTTCCAGGTCCTCCCCATCTGTCTCAAGGCCGCAGACGTCCTTCATAAAGGCGGTGAACACCGCCTGCTGGTCCCGGCCGGAGAGCCTGCCCGCCCGCTCCCCTGCGGCCTTCAGGGTCCAGCTGTTGGTGACGGACAGTAGGTTCGGATATCTCGGGCGCAGGCGCTGGGCGGCAAGAAGCACCGGGTCCCGGTCCGTAAGGTGCAGCTCCACGTAGTCCTCTGAGGAGCCGGACATGAGCTCGTCGAAGGAGCCCTCTATTCTCCGCACGTCCCGAAGTGGCGTTATGTCTCGCTCTCGGCAGCTTATCCTGCCGTGGGATATCTCAAGGCGCAGAAAGCACTTGCGCTGGCCCGCTTCGCCTATGGAATACTTTAGGGGCGAGCCCGAGTACCGGGCGTTTTCCCCGGCGGGCTGGGGGCCGTGGAGGTGGCCCAGGGCCACGTAGTCAAAGCCGGCGAAAACCTCTGGGGACACCTGGCCGCTGCCGCCCACAAACACGCTCTCGGAGTCGCTGAGAGAGGCCCCGGCGGCAAAGCAGTGGGCCACCAGCAGCCGTGGCAGCTTTGGGCCCAGCTTGGGCCTTATCCGGTCAAGAAGGGCGCCCATACAGGCGGTCTCCCCCCGCAGATCGCTGTCACAGAGGAGGTCCCGAACCGCGGAGGGGTCGCAGTAGGGCAGCAGGGCGAGCTGGACGGTCTCGCCGCCCTCTGAGAGGGTGACGGGCTCCATGGCCTCCTCCAGGGTGGTGGCTATGTACACGCCGCTTCTTCTCAGGGCGCTTTTCATTATGGCCATGCGCCCTGCGCCGTCGTGGTTGCCGGAGACGGCAAAAACCTTGCAGCCAAGGTTTACCAGACGGTCCAGTACGCCGTCAAACAGACGGATGGCTTCTATGGCCGCCACTTGGCGGTCGTATATGTCCCCGGCGATTATAACCCCGGCGGGGTGTTCCCGCTCCACGGCGGGGAGGAAGACGTTATAGAGAAAGTGCTCCTGGTCGGAGAGAAGGCTGCGGCCGTAGAGCATACGGCCCAGGTGCCAGTCTGAGGTGTGATATATCAGCATGATGTGCCCCCTTGGATTTAAAGCGGTACTCTATATAGAATTAACGGTAAATTAAGAAAATCTTACTTTTCTTTCGGGCCCGGGCAGTGTATAATATGTTTGGCTACATTATACCACAGATGGGGAGGAATGAACAGATGAAATTCATCCGCTTGCTGACGGCGGCAATTTTGGCCGTGCTGACGGCTGCATTGACGGCCCTGCCCGCCATGGCGGAGGGCTTCACCTTTAACTGGGACCGGGGGGACGAGATATACGACGGCGGGCTCATAACGGCGGAGACCGACAGCGGCGGGCCCCACTGCAAGTCCCTCTTCATGCTGAACATAGACACGGACACGGTGGTGTATACCCTGAACCCGGACGACCCCCTGCCCATGGCCTCCATGACGAAGATAATGACCTATATAATCGCCTATGAGAATATACCCAACATAGAAAACACGGAGATAACCGTGCCCCAGGCGGTAGCGGACGACCTTGAGGGCTCGGGCAGTTCGCTGGCGGGGGTGCAGGTGGGGGAGAAGCTTACGGGATATCAGCTTTTGAACCTTCTGATGATACCCTCTGGCAACGACGCGGCGGTGACGCTGATGAAGTATGTAGACAGCCAGTATGCCAGCGGCCAGCTTGTGCCCCCGGACGCGCCGGACCCCGAGGACCCGGGGGCGGGGGAGGAGGACGGACAGACCGTGACAGCCGCCAGGGACTATGTTGTTCCCGAGGGGGGCATGACCGACTACACCGGCATCAGCTATTTTGTGCAGCTGATGAACGAGAAGGCCGAGGAGCTGGGGTGCAAGAACACCCACTTTACAAACCCCCACGGCCTTCATAACGAGAACCACTACACCTCTGCCCGGGACATGGGCAGGATAACCCAGTATGCCATGAAGCTGCCGTATTTTATGGATATAGTGGGGGAACAGGACTATAGCAAGGAGCCCACCAACGTAGACCCGGACGGCACCTGGGTGTCGAACACCAACCGTATGATACTGCCCTTTGAGGACGACTACGGCAATGCCTACTGGTACAGCTACGCCAATGGCATAAAAACCGGGTCCCACGACCAGGCGGGCTACTGCCTGGCGGCCTCGGCCACGACCTTTGGGTACACGTATATAGTTATAGCCATGGGCAATATGGAGGGGTACGAGCGGGGAGTGCACGAGGAGATGCTGGACTGCCGGACACTTTTCAGGTGGGCGTTCACAAGCCTTGGGAAGAAGACCATCGCCTCCCAGGGGGACATAATGAGCTCGGTGAAGCTGGAGTATGCCTATCAGAAGGACGAGCTGCTGCTGGCGGCCAGCGAGAACGTGAGCGTCATGCTGCCGGACAGCGTGGAGCAGAGCTCCATTGTGGTGACGGTGGACAAGCCGGAGAGCGTGCAGGCCCCCATACGCAAGGGGGAGGTTATCGGCACGGCGACCCTGAGCTATGCCAACGAGGTGATAGCCACGGTGCCGGTGGTGGCCACGGAGTCGGTATCGAGGAGCGACCTGATAGCGGGCTGGGAACAGGGAAGAAAGCTGCTCAGCTCCCCGTGGTTCATAGCCATAATGGCGGCCATCGGCGCCCTGGTGGTGGTCTACCTGATACTGGTGGTCTTCTACCGCAGGAAACAGAAGCAGCTAAAAAGAGTGAAGAAGTTTAGAGATATGTAAACGAAGGGGTCAAGGGGAACGGTGTTCCCCTTGCAGGGTGTGGGGCGGCGCCCCATGACCTTGCCGTAAGGCTGGAAAATAACAAAAGAAAATTAGGACTTTTCCAAAGGAAAAGTCCTAAAACTCTCTTATGTCAGATAGAACACCCGCACTCCTCGCACTCGGGAATATCCCCCACAATAGGCGCGGGGTCGATGCCCTGGCGCTTGTAGTAATCAGAAACCGCCGCCTTTATAGCCTGCTCAGCCAGAACCGAGCAGTGCACCTTTACAGGCGGGAGCCCGTCCAGGGCCTCCATAACAGCCTTGTTGGTAAGCTTCAGGGCTTCGCTGATGGGCTTGCCCTTGATAAGCTCGGTAGCCATGCTGCTGGTAGCTATAGCCGCGCCGCAGCCGAAGGTCATAAAGCTCACGTCGGTGATGGTGTCGCCCTCCACCTTGATGTACATACGCATGATGTCGCCGCACTTGGGGTTGCCCACCTCGCCAACGCCGCTGAAGTCCTTCATCTCGCCCACGTTGCGGGGGTTCGCGAAGTGGTCCATTACCTTTTCACTGTATGCCATAGTTTATCATCCTTTCCTGAGAGTCATCACATATATTTATCGTAGTTTACCTTGCACTGCTGAATAGCGTCCCAAAGGGGCGACATATTCCTAAGCCGCTCTATTATCCCCGGCAGGACCTCCAGAATATAGTCGACGTCCTCCATGGTGTTGTAGTCGCCGAAGCTGAGCCTCAAAGAGCCGTGGGCCACCTCGTGGGGCAGGCCGATGGAGAGGAGCACGTGGCTGGGGTCCAGAGAGCCGCTGGTGCAGGCGGAGCCGGAGGAGCCGCTTATGCCGTGCATATCCAGGAGGAGCAGGAGGCTCTCGCCCTCAACGCCCTGGAAACAGAAGCTGACGTTGCCGGGGAGCCTGTGCTCGCGGCTGCCGTTAAGGCGGGAACGGTCTATCTTCAGCACGCCGTCTATCAGCTTGTCGCGCATGGGGGTCAGGCGGGCCACGCGCTCATCGATGGTTTCGGTGGCGCGCTTGATGGCCGTGGCGAGGCCCACTATCTGGGCCACGTTCTCGGTGCCGGCCCGGCGGCCCCGCTCCTGAGCGCCGCCGTCCATGAAGTTCTCAATAAGCACACCGCTCCTGATGTATAGCGCTCCCACGCCCTTGGGGGCGTGTATCTTGTGGCCGGAGAGGGAGAGCATGTCTATATTTTGCGATTTCACGTCGATGTGCACATTGCCCACGGCCTGGACCGCGTCGGTGTGGAAGAGTACGCCGCGCTCCTTGCATATGCGGCCCAGCTCCTCAATGGGCTGGAGGGTGCCTATCTCGTTGTTGGCGTACATTATTGTGACCAGCGCGGTATCGTCAGTTATGGCGGCGGAGAGCTCCTCCGGGCGCACAAGGCCGTCCTCATGGACAGGGAGATAGGTGACAGTGAAGCCCTCCTTCTCAAGAGCCTGGCAGGTGTGCAGCACCGCGTGGTGCTCGAAGGCGGAGGTGATTATATGGGCCTTGCCGTGCTTTTTGCGCATTGCCCGGGCCGCGCCCTTTATGGCCCAGTTGTCGCTCTCGCTGCCGCAGGAGGTGAAGTATATCTCGTTTGGCTTTGCGCCGAGACAGGCGGCCACGTCGGCTCTCGCCTGCTCGAGGGGAGCCTTGGCCTGCTGGCCCAGTTCGTAGAGACTGGAGGGGTTGCCGTACACCTCCCTATAGAAGGGGAGCATTGCCGCCAGGACCTCCTCCGATACGGCAGTGGTGGCGGCGTTGTCGGCGTAAACTTTTCTTTTTACCTGCATATTTTTTACATCCTTTCGATGCTGAATTATTAGGGGAGTCTGCCCTTATAGGATAAATATATACCTTTTTAGTATACTTTGTCAAGCCCCTGGGGAAATTTTCTTTTCTTATGGCATAAAGTACGCCGGGAAAGCCTACAATATGGTATCAAGGCGGTCTCCCGGGCTTGACAGGGGACGGCAACTTATAGTACAATAACCAATATATCTTCGGGCGATACGGCGAACGCCGTTTTTTTATAATGCGCGCGGCACGATACACCGGGCGCATACTACATTATATTACAGCAGCCCCCCGGCGGACCGGGAGGCCGTCCGGGTGTGCCCCAGAGTGCGGACAGCCGGCAAATATACTAAGGAGGAAGTTAAGTGACAGAAGTTGAAAAAAAGAATAACAGGCCCCGCAGGAGCCAGACAAAAGAGCTCCCCAGGGTGGGAAAAATATCGGGCCCGCGCCAGAGCGGCGAAAAATCCGCCCCCAAGCCGGCCCCCCAGCGCCGCCAGACCCGGAACGGCCAGGGCGGCGTTCAGACACGTACAAATCAGGGCGGGGCCCAGAACCGCCAAAACCAGGGCGGCCAGACCGGCCGGCAGCGCAGGCCCCAGGGTCGCCAGCAGAGCGCCCAGCAGGAGCGCCAGAACCTTGGACTGGGCACGGCGCCTATGACTGCGGCGGCCCAGAGGGCCCAGCAGCAGATAGCCGCCCGGGGCGCGGCGGCAGCTCAGCCCAAGCGCGGAAGGGGCCGCCCAAGAAAGTCTCAGAAGCCCCCGGTGAAGGTGTACTTCTTAGGGGGGCTCAACGAGATAGGGAAGAACTTTACCCTCTACGAGTGCCAGGGGGATATGGTCATAGTGGACTGCGGCCTTGCTTTCCCGGACGAGGAGATGCTGGGCGTAGACCTGGTGATACCGGACTTTACTTTTGTAGAGAAGAACCGGGAGAAGATAAGGGGCGTGGTTATAACCCACGGACACGAGGACCATATCGGCGCGGTGCCATACCTTTTAAAGAAGCTCAACGTGCCGGTATACGGCACGGCCCTGACCATAGGGCTTATAGAGAGCAAATTGAAGGAGCACAACCTGACTGCTTCTGCAAAACTGAAGGTGACGCCTCCGGGCAGTCATATAAAGCTTGGATGCTTTGAGGTGGAGTTTATCCATGTGAACCACTCCATCGCCGACTCCGTGGCCCTGGCCCTGCACACCCCGGCGGGGGTGCTGGTGCACACCGGGGACTTCAAGATAGACTGCACTCCCGAGGAGGGGGAGATGATAGACCTCTGCCGCTTTGCGGAACTGGGCAAGGAGGGGGTATTGGCCTTACTCATGGATTCCACCAACGCCGAGCGTCCGGGCTATACCCAGACCGAGCAGACGGTGAACAACTATTCATGCGGGCCGAGGGCAAGCGGATAATTGTCGCCACCTTCGCCTCCAGCATCAGCCGGGTGCAGATGATAATAAACTGCGCGGTGAAATACGGGCGCAAGGTGGCCCTCTCCGGACGCAGCATGGTAAACGTGATGGGCATCGCCAGCGAGCTGGGGTATCTTGACATCCCTGACGGGGTGCTGGTGGACCTGAACCTTATAAACCGCTATGAGCCCGGACAGCTGGTGCTTATAACCACCGGCAGCCAGGGGGAGCCCATGTCGGCCCTGACCCGCATGGCCTTCTCCGACCACAGGCAGGTGGCCATAGGCCCCGGGGACTTTATAATACTGTCCGCCCGGCCCATACCCGGCAACGAGAAGACCGTGGGGGCCGTGGTAGACGAGCTTTTGAAGCAGGGGTGCACGGTGATATACGAGTCCATGTACGAGGTGCACGTGTCCGGCCACGCCTGTCAGGAGGAATTAAAGCTCATACACGGCCTTGTGAAGCCCAGGTTCTTTATTCCCGTGCATGGCGAGCAGAAGCATTTGCAGAAGCACGCGGGTTTAGCAATGGCCATGGGCATGGACCGCAAGGACATCTTTATCGGGGACATCGGCAACGTGCTGGAGCTGCACGAGGACCATATGAAACAGCTGGCGGAGGTGCCCGCGGGCAGCGTCATGGTGGACGGCCTGGGGGTCGGCGACGTGGGCAGCGTGGTCCTCCGGGACCGCAAGCACCTGGCGGAGGACGGACTTATCGTTGCGGTGTGCTCCATCGAGTCCGAGACCGGGCACGTGGCCGCCGGGCCCGATATCGTCTCCAGAGGGTTCGTATACGTGCGGGAGAACGAGCCGCTGATGGAGGAGGCCCGCCGGGTGGTCTATAGGGCCCTTGAGGACTGCGCGAACCACCGGGTGCGGGACTGGAGCGACATGAAGCAGAGCGTTAAAGACGAGCTGTCAAAGTTCCTGTACCGAAAGACCCAGAGAAATCCGATGATACTGCCCATAATCATGGAGGTATAAAGAGAGCGAAAGGTAAAATGTTTCGCGGACTTCATAAAATGAAGTCCCCGCCCTTTTAAAGGTGGCGGGGTTTGGGGCAGAGCCCCAAGAAGGAGCTGAGGTAAGGTGCGCAGAAAAAAAGTATGGGTCACGTCCCCTTTGATGTACCTGATGGCCGCGGCTATGCTGGCCATGGCCATAGCCAGCTATCCCTATAATAGGATCGTGTTCCTTATTGAGATAACCGCCGCTGGGCTCTGCGCCCTTGGCGTAACCGTTTCGGGCGTCTTGTACCGCACCAACGCCGTCACCACCCTGCGGGCCGCGGCAAGGGTGCTTGCGGCCGAGGACCAGGAGGTGCTGGAAAAGTTTGCGCTGCCTGTGGCGGTAGCGGCCCCGGCGGGGGACGTGGTTTGGGTAAACGAGGCCTTTGCGGAGTCGCTGGGCAAGGGCGGGCCCTGCCTTGGGGAGGGCATCTCAAGGTATATTTACCCCAAGACCTTCCGGCAGGTGATGGAGGCCCGGGGCACCGCCGTGGCCTATGGGGGAAGAGAGTACACCGTGTACGGCGCGAAGGCCCGGCACGGGTATATACTCTACTTTGTGGACGACACCTATTTCAAGGCCGTCAACAAGGAATACAGGGACAAACGGCCGGTGGTGTGCATAGCCTCCTTTGACAACCGGGAGGAGATGGCCAGGGACGACGCGGGGGGCGAGGAATCGCGCATCACCGCCGAGGTGGAGGCCGTGCTCAGAAGCTGGGCCATGAAGGAGATGGCCGGGTTCATGCGCCGGGTCTCCAGCGGCCGGTATCTTATCATCACCGACGACGCCCATATCGAGGGGGCAAAGCTGAAGCGTTTCCCGGTGCTGGACAGCGTCAGAGAGGTAAAGAACAGCCGCAATACCATGAGCGCCACGGTCTCCATCGGCGTGGGCCGGGGGGCCTCGGGAGTGGCGGAGAGCGAGCGCTGGGCCAGGCAGGCCATAGACATGGCCCTGGGCCGGGGCGGCGACCAGGTGGCCGTTATGCAGGGGGGCGATACATACGAATTCTTCGGGGGCCTTTCTAAGGGCGTGGAAAAGCGCGACAAGGTGCGCACCCGGGTGATCGCCGCCACCTTGAGCGACCACGTGAAGCAGAGCGACCGGGTGTTCATCATGGGGCACACCAACTCCGACCTGGACGCGGTGGGCGCGGCGGCAGGTATGTGGGCGGTGATATATAAGGGCCTTGAGAAGCCCGCCCATATCGTCATAAACCGTGGGACCACCCTTGCGGGGTCGCTGGTGGAGATGATAGAGGGGAGCTATCCCGAGGAGGGCGTCTTTATCGGCCCCCAGGAGGCTTTGCAGACAATGACGGAGCGCTCGCTGCTTATTGTGGTGGATACCCACGCGGTGAACTATGTGGAGAACCGGGAGGTTCTGGAGAGCGCGAAGCGGGTGGTGGTGATAGACCACCACAGGATGATGGTGACCCATATAAAGAACGCCCTGATATTCTATCATGAGCCCTATGCCAGTTCAGCGTCTGAGATGGTGACGGAGCTGGTGCAGTATATCAAGTCTTCGGCAATAGACCGGGCGGACGCTCAAGCCCTGCTGGCGGGCATAATGCTGGACACCAAGAACTTTGTTTTAAAGACCGGCGTGAGAACCTTTGAGGCCTCGGCGTATCTTAGGCGGCGGGGGGCGGATACGGTGTCGGTGAAGAAGCTGTTTTCCAATACTCTTGACAGCTATAAGCGCAAGGCCCAGCTGGTGTCCGGCGCGGAGATATATAAGGGGTGCGCCATAGCGACCTCAAGCTGGGAGTTCGACGACCTGCGGGTGGCCTCGGCCCAGGCGGCGGACGAGCTTCTGGGCATACAGGGGGTGAAGGCCTCCTTCGTGCTGTATAAGGTGGGCGGGGACGTGAGCATTTCCGCCAGGAGCCTTGGGGACGTGAACGTGCAGCTTATCCTGGAGGAGTTCGGCGGCGGCGGGCACTTTACCATGGCCGGGGCGCAGATTAAGAATGTGTCCATGGGCGAGGCCAGGCGGCGGCTGATAAGGGCACTGGAGGATAAGCTGGAGGAGACGACGGTGAACTGAGAGGTAATAGTTTATGATACACAACGAGTTTGACCCGGAGCGCAAAGCGATAATCAACCCGGAGGAGCACTATCACCACCCGGATGGGGACTTCCCGGAGATATGTATCGGGATATTCTCAAAGCCCATTATGGAGTGGCTGCTGGAGAAGTACGGCGGGACGGAGATAAGCCATTTCGGGTGCTGCATAGGGGCTGTGCCCATATATAAGGTGGAGGTGTTCGGTACGGATGTAGCTGTGTTCATGCCGTTCGTAGGCGGGCCCGGCGCGGCCTCTACCATGGAGGGGAGCATACCCATGGGCGGGAGGTACTATGTGTACTTCGGCGCGGCGGGGGTGCTGGAAAAAGGGATCTCCCATGGTAAACTGCTGCTGCCGACGGCGGCTGTGAGGGACGAGGGGCTTTCCTACCACTACCTGCCGGCGGCGGAGGAGGTGGAGCTTGACCCGAGGGACGTGCAGGCCTGCCGGGAGGCGATGGAAGGGCTGGGGGTTTCCTTTGCCCAGGGGAAGACCTGGACCACGGACGCCTTCTACCGGGAGACCAGGGCCAAGGCCGCTAAGCGGCGTGAGCAGGGGTGCATCTCGGTGGAGATGGAGTGCGCGAGCCTTGCGGCGGTGGCGCGGTTCAGAGGGGTGCACTTTGCGGAGTTCTTTTACGCGACCGACACCGTGGACGACGCGGGCTGGGACAGCGGGGTCCTGCATGAAAAGGGCGCGGGGCTGGAGGAGGTCTGCTTCAGGGTGGCGGTGGAAACCGGGAAGCGGATGAGAGCGGCGCGAAGCGAGTAATGGGGTCAAGGGGAGCAGGCTCCCCTTGCAGGGTTTGGGACAGAGTCCCAAGGTCTTGCGGCTGAGCGAAGCGAAGAAGCCGTAAATATAATAAAAAAATAATTCCGAAAGGATGATAAAAATGAAAGTAGTATTACTGCAAGACGTAAAATCCATAGGCAAAAAGGGCGAGCTAAAGGAGGTCTCCGACGGCTACGCCAGGAATTTCCTCCTGCCCAGAAAGCTTGCAAAGGAGGCTAACGCCCAGGCTATGAACGAGCTGAAAAACGCCGAGGCGGCCAAGGAGTACAAGATAAAGACCGAGACGGAGCAGGCCAAAAAGAACGCCGAGGCCCTCTCCGGCCGGGCGGTGAAGATATACGCCAAGGCGGGCCAGGGGGGCAAGCTCTTCGGCTCGGTCACGGCCAAGGAGATCTGCGAGGAGATAAAGAAGCAGTACAATATAGACGTGGACAAGCGCAAGGTGGTCCTTGACGGCGACATCAAGTCCTACGGCACCTTCTCCTTTGACATCAAGTTCTATAACGGCGTTACCGCCACAATGAGCGTGGTGGTCTGCGAGCAATAAGCCATGGACTTTGAACCTGAGAGGTATCTTGACACCCAGGCCCAGCCCGGGCTCAGTATGCCCTTTAACCTGGACGCGGAGCAGTCGGTGCTGGGGGCGGTGCTCCTGGACGCGGAGTGCCTGTCGGTGGTGGCGGAGGTGCTGCCAAGGGCGGAATATTTCTATGCGGTAAATAACCAGCTGATCTACGGGGCCATGCTGGAGATGTACACCCTGGGCCAGCCGGTGGACTTTGTCACGGTACTTGAAAAGCTTAGGGAGTCCCCGGACTTCGACCAGGAACAGGGGCGGGTGTACCTGGTGCAGCTGGCCCAGCTGGTGCCGTCGGTCAGCAGCGTGGAGACCTATGCCAGGATAGTCCGGGACAAGTACGAGATACGCACCCTTATGCAGGCGGTGCGGGGTATACTTGAGGAGGCCAGCGCCGGCACGGAGGAGTCCTCGCTGCTGCTGGACTCGGCGGAGCAGCGGATATACGAGATACGCCAGGGCAAGCAGGTGGAGGGCTTAAAGCCCATCAGGGAGATACTGCTGGAGACCTATGACAGGCTGGACCTTTTAAACTCTCCGGACAGGGACAAGTATAGGGGCATACCCACCGGCATAGGCTTACTGGACAGCACCATAACCGGGCTCAACCGCTCGGACCTTATAGTGCTGGCGGCCCGGCCCGGCGTTGGCAAGACCAGCTTTGGGCTGAACATCGCCCGGCACGCCTCGGTGGTGTCAAAGCGGCGGGTGGCGTTCTTCTCCCTGGAGATGTCCAGGGAGCAGCTGGCTTCGAGATTATTGTCCACCGAAGCGTCGGTGGAGGGCACGAAGCTCAGAAGCGGGGACCTTAACGACGACGAGTGGACCCGGATAATAGAGGCGGGGGATATTTTGGGCAAGGCGGAGCTGTACTTTGACGACGCCCCGGGCATAACCGTGCCCCAGATGAAGGCCAAGGTCCGGCGCTTAAAAAATGTGGACCTGGTGATAGTGGACTATCTACAGCTGATGTCCGGTGGAAAAAAGACCGATAACCGCGTAAATGAGATAAGCGACATAACTCGGAACCTGAAGATAATGGCGAAGGAGCTGGACGTGCCGGTCATCGCCATGTCCCAGCTCCGCCGGCCCACGGAACGCTCCAAGGACCACCGGCCCGGGCTCTCGGAGCTTCGGGACTCGGGCTCTATAGAGCAGGACGCGGACATAGTTATCTTCCTGCACCGGGAGGCCTATAACGCCGCCAGCGAGGGCGGGGAGGTCACCGAGGATATGGATACCAGCGCGGCCCAGATAATCGTGGCGAAGAACCGCCACGGGGCCACCATCGACATCGACGTGCACTGGCAGGCGGAGTATATGCGCTTCACCTCCAGGGAGGTGGTTCGGTATGAGTAAGTCCCTTGAGGGCCAGCAGCTGGAGCGGCTGAAGCTGCCGGAGCTTCCGGATAATGGGCTCCTGGTGGTGGGCTTCTCCGGCGGGGCGGACTCCACGGCCCTTGCCCACTGGCTTATGGGCCGGGTACAAAGAGAGCGCGTGTTACTGGCCCATGTGAACCATATGCTCAGAGGCAGCGAGGCCGACAGGGACCAGGCGGCGGCGGAGGATTTCGCCCGGGAGCAGGGGCTTAAAATAGAGGTTCTGCGGGTAGACGTGGGCAAATTGGCCCGGGAGCGGGGCATGGGCACAGAGGAGTGCGGCCGGGAGGTAAGGTATGGGTTCTTCCACCGGCTTGCCCCAGGGGATAACGACCGCATATTGACCGCCCACAATGCCGACGACAACGCCGAAACCATGATTTTGAACCTCTGCCGGGGGGCTGGCCTTGAGGGGCTATGCGGCATCCCCCGGCAGAGGGGGAGGGTACTGCGGCCCCTCTTGGGGGTTAGCCGGAAGGAAATAGAAGAATACTGCCGGGAGAACGGCCTTAGATATGTTACGGACAGCTCGAATTTGACCGACGGCTATACACGAAATAAGCTGCGCCACCAGGTGCTGCCGGTATTAAAGGGGCTCAACCCCCGCTTTATACAGGCGGCGGCGGGCACGGCGGAGCTGCTTGCAAGGGACCGGGACTGCCTTATGGGGCAGGCCGAAGCCCTTTTGGAGGGGGCAAGGGGCCTGTGGGGTCTTGAGACGAAGGCGCTGATTAGTGAGGAAAAGAGCGTAAGGAGCCGGGCGGTGAAGCTCTTTTTAGAGCGCTCCGGCGGCGTAAATCTGGAGCGAAAGCATATTGAGGAGGCCCTTGAGATATTGGAGCGGGGCGGCGGCGCTGACCTCCCCGGGGTGCGGGTAAGCTGTGCCCAGGGAGTGCTCTGGGCGGGTGATAAAGCCGGGTGCGGGCCCTTTGAGGTGCCCGCAAAACTGGGCAGAAATCCCATACCCGGAGGAAAATGCGTGATCATAAGTGAGAAAATCCGGGGAAAAGCAGAAAATCCGGGAAAAATTCAAAATTTGTTATTCAAAAATGAGTTGGACTATGATATAATGACAGGACCGGCAGCTTCATTGCCCGGGGGTCTGGTGCTTCGCAGCCGCCGCCCGGGGGACCGATTCGCGCCCGCAGGCCGGGAGGTCACAAAGCCCATAAAGCAGGTGTTCCAGGAGCTGCGTGTGCCGGGGCCCATAAGAGACAGTCTTCCCCTTTTGGTATGCGGCGGCGAGATAGTCTGGTGCCCGGGGGCGGGGGCCTCCGAGCGCTTTAAGGTAACAGAGAGGACAAAAAGGGTTTTAGTTGTGGAAATCGAGGATGGGAAGGGGTAAAAGAGGATGGAGGAAAAGAGTATGCTGGACGATATCCAGCGGGAGCTTTTCACAAAGGAGGAGCTGGCGGCCATCGTCTCGAGGATAGGCCGGGAGATAAGCTGGGACTATAGGGGGAAGAACCTTCTGATGGTCAGCGTCCTGAAGGGCTCTGTGGTGTTCATGGCCGACCTTATGCGGGCGGTGACGGAGCCCCTGAGCATTGATTTTATGGTGGTATCCAGCTACGGCAAGGGGGTAAAGACCTCCGGTGTGGTGAAGATAGTGCTGGACCTGAATATTCCCTTGGAGGAGTATGATCTTTTGATAGTGGAGGATATTCTTGACAGCGGCAAGACCCTGAGCTATCTTCGGGAGGTCCTGGAGGCCAGGAACCCAAAGAGCATAAGGATATGCACACTGTTCGACAAGCCCGAGCGCCGGGAGGCCGACGTGACCCCGGACTATGTGGGCGCAAGGATACCCGACGCGTTTATCGTGGGGTATGGGCTCGATTACGCGGGAAAATACCGCAACCTGCCGTTTGTGGGCGTTTTAAAGCCCGAGATATATGAATAAAGAACGGCCGGGCGGGATAACTTATAGATGACTTAGGAGGGCAAATCTTTGGACGGCAACAATGGCAAGAAGCTTCGGAACCTGCTGCTTTATATCGGAATACCGGTGGTGGTACTGTTTATCATCATCTTCCTTTTCAGCAACAGGTCGCCCCAGGGCGCGACGTATAAGTATTCGGACATACTGGACTTTTTCGAGACCGGGCGGGTGACGGAGTATTCACTGAACCTGGGCACTGGCGAGATGGTGCTGAAGCTGGACGACAGCAACAACACCGCCGTGGGCTTTGTGATGCCCAGCGTGGACCTGTTTTACCGGGACGCGGGGGAGTATATAGACAAGTATAACGAAGAGCACCCGGACAAGAAGATGGTCCAGGACGTGACCCGTCCGGCGGAGACCAGCTGGCTTATAAGCCTGCTGCCCACGCTTATACTTTTCGGCGGGCTTATCTTCTTCTGGATATTTATGATGCGCCATTTGGGCGGGGCCGCCGGGGGCGACAAGCAGATGAACTTCGGCAAGGCGAAGATAAAGCAGCTGACCGACGAGAAGCGCAAGACCACCTTTGCGGATGTGGCCGGGGCCGACGAGGAAAAGGAGGAGCTTCGGGAGATAGTGGAGTTTTTAAGAAACCCCGGGCGCTATAACTCCCTTGGGGCCAGGATACCAAAGGGTGTGCTGCTGGTGGGCCCTCCCGGCACAGGCAAGACGCTTCTTGCAAGGGCCGTGGCCGGGGAGGCGGGGGTGCCCTTCTTCTCCATCTCCGGCTCCGACTTTGTGGAGATGTTCGTGGGCGTGGGTGCTTCGCGCGTGCGGGATTTGTTTGACAAGGCCAAGAAGAACCACCCCTGCATAATCTTCATCGACGAGATAGACGCGGTGGGCCGCCAGCGCGGCGCGGGCCTCGGCGGCGGGCATGACGAACGAGAGCAGACCTTAAACCAGCTGTTAGTTGAGATGGACGGCTTCGGGGCCAACGAGGGCGTTATCATGATAGCGGCCACCAACCGGCCCGACATCCTGGACCCGGCCTTAATGCGCCCCGGGCGCTTTGACCGGCAGGTGACGGTGGGCTATCCCGACATAAAGGGCCGGGAGGAGATACTGCGGGTCCACGCCAAGGGCAAGCCTTTGGCCCCGGACGTGGAGCTGTCCACCATCGCCAAGTCCTCGGCGGGCTTTACCGGGGCTGATTTGGAGAACCTGCTGAATGAGGCGGCGCTGCTGGCGGCCAGGAAGAACCTCAAGGCCATCACCATGGTGGAGATAGAAGAAGCCACCATCAAGGTGGTGGTGGGCACGGAGAAGAAGAGCCGGGTTATGAGCGACAAGGAGAAGAAGCTGACGGCCTACCATGAGGCGGGCCACGCCATCACCAGCTTCTACTGCAAGACCCAGGACCCGGTGCACCAGATATCCATTATACCCCGGGGCATGGCCGGGGGCTATACCATGCACCTGCCCACGGAGGACCGCTCCTATAGGTCCCGCAACGAGATGCGGGAGGAGCTGGTGGTGCTCCTTGGCGGGCGGGTGGCCGAGGCGCTGGTGCTGGACGACATCTCCACCGGGGCCAGCAACGATATCGAGCGGGCCACGAAGATAGCGAGGGCCATGGTCACAAAGTACGGCATGAGCGAGAAGCTGGGGCCGATAACTTACGGCACGGACGACTCCAACCCCTTCCTTGGCAAGGAGATGGGGCATATCAGTAACTACTCCGAGCAGACCGCCTCTGAGATAGACGAGGAGATACAGGCCATCATGTCCACGGCCTATGAGCGAACCAGAGAGATACTGGAGGAGCATATGGAGGAGCTGCACAGGCTTGCCGGGGTGCTGTATGAGCGGGAGAAGCTGGACGAGAGCGAATTCCGCGAGGTTATGGGCGGAGAGCTGCTGCCCAAGCCCGAGACCCTGCCCGCCCTGGAGGCTGTCGGCACAGAGCCGGAGCCCAAGGCGGAGCTGCCGGAGGAGGCCGGCGAAATGCCCGAGGAGAGCGGCGCGAAGCGGGAGGAGGCCCAGGAGCCTTGACTCCTGGCAGGGTGTGGGGCGGCGCCCCACGACCTTGCAGAGCGAAGCAAAGGAGAAAAAAGGACCTGCCGTGGCTACATGGCAGGGCCTTTCTTGTGAAAGAGGGAGGAGTATTCCATGCCAAAAAAACCGGTATACGACAACGAAAGCATCCAGAGCCTGAAGGGCGCGGACAGGGTGAGGCTGCGGCCGGCAGTGATATTCGGCTCTGACGGCATAGACGGATGCCAGCACTCGGTGTTCGAGATACTGTCAAACTCCATCGACGAGGCGCGGCAGGGCTACGGCAGCGAGATAACCGTCACCAGATATCTTGACAAGTCCGTGCGGGTGGAGGACCACGGGCGGGGCTGCCCGGTGGACTATAACAGGAAGGAGGAGCGGTATAACTGGGAGCTGGTGTTCTGCGAGCTGTACGCCGGGGGAAAGTACAATAATGACTCCGGGGAGAACTATGAGTATTCCCTGGGGCTCAACGGCCTGGGCCTGTGCTCCACCCAATACGCGTCGGAGTTTATGGACGTACAGGTGCGCCGGGACGGGTATAAGTACACCCTTCACTTTGAACACGGCGAAAACGTAGGTGGGCTCGGGAAGGAGCCGTATAAGAAGAAGGACACCGGCTCCGTTTTCCACTGGAAACCCGATTTGCAGGTGTTCACGGATATCGACATCAGCGCGGAGTATTATATGGACGTGCTCAAGCGGCAGGCGGTGGTGAACGCCGGGGTCACCTTCCATTTTTTGAATGAGACCGAACCCGGGAGGTTTGAGCAGACCGACTTCTGCTATGAGAACGGCATACTGGACCACGCAAGGGAGCTTGCCGGTGAGGACAGCCTTACCGCCGTGCAGCTCTGGCAGAGCGAGAAGCGGGTTAAGGACCGGGCGGATATGCCGGAGTATAACTGTCGGATAAATGTGGCGGCGGCCTTCTCCAACCGGGTGCATGTGGCGGAATACTACCACAACTCCAGCTGGCTGGAGCACGGCGGCGCGCCGGATAAGGCCGTCAGGAGCGCGTTCGTGGGGCAGATAGACGCGTATTTAAAGCAGAACAGCCGCTACACCAAGGGCGAGGGGAAGATAACCTTCCAGGACGTGGAGGACTGCCTGGTGATAGTCATTTCCTCCTTTTCCACTCAGACCTCCTATGAGAACCAGACCAAGAAGGCCATCACCAACAAGGGCATCCAGGAGGCCATGACCGAGATGCTCCGGCACAGCCTTGAGGTCTACTTCATTGAGAATCCCATGGACGCGGACAAGATAGCCGGGCAGGTGCTGATAAATAAGCGCAGCCGGGAGGACGCGGAGAAGACGCGTCTCAACCTAAAGACCAAGCTTACCGGCAAGATGGACATGGCCAATAGGGTCCAGAAGTTCGTGGACTGCCGCAGTAAGGACGTGAACGAGCGGGAGCTGTTTATCGTGGAGGGCGACTCGGCCCTGGGCTCGGTGAAGCAGGCAAGGGACGCGGGATTCCAGGCGGTGATGCCCATAAGGGGCAAGATTCTGAACTGCCTAAAGGCGGACTATGACAGGATATTCAAAAGCGAGATAATCACCGACCTTATCAGAGTCCTGGGCTGCGGGGTGCAGGTGAAGACCAGGGCCAACAAGAATCTGGGGGTCTTCGACATCAACAACCTGCGCTGGAGCAAGGTGATCTTCTGCACCGACGCGGACGTGGACGGTTTCCAGATAAGGGTGCTGCTGCTGACCATGGTCTACAGGCTGGCCCCGGCCCTTATCGAGGAGGGAAAGGTGTATATCGCGGAGAGCCCGCTGTATGAGATAACCTCCAAGGAGGAGACGTATTTTGCCTATAACGAGCAGGAGAAAGCCGAGTTTTTGAAGAAGCTGGAGGGGAAAAAGTACACCATACAGCGCTCAAAGGGCCTTGGCCAGAACGAGCCGGAGATGATGAGCCTGACCACCATGGACCCCAAAACCCGGCGGCTGATAAAGGTGAACCCCGGGGACGCGGAGGAGGCCGCCAGGATGTTCGAGATAATGCAGGGCAACGACCTGGACGGGCGCAAGGAGTATATCGCGGAGCATGGGAACGAGTATACGGAAGAACTGGATGTGAGCTGATGGACAAAAACGAAAAATGGCTCCAGTGGGCCGTAAAGCTCCAGAGCATCGCTCAGGCGGGGCTGTATTACGGCAAAGACAAGTTCGACCTGGAGCGGTATGAACAGATAAGGGACATTGCCGCCGAGATGATAAGCTATAAGTCGGAGATACCGGTGGAGAAGGTGAAGGACCTTTTCTGCAATGAGATAGGCTATCAGACCCCCAAGCTGGACACCCGGGCGGCTGTCTTTAAGGAGGACAGGATACTCCTGGTCCGGGAGAGCGATGGGCGCTGGTCCCTGCCCGGGGGCTGGGTGGACGCGGGGCTGTCCGTCAAGGAGAATGCTGAGAAGGAGGTCCTGGAGGAGGCGGGGCTTACGGTCGCCGCCCGCAGGATAATCGCAGTGCAGGACAGAGACAAGCATAACCTGCCGGTGTATGCCTATAAGGTGTGCAAGGTGTTCGTGGAGTGCGAATATCTGAGCGGGGAGTTTGCGCCAAACCTTGAGACCATAGCCAGCGGGTACTTTGGCATGGACGAGCTGCCGGAGCTTGCCACCGAGAAGAACAACGAAGAGCAGGTGCGTATGTGCTTTGGGGCCCGGGGCGTGGAGCACTGGGAGACGGTGTTTGACTAGGGGGGCAGTATGGGAGACGCCGTGATATTTGAAACGAGACAGGATTTCCGAGCCTGGCTTAGTGAAAACTGCCGCACCCACCAAGGGGTAGGGCTCCTTTTCGGCAAGGCCGGGGTGTGTGCCGGGTGATAAATACTTACTTTCGGGGTATGAGCAACGAGGAGTTTTTCCATTATTTAATGGGAAACTGCGGCCTTGAAGAATACGAGTTATAATGTAGGTGATAAATATGCCAAGAAAAGAGAAAAAGCCCCCCAAGAAGACCGGCAAGGCCCAGGGCTATATTGCCGGGGCGGGGGAGATAGTGGAGCAGGACGTGGGGGACACCCTCAGAAAGAACTATATGCCCTACGCCATGAGCGTCATTTTGAGCCGGGCCCTGCCGGAGATAGACGGGTTAAAGCCCTCACAGCGAAAGCTCCTCTATACCATGTACAAGATGGGGCTTTTGACCGGGGCGCGGACGAAAAGCGCCAATATCGTGGGCCAGACCATGAAGCTGAATCCCCACGGGGACGCGGCCATATACGACACCATGGTACGCCTTTCCCGGGGCTATGAGGCCCTTTTGCACCCGTATGTGGACAGCAAGGGCAACTTCGGCAAGGCGTACTCAAGGGACATGGCCTGGGCCGCGCCCAGGTATACCGAGGCGAAGCTGGACGGTATCTGCAAGGAGTTCTTCAATGACATCGACCGGGACACGGTGGACTTCGCGGACAACTACGACAGCACCATGAAGGAGCCCCTGCTGCTGCCCGCCAGCTTTCCCACCATCCTCACGAACCCCAGCACCGGCATCGCCGTGGGCATGGCCTGCAATATCTGCTCCTTTAATTTAGCGGAGGTATGCCGGACCACCATAGCCCTTATGCGGGACCCAGAGACAGACCTGTTCGAGACCCTTCTGGCCCCGGATTTCCCCGGGGGCGGCCAGCTTATCTTCGATAGGGCCCAGATGGAGAGGATATACGGCACCGGCCGGGGGAGCTTTCGGGTGCGCAGCAAGTGGGGGTATGACAAGAGCGCCAACTGCATAGACGTGACCCAGATACCGCCCTCCACCAATGTGGAGGTGATTGTGGAGAAGATAATCGAGCTTGCAAAGGGCAGCAAGCTAAAGGAGGTGGCGGACGTCCGGGACGAGACAGACTTGACCGGCATGAAGATAACCATCGACCTCAAGCGCGGCGTGGACCCGGAAAGGCTCATGCAGAAGCTCTTTAAGCTGACCACCCTTGAGGACAGCTTTGCCTGCAACTTCAATGTGCTGGTGGCCGGGGTGCCCAGGGTCATGGGCGTGCGGGAGCTTCTGGAGGAGTGGACGGCCTTCCGCATAGAGTGTGTCAGAAGGCGCACGTACTTCGACCTTACGAAGAAGCAGGAGAAGCTGCACCTTCTCAAGGGCCTTGCGGCAATACTCCTTGACATCGACAAGGCCATTAAAATTGTCCGGGAGACCGACGAGGAGGCCGAGGTAGTCCCCAACCTGATGATAGGCTTCGGCATAGACGAGGCCCAGGCGGAGTTTGTGGCGGAGATACGCCTTAGGCACCTGAACCGTGAGTATATTTTAAAGCGCACCGAGGAGACCGGGCAGCTTGAGAAGGACATCAAGGAGCTTGAGGGTATACTGGGCTCCAAGGCAAAGATACAGAACGTCATCATAAAGGAGCTGGAGGCCGTCATAAAAACCTACGGCCAGCCCCGCAAGACCATCCTGCTCTATGCCGGAGAGATAGAGGAGGCCGTTATCACCGAGGAGGTCCCGGATTATCCCGTCAACCTGTTCTTCACTAGGGAGGGCTACTTCAAGAAGATAACCCCCCAGTCCCTCAGAATGAGCGGCGAGCAGAAGCTGAAGGAGGGGGACGAGCTCAGCCAGCAGCTGGAGGGCCAGAACGTGGGGGAGCTCCTGTTCTTCTCGGACAAATGCCAGGTGTATAAGGCCCGGGCCTTTGACTTTGACGACAGCAAGGCCAGCGTCCTGGGGGACTATATCCCCGCGAAGCTCCAGATGGACGAGGGGGAGCGGGCTGTCTATATGGCCTATACCACGGACTTTTCGGGGTATATGCTCTTTGTGTTCGAGAACGGCAAGGCGGCGAAGGTGGATATGAGCGCGTACCAGACCAAGACCAACCGCAAGAAGCTCATAAGCGCCTACAGCGACAAGTCGCCGGTAGTGGCTGTGATACAGCTGCCGGAGGACGGCCTGGTGCTGCTGACCGCCAGCACAGGAAAGCTCCTGCTGTTTCATACCGGGCAGATAGCCAGTAAGACCACCAAGAACACCCAGGGGGTCCAGGCCATGAACCTGAAGAAGGGCCAGCGGGTGATATCGGCGCAGCCCTATCAGGAGGGGTCCCTGAAGAACGAGGGACGGTACAAAAAGAAGCTCCCGGCGGCCGGGTCCCTCCCCAGCGAGGAGGAGGCCGGGGAGCAGATGAAGCTCTAATTTGCTAAAGTGCCCTGCTCGTCCTTTTGTAGAATATAAAGCTGCTCTTCCAGGCCAGTCTCAGCGTTCACATAGCTCAAAACCTCCTGTCCGTCGGCGGCGGTACAGTGGAGCTCCCAGCAGAGCAGCTCCTCAAGTCCCGGCGTAGGCACTATGGCCAGCCGCCCGCTCTCCACACGGAGCAGGGGGTTGACGGCGTTTTTAACTTCGTCAAGGGAGACCTTGGGCGCGGGAACGCTGCGGGTGTGGTTATTCATCACATAACCTGTAGCGTCGAACTCTATGGTCCCGCCCTGCTCCAGCTCCACGGTGACCTTCATAAGGTCCGGGTAGCAAATCACCGTCTGGCCGTCCACAGTCTTGAGGGAGCCGTGAAAGTTGAAGCCCGCCATATTGTCGTTTATAAGAAAGTAGCTCAGTTCCATGGGGCCGTAGCCCAGCCCGGAGAGGTATTCCTCCGCCGCCCGGCGGGCCTGGTCAATAGTGAACTTGGCGGCGGAGACGCCCCCGGCCTTTTTAAAGTACACGGGCCGGCCGCCCTGGCGGGTAATATTCACCATGGAGTCCTCTGTGGTAAAGGAGTACACCGGCAGGTTCCCGCCGCCCTCGCCGGTGAAGCCTAGAGAGTCCTCGGAACAATTTAAAAACTTCGCTGCCTCGGCATGTGCCTGTTCCTGGGTAACGCCCTCTGAGCCCGCGAGGGACAGGGGCTCCCGGCGGCTGATATGGTCGGAGAAGGGGCCGTCGTACAACAGGGCCGGAAAGGTGGAGAACTCCTCGGAAACCTCATCGAAGTCGTTGTCCAGCACGGCAAGGTTATCTATCTCGTCCAGGTTGTTCAGCAGGTGGACGTTCTGCACGAGGCTGTCCCCTTCGGCGGTGAGCCGGGCCTGGAGCCCTGTAAGGGCCTCGGTGAGCTTGCCGGCGTATTCCCGCAGCATTTTAAGGTTCTCAAGGTCAGCGCTGTCCGGCTGAGCCCCGGAGAAGGTCTTGCGGGAGAGGGCCATGGCATAGTCCCCGGCCTGGGACAGGAAACGGTTGAAACGGTCGGACTTCTCCCCCGAGAAGGGCAGAGCCGCCATGGCGGACTTGGCCCCGCCGGCCTGCTCCAGAAGCTGTGCCGACAGGGCACTGCGGGTGGCGGGGGAGCCGGCATACATAGATTTATGGAGGGTGTCGCCCATGCCGGACACATAGTCCGTAAGGTCCCCCAGGGCCCGAAGGTACACGTACTCCAGCTGTGTCCGGGCCGAGCGGAGCGAGAGCTGAGCGTCCAGCCAGAAGCCCCCCAGCAGCACCGGCAGGGCAAGGGCGAAGGTTATCAGACGGACTTTTGCGCGGGTCTTCATATATGGTCACTTCCTAAGGCTTTTTCACATTATTTTCCCTTTGAAAGGGAAAAATAATGCGGAAGAGCAATTTTTTTTGACTGGAAATATCTTCTGTGTTATAATGTACGCAAAGCGTACCTTCGGAGTTTCCCTCTCGCTCGAAGAGCTCGCCTTTTGCTTTGCAAAAGTACCGGAAAACTCCAAGCAGATTTATGATATAATATAAGCTGAACCTTTTTAAAATGGAGAAGAATATGCGCATATTAGGCATCGACCCCGGCTATGCCATTGTGGGCTATGGGGTCATAAACGCGGCCCGGGGCCGGTACGAGACGGTGGAGTACGGTGCGGTCACCACAAAGGCCGGGGAGGACTTCGGTCTGCGGCTTCTGGAGATATACGAGGGCATGACGGAGCTTATAGAGACCCTTCGGCCCCAGGCGGCGGCGGTGGAAAAGCTGTACTTTCTCAACAATAAGACCACCGGCATAGGGGTGGCCGAGGCAAGGGGAATAATACTCCTGACCCTGTCCCAGGCGGGGGTGCCCCTATTCGAGTATACCCCCATGCAGGTGAAGCAGGCGGTCACCGGCTATGGCAAGGCACAGAAGCACCAGGTCCAGGAGATGACGGCGAAGCTTCTGAACCTTCCCGACACACCGAAGCCCGACGACGCGGCGGACGCTTTGGCGCTGGCCATCTGCCACGGGCAGGCGGCTGGGTCCAACGTGCGCAGGAGGCTTATAAAGATAAACGGAGGGATAAGCAATGTTCTATAGCCTTACAGGGACCGTGAGCCACACCGAGCCGGGAGTGGCCGTCATCGACGTGGGGGGCGTGGCCTTCAAGTGCCTTACCTCCATGGGCACACTTCGGGCTTTGCCCCGCACCGGGGGCAAGGCTACGCTCTATACCTACTTAAACGTGCGGGAGGACGCGCTGGACCTCTACGGCTTCTATACCCAGCAGGAGCTGAACTGCTATAAGCTCTTAACGGCCATAAGCGGCGTGGGCCCTAAGGCGGCCCTTGCCATACTCTCGGAGATGGCCCCCGAGGATGTGGCCCTTGCCGCAGCCGCCGGGGACGCCAAGCGCTTTACAAAGGCCAACGGCGTTGGGGCAAAATTGGCCCAGCGGATAGTGCTGGAATTGAAGGACAAGGTAAAGGGTTTGAGCTTTGCGGGCACGGACCTCTCCGGCATAGAGCCCGGCGGGCCCTCGGCGGCAGGCAACGCCGCCCAGGCCGCGGAGGCCCTGGTTACCCTGGGGTACTCGCCCTCTGAGGCCGCGGCGGCGGTGGGGAGGCTGGACAGTTCGCTGCCGGCGGAGGAGCTTATCAGGCTGGCGCTGAAATCCTTTGGAAGCAGGTAAAGGGCAGGTTATCTTACTGATAGGATAAGTTTTGGAGGCTCATCCATGAAAAATCTATACCTGATAGGCGGCACCATGGGCGTGGGCAAGACCACCGTGTGCCAGAGCCTGAAACGCCTGCTTCCAAAGGCAGTATTTCTGGACGGGGACTGGTGCTGGGACGCAGAGCCCTTTGTGGTGACGGAGGAGACTAAGGCCATGGTGATGGACAATATCTGCCATGTGCTCAATAATTTCATACACTGTACGGAATATGAGAACATTATATTCTGCTGGGTAATGCACCAGCAGGGGATAATTGACAGTATACTCGAAAGGCTGGACACAGGCTCATGCAGTATAAAGGCCGTGTCGCTGGTATGCAGTGAAGGTGAGCTTCAAAAGCGGCTGGACCGGGACATAGAGCAGGGGCTGCGGGAGGCGGACGCGGTTGAGCGTAGTATCCCGAGGCTTGCGCTGTATGAGGAGCTTGACACTGTAAAGCTGGACGTGTCGGAGCTGACGGTTTCCGAGACGGCAGAGAGGCTTGCAAAGATGGAGGAGGTCTGAGAAAGATGATAGAGAAAAGCGGAGGGCAGAGTGGGAACGGCGTTGAGCAGTACGGCATTGACTGGAACGAGAGGGACGGCGAGCTGGACTTAGAGGACCGCCTGACCGACACCGGCTACATCCCCGGGGACGGCGAGACAGAGAACCCCCTGCGCCCCAGGACCTTCTCGGAGTACATCGGCCAGGACAAGGTGAAGGAGAACCTTAAAATATACATTGAAGCGGCAAAGTCTCGGAAGGAGAGCCTGGACCATGTGCTGCTCTACGGCCCGCCGGGGCTTGGGAAGACCACCCTTGCGGGTATCGTCGCCAACGAGCTGGGGGTGGACCTGCGCATAACCAGCGGCCCCGCTATAGAGAAGCCCGGTGATTTAGCCGCGCTTTTAACGAACCTGTCCCCCGGGGACGTGCTGTTCATCGACGAGGTGCACCGGCTCCCAAGGACGGTGGAGGAGATACTGTATCCCGCCATGGAGGACTTCGCCCTGGACATAATCACAGGCAAGGGACAGATGGCCGCATCGTACCACCTGCCGCTGCCAAAGTTCACTTTAGTAGGGGCCACCACCAGAGCGGGCCAGCTCTCTGCGCCCCTTCGGGACCGCTTCGGGGTGGTATTGAGGCTTGAGCTCTATAACCCCCGGGAGCTGGGGCTCATCGTCCAGCGCAGCGCAAAGATACTTAACTGCGAGATAGACGCGGACGCGGCTTTGGAGCTTGCCTCCCGCTCGCGGGGCACGCCCAGAATAGTGAACCGCCTTTTAAAGCGGGTGCGGGACTTTGCCGAGGTCATGAGCGGCGGGGTGATAACCCTCAACACCGCCCAGGTGGCCCTGGACCGTATGGAGATAGACGAGTTAGGGCTCGACCAGAGCGACCGCAATATGCTCACGGCCATCATCAAAAACTACGGCGGCGGGCCGGTGGGGCTTGAGACCCTGGCGGCGGCCACCGGTGAGGAGGCCGTGACCCTGCTGGACGTGAACGAGCCCTACCTTATGCAGATAGGCTTTCTCACCCGAACCCCCCGGGGACGCTGCGTTACCCCCGCCGCCTGCGCCCATTTGGGTCTGCCGGTGCCCTCAAGGCTTAGGGATGATACGGAGGGGTTACAGCTTAAATTGGAGTGATAAATATGACGGATATAGTGAAGAAGAACCGGCTGGACTGGGAGGAATACTCGGAAAAGTACCAGGCCTTTAACCTGTCGGACAGCATACTCGAACGGCTGAAAGCGAGGCCCGAGAGCGCTTTTGTCCCGGCGGTATGGGCGATGATACAGAGGTACGTGCCGGATATGGAGGACAAGCGGGTATGCGTGCCCTCCAGCGGGGACAATAACGCCGTGCTGGCCCTGGCGCTTATGGGCGCGCGGGTGACCTCCTGCGACATCTCCCGAAACCAGCTGGCGGCGGCTAAAGCGGCGGCGGAGAAGCTGGGGCTTGGCGGGCGCATTGCGTTTCGGCAGGAGGACACGATGAAACTGTCCGGCGTTGAGGACGGGGTTTACGACTTTGTGTACACCTCCAACGGCGTGCACGTGTGGCTGAATGACCTGAACTCCATGTATAGGAACGTAAGCAGGATATTAAAGCCCGGCGGCGTGTATGTTATGTACGAGCTCCACCCCTTCCAGCGGCCCTTTGGCAAGGATATGCAGGTGGTGAAGCCCTACGACAGCACGGGGCCCTTTGAGGACGAGACCACGGTAAACTTCGCCTGGCGCATACAGGACATTGTTAACCCCATTCTGGACGCGGGCATAGGCCTTCTGCACATGGAGGAGATAATGCCGGAGCCTGACTATGAGCGCCCCTTCTTCGTGGACAACGACGAGATGGTGAACGGCAGAAGACCCAGCCGGGAGGAAGTGGACGAGATGTACGACTGGCATAAAAACCCTGTGGCGGCGCTGCCGGAGATGATAGCCTTTGCCGGGCGCAAAACGGAACGGGAGGGATAAAAATGGTAGAAATATGCCCCAACTGCGGCAATTATGACTACGACAAAACCGTTGAGGAAAGCGCCGTAACCTGTCCCAAATGCTCACACACCTGGGACTTCAAAAAGCTCCCCCTGTTCATAGTCACCGGGGCCAGCGGCGCGGGCAAGAGCACGACCTTACAGGCTTTACAGCAGATGACAGATGAGCTTGTCTGTCTTGAGAGCGACATATTCTATAATGCCATGCCCCATGAAACTCCCGAGGACTATATGGCCCAGACAGAACTGCTAATGGCTTTCTCGAGGGACATAATGCAGTGTGGGAAGCCAACTATATGGAGCAGGGCGGGGAACATCCAGATGCTCTCGGGGGCCTATGGCACGCGGTTTTTCAGCGATATTTTTGTGCTGGCTCTGACGGTGGGCGAGCAGGAGCTCCGGCGGCGCATGGCGGAGGGCCGGGGAATTACGGATACCGGCTGGATACAGAGCTCCCTGGACTATGACAGGTATTTCAGAGAGCACGACAACATAGAGGGCGTACCGTATGACACCCTGGAGGTGTCCGGGCTTACCGTAGAGGAGGCCGCCCGGGAGGTGGGGCGTTGGGCGCTCTCAAAGCTCAGCTAGACAGAGGGGCCGGAATATTACGGCATATATATTATAAAATAAAATTTTTCAGAAAGCGAAGGTGTTTTTTATGGGCAGACTTTTCGGAACGGACGGCATACGCGGCATAGCAAACAAGGACCTGACCTGCGAGC
>ERZ777305.488-NODE-488-length-65058-cov-3.696737_pt1 | contig 65058 bp, 68 predicted proteins | sample MGYA00374965_ERZ777305 | MGnify/ENA primary metagenome ERZ777305 (study PRJEB29328, sample SAMD00013331) | mouse gut metagenome | study: EMG produced TPA metagenomics assembly of the Metagenome analysis of fecal microbiota from mouse which was promoted...
GAAAATTAGATGAAATCTTCACTTTACCCCTTGACTTTTATTTGCAGGTCTTAATAAAGCAATCTAACGATGGTATTTTCACTGTCGGGAATAATGCACAGCGGCTGCGCGGAAATTCTGCGTTTTTCACCGTTGTACCAGAACCCGCACAGCATAACGCCGTTATCGGCGAGTTTCGCGTTCGGGAGAATTTCCAGCCGCCCGACGGTAGCTTCAAACTCGGGGAAGTCCTCGAGCAGTATCGTGTCACCGCTCTTCGTTTTAAGCGCGATACCGTCCTCACACTTTCCTATTTTCAAGAACGCCACGAGCTTATACAAAATAGGGCTTGCCATAGCGTTCTGAAGTTTGTTCTTGATAGACTTCAGCTCCGCGGAAACAGAGGGTGCGGCAAGCGAGCGCAGCTTGTCGTAATCGCCGCCGTCAAGCCCGCGTATCGACGCGCAGTCCCAGCGCACGCGCGGATTTATCTCGCCCGGATAAACAGCCATTGACGGAACGTCCGCCGCGCCGAATACGGAGTCCTCCGCCTTGACGTATTTCAGCGACTTCAGCGGACGGAAATTTTTCGTCAGATAAATATTTCCGTCGTCGAGATCGCACCACGCGCCTGTGTCGATATACTCCTTGCGCGCCTCGTCGAACGTCACCCAGAACGAGAGCTGCGCCAAATGCGCGTTCTTTTTGCACTTGCCGAGAGCCTCAAGCTCGGACAGCTTCCAGTTGCCGCCAAGCTCCTCGTAAAGTATCGTGTCATCGTTTGCAACGTCGTCGCTCTCGATTTTCGTATTGATGTACTCGCGCGACTTCTTGATAAGCGAATACAGCTTTTCTATCGTGTCTATCGCGTTGTCGTAGTGTATTTCAAGGTTGTCCTTTTGGAATTCGGTGATCTCAATCATCAGTCGGTTGAACAGTCTCTGCGGACCGTTAAGATAGTAGTCGCCGAGCTGCTTTGAGAGGTTCTGATAGGTCGGCAGGGAAGCGCCGCCCATAGTTCCCAGACCCGCCGAGACCAAGTCCTTGACCGCCTTTTCCACCAAGTCCAGACCCTCGAGCTGCTTTTGCAGCTTTTTCTTTTTCGCGGACTTTGCCGACTTCGCCGCTGACGCTTTTTTCTTTTCCGCCTTTTCAAGCTCCTCGGGGGTCATATCCTCGGGAGCCTTTGCGGGCACGGATTTTCCCGCGATTTTCCCGCGTTTGCGCTGAATATCCTCGGGTATCTCGCAGGTTTCGAACGTCTTGTCCGACATCATCTCGTACAGCAGCCCGAGCGAGTGCTTGCACGGGAACTGCCGCGACGGGCACGAGCAGCGGAACACTGGATGATCGGGGTCGATATAGTCCGCGGACGTTATGTAGGGGTTCTTGCCCGAACCCTTGCACTCGCCCATATACAGCGTATCGTCCGCGGAACGGTACAGCTTCTGAAAGCCGCCGCTCTTGGAAATTTTCTTGCCGTTAGCCGCGGCGGCGGAGTTGGGGGCAAGCGACAATATCAGTTGCTCGGTAATATTTTTCATGGCGAATTCTCCTTAAATATCCACAAAATAATGTGGTCGTTTAAATAAATTATACTGCATATTTCACAATAAGTCAATAGCGGGAATAATAATTTTTAGCGAAAATTGAAGATATTTTACAAGACTTTTTTCGCGTAAAAATAAAAAAATCTTTATTTATATGATTGACAAATAAGCCTTCAAGTGATATACTAAAATAGTAAGCAATTAAATAAAATTTTTTGATGAGGTTTAGTTATGAAGAAAATTTTTTCGATGGTTATTGCATTGGCTACTGCAATAACCGCAACAACATCGGCTTACGCAGCAGATGTCACGACCGCGAGCTACATAAACGAGGACGGTGAACCATAAACATCGGCGGTTATGAATGTTATGAAAGAGACGGACAATATTGGACGATTGACGATGGAGATGAATGTCTTGTCATCGATGTTGGCGACTGTGACGATTACGAGGTATGTTCGCCGGTAAGCCTGAACGAAGATGTTCCCTTTCCGCCCGATTGGACGAATTCCAGAATTCTTTATTCTCCGCATAATACAGAGCGCGAGGATACAGCGGATATAAGCGCAGGGGATTATTGTAGCCCGCTTTTCAAGGTTTTTCCTGTTGATGGTGATGCTGAGACAAATGTCAGCTACAAAATAAAGTGCGGTTTTGTATTTAACACAACGATAAATATGACTTTTTACACCTATAACACTCGTGATCAGTATTGGAGAGATTACAACAATCCGTACACTTTTAACGGTGTTAAGAGTGGCTGTGTTATATTGGTGGGGTCTGAAATAAATACTTTGAGGGGCATAGCTGTGCGCTTTCATAAAAACGGAAGTGATAATTTGTCCTCGTTTAATTACAAGTTTGAAGCAAAAGCGCTTGCTATGTACCCAATCAGTTGAGGAGTGTGATTTTTATGTCAATACTAACTAAACCGATCCATTTACCTAAGTTGCCTAAGCCTGTCGGTATCACCATAAGAGTTGTACTTATCGCAATTGCGGTCTTGGCTCTTGTGTGGCTGGTACTGTTTATACACGCCATGACTTTCACCGCCGATTATGTGAACGCCACATCCCGACGACCGGCTCATGACGCCGATTACAATGCGTATCTTAAAGAGAATTCTTATGAAATAAACCTTCCTTTTTTTGGTAATTCTACGCTGCTTGCGGGCAACGGCGGAGGTATGGGCTACAGCGTTCCCGTTTATATGGAGGGCGGACTTGTCGAATACGCCTATTGGCAGATAATGAATGCCTACAATAGCATAAATTTTGTACTTGACTCATACACATTGATGATCGCCTACAAATACGATTGTCGTGCGAGGGTGAACTACACCGTCGAAAAAAATGATGGTCTGCTGACCGTGCGTTTTGCCGGAGAAGGGTACAATGAAGACGGTTCGCTTGCGGAAAATATCGACAAGGAGTTCGTATTCGATGTAAAAGGCGCGTCCGCGTTCAATTATCCCGAATGGGTCAACCGTACTCCCGAGGACGACTGGTTCGCAAGCGATTTAGAGCTGATGTGAAGTCCTCAAATAGCTGAATTACTGTAAAAAGCGGCTCAATAGAGCCGCTTTTATGCTTTGTACCGTTCCATTATCGCGACCGCGGTTTTGATGCCGTCGACCGCCGCGGACATTATCCCGCCCGCGTAGCCCGCTCCCTCGCCGCAGGGATAGAGATTATCGCAGCATTCGGCGACTGCGGCTTCGTTGCGCGGTATCCTCACGGGCGACGAGGATCGCGTTTCTATCGCGGTGAGTACGCTGTCGCTGTCCGAAAACCCGCGTATACGCCGCTCGAATTGACGTATTCCCTTGGCAAGATATTTGCTGACGAAATCGGGGAACAGCTCCCTTAGATCGCACGGCTCGACCCCCAACGGATAAGTAGGCACAACGCGTCCTGTCGAGAATGCCGTGCCGCCGCCGATAAACTCGCGCGTCAGCATTGCGGGAGCGGAGCCGTTTTTGCCGCGTGCCGCGCTCATTTCATACGCCTTGTTTTCCAGCCGCTTGATGAAATCCGCACCCGAAAGCGGCTCCGATCCGAAATCCTCGGGCGAAACAGAGACCAGCACGGCGCTGTTGGCGTTATCTCCCGCGCGGTCAAAATAGCTCATTCCGTTGGTGACGATACTGCCCGCGCTGCTTGCCGACGCGACCACAAAGCCCCCGGGGCACATACAGAACGTATACACGCCGCGCCCGTTCTCGCGGTGGGAGAGCGCGTATTCGGCGGGGGGGAGAACAGGGTGTCCGGCGAATTTGCCGTACAGCGCTTTATTGATATCGGCTTGCAGATGCTCGATACGCGCACCGACGGAAAACGGCTTGGGGACAAGTTCCACGCCGTTTTTCAGCAGCATTTCAAAGGTATCGTGCGCCGAATGCCCTATCGCGAGCACAATCGCTCCGCATTTCATTTCGCCGCCGTTCACTCGCAGCGAACGGACGTGTCCGCCTTGTACCGAAATATCCTCCAACGGTGACAGAAACCTCACCTCACCGCCAAGCTCGATAATACGCTCGCGCAGGTTTTTGACGACGTTTCTCAGCTTATCCGTGCCGATATGCGGCTTTGCTTTGGTGAGTATCTCCCCGGGAGCGCCGAATTCACACAGCTTTTCGAGAACGCGCGAGCAAAGCGGGTCGTTGATACGCGTGGTGAGCTTGCCGTCCGAGAACGTTCCCGCGCCGCCCTCGCCGAACTGCACGTTTGTGCGCGGGTCAAGAGAACCGCTTTTCCAGTAGCTTTCGACTGCCGAGATACGCTCGTCCATTGCCGCGCCGCGCTCAAGAACCACGGGCTTGTAGCCGAATTCGCAGAGCGTGAGGGCGCAGAACATTCCCGCGGGACCGAACCCCGCAATGACGATATCGCCGTCAAGCGGCTCCGTTCCGAATTTCACGTTCAATTTCTCGTGAGTATACAGCTTGACGTTATCGTGCATTTCTGCGAGCGCGCGCTCCCTTTTTTCGCTGTACAGCTCGATAATAACTGAGTTTACGAACAGCACCTCGCGCCGCGCGTCGACGGAGGTCTTGTAAATTTTCGCGGACTTTATCTCGTTTTCGGACAGCCCAAGCAGCGCGATCGCCTTTGAGATTGCCCGATCGCGCTGCTCATCTATGCTTGTCCGTATTTGCGAAACGATTATCGCCATTATTCCAACTCCTCGGCTTGCTGTCCCTGCTTTGCCGCAACGTTGATCGTCACCTTGTATTCTCCCGATATCCAGTACTGCTGATTGGTTCCCCGCGTCTGAATGGTGACGCCTACGTCCTGCGAGCCCTCGTGTAGCGTCACTCCGAGCAGGTTGACGTTAACGGTGAGATCGTTCGCCGTAAGTCCCATTATCCTCGAGCTCGGACCTATCACCTTGAGCAGCAGCTCGTTGGTGATCATGGTCACGTCATAGTTGTCGGGAGGATTGGAGATATTGACGTTCTCCTCGGTCAGATTGACGGCGATATCCACTGTTCCGTAATTTTCGAGATCCCATTCGATACGAGCGTTGTTGTTGCCGGAAAGGTTTTTGTAGCCCTCGGGAAGCACTATCGGGATAACGGAGTTGCGGTTGAGCTGAATGTCCGAAATGTCGATAGTTCCGATATTGAGCTCGCTCAGACTGTCGATGGTATCGTCGGGAGCGGCAATGGTTATCGACTTCGGCAGTATCTCGTATTTAAGGCTGTTTATGTTGAAGTTGCTCGGATAACCTACAATGGAGAGCTTGAGCGGCAGCTCCTTGGTCTTGAGAATGTTTATGTTCACGAAAACATTGTTCGTAGACAATTCAACGTCATCAAGAATATCCTCTACGGGAATTCTTGTATTGTTGCTGTAAATATACAGCTCGCTGTTGGTCTGCCGCGACTCGGACAGCTCGCCGTGATAGAAGCTCCTTGCCTCGATATGCGTGATCTTTCCGAGCGTTTCCGCCGAGCCCGTAAGCGTGATCTTTTCGGGCGTTGCGGTAATGCTGTCGGCGTAATATCCCTCGGGCAGGCTGATATCTGGCGCTGTGCCCGTCAGCGTAAACTCCTTGGAGATTATTTCGTCGATCTTCAGCGTAACGGCGCGCGGCTCGAACCTTACCAGCTCGTATTCCTTGTCGGATTTTCCCGAGACCTCGATAGGCAGCGTATACGTGCCCGCGGAGCGCACCTCAGAGAGGTTGACGGTAGCAAAGAAATCGTCCTCGGTAAGGTCGCTTATCTCGTAACGCCGCCCCTCGATCTTGATGTTCGCGAGGTCGGAAATGCCCGTGACTATCTCAAGATTGTTCTGCACCATGTATTCGGTGGGCTGAGCCTGTATGCCTATACCCTTTATGTCAATATCGGTAGTCGGGAACACCTGTATGGACGCGACCACCCAGAAGCCGAACGCGACAAGAAACGCGAGGATGAGCGTTTTATAGTTCTTTTTTATATCGTTGAGAAAGTTCAGAATTAGATTTTTCACGTTTTACCCTCCTCACTTGTTTTTAGAGCGCGATTTCTTCTTTTTCTCGAGTGACGCGCCGGGCATATATTTGCGGAGAATGGTTATAAGTCCCTCGCGGCTCTGATCGCGGGAGAGCTGTCCGTCGAGCGCCACGGAGATGGTTCCCGTTTCCTCGGAAACGACCACGACAAGCGCGTCGGAGTTTTCGCTCATGCCTACCGCCGCCCTGTGACGCGAGCCGAGCTCCGTCGATAGATACTGATCCTTTTCGGCAGAAAACAGCCCGCCGCGTAAATTCTGTTGTCGCGGATTATCACCGCGCCGTCGTGAAGCGGCGCTTTGTTGTAGAAAATATTGCAGAACAGCTCGGGCTCACACTCGGCATTGATAATGCTGGTAGTCTCCTTTTCGATAATGTCCCCGAGCTTGGTCTGCCGTTCGATAACGATAAGCGCACCGGTTTTGCTGTCGTGAAGTCTCGCGCACGCGTCAGCTATGCCGAGAATGGCTCTGTCGCGCGCCGAAGCGTTTCCCGCGCTTTTTTCCACCGACTGCGTGAAGGTGCTCACCTTGGTGCGCCCCACCTTTTCGAGGATACGCCGCAGCTCGGGCTGGAACACGATTATGATCGCGATGATCCCGACCTGCAAAAAGTTGTCGATAATAAAGCCCATTACCTTTAACTGAAATATCTCGACCAGAACAAATATGGCAATGATGAAGAATATACCCTTTAAAAGCTGTATAGCGCGCGTTTCGCGCATAAGCTTTATCAGAAAATATACAAGCAGCGTCAGAATTAAAATATCCAGCACGTCGAAAATGTTGATGGACTGGATTATACGAAGAAAATTCTGAAAAATATCGCTGATAAACTCAACTGCTCTTTCCAAAGCGATGCTCCTTTACAATGTCGGAATGTCGTGGTGTCGTAATATTATGGGAACAGTCACTTGCGCTCCTGTCCTCTTATTATAACGCCTATGAATTCGGGACCCGCGTTGCAGCTTACGACAACGCCGCACTTTTCAACGAGCGTGGGCGCGTAGCCGACCTTTTTCGTCATTTTGTCGATGAACTCTTTTTCGAGATCGGGACGTGTTGTAGTGATCACGCTGTACGGTGTTTTCGGAATCATACGCGAAGAGATGGTCTCCACCGCCGCCTCAATGACCGCCTTTTCGCCGCGTGCCTTTTTCAGTACCTCGGTCTTCTCGTCGTACAAGACTATCAGCGGCTTTAAGCCCATAAGCTCGCCGAGGAACGAGGCTGCCGCGGAAATGCGCCCCGACTTCTTCATATGCCGCAGCTCAAAGCCGATAATAAACGCCTCGGTGTGGCTCGCCCAGTCCTTAAGGTAGCTTACCACGCTTTCGACGGTCTGACCCTCGGATAGCTTTTTGCACGCCTCGAGCACGGGATAGCCGTAGCAGAGCGTATAGCAGCGCCCGTCGATAACGTGTACCACTAAGTCGGGAAATTCCTCGAGGAGATTATCCGCGGCAAGCTGTGCCTGACCGCAGGTCTGCGAGCCATGTGAGTTGATAACGTCGACAATAATGTCGCGGACGCCATCGGCGTACAGCTCGCGGTACTTGTCCTCAAACTGTATCGAGGTGATCTGCGAGTGCTTGGGTATCTCGTCGTTCTCTTTGAGCACCTTGTAGAATTCGTCGGGAGTGATGTCTATCCTGTCGAGGTAGGTCTCGCCGTTTATAGTTACCGCGAACGGCATTACGACCAGATATTTCGCCCATTCCTTTTCCGCTTCGGGCGAGATATCGCAGCCGCTGTCGGTGATTATTCTTACTTTCTCGTTCATATTTTTACTCCTTCTTTTGGTTGATTTACTTAAAATTACTTTACCAGTCCGAAATGCCTTGCAAGAATTCTAAGCGTTTCTTCGCGCGTGTCGGTCTCAAAATCCGAGCGCGTAATGCTGAAAAATCCCGTATTGCTCCAATCAATCTCGGTCGGAGCGTGATACAGCGCCCACGAATTGAAATTCTTTAGGGTAGCCTCGGGGTTCTTGCACTTTTTGATCTGCTCGAGCATGAATTTCTTGTCGGGATCGTCTCGGTCAAAAAAACGCGTCGCGCAAATGTCGGGCGGGTCGCATAGCATTATCGCTACATGATCGTAAGCGGATATCTCGCGAAGCACATCGGGAGGGATATTCGTGTCGGCTATTATCTTCTTCCCGCTTGCCGAAAGCCGTATCAACTCGAGAATTTCGAGTTCAATACACTCCCGGGAAACATTCTCCGTCCATTCCCAATGCTGCTCGGGGGTCATATTCAGCCATTCCTCCCAGCCCGACATAGTGTCAAAATAGCATAGGGCAGGCTGTTTCCAGCGCGACAGCTTTTCACGGGGGAACGCGTCGTGATAGTTCTCGCCGCAGAATATCATATCGTACCGTTCGGAAAGCATTTTCACCATAGTCGACTTTCCCGCATAGCTGTGCCCGTTTATGAAATAAACGTCGCGCAGATAGTGCTTTATTAAATTATCGCTTATCTGAATTTTCAAATGTTTTCTCCTAAAATTTATTCCGCCTGTGACCAGTCGAATTTTGTCAGACTGCCGAAGTTCTGCAATTCGGGGAAATCCCACTGCCGCAAGACCTCGTAAGACGCTATCGCCACGCTGTTCGACAGATTGAGACTTCGCAGCGTGGGCATCATCGGTATGCGAACGCAGTCGGTCTTGTGACTGAAAAGCAACTCCTCGGGAAGTCCCGCGTCCTCGCGCCCGAAAACAATGTAGCATTTATCGGGATATTTCACGTCGGTATAGCGGTTCTGCGCCTTAGTCGTGAAGAAAAAGCACTGCCCGCCGACCTTCGCGAAAAAGTCCTCAAAGCCGTCGTAGTAGCTTATATCAAGATAATGCCAGTAGTCAAGCCCCGCGCGTTTGAGCTGCTTGTCGGTCGGCTCGAAGCCCATAGGTTTTATGATGTGCAGCCGCGCTCCCGTGACCGCACACGTTCGCGCGATATTTCCCGTGTTCTGCGGTATCTGCGGTTCGCCGAGAACGATATTAAGCTCCATACCCAAAACCCTCTCTCAATAACAGTATACCTAATAATTATATCACAATCCGCGGCTTATTGCAATACATTTTTACAAATTAACTTGAAAAAAATGACATAGTGTGCTATAATAATTAAAAAATAAAGGAGGCATTATTATGGACGACAAGGAAATGAAGATCGAGCGCTACCGCGAGGAGAATAAGACCGTAAAGCACGGCGAGACCGTATTCGCGGGCTCGTCGCTTATGGAGATGTTCCCGATAAACAAGCTACTTGACGAGCACGCAGACGATACCGTTATATATAACAGGGGCATAGGCGGCTTTGTTTCGCGGGAGCTGCTTCAGGTCGTCGACGTGTGCATTACCGATCTTAAGCCCTCGCGTGTGTTTATCAACATAGGCACGAACGATCTCAGCGACAGCCGTATTCCGATATCGGAGCTTATGGATAACTATGATAAGATCGTCACTGCGATAGAGAACGCGCTGCCCGAGGCCGAGATATACTTTATGGCGTACTATCCCGTGAATTACGAGGCTGCCGCGGAGGAAATGAAGGAATGCCTCAGGACACGCAATAACGAAAAGATAGCTGCCGCTAACGCCGAGGTGAAAAAGCTCGCCGAGCGTCATGGTCAGCGTTATATCGACATAAACCGCAATCTCAAGGATGATCGGGGCAGACTGAAAGCGGAATACACCATTGAGGGTCTGCATATCAACGAGGCCGGTTACCGCGCAATTTATGACGATTTAATGCGGTACGTTAAAGAAAAAACGTGATCGGAGAAACATTTTGATCTCACAAATTCACATAACAAATGAAAAGTACAGGTCGGAGCGCAGCATGGAGATTGCCGCGGCGTGCGATATCACAGCGAATTCGATAAGCATCGTGTACTACGACTTCGGTCTGAAGCGCCGATACGCGCGGACATCGTTGGTCGGCACGCCGGTGACGGCGCTTAACGCCACCAAGGAGCTTGCGCGGCTGCTGATAACGTCAATGCGAGAATACAATATCGGCGCTTCGGTGATAAAAAGCGTCGGTATTGCCGCGCCCGTGCATATCGAGAGCGTTCTCGACGGGGAACTGTCCGCGGACAGCCTGTACCTGTCGCCCGAGACGGAGATTTTTTTCGTGCCTTATATTTCCGCGGGAATAAGCGGACGGTTCACCGCGTCGCTGCTCACGCTGCCAGACGGCGAGTGCGTTATGGCGGATATCGGGCAGTCGCTTTATATAGCGTATAAGAGCGCCGACGGCATTGTTTGTGCGGCGTTTCCGCTGACGGGGGCGTTCGACGGCTCGGGTATAGAGAGCGGAATGCCCGCCGAGAACGGCGCTATTGACGCGGTACGCCGCGAAAAGGACGCTTTGGTTTACGAGGTAATCGGCGACAGGGAAAGCATTGGAGTTTCCCCGTGCGGCGCGGCAATGGCGGTGAATATGATGCGCGAAGAGGGGATAATCGACAGCGACGGGATAATGACCGACCGCGACCTATTGTACATAGGAGAGGACTTTTTCGTCTCGCAGAGCGACGTGCGTGCGATACAGTCCGACAAGGCGCGGTGCAGAGCGGCGTTTGAGGTGTTCCCCAGGGCGGAGAGGACGTTCCTGTCGGGAGAGCCGTTCGCGACCGAAACGGGACTGTGCGCAATGCTCGGGCTCGGAGCGCTGCCCGAGCTGTTCCGCGGCGCAGGCTTCTGCCGCAATTCGGCGGAGCAAGGTATAATAATGTTTCTGGAAAGCGGTGAAACGCGGGAAAAAGCCGCCGATATCGCCCGTAATGCGCGGGATATCACGGGGGAGCTTACGGATAAATTTGACGATCACTACTTTAATTATCTTTCATTTTAAATCCGAACGAGGAAAGCTATTCAAAAAAATTGTGAAAATTTGATAAAAAGCACTTGATTTTTTTTATCAATAGTGTTATAATAATAAGGCATTTAGTATCCGCTGGTATTGCTATGTCCAAATTTAAACCGCAATATGTGGGTTTGGATAAGCGGTAGGGCGTGTGTTAATGCGCGCGGGTGCGGTGGTTTCAATAACATCGGCACTCGCAAACATTAAAAACGGGTAGTCCTCTGAACGCGTGGGAATAGACCTGCGCTTTAAATCCGAAGAAGTCGGGTTCAAGAATATCCGAAAATCAACAGGAGGAAAAAATGGACGCATTAAAATTGATTGAACAGAGCAGCATGAAGGAGACCGCTCCTCAGATCGAGATCGGTGACTTTGTAAAGGTGTACGTACGCATCAAGGAGGGCGACAAGAGTCGTATCCAGATGTTCGAGGGCACCGTTATCGCGAAGAAGCACGGCGGTATCAACGAGACGTTCACCGTAAGACGCGTGGCTCACGGCTGCGGCGTGGAGAGAGTATTCCCCATTCATTCGCCGTCCGTCGACAAAGTAGAGGTCGTAAGAAACGGTAAGGTTCGCAGAGCTAAGCTGTACTACCTGCGCGACAGAGTTGGCAAAGCTGCAAAGGTTAAGTCCAGAGTTTAATCCCCGAAAATCCCCGGAATTCCCGTTTGCGGACAGCGCTTGACTGCGGAAATTGCGTTGTTGAGCCGTTTGTGTTCCGCCTTACGGGAATGCTTTGGGGATAATTTTGAGAAAAGAGATGTGCCATGAACGAGATCGACGAGGAATTGAAACAGACCGAGCAGACCATCGAGGACGGCTCCGCCAAGCCTGACGAAAGAGAAGAAGAGCCCAAAAAGCCCTTTTCCGACGCGCTGGACTGGGTAGGCAGCATTGTTTTCGCGGTGTCGGCTATGCTTGTGCTGAATTTGTTTTTCTTCCGTTCGATCACCGTTTCGGGTCCGTCTATGTTAGATACGTTGGAGGACGGCGATCAGGTCGTCGCGACTAATTTTTGCTACACTCCCGGGTTCGGAGATATAGTGATAATTCAGGCAAACAAGCTGATGAACGACGATACGGGTATATGGGGCGAGCCGATAATAAAGCGCGTTATCGCCGTTGAAGGCGACACGATACGGATAAACTTCGACAGAGGCGAGGTCTACCGCAACGGTGAACTGCTGGAGGAGGATTATATAAAGGATCTTACCTTCTTCCGCCACAATGATACGTGGATGGAGAGCGACAAGGAGTACACCGTGCCCGAAAACTGCGTTTTCGTTCTGGGCGATAATCGTCCCGTGTCGAATGACAGCAGAAATCTTCCGCAGGTCGGCTTTATAGATACTAATTTCATTATGGGCAAGGCGTTTGTACGCGTTGCGCCGTCAGACAAATTCAAGTGGCTATGAGTGACGTAGGAAATATTCAATGGTTCCCGGGGCATATGACCAAGACAAGGCGGCTTATCGAAGCCGATTTGAAAATGGTCGACGCCGTTGTGGAGGTCACGGACGCGCGTATCCCCGAGAGCAGCAGAAATCCGATAATGGACGAGCTGGTGGGAACTAAGCCGCGTATTATGATAATGAACAAATGCGACGTCGCCGACGAAAAGGCGACGAACGCGTGGCGCAAATATTACGAGAACCGCGGGATATGCGTTATCGTCTGCGACTGCCGCAGTGGAAAGGGGATAAACAAATTTCTCCCAACCGTGAAAAAGCTGCTTTCGGAGCTTATCGAGCGGCGGAAATCGCGCGGCATGATAGGAAAGGCGCTCAGACTGATGGTCGTGGGTATCCCGAACGTCGGGAAATCCTCGTTTATCAACCGTATGGCGAATTCAAAGAAAACCAAGGTCGGAGATCGTCCGGGGGTTACGCGCGGAAAGCAGTGGGTCTCCATTGACAAGGACGTTGAGCTGCTGGATATGCCGGGCATTCTGTGGCCGAAGTTCGAAGACAAGGACGTGGCGCAGAGATTGGCGTTCACAGGGGCTATCAAGGACGAGGTCATGGATACGGCGGCGCTCGCGAGGGCGCTCGGCGAGGTGCTTATGCGCGATTATCCCGAGCTTGTAAAGGCGCGGTATAAGATAGCGGGCGAGGGCGATATCCTTGACGAGATTGCACGGGCGCGCGGAATGCTTATCTCTGGCGGCGAACCCGATACGGAGCGTGCGGCGGCAACGCTGCTCGACGAGTTCCGCGGCGGAAAGATTGGTAGGATCACGCTTGAAATGCCGACGAACGGAGTGTGACTATGGCTTATCAGAGCAAGCACAAGAAGAGCCGCGAAACGCAGCTTGTTATCGAGGATGTTTCGCTTGACGGGCTGACACTTCGCGAGTTTGACAGGATCGTTTCGGAGCACTATGGTGCGGTTTGCGGTATCGACGAGGCGGGAAGAGGGCCTATCGCCGGACCCGTCGCGGCTGCGGCGGTAATTCTCGATCCTAATAATCCTATTGAGGGCTTGAACGACAGCAAAAAGCTCACACCCAAAAAGCGCGAGACGCTTTATGAGGAGATTTGGGAAAAGGCATTGGCGTTCTGTGTTTCATTTGTGGATTCCAAGGAGATTGATCAAACCGATATTCTGTCGGCTGATCTGATGGCTATGAAACGTGCTTTTGATGGTATAAAGAACCCGTTTACCGGAATTGTTCTTGTGGACGGCGACGTGCTCCCCGATATCATACCCGACGCAGCGCTGAAAAACGTTATCGGAGGCGACGCAAAGTCCGAGGCAATAGCGGCGGCGAGTATTCTCGCAAAGGTTGAGCGTGACCGATATATGTGCGAAATGGCGGAGAAGTACCCGGGATACGGCTTCGAGAAGCACAAGGGGTACGGCACAAAGGCGCATTACGAAGCCATTGAAAAGCTCGGATTATGCCCGATACACAGGAAAACGTTCCTGAAAAAGTACATAATCGAAAATGGACAGGCAGACTAAGGGCAAGCTGGGCGAGGACGCGGTCTGCGCGGAGCTTGAAAAGCGCGGACATACGATAATCGTCAGAAATTATCACAAGAGGATCGGAGAGATCGATATAATCTCACGGTTCGATCGATATATAGTGTTTACCGAAGTGAAAACGCGGAAGCTCGGGAGCATGGTCTCGGGACTCGAGGCGGTTAACTTCACGAAACAAAAGAAAATAGTGCTGACGGCGGACGCATATCTTACGGAAAATCCGACGGAGTTACAGCCGCGCTACGACATCGCCGAGGTAACGGTCACGCGCGGGGAATTCCCGAGGATAACGCGGATAGATATTTATGAGGACGCGTTTTCGACCGACGGTATATACACAATAAACTGAAAGGATGACGGTTTATGAATTACGCAAGCACAAGAAATTCTTCCCTTAAAGTGACAAGCGCTCACGCTATCGTAAAGGGACTGTCCGACGAGGGCGGACTGTACGTTCCCGAGAGCATCCCCGCGCTGTCCGAGGAGGAAATTCTCGGCCTTTGCGGTAAGAGCTACGTGGAGCGCGCGTTTGCGGTGTTTTCTAAGTTCCTGACGGATTTCACCGAGGAGGAGCTGAAGCACTGCGTCGAAAGCGCGTACAACACTGAAAATTTCGATACCGACAATATCGCGGAGATCGCTAAGTTAAAGGGCGGAAGATACGTTCTCGAGCTTTGGCACGGTCCGACCTGCGCGTTTAAAGATATGGCGCTTCAGATTTTGCCGTATCTGCTGACGACCTCGGCCAAGAAGGAGGTTGACGGAAAGCAGATCGCCATTCTCGTCGCGACGAGCGGCGACACGGGCAAGGCGGCGCTTGAGGGCTTCAAGGACGTTGAGGGCACATCGATCTCGGTATTCTATCCCGAGGACGGCGTATCGCCAATGCAGAAGCGTCAGATGATCACGCAGGAGGGCAATAACGTAAGCGTATGCGCGGTCGTAGGCAACTTCGACGACTGCCAGAACGGCGTCAAGGCTATCTTCACCGACAAGGATATCGAGGATAAGCTCGCGAAGAAGAACATACTGTTGTCGAGCGCCAACTCCATCAACTGGGGCAGACTTGCGCCGCAGATCATCTACTACATTTCCACCTACGCTCAGCTTGTAAAGGACAAGGAGATCAATTACGGCGACAAGGTGAATATCGTAGTTCCGACGGGCAATTTCGGCAATATTCTCGCGGCTTATTACGCTAAGCTTATGGGTATTCCCGTAAACAAGCTGATATGCGCATCCAACAGCAACAATGTGCTTACCGATTTCATAAACACAGGCGTTTACGACAGAAACAGAAAGTTCTACACCACTATTTCGCCGTCTATGGATATCCTTATCTCGTCCAATCTGGAGAGACTGCTGTATCACCTTACAGGCGAGAACGACAAGCTCATCAACGAGTGGTTCGGCACATTGAAGACTTCGGGTAAGTATGAGGTGAACGACGACGTCAAGAAGCAGCTTTCCGAGCTGTTCTACGCGGGCTGCTGCTCAGATGAGGAGACTAAGGCTCAGATACACAAGACCTTCACCGAGGAGCATTATCTGCTTGATACGCATAGCGCGGTCGCGGTCAAGGTATACGAGGATTACAGGGCAAAGACGGGCGACGATACCAAGACGATAATCGCGTCCACTGCCAATCCCTACAAGTTCGGCAGAGCTGTTTATGAGGCGGTCGGCGGCAAGGGAGATATTGAGGATGAGTTCGAGCTGATAACCCGTCTCGAGAACGAAACGGGAACGAAAATGCCCGCTCCACTCGCGGCTACCAAGGATAAGGCGGTGCGCTTTACGCAGACCGTTGAAAAGCAGAAAATGGGCGAGTTCGTGCTTGATTTTCTCGGCAGATAATTCGCCCGTAGACGGACGAGAGGAGGCGAACGCTTGATATATACGATAGGCGATCTTCATCTTCCGTTCGGCGCCGGCAATAAGCCGATGGACATATTCCCGGGGTGGACAAACCACGTTGAACGTCTGCTCGAAAACTGGAACAGCAAGATAACCGATGACGATACGGTAGTGCTCGTGGGCGATCACTCGTGGGCGCTCAAGCTTGAGGAGAGCCGAAAGGATCTTGAGTTCATTGATAAGGAACTGAAGGGCAGGAAGATATTGTCAAAGGGAAATCATGATCTGTGGTGGTCGACCACTAAGAAGATCACTGATTTTGTGACCGACAATAGCTTTTCTACTATCAGCTTTCTGTTCAATAACGCGTTTTTGGTTGAGGGTGTCTCGATTTGCGGAACGCGCGGTTGGATAAGCGAAAACGGCGAGCCTGCCGACCAGAAGGTGCTCAACCGAGAGGCGGGGCGGCTGGAGGCATCGCTCCAAGCGGGCGTAAAGCTCGGAGGGGAGCTCGTGGCGTTTATCCATTATCCGCCGATATACGGCACGGAGGAGAACGTTCTTATAACGGAGATCCTTCATAAATACGATGTAAAGCGCTGCTTTTACGCGCATCTGCACGGGTACAGCATAAAGGGCGCGCTGAACGGCGAACGCGGTGGAGTGAGCTATAAGCTGGTCTCCGCGGACAGCCTCGGATTTGATCCGATAAAAGTAAATTAAAAATTAAATTGTCCTTACGGACAAGGAAGGAATTTGATATGGAAATTATATCTCAGAACAACACGGCGACAAATACTTATGCGATTGAAGTAAAATTCGGCGCAGATGAATTCGAGACGGCTCTCAATACCGTCTATAACCGTCAGAAGTCCAAGATTACTATCCCCGGCTTCCGCAAGGGCAAGGCTACAAGAAAGCTGATCGAGACTCACTACGGCGCTAACGTTTTCTATGAGGACGCGGTAAACTCGCTGTACAATGACAATATCGAGGAGATCATCGACAAGACGGGTCTCGAGGTGGTCAACGTTGAGAATACCGAGGTAGTCGAGGTAAGCAAGGAGAACGGCGTTTCGATGAAAGCCGACATAATTGTAAAGCCCGAGGTAGAGGTTTCCGATTATAAGGGTATAAGCGTAAAGAAAACCGTCAAGACTGTTACCGATGAGGCGGTAAACGAGGAGATCGACAAAATGCGCGAAAGAGTTGCGCGTATCGTTACCGTTGAGGGCAGAGCGGTTCAGGACGGCGATACCGCTGTTATCGACTTTGAGGGTTTTGTTGACGATGTTGCGTTCGACGGCGGCAAGGGCGAGAAGTTCCCGCTCGAGATCGGTTCGCACACCTTTATCCCCGGCTTTGAAGAGCAGGTGATTGGCAAGAGCGTTGACGAGGAATTTGACGTAAACGTTACGTTCCCCGAGGACTATCAGGCGGATAACCTCAAGGGCAAGCCCGCGGTATTCAAGTGCAAGCTCCACGAGATCAAGGCTAAGGAAATGCCCGAGCTGGACGACGATTTTGTAAAGGACGTTTCAGACAAGGATACCGTTGACGAGCTTAAGACCGAGATCAGGGAAAAGCTTGAAAAGCAGTATGCCGAGGAGGCTGAGGACGCTTCCGATACCGAGCTTATGGACAAGATGCTCGAGAATATGAAGGCTGAGATTCCGCAGGTAATGTACGAGCGCCGTATCGACGAGATCGCACGCGAGTGGGTAGCGAGAACCCGCATCAATATCAATGATTATTTGAAGTATACGGGCATGACCATGGCTCAGTTCCGCGCTAACTTCAAGGACGCGGCAAAGCGCCAGGTGGATATGCGTCTCTGCCTTGAGAAGATCGCAAAGCTTGAAAACATCGAGGTATCTGCGGAGGATATCGAGAATGAGTACAACGAGCTTGCGGAGCAGTACAAGCTCGACGTTGCGAACGTAAAGGCGGCGATCTCCGAAAAAACCCTTACTACCGACCTCATGATCGAAAAGGCTCTTGACCTTGTAAAGGACAACGCCAAGGTTGAGGAAGTCAAGGAGTAATTGCGTTTAAAAGGCATTCCGCATATGCGGAGAAAGGAGCTTACAATGCCATATATTCCTTATGTAGTGGAACAGAGCAGTCACGGAGAGCGTTCTTACGACATCTTTTCAAGACTGATGAACGACAGGATTATTCTGCTGCACGACGAGGTGAATTCCGCGACGGCAAGCGTTATCGTCGCTCAGCTGTTGTATCTGGAGGGACAGGATCCCGACAAGGATATTTGCCTCTATATCAACAGCCCGGGAGGCTCCGTATCCGACGGAATGGCGATCTACGATACTATGCAATATATCAAGTGCGACGTTTCCACAATCTGCACGGGTATGGCAGCGTCTATGGGCGCGTTCCTGCTGTCGTCGGGGGCTAAAGGCAAGCGTATCGCCCTCCCGAACAGCGAGATCATGATTCATCAGCCGCTTATTTCGGGCGGCGGCATATCGGGACAGGTCACGGATATCCAGATACGTTCAAAATACCTCCAGCGCACCAAGGATAAGCTCAACCGGATATTGAGCGAAAACACGGGCAAGGACTACGATACCATATGTCACGACACGGAGCGCGACAATTTCATGACCGCCGAGGAGGCTCTCGAATACGGTCTTATCGACAAGGTTTACAACAGACGCGACGAAAAGAAGAGCTGAGCGGAGGATTACTGAAATGTTGGTTTGTTCCTTTTGCGGAAGAAATGAAAATCAGGTGAGCCGTATTCTGTACGGCATGGGTGAGAATTCCGTCATTTGCAGCGATTGTATTGTAACATCGTACAATATGCTCGTGGAGAGTGGAGACGTTCGCCCCGCCAAGGGCGGAAAGACTGTCCGCACGGGAAAGGAGAACCCTAATTTCCTTTCAAGTGCCGATGAGCTTATGACCCCGGAGGAGATCAAGGCATACCTTGACGACTATATAATCGGACAGGACGAGACCAAAAAGGTGCTTGCGATCTCCGTATACAATCACTATAAGCGCACCTTCCTCAACAGCAATGAGGCAGACGACGTTGAGCTTCAGAAGTCCAACGTTCTGCTGCTCGGTCCTACGGGCGTTGGTAAGACAATGCTCGCACAGTCGCTGGCGAGACTGCTGAATGTGCCGTTCGCTATCGCGGACGCCACAACGCTTACGCAGGCGGGCTATGTCGGAGAGGACGTTGAGAACGTGCTGCTGAGGCTCGTGCAGGCTGCCGATTACGATATCGAGGCGGCTGAGCGCGGCATAATCTACATTGACGAAATTGACAAGATATCCCGCCGCAGCGAGAACACCTCCATTACAAGAGATGTAAGCGGTGAGGGCGTTCAGCAGGCACTGCTGAAAATAATCGAGGGCACCGTATCCAATGTTCCCCCGCAGGGCGGCAGAAAGCACCCGCATCAGGAGTTTATTCAGGTTGATACCAAAAATATCCTGTTTATCTGCGGCGGCGCGTTCGAGGGCATTGAAAAGATGATCGCGCAGCGTGTTTCGAGCTCCGCGCTCGGCTTTGGCGCGGACGTAAAGAGTTCCGCCGACAAGGAGAGCGCCGACCTGCTCAAGCAGGTGATACAGCAGGATCTGATGAAGTTCGGTATCATTCCCGAGCTTATCGGTCGTCTGCCGATTGTAACGCCGCTTAACGCGCTTGATGAGGATGCTCTTGTGAGAATTCTCGATGAGCCGAAGAACGCGCTCATCAAGCAGTATAAGTGCCTGTTTATGGCTGACGGCATAGAGTTGGAGTTTGATGAGGACGCTAAGCGTGAGATTGCGAAGAAGGCTATTGCGTCCAAGACGGGCGCACGCGGACTGCGCTCTATCGTTGAGGACGTTCTGCGCGAGATTATGTTCACCGCGCCGAGTGACGTAACGATTTCCAAGGTCACTATTACGGTCGACTGCGTGAACGGCACCGGAAAGCCGCTTATCACACGTGATAATGCAAAGACAAGGGCTATCGCCAAGCCGTCAAAAAAAAGCATTAAAAAAATAGGTTGATTTTCAAGGCAATGCCGCACGGTGTTGCCTTTAGTTTTTAAAGGAGGCGCGTATGCTGCTTGATAATACAGAGCAATACAAGGTGGTCTGGGACAGGGTTTACGGCGAACTGGGATTTCGTCCATCAATGCGTGAATTTACGCCGTTTGACATTAAAGTGCCTCACGCGGTCTACGATATTGAGAATATGACGGAAACGCAGATAGACGTTATGGAAAATATTGCCGGGGAAATATTTGTGAGGATATCGGACGGCAACGTCTACGCGCTTGACTGGCAGCACAGCGCGCTGCTGTACGACCCGAAGAACCCCGACGAGCAGCGCGATTTTTGGGTAGAGGACGAGCGCTATATCGGCGGCGGCTACAAAGTCTATTTCCCGTCGTTCTATCCCGACGGAGATTATTATTTCTTTATTGCCGAGGACTTCTCGTTTGGCTGGCTCGGTCACCCGTGGCGGCAGGAAGTGTGGATATTCGGCGAAAGGCTGCTGCCAGAGATTGAGGCAGTCTACAAAGAATTCGGCTGGACGAGAAGGTGAGGATATTATGGGAAAGGTATACAGAAAACAGACAATAGAGGGAGTGACGGTCCCCGCGATAATCAAAAACGGCAGCTATTTCTGGCACAGCATGGCGGTCTACGAGGATGGCACAGTCAGCTGCTGGAAAAAGGTCGATTTGAACGAAGTGCCTAAGAGGCTCGACGCAAAATGGCTGCAATTCTCCGTACCGAACGGGCAGGAGCTCAGCGTTTTTGAACTGTGCTGCCTGAAAATAGTATCGGCAAAATGGCGGTTCAACGAGAAAAGCTACTTTAAATATATCAAAGATATCGTGCGTTCGATAAATCCCGAAATGGGAAATATCTACAAGACAACTCAGCGCGAGCACGACAAATGGGATAAATACCGCGTCGCATTTACCGCAAGTCCCGTGCCGTGCAAGCTCAAGGGGAATTTAAGTTATGACCTGCTTGACGGCAGTGACGCTCATATTTTCCTTCATAAGGACGGAAAGCTGCTGCTGACCGAGATGTATGTCTACAAGGACGGCACGTTCTTGGTCGAAGGATTGGGCGAGGAATACTTGTCATTCGAGGATATTACGAGGCTATTCAAGAATAAAACGCTCCGTACTGCCCCTCAAAACGGGGAGACGGTGAGCTTCGGCGCACTCGGCGAGGCAGTTGTCGATGTCGTATATGAGCCTGTTTCATCCGAGCAAAAGCTCGCCGAGCTGGATAACAAATTGCTCCGCGTGCAGAATAAGCCCGATGCTCACGAGCGTTGTATAAACGCATATCACGCGTATCTTGTCGAGCCTACAGATTTTTATAAGGAGGAGCTGCGCAAGGCTTACGAGGCTGTTCCCGAGCACGAGCGCTGCTATCTCGGCGATATGGACACGCGCGACAGCGATTTTCGGCGGATACTTTACACTAATGATAAGAGGGAGGTTTAAGTGCAGCCGCCATTATTATGTCAGCCTTTAAGCTGATGTGATAATGAGTAAGTACAAATGTGCAGCATTTGGACGGCAAGCGGAGCGTTAAAAAATAATCAATGACAACCTTTGAAAAGATATACGAGATCGTAAAAAAGATCCCCCGAGGAAAGGTCGCGACATACGGGCAGATTGCCGCGCTTGCGGGGAATGTCAAGTGGTCGAGGGCGGTCGGCTACGCGCTCCACGCCAACCCCGACCCCGACGGTATACCATGCTATCGCGTGGTGAACCGCTTCGGAGGACTTGCGCCCGCGTTCGCGTTCGGCGGCATAAATGTGCAGGCGGATATGCTGAGGGCGGACGGGATAGAGGTCCGCGCCGACAATACCGTCGATCTTAATAAATATTTGTGGGACGGTCTTTGACAAATTAGGTCGAACAGAGTATTTTTTTATATAATCAGGTAAAAATTTGCAAAATGTATTGATTTTTTGACACAAATATGAGATAATAAAAGAGAGTGTACATGCATCTTATATAGAGAAAGAAGATTTTTTATGGCAAAGTTTTTTAATTTTGACGAGGAGTATTTCGGACTTACCGAAAACGAGATCGAAAAAAAGCTGTCAATGTATGGCTTGAATACATATACCGGAGCGCCGCGCACGTTTATGGGCTTTTCGTATGCCGATATTTTTCTGTCTCCGTCGGTGCTGCTGATGTTCATTGCGGGAGTATTGTGCTTTTTCGGTGCCGGCGTCGGCATGGGTATAGCCGTGTTGCTTATCGAAGTGTTTTACGTATGTATGGAGATACATTTCCGCAAGACTGTCGACGACAGGCTTGACGAGATCGAGGAGACCACCGCGGTAAAGTTTCGCGTTATACGTTCGGGTAAGCCGGAGCTTATCGAAAAGGAGCTTATAGTACCCGAGGACGTTATAGTCGTGCAGGCGGGGGAGAGGGTTCCCGCGGATGCATTCATACTTGAAGCACGCGACCTCACCGTCGACGAGGGCATCTTTACGGATGACAATACTCCTGTTGCGAAATATGTCGGTGCGATGTCAAAAAACGACCTCAAGCCGACGTTCGTATACAGCGGTACGATGATAATCTCGGGTATCGCGATATGTAAGGTAAGCGCTACGGGCGTGGATACGAAATATTTCCGTAAATTCGGTGCTGTCGCCGACCGTCACCCGTATTACACAAACCTTGAAAGGGTAGTGCGCTCGATAGTTCCGCTGTGCAGCGCGGTCGCGGTGCTGCTGACTATCGTTTCCGTGGTGATAAAGGTCATATCCGGCGGCGAGATAATACCGTCCGCGCTCAGCGGAATAACGCTGGGATTATGCTTTATCCCGACAGGGATTGGCGCGGTCATCAGGCTGTACTACACCAAGGGTGCGATGAGCCTTATCAAGGGCGGTGCGGTGGTGAAGTCATTGTCTGATATCGAAAAGCTGAACTCCTTGTCCGTGCTCTGCGTGGAAAAGGAGGGGGCGATCTCCAAAAATTCCCTTGAGGTAAGAGGCGTGTACGCCAAAAGCGAGGAGCTGTTGTACAAGGTCGCGGCGCTCGCCTGCGAGCCTAACACTATCGATCCTGCGGAGCGCGCTCTTATGGTAAAGGCGACGTTCTTTGACGACAAGATCGCGGACGTTTACACCGACAACGTTTTCATAGAAAAGGTAGCCGAGGGCGAGTCGATGAACGGTGCGGTCTGGAGTGTCGGCGGCGCTAAGATATGCTGTATAAAGGGCATTCCCGAGCAGATACTGCCGATGTGCAGGCTTAACGGTGACGAGCTTTTTGCCGCTCAGAAGAAGTACGAGGATTACTACGCCAAGGGTTGCAGCGTAATGGCGGTGGCGTGCGTTGACGCGGACAATGACGATATGGACGTGACGGCGGGATTTTCATATACGTTTGTGGGATTTGTAGCGTTCTCCGCGCCGCTGCGTGACTCGGTATCGTCGGCTGTTAAGACATGCCGACGTTCGGGAGTGCGCGTCGTTATGCTGACCGAGGAAAACCCGAGCGTCGCCGAGTCGACGGGAAAGATGATCGGTCTGTCCACAAGTTCCGTTATTACGGGCAAGCAAATCGAGGAGTCGGTCGAGTACGGCACTTACCTTGATTTTGATGCGGATATCTACGCCAAGCTTACGCTTGAGCAAAAGCTGTACGTTATCGGAAAGCTGAAGGAAAACGGCGAGGTGGTCGCTATGACTGGCACCCGCACGGGCGACGCGGACGCGCTTGAGGCGGCGGACGTGGGAATTACCATTTCCCAGCACTCTGCGGGCAGCGCATACGAGGCTGCCGACGTGATAATGAACGACGACAACTTCTCGACTATCGCGGATATGATCGCCGCGGCAAGGCAGATACACCGCAACATAAAGCGCGCGGTCTCGCTGATGATATCTGGATATGTGGGTCTTATCGTGCTGATAATGATAAACCTTTTCAGCGATGTGCACCTTATGCTCACGCCCGCGATAATCGCGCTTGTTTCCATGATATTCCTGCCAATGGCGGCGCTGGGATATGTGGACTGCCGCGCGGATATGCGCTCGGTAATGCCGCCCTCGGAGTTCGTAGCCGAAAGGAAGATAAACTACCGCTTCATAGGCGGCGCGGCGCTTTTCGGAGCGCTTTCCGGAGCGGTCGCCATCGTCTCGTACCTGCTTATGTACAACGGCACCAATTTTGAGTCCGCGAGGAGCTGCGCACTGATATCCTACTCGTTCTGCTCTGCGGCGTTTGCGGTGCTCCGTCATTCGGACGAGGAGCCGTTCAGGGCGTTCAGCGGCGCGGGAACGCTCGCGAAGGCGGCTGTTGCGACTTTCGCTTTTATACCGATACTACTGGTTTATATTCCGCTTGTGAATACGGCGTTCGGCTTTGCCGCTATCGACATTCTGGCGCTTTTGATAAGCGTCGCAACGGGAATTCTCCCTGCCGCCGCATATTACTTCGCAAGACATTTTTTTAAGAACCTTTCCACATAGCCCGAAGAGCCGCCTTTAAGCGGCTGTGTGGGAAGGTTCGGGTTAAGGAGCTTTCATGAAAAAAATTATCGAGTATCTAAGATATTTCCTTTGCGGACTCGTTTTCGGCACGGCAAACGTTATCCCGGGCGTAAGCGGCGGCACCATGCTGGTCGTTTTCGGAGTTTTTGACAGACTGACCGAGGCGATCTCGGGTATAAAAAAGATATTTCAAAATTTCTGGTTTTTGTTTACGTTCGCACTTGGAGCGGGCGGGGGAATAGTGCTTTCGGCGTTCGTCATTTCCTCGCTGTTTGAGAATTTCGGCATTCAGACGAATATGTTCTTTATCGGACTGATACTTGGCGGCGTTCCGTTGATCTATAAATTCGGCACCGAGGAAAAGAAGGTAAAGCCATCCTGCGCGATTCCGTTCGTGATCGCAATGGCGGTCGTTATCGGACTGACTGTGCTCGAAAAGATGGACGTTTTCAAGCTTGCGCCCGACGTTGTGACGGGCTTTGACCTTGTTATCTCTCTCAAGCTTATCGTCTGCGCGGCGATAGCGGCGGTGACTATGATAATCCCGGGTATCTCGGGTTCGTTCGTGATGATGCTGCTTGGCGTTTACGAAACGATAATCGGCGCTATCAAGGATATGAACTTCTACGTAATTATCCCGTTCGCAATAGGAGCAGTCATCGGAATAATCGGCGGTGCGAAGCTGATTTCAATGCTGATAAAGAAGAACAAGCTCATGGTGTATTCGGCGCTTATGGGGCTTGTTATCGGCTCGGTTTACGCGATACTTCCCGACGGCTTCGGGTTCAATCTGCAAACGGGCTACGGGTTTGCGTGTGCGCTGTTCGGCGTAATGGCAGCTACTCTCGTTGAGAAGCTCGGTGGCTCGGAGGAATGAGAAAATGATAGAGCGCAAGGTAAGGCGCGATAAGATAAAAAGGCGAAAGGAATTCGTTTCCGCATTGATAAGCATTGCCGCGTCGGTCTTTCTCGCGGCAGTGCTTTTTCTGTATTTTAACGACCGTTATTTGCATATCGGTGCAGTGCCGTCGACTTATGACATTATAAGATTTTTCGGCGGCGGCGCAAAGCCGTATGCGGAGTTATCCGACAACGAAATGGCGGTCAGCTTTATCGACGTAGGGCAGGGCGACTGCGAGCTTATCTCGGCGAACGGTTACAACATCCTTATCGACTGCGGCGACACCGACAAGATCGACAGCGTTATCGGCTTTCTGAAATACAGCGGCGTTGAACAGCTCAATACGGTGATAATTACTCATCCTCACGACGATCATTACGGCGGAATGCACAAGCTGCTCAGCCGTTTTGAGGTTGGCGAGGTGGTCATGCCCGAGTTTGAGGTGCAGAGCGTTACATACCAACGGCTGACTAAGGTCATAAACGACCGCGGCATCCGTTTTCGATATGCCAAGGCAGGCGAACGTTTGATGCTCGGCGAGGATATGTATCTTGACATAATCGCGCCGATATATCTTGATTACAGAGAGGAAAACGATTTTTCGATAGTCGCGCGGCTGGTTTACGGTGAAACATCGTTTCTGTTCACAGGCGACCTAGAACGCGCGGGCGAGCTTGACCTGAAAAACGCGGGAATTAACCTGCAGGCGGACGTGCTAAAGGTTGGTCATCACGGGAGCGCAGGCTCGAGCAGCGCGGAATTCTTGCAGCAGGTCTCGCCGAAGATAGCAGTGTTCGAGACGGGCGCGATAAACTATTATGGTCACCCGAGCAGCGAGGTGCTTGACAGGCTGGCTGAGAACGGCTGCGAGGAGGCGTATTCCACTGCCGCCAACGGAAATATCGTGATAATAAGCGACGGAAAAGAGCTCCGCGTATTGACCGAAAATGAAAAGGCATACAGCTTTATTGAATAAAAAACACAGGGCGTTATGCTCTGTGTTTTTTTATGTGAAATTTTTTCTCGCACATTTTTTGGAGAATATCAAAACCGATTTCCGACAATAATACTTGTACCAAGTAACGGAGGTCGGAAATATGTACTATAACAAGGTCGAGATAAGCGGGGTCAACACATCTAAGCTGAAGGTGCTTAAGGAAGCAGAAAAAATGGAGCTGTTAAAGCGCGTAAAGCAGGGTGATATGCAAGCTCGCGAGGAACTTATCCGCGGCAATCTGCGCCTTGTGCTCAGCGTTATACAGCGCTTTATGGGCAGGGGAGAGAGCGCGGACGATCTGTTTCAGGTAGGCTGTATCGGGCTTATCAAGGCGATAGATAACTTCGACATTACTCAGCCCGTGCGGTTCTCGACGTATGCCGTACCTATGATAATGGGCGAGCTGCGTCGTTATCTTCGCGACAACGCTCCCGTGCGCGTGAGCCGTTCCGTTCGCGATCTGGCGTATAAGGCTATGCAGGCAAAGGAAAAGCTGACCGCGGAAAAGGGCTGTGAGCCGCGCGTTGAGGACATCGCCAAGGAGATAGGCGTACCGAGACAGGACGTTGTTATCGCTCTTGAAGCAATAAGCGAGCCGATCTCGCTGTACGAGCCCGTGTTTTCCGAGTCGGGCGACACCATCTACGTCCTTGATCAGCTCGGCGACCATAACGACGATATGAACTGGCTGAACGAGATATCTCTCAAGGAAGCCATAGCACAGCTGGGAAAACGTGAGAAAAGGATACTCAACCTGCGCTTTTTCCGAGGGAAAACACAGGTTGAGGTTGCAAAGGAAATTGGAATAAGCCAAGCACAGGTTTCAAGATTGGAAAAGGGTGCGCTCAATAAAATCAAAAACAGAATTTAGTTGCACACCTTCTCCAATTCCTCGCGGAGCTGCTTTATAATACGTTTTTCAAGCCGCGAGATGTAGCTCTGCGAAATGCCGATCTCGTCCGCGACCTCCTTTTGTGTTTTCTCCTTGCAGCCATTCAGCCCGAAGCGCATTTCCATTATTTTTTTCTCACGCGCGCCGAGGTGGTTTACCGCGTCGTGGAGCAGCTGCTTTTCGACTTCCTCCTCAATATGGGAGTTTACACAGTCGCTGTCCGTGCCGAGGACGTCCGAGAGCAGCAGCTCGTTGCCGTCCCAATCGACGTTCAGAGGCTCGTCAATGGAGATATCGTAGCGGTATTGCGAGTACTTGCGCAGATACATCAGAATTTCGTTTTCAATGCACCGCGACGCGTAAGTCGCGAGCTTGATGTTCTTCCCCACGCTGAATGTATTGACCGCCTTGATAAGCCCGACAGTCCCGATAGATATCAGATCCTCAAGCCATATCCCCGTGTTCTCGAATTTCTTGGCGATATACACGACAAGCCGCAGATTATGCACTATCAGCATGTCTCGCGCCTTGTCGAAATCGGTCTCCATAAGCTTAAACGCAGCCTCTTCTTCCTCTTTGCTGAGCGGCGCGGGGAGCTGCTCCGAGCCGTTGATGTAGTGAATGTAATTTTCGGCTTTCTTGGTGAATAATTTATCAAGTGCAAGCCGTATCTGCCGTAAAAATTTCCTTAGCATAGCCATTCCTCCGTATTAAAAATTCGGACACCTCTTAATATCTTGTTTGAGCAAAAGGGCAGAGTACGCCGTCTGCTTTATAAAACCTCCTTGCATCCGACTTATTCTCCCGTTTTGGAGAGTTGACGCTTTGTGTCTACCTTTTTCAAACTGATTTTTAGAGGTGTCCTATTGATATTATTTTCGGGTCAAAAATGCAGTCGATATCGCTGCCGAGCGGATTTTTCGTTACTCCCACAAGCGCGTCCGCCGATTTCCCGTCAACGGTTATGCCGTCAGCCCTAAAGATCGGAAGCAGCGTCTCCGATGCCACAGTCCTGCACGGAATAAGCCGCAGTCCGCCGCTCTCGTCAAGAGAGCCGTCGAGGAAATCCCGAGCGTTTTTCGGAGTTATCTCGGCGATTTTTTCGTATCTGCACACAATAACGGGCTTGCCGCTGAATATGTCGCACAGTCCGTTCCCAGTGTCGCAGAGACCGCGAAGCTGTATCTCCGTTCCGTTCGCGGATATCCTCACATTACATATCTTGCCGCACCGCAGCCGCCTGTCCGCGAAGTAACGTACCAGTCTTACTGCGAAATAAGCCGCTGCCGTAAACGCGATTATCGCCGCGATCGGTATGTTGAAGTACGCCACGCCGTTGCCGAAGACCATTCCGTAAGGTGCGCAGAATGTCCACAGCGCCGTCATAAGCCCCGCGTATACGAAGCTCACCAGCAGGAAAAACAACGCGCACACCGCAAAATCGACGGGCTTCTGTCTGCCGAATGCCGCGAACGTGATAAGTCCACCGATAACGAGCTTTTCCAGCGCGATAACGATAAACGGCAGCTCGGGCAACAGTATCACAAGCGAACTCGCCGCGCCGACCGCCGCCGCGAGCAGACATCGCTTAGCCGAAACACTCCGCCGCATAACGAGTACGCTTGATCTTATCAGAAAATAATTTATGTACAGGTTAAGTATAACCAGAACGTCAATGTAAACAGTCACGGTATAACGTTGTCACCTCGCTTGTACTTTAATTATAATTCAAACAGGGCATAAAATATGCCGAATTCGGTCGTCGAATTCGGCAATTTTTTTTGAATTTGTGACGGTTTTGCCCACAAAAACGGGAAAAACGTCAATCAGTCGCGATTGAACTCCGCAAGCTCCAGTCCCTCGTTTTTGTCGAGCGCCCACTTGATATTCCACTCGCTTGTGAATATCAGCAGATAGTTGCCCTTGACGTCCTGAATGAGCTTGGTATCGGAGGTGAGTATCAGCTTTTGAAGCTCGTCCAGACCGCCTGCAAGGTGCTTTTCGCTCGTTATCCAGCGGATATATTCGTAGGACAAGTCCTCTCGGATAATGTCGACATTGTACTCGTTCTTCAGCCGGTACTCCAGCACCTCGAATTGCAGCACTCCGACAACGCCCACTATGACCTCCTCGAAACCGCTCTGCGGCTCGGAGAATATCTGTATCGCGCCTTCCTGCGCTATCTGTGTGGTGCCCTTTATAAACTGCTTTCTTTTCAGCGTGTCCTTCTGACGTATACGCGCGAAGTGCTCGGGCGCAAACGTCGGTATCCCCTCGAAGATGACCTTGCTCTTGGGCGCGCAGACGGTATCGCCTATCGAGAACACTCCCGGGTCAAATACACCCATAATGTCGCCCGCATACGCCTCCTGAATGACCTCGCGGTCGTTCGCCATTATTTGCTGCGGCTGAGACAAGCGCATTACGCGGTTATTCTGGACGTGCATAACCTCCATATCCTTGTCGAACTTTCCGCTGACGATTCGCATAAACGCTATTCTGTCGCGGTGTGCCTTGTTCATATTTGCCTGTATCTTGAAAATGAACGCCGAAAAGCTCTCGTCAAACGGATCGACGATACCACCCTCGGTGGTGCGTGGCAGGGGAGGAGTGGTCATTTTCAGGAAGTTCTCGAGGAACGGTTCGACTCCGAAGTTCGTGAGTGCCGACCCGAAGAACACAGGCGACAGCTTTCCGCTGTTGACAAGCTCCGCGTCGAATTCCTCCGAAGCGCCGTCGAGCAGCTCCACGTCGTCGCGGAGGGTGTTGTAGTTGGTATTTCCGATAAGCTCCGCGAGATTTTCGTCGTTTAAGTCGACCTCGGTTTTCGCGACCTCGCGCGTTCCGTTGTTCGCCTCGAACGAGATTATATGACGGTTCTCGCGGTCGTAAACGCCTTTGAACTCCTTGCCCGAGCCGATAGGCCAGTTGACGGGATAGGTCCTTATCCCAAGCTCGTTTTCAATCTCTTCCAGCAGATCGAACGGATTACGGCTCTCGCGATCCATTTTGTTGATGAACGTGAATATCGGGATATTCCGCAGTGTGCAGACCTTGAACAGCTTGCGCGTCTGATTTTCGACGCCCTTTGCCGCGTCGATTACCATTACCGCCGAATCAGCCGCCATAAGCGTGCGGTAGGTATCCTCCGAGAAATCCTGATGTCCCGGGGTGTCCAGAATGTTTATGCAGTACCCTTCATAGTTGAACTGCATTACCGACGAGGTGACGGAAATTCCGCGCTGCTTTTCGATCTCCATCCAGTCGGAGGTCGCGTGACGAGCGTTCTTCTTGCCCTTGACAGCGCCCGCCAGAGAGATAGCTCCGCCGTACAGCAAAAACTTCTCCGTCAGCGTAGTCTTACCCGCGTCGGGGAGTGAGATTATCGCAAAGGTCCTTCGCCTTTCAATTTCATGCTTTAAATCAGCCATCTGTTGATCTTCCTTTATTTTTTATTGTTTCGGCAGTCAGAATGTTCTACATCATTATTTCTCCCGTTACTCACTGTTATTGATCGCCGCCGATCTCCTTTGAGATCGCTTGCTCCATCTTATCCATGTCAACTTTATCGGGCGCTTCAATGCCCTTGTTCTTTAAGGTCAGCATAAATCCCATTCCCACCAGTATCGGCAGATAGAACGTGAATATTCTCCACAGCATGGTCGACACACCCGTATACGCTCCAAACATATCCTTAAAAAATCCCGAATATCCCAGCTCCGCCGCGCCCATAGCTCCCGGCAGCGGTATAAACGACGATATCATCAACACATACGCTTGATAGGAGATGATCTTCAGCAGGCTTTCTCCCTCAAGTCCAAACCCTCTGTACAGCACATAGGAAATGCTGAGGTACAGCGTGAGTTGAATAAACGTAAAGAAACATGACTTGACGATTATCCATACATTTTTTTTGAGGAACTTAAAATTTTCGTGGAATTTGTTGACCTCGCGCGTAAAATACAGCCGCCAGTGCATGGGCTTTTTGACGATATGCATTTTCGTGAGCAGCGTTATTATTCCGTTTGCCGCCTTGACCGTGCCGTTTTTCCACAGCGCTATGCTTAGCAGGAACACGATGACCGCCGTGTTGATAACGAATCCTATCAGAACAAATGGCATCAAGCCTTTTTGCGAGAGATCACCGCCAAATTGATTGAACCCTACAACGAGAGTAAACACCGAATACGCCGTCAGTACGAACTGATACACGATAAACCGCGACAGCAGAGCCGTAAGTCCCGCTCCGAGCGGTACGCCGAGCTGTACGAAATAGTAAGCCTGCATAGGCTGACCGCCCGAAGCGCAGGGGGTAATGCAGTTGAAATACTGTCCGATAATGGTATCAAGCCATGTATGCCAGAAACGGGCTCTCGGATGGAGCGCTTTAAGTATCACATGAACGGTAGCGCTTTCGCAGAGCCAGTAGCCCAACATAAACAAAATACACACGACGAGAAATATCGGATTGATATTCCGCAGCGCGTTCAGCACGTTCTCGAGCTTGTCCACAAACAGCAGATAAACTATCATGACGATAAACGCGATACCGCAGATAATAAGGTTTAATTTGTTGCTTTTTTTCTTTTTGATTTTATCAGGTTTATTCATATAACTGTACCCCATATTTTCCGCCACATACATTATTTATTATAACGAAATCTGCTGCCATTGTCAAGATATTTTTTCATACATTCCGTAATATGGGACGAAATATACCGAAAATTTGTAAAAAAGCTCTTATAAAACTTGACAATTCCGCGTATAAGTGGTATAATAAATTGTTAAATACAATAACTCGGAGTTATCCGAAATGCTAAATATTGTATATTTTGGGATTATTTTGCAATAAATAACCATAGAGGTTAGTGAAAGGATTGAATATTTTGTTCAGAGAAAATGAATACCGTACGCAGTACTGCAACGCGGTGAGCGAAAAGGATATCGGAAAAAGGATCCGCGCGGCGGGTTGGGTGGAGAATATCCGCGACCACGGCGGAATTATGTTCGTAGACCTGCGCGATCATTACGGTCAGGTGCAGATTGTATTCCACAACGAGTCGCTGCTCGAGGGTATCCGCAAGGAGTGCGCGGTATCTATCGCCGGCACCGTTCTCAAGCGCGATGAGAGCACCTATAATGACAAGATCGAGACGGGTACGGTCGAGATTGAGGCGGAGGAAGTCCGCATTCTCGGCAAGGTTATCCCCGAACAGCTCCCGTTCGATGTTGACGAGTCGCGCAAGACCAAAGAGGATCTGCGTCTGAAGTATCGCTACCTTGACCTGCGCAACAAAAAAATGCACGATAATATCATCTTCCGCTCGCAGGTGATTTCGTTCCTTCGCAATAAGATGACCGAAATGGGCTTTCTCGAGCTGCAAACTCCCATTCTGTCCACGTCGTCCCCCGAGGGCGCGCGCGACTATCTTATCCCGAGCCGCAAGCACCACGGTAAGTTCTATGCGCTGCCGCAGGCTCCGCAGATATTCAAGCAGATCTACATGGTATCGGGATTTGACAAGTACTTTCAGATAGCGCCGTGTTTTCGCGACGAGGACGCGCGTGCCGACCGCTCTCCCGGCGAGTTCTATCAGCTCGATTTCGAGATGTCGTTCGCGACGCAGGAGGACGTTTTTGCGGTAGCCGAAGAAGTCCTCTCGGAGACGTTTGCGAAGTTTTCCGATAAACAGGTAAGTCCTGCGCCGTTCCGCAGAATTCCTTTTGAGGAGGCGATGCTCACCTACGGCTCGGATAAGCCCGACCTGCGCAACCCGCTCGTTATCAAGGAGCTGTCCGACCTGTTTGTAGACAGCGACTTCAAGCCTTTCTGCAACAAGACCGTCCGCGGCATCCGTGTTCCGGAAATGGCGAGCCAGTCCAAGAGCTTTTTCAAGAATATGGAGGACTTCGCCACAAACGAGGTCGGCATGAAGGGCTTAGGCTACTTCAAGGTAGAAGAGGGCGAGGATGGCAGAAAATTCAAGTATAACGGTCCTATCGACAAATTCCTCAACGACGAACAGCGCGACGAGCTTGCTAAGCGCTGCGAGCTTGAGATCGGCGATGTGCTGTACTTCATCGCCGACAGCAAGAAGAACGCGCCGAAGTTCGCGGGTCAGATACGCACTGAGGTCGCAAAGCGAATGAACCTAATCGACGAGAGCCGTTTCGAGCTTTGCTTTATCGTTGATTTCCCGATGTACGAGCTTGACGAGGAAACGGGGAAGATAATCTTTACGCACAATCCGTTCTCCATGCCGCAGGGCGGTCTCGACGCGCTGCTGAACAAGAACCCCTTGGACATTCTCGCGTATCAGTACGATATCGTCTGCAACGGCGTGGAGCTGTCGTCGGGCGCTGTCCGCAACCACGACTTGGATATCATGATAAAGGCGTTTGAGATCGCGGGCTACACCGAGGAGGACGTAGCAAGCAAGTTCGGCGCGCTGTACAACGCGTTCAAGTACGGAGCGCCGCCTCACGCGGGAATGGCGCCGGGCGTGGACAGAATGATAATGCTCCTTACCGGCGAGGAGAGCATTCGCGAGATAATCGCGTTCCCGCTCAACTCAAATGCGCAGGATCTGCTTTTGGGCGCGCCTACCGAGGTCACCGAGCAGCAGCTCCGCGAGGTTCATATCAAGGTTCGCAAGCAGATGTAATAATAAAGGGCAAGTTTCGGCTTGCCCTTTTTTGTATTCACAGCCATTGAATAAATCCCGTTTTCTCTTGTTTATATCCCGCGTTCTCGTAGAATTTGAGTGTGCTTTCCAGCTTAGAACCCGTAAGCAGCGCGATATTGTAGCACCCCGCCGCGACGGCTGTCTCTCTCGCTCGGTCAAGGCACGCGGTAGCCAGTCCTTTTCCGCGGTAATCGGCGTGAGTAACGACGTTCTCAACGCGCGCATACGGGCGCGGACCGCGCGTTAAATTCGGCACGATTACGACGGTGCAGGAGGAAACGAGCTTACCCTCCTCTTCCGCGACGACAATATGATAATTCTTGTCCGCGAGTATATGCTCCCATGTCTCCGCCGCTGTTTCGCAGTCGGGTATATTCGTTTCGTGTAGATGAAGATACAGCTCCATGAGCTGTCGATAGTCGCCGCTGTTTATTTCACGTATCATAAGTAACTCCAATAAAGAACAGCCCGCCGATGACAGCGGGCAGAGCATAATTATTCTTCCGTTTCCTCGATATTTTCGTCGGTCTCGTAGTAAGTAGACTGAGTTTTCAGCAGGTCGCGTATCTCGGTGAGCAGCACGATCTGGGGATCGGGCGCCGGCGGAGCCGCGGGAGCCTCCTCTTTTTTCTTTTTGTTCGTCTTATCCTTGATCACGTTCATTACCTTGACGATAGCGAATACGCAGATAGCGGTCAGCAGGAAAGTGATGATAGACTGCAAAAAGCTGCCGAATAAAATCGTTACGGGAGGATTGTCGCCGATAGTCCACGGTAAGGTTACGGAAAGCGCCTTAAGGTTGATACCCGCCATTATCAAACCGATAAACGGCATAAGGATATCGTTAACAAGCGAGTTGACGATAGCCGTAAACGCGCCGCCTATGATAACGCCGACAGCCATATCCAAAACGTTTCCTCTGGAAATAAAGGTCTGGAACTCCTTAAGTATTTTTCCGAAAGCACCCGGCTTTTTCTCGGTCTGAGGTTTCTTTTCGTCTGACATTAAAAAATCTTCCTTTCTCAAAAAATGTTACAATACAGATTTTACCATAAATTTCGGTTTTTGTCAACCTTTTTATAACATTCTTTTCAAGTATTCGCCAGTATAAGATTTTTTATTCTTTGCTATCTGTTCGGGAGTACCCTTCGCTATTACCGTTCCGCCCTTGTCGCCGCCTTCGGGACCCATATCGATAATGTAGTCGGCGGTTTTAATAACGTCAAGATTATGCTCGATAACAAGCACGGTATTGCCCGCGTCGGTAAGCCTCTGGAGTATGTCGATCAGCTTTTTCACGTCCGCGGAGTGAAGACCCGTCGTAGGCTCATCGAGAATGTAGATCGTCTTTCCCGTAGAGCGCTTGGACAGCTCCGTCGCAAGCTTTATGCGCTGCGCCTCGCCGCCCGAAAGGGTGGTGGAGGACTGTCCGATCTTAATATACCCCAAGCCGACCTCCTCAAGGGTTTTAAGCTTGTTGAAAATTCTGGGAATGTTGGTGAAGAATTCCACGCCCTCGGATACCGTCATCTCAAGCACGTCATAGATGTTCTTTCCCTTGTACTTTACTTCAAGCGTTTCGCGGTTGTAGCGATGACCCTTGCAGACCTCGCACGGTACGAAAATATCAGGCAGGAAGTGCATTTCTATCTTTAGAATTCCGTCGCCCTCGCATGCCTCGCAGCGACCGCCCTTGACGTTGAACGAAAACCGCCCCGCCGCGTAACCGCGCGTTTTAGCGTCGTTGGTCTGCGCGAACAGATCGCGTATATCCGTGAACACTCCCGTGTACGTTGCGGGATTGGAGCGCGGAGTTCTGCCGATTGGAGACTGGTCGATCATAATTACCTTGTCGAGGTTTTCCAGCCCCTTCATATCCTTGAATTTACCCGCGCGGACGCGCCCCTTATTCAGCTTTCCGAAAAGGTGCTTGTACACTATCTCGTTGACGAGCGAGCTTTTTCCGCTGCCAGAAACTCCCGTAACGCAGGTAAACACGCCGATAGGAATGTCGATGTTCACCTTTTTGAGGTTGTTCTCCTCCGCGCCGATAACGCTCAGCCATCTGTCATCGGGAGTGCGGCGCTTTTCGGGAATGGGAATACTTTTCTTTCCGCTCAGATACTGCCCCGTAATCGACTTACTGCATTTAAGGATACCATTCACATTTCCGCTGTACACGACGTTTCCGCCGTGTACTCCCGCCTTGGGTCCGATATCGACTATCCAGTCTGCCGCGCGCATGGTGTCTTCATCGTGCTCAACGACTATCAGCGTGTTGCCCAGGTCGCGGAGGTTTTTCAGCGTGGCTATCAGTTTGTCGTTGTCGCGTTGGTGAAGTCCGATTGACGGCTCGTCCAGAATATACAGCACGCCCGTAAGAGCGCTGCCGATCTGCGTAGCCAAGCGAATGCGCTGGCTCTCGCCGCCCGAGAGCGTTCCCGCCGAACGCGACAGCGTAAGATACTCCAACCCCACGCTTCGCAGAAATCCGAGCCGCGATTTGATTTCCTTGAGTATCTGTCCCGCGATCATTCTGTCGCGCTCGGAGAGCTGCAAATTCTCGATAAACTCCAGAGCGTTAATCACCGACATCTTACAGAAATCGCTGATGTTCAGTCCGCCGACCGTGACCGCCAGAGACACGTCGTTAAGACGTTCGCCGTGACACTTCGGGCAGATTGCGTCGCTCATGAAGTCTTCAAGCGCGTCATGGGAATACATCGCTGCGTTGGATTCGTTGTAGCGGCGCTGTAAATTATTGGCAACGCCTTCAAAATCGGTGTAGTACTGTCCTCCTCCTTGATTGCGCGATCGTTTGACAAGTATCTTTTCGCCCTTGGTGCCGTAAAGTATCTCGTCTATTGCCTTTTTCGGAAGCTCCGAAAGCGGCTGCTCGACGGAAAAACCATTGCGCTCCGCAAGCGCGTCGAAGTACATCGCCGCAATAGTGCCCTCGTTATACGTCCACCCGTAAGCCTTGATGCCTCCGTTCTTTATCGACAGATCCATATTCGGCAGAATAAGGTCGGGATCAATTCGCCGATAGCTGCCGAGACCAGTACACTCGGGACAAGCGCCGAACGGATTATTGAACGAGAACATACGCGGCGTTAAGTCGTCCACCGAAACTCCGTGCTCGGGGCAGGAGTAGCTCTGCGAAAAATGTAATTCCTCGCCGTCTATTATATCAATGTAGATAAGTCCCCCGGTAAGCGCTCCCGCCGTTTCAATGCTCTCGGAAAGGCGCGTTTTCAGCCCGTCTTTGATAACAAGACGGTCGACGATTATTTCAATGGAGTGCTTGATGTTCTTTTCAAGCGAAATTTTCTCGGACAGATCGTAGGTTATCCCATCAACACGTACGCGCGAAAATCCCGACTTCCGTGCCGCCTCAAACTCCTTTTTGTGTTCGCCTTTGCGTCCGCGGACAACGGGCGCGAGCACCTGAAACTTCGTCTTTTCTGGCAGCGCGAGCACCTGATCGACGATCTCGTCAACAGTCTGCTGCTTTATCTCGCGGCCGCAGATGGGGCAGTGGGGGATGCCGATCCGCGCGTACATCAGTCGCAGATAGTCGTAAATCTCCGTTACCGTGCCAACCGTGGAGCGCGGGTTCTTAGAGGTAGTTTTCTGGTCAATCGAGATCGCGGGGGAAAGCCCCTCAATGCTGTCAACGTCGGGCTTTTCCATTTGTCCGAGGAACTGCCGCGCATATGAGGAAAGGCTCTCCATATAGCGCCGCTGACCGTCCGCGAATATCGTGTCGAACGCTAGCGAGGACTTCCCCGACCCTGAAACTCCCGTCAACACGACCAGCTTATCGCGCGGTATCGTCACGTCGATGCTGTTGAGGTTGTGCTCCCTCGCGCCCTTTATAATTATCTTATCGTTAGCCATTTTCTTTCTCCTGTTTCTTTTGTACATTTATCCGTTTCGGTATTCATATGCCAGCTTTTCGAGCTTGACAATACCGTCTTTATCCCATTCGGCTAGCTTGTCCTTGAGAAACCCGCAAGGAAATTCATAGCATGCGCCGCAGAAATACGCGTTGTGTTCCTCGCAGCACTTGAATATCGCGCAGCCGTTTTCCCACATCTTAACGCACTTTCCGCCGTTTTCGCGGCATCCGGCGCAGCCGCCGTCGTGGTAAAATCCGCATTGCTCGCAGTCACCGCCGCAGGGGGTTATCTTTGTAAAATCCGCTGCCATAATCTTACCCTCCAACTTTTCACTCCTTGGACATTACGTTACAGCCGGAATTCAAAATATTCCTCGACCTCAGAAACGGTCTTTTCAATACTTGTACTATCGTCCCACATAATATTCTTAACGCCGTTTTTGATGACCCATTCGGGAATTATTCCTTCATTCCCGCCCACGGAGGAGTATGCGTTTTGGATAATGCTTTCCTTTTCGGTTTCGGAAAGATCGGTTCGTTCTTTTATTGTATCAAGACTCTCATGATCGGGGCGGTTGAAAAAGTCAAACTTAGTTCCGCGGTTGCACAGATGAACCGTATGAGCCGCAACGGGAATTACCGCCTTGTAGTCAATATCGCCCTCACATATTATTACGTTATGCGTTTCCGATAAAATCATAAGATCAATAAAGATCATAGGTGTCATTTCGGCAAGAAAGTGCTTTTCTCTTTCGTCGATAACCTTGCGCGGCAGCGCCCAGAAGTCCTTGACGTTGTATTCCTTTTCAAAGTCATAGCACATATACGTCTGATAGAGGGGATCAGCAGCCTTGCGGAGCCTATCTCTGCCGTCATCCGTTCTGTAAACATAAAAGCTGTATTTATCGCGCAGTCTGTTGGAAACGGTGGTTTTTCCTCTGCCCCAGATAAAATACACATTTTTCAGCCTGTTTCTGATTATATTGTCTGAGATATACATTATTCCTGCAACTCCTTTATCCTGTCTCGCAGATAAGCCGCGTGCTCAAAGTCCAGGAGCTTTGCCGCCTTTTTCATCTCGACGGTGTACTGCGCTATCAGCTTCTCGCGTTCGCGGCGAGGGAGCTTGCGCAGGTCTGACTTCTTGCCATTGCGTTTCCTGTCGTCGGTCTTTTTGGTGATCTCCAGAACGTCGCGAACGTCCTTGATAATGGTTTTCGGGATAATCCCGTTTTCGGTATTGTAGCGTTTCTGTATCTCGCGACGGCGCTGAGTTTCGGTGATAGCCAGCTCCATTGACCGCGTGACCTCGTCCGCGTACATTATTACCGTACCCTCGGAGTTGCGCGCGGCGCGTCCTATCGTCTGAACGAGCGATGTTTCCGAGCGCAGAAAGCCCTCCTTGTCCGCGTCGAGAATAGCCACCAGCGAGACCTCGGGGATATCCAGACCCTCGCGGAGCAGATTTATCCCGACCAGCACGTCGAACTCTCCGGAGCGCAGATCGCGTATTATCTCCATACGCTCGATAGTGTCGATGTCGTGGTGCATATAGCGGACTTGTATTCCCGCCTTGTCAAGGTACTCGGTCAAGTCCTCCGCCATTTTTTTGGTGAGCGTGGTTACAAGAACGCGCTGTTTCTTTTCAATGCGGATGTTTATCTCGGAGATCAAGTCCTCGATCTGTCCCTCGGTGGGCTTGACGATAATTTCCGGATCGAGCAGTCCCGTAGGACGTATTATCTGTTCGACGATCTGCGTTGAGCGGTCGCGTTCAAAATCGCCCGGAGTTGCCGAAACGAAAACCGCCTGCGGTATTTTCCCGTAGAACTCGTCAAAGTTGAGCGGTCTGTTGTCGTAAGCGCACGGCAGTCTGAACCCGTAATCCACGAGGTTTTTCTTTCGCGCGACATCGCCGCCGTACATTCCGCGAACCTGCGGCAGGGTTACGTGGCTCTCGTCCACCATAAGCAGAAAATCCTCGGGGAAGTGGTCTATAAGCGTTATCGGAGTGCTCCCCGGGGACCTGCGTGCCAATACGCGCGAGTAGTTTTCAACGCCTTTGCAGGTGCCGATTTCGCGCAGCATTTCCATATCGTAGCGGGTGCGCTGTTCAATTCTCTGCGCCTCTACGAGCTTGTTATTGTCCTTGAAGAACTTAACGCGTTCTTCCATTTCGTTTTCAAGCTCCTCTAAAGCCTCCTCCATTTTCTCCCTGCCGATAATGTAATGCGAGGCGGGAAAAATCATGGTGTGCAGAATAGTAGCGCGAGTGTTGCCGGTAACAACTTCGAATTCGCTGAGCCTGTCTATCTCATCGCCGAAGAACTCCACGCGGATTGCTGTTTCGTTGGTGCTGCCTGCGGGGAAAATCTCCAGAGTATCGCCCTTTACGCGGAATTTATTACGCACGAAATTAAGCTCGTTTCTTTCATACTGCATCTCAACGAGCTTTTGTATAACTTCTTCGCGCGATATCTCCTGCCCCTGACGAAGCGAAAGCGTATTAGAGCGGTAATCGTCGGGACTTCCGAGCGAGTAAATGCAAGATACGGACGATACAATAATAACGTCGCGACGCTCCGCAAGAGAGGCGGTCGCCGAGTGCCGCAGACGGTCTATCTCGTCGTTTATCGCGCTGTCCTTTTCAATGTACGCGTCGGTGGAGGGAATATAGGCTTCGGGCTGGTAGTAATCGTAATAACTGACAAAAAATTCCACAGCGTTATTCGGGAAAAACTCACGAAACTCCGAGCAGAGCTGCGCTGCGAGCGTCTTGTTATGAGCGAGTACGAGAGTGGGCTTGTTCACATTTGCGATAATATTCGCCATTGTGAAGGTCTTGCCCGATCCCGTAACGCCGAGCAGAGTCTGCTCCTTGTCGCCGCGCAGTACCCCTTCGGACAGCATGGAAATAGCCTCGGGCTGATCGCCCGTAGGCTTGTATTCGGAATGAAGCTCAAACTTCTTTAACGATTTAGACGTGTCCACGTTACAATAACTCTCCTTTTTATAATCATATTCATAAGTATATTATACACGTGAACTTAGTCTTTGTCAATAGGGAATTTGAAAATCAGCTCCAAATATCTTTCATTAGCTCCATGGAGCGCAGCGAATGACCCGTATCTCCGCAAACAATAATGTGGTCGGTGAGCGAAAGTCTTATCTTTTGGAGAAGATCGGCAAACTCGCGAGTGGTGTTGATATCTGCGTTTGAGACAAGACTGCTGCCTGACGGGTGATTGTGTACAAGCACCATATTTACGCAGTCAGCAGCGATCGCGCCCTGAACGGCGGTTCTCGCGTCAAGGTTAGCGAAATCAGTGCTTCCTCTGCCTACCTCGGATTGCGATATAAGGTTGAGCTTGCTGTCGAGATAAAGCGCGTAGATTATCTCCCTTGATGTTGGCAAAGTGTAAAGAGAGCAGCAATATTCAATGATTTTCTTTGACGAGTTGAGTGAGATATTTTTCGGCTTTTTTGTGGTCAATACCCTGAAAAATTCACCGAAGAAGCTGATCCTTATTGCTGCAGTTTCACCAACGTCCTTGACCGCCTTAAGCTCGTCGATACTCGCCTCGAACACCTTTTCGACAGATCCGAAGCGCGAGATCAGTCTGTGGCTGATCTCATTGGTATTGCACCGAGTATAGATCGAGAAAAGAAGCATTTCAAGCTGTTCGTGATCCTCAAAACAGTTGATGCCGTTTTCGACAAATTTTTTGAACATTCTTTGTCTGTGCCCCTTGTGAAGTTCGCCGTCTCCCAAAACAAATCACCTCATACAATAAATATAGTTTTGTATTGTTGCCCACTATGTGTAACATCGCAATTGCCGTTATTAAATTAAAAAAACCTCTACAAACCGTATAACAGTACGGATCATAAAGGCAATTTTATGTCTGACCACTATGAAATAGATTTTCTTTCAGCCGTACAGAAAATACAATTCCCAGTAAAGACAACGCTTCACTGGGAATAGGAGCGGCAGTTTGCCGCTGGTACGCCCGATGCGATTCGAACGCACGACACATAGCGTCGGAGGCTATTGCTCTATCCAGCTGAGCTACGGGCGCATATAAAAAACAGTTAAAAATTTTAGTTGAAAATAAACTCCAACTAAAATTTTCAACTGTTAACTATATTTGGTGATCCACCCGGGAATCGAACCCGGGACACCCTGATTAAAAGTCAGGTGCTCTACCGCCTGAGCTAGTGGATCGATTGTGCAACGTTGATATTATACCAAAAATAAAGTGATTTGTCAACCCCTTTTTCCAAAAAAAAAATTTTTTTGAGCAAAAATTATGCAAATTTTTGAAAAAATAACGGTAAAATATTGCAAATTCAGCTGCAATGTGTTATACTATACTATGTATGATTATATGGAAAAGGGGCGATATCGTGGATATCAATGTTGGAGACATTCTTGTAATGAAGAAGAACCACCCGGGCTGCGGCAGCAGCCAAATGAGAGTACTGCGCGTAGGCGCGGACTTCAAGCTGACATGTATGGGCTGCGGACATACGTTTATGACCGCGCGGTCAAAGTGTGAGAAGAAGATAAAGTCCGTTATCCGCGATATTGCGGAGGAAAAAGGTTAGCGTCGACGGTTTTTCCAAAGAAGCGGTAAGTTTAACGGAGGTGGAAAATGCTGGAGAAAATCGGTATGGCGCAGGCACGATATGACGAGATAAACGCGAAGCTTTCCGATCCCAAGGTGGTCGCGGACAACAAGCTGTACACGGAGCTTATGCGCGAATATAAAAGCTTGACCCCGCTTATAGATATGTATAGGCAGTATCTTAAAGCGGAGCATGATTACGAGGACGCCAAATCGGCGCTTGACGACAGCGCTCTCGATGCGGAATTCCGTGAAATGGCGGAGGAGGAAATGCTTTCCGCGAAAAGTGAAATGGAGAAGTTCAGCGAGGAGTTGAAGATACTGCTCCTGCCGCGCGACCCCGACGACGACAAGAGCGTTATCGTCGAGATACGCGCCGGAGCGGGCGGCGAGGAAGCGGCGCTGTTTGCGAATTCGATGTTCAGAATGTATTCAATGTATGCAGCTCGTCAAGGCTGGAGGATCGACATAATGAGCAGCAATCCCACAGAGCTCGGGGGCTATCGCGAGATAAGCTTCGGGGTAGAGGGCGAGGGTGTGTACGCTAAGCTGAAATATGAAAGCGGAGTTCACAGGGTTCAGCGCGTTCCAGAGACTGAGTCGCAGGGGCGCATACAGACCTCGACGGTGACTGTCGCGGTGCTGCCCGAGGTCGAGGAGGTCGACGTGAATATCAATCCCGCAGACCTGACGATACAAACGTTTCGTTCCAGCGGAGCGGGCGGTCAGCACATCAACAAGACCGAGTCCGCGGTGCGCATAATCCACCACCCGTCGGGAATGGTGGTTGAATGTCAGGAAGAGCGTTCGCAGATGAAGAACAAGGACAAGGCAATGAAAATGCTGTACAGCCGCCTTTACGAAGCGGAGCAGACCGCGCGCGACAGCGCGATAGCCGAGGAGCGCCGCATACAAGTCGGCACTGGCGACCGCTCGGAGCGCATACGTACCTACAATTTCCCGCAGTCGCGGGTTACCGACCACCGCATAGGATTAACGCTGTACAAGCTCGATGATATGATGAACGGCGGCTGCGATGAGGTCTTTGAGGCACTCCGTGTCGCGGATTATTCCGCAAAGCTGCTGAAACAGGGGTAATAGACGTGAATTTTGATACAAGGCTGATCCCTTACGGCAGGGAGAGCGTTCGCGATGCGGCGGAGCTGCTGGAGCACGGCGAGCTTGTCGCGATACCGACCGAAACGGTCTACGGTCTCGCGGCGGACGCGTTGAACGAAAACGCCGTGAAAAAGATATTCCTTGCCAAGGGCAGACCGCAGGACAATCCGCTTATCGTGCATATTTCGAGTATGAAAATGCTCTCGCCGCTCGTGAGGGAGATACCCGATACCGCGAAAGTGCTTGCAGAGCGGTTCTGGGGCGGACCGCTGACCATGATATTTCCGAAGTCGGATAAGATACCAAGCGTGACGAGCGGCGGACTTGACACGGTAGCTGTGAGAATGCCCGCAAGCGAAGCCGCACGCGAGATAATCAGAAAGTGCGGATTTCCGCTCGCCGCGCCCTCGGCTAACCTTTCGGGCAAGCCAAGCCCGACAACGGCGCGGCACGTTTTTGAGGATATGAACGGCAAGATACCGCTTATAATCGACGGCGGCGAGTGCGCTGTCGGCGTGGAAAGCACGGTCATCTGTTTCAAGAGCGGAAAGATACACATTCTGCGCCCCGGAGGAATTACGGCGGAAATGCTGTCGCAGTTCTGCGAGGTGGAGGTCGACAAGGCGGTCACGGCGCAGCCGGAAAAGGACGAGCGCGTTCTCTCGCCCGGAATGAAGTACAAGCATTATTCCCCGAAAGCGGACGTGTATGTCGTCAACGCTCACGGAAAGGCGTTCGAGGAGTACTGCACCAAGCGTTCACGATATGAAAATAAATTGATTGCGTTAGGCGCGGGAGTATCCGAGCATGGGGTTTTCCTCGATTATGGCAGTACACCCGAGATACAGGCGCAGCGACTGTTCGCGCTGCTGCGCAGGGTGGATGATCTCGGCGCGAAAACCGTTCTAGTGGAAATGCCCGAGCAGAGCGGAATGGGGCTTGCGGTGTATAACCGGCTGCTCCGCGCGGCGGGATTTAAGATTATCAAAATGGGGGATAGTAAATGAAAAAAATAAAAACCAAACAATTGCAGATATTAACGGATATTGATCTTGTCTGGGATTTTATGACCGAGATATACGATCCTCACTATAATAACGGCGCGGCTGCTCCTTTTTTTGAGTATGCGATAACGTCTTCGTGGATGAATAAGGAATATCTTCATCTTAACAGGTTCTGGATAGACGGCGATAAGGTTGTGGGATTTGTTTTTACTGAAGACCCCGTTACAAACATCTTTTTCAATTTGCGTCCCGGTTATGAGGAACTGGCTGATGAAATGTTTGAATATGCGGAGAAAAGCTTTCCCGATATCGTAGGGGAAAAAGAACCGGTTCTCTTTCCGGGACAGAGGGCATTGATACGGGCAGCCGAAAAAAGAGGCTATAAGGTCGCGTATGAAAATGTGGATATGCTGTTCGATTTTAAAAGCTCGGAATTAAATTATGAGCTTCCCGAGGGATTTCATTTCGTCGATCCGCTCAACGCCGATCCCCTGAAACTTGCGAAATGTATGTGGAACGGCTTTAATTCCGAAGAACTCGGAGCGTTTGAGAATTGGGAGAAACCAAATTACGAAAAGACGTGGGATCCGCATAGAGCATATAACGGTGTTTTAAGCTCAACTATCGCACCGCCGCCGCACTCAACTTATCAATATAATGTAATTATCGCCGATGATAATGACGATTATGTGTGCTTTTCGGGAATGTGGTGGGTTTCCGGGAATAAGCTGGCTTATATGGAGCCGTTGTGTACGGTTCCCGAATACAGAAAAAGAGGACTGGCGGCAGCGGCGCTTACACAGCATTACAGATGCCTGAAGGCGCTCGGTGCCGAGTATATGACCGGCGGCGGAAATGATTTTTACCGAAAGATAGGCTATGAGGACAAAATACATTGGCTTCATTGGAAAAAAACATTGCGATGATTGGTACAAGACCGTTTACAGAAGGCTTTTCGTGTATGAGGTATAATAATGGTAAATTTGCCAAACATTATGATAATAGGCTTGACGGGGCAGAGCGGCGCGGGGAAGTCAACTGTATGCAAAGTATTCGCAGAGAGCGGCTTTAGCATTATTGATTGTGACGATATCGCGCGAAAAACCGCCAATAACCGACGATTCCTTGACGAGATACCGCGGCGGTTTACGGGGGAGCTGCTGAACCCAGACGGCACTCTGAACCGCACTGCGACCGCAAAGCTCATCTTCACCGATGAGGAAAAACGCGGACTTTATCAGCGAATAATTTTTCCGTACATTGTGAACGGGATAATTCGAGGGATAAAATCGTCAAGAGGCTGTGTTCTGCTTGATGCGCCGACGCTCTTCGAGGCTAAGCTCGAAATGGTCTGCGACAAAATAGTGAGCGTTACGTCGGACACGGACAAATGCGCGGAACGCATTATCAAGCGCGACAAAATAACTCCGGAACAAGCCCGCGAGCGGCTTTCCTCGCAGCACGGCGCGGAGTTCTTCAAGGAGCGCTGCGACTTCAATATAGAAAACAACGGCACGCTTGAAGAGCTAATATCAAGCGCGAAACGAATAACAGAGAAATTAAGGACAGAGACAGACAATGAACAGATACAGACGTAAACGGAGCACAGCTCCCGTGATGATTGCCGTAGTGCTGATATTTGCATTGATTATCGGTATTGTCGGGTATTTCGGATATCGTTATTATCTTGAAAAGACCTATCCGCTCGGATATCAGGATTATGTCGAGCGTTACGCAAAGGAAAACCGCGTCAGTAAATATCTGGTGTACGCGGTGATAAAGACCGAGAGCGGTTTTCGTCCCGACGCGGTATCGGACGTCGGAGCGCGGGGGCTTATGCAGATAATGGAGGACACTTTCGACTGGATAAAATTCAAGTCGGACGACGAGGAAACCGTCTACTACGATATGTACGACCCGAAAACCAATATCGACTTCGGGTGCAGACTTCTCGGCTATCTCTATGAGGAATTCGGCAATGTAGAAACGGTTGCGGCGGCTTACCACGCGGGGAGGGGCGGGGTCAACGAATGGCTTGAGGACAGCCGATATTCAAAGGACGGCGTTCATCTGGATGTTATCCCGATACCCGACACCGCGCATTATGTTGACAAGATAACTAAAGCTATGGATATGTATATCGAGCTTTATGATAAATGATTGAAAGGAATGGTTTATTATGGCAAAGAAAGAAAATATAACGGCGAAAGAGCTTAGAACAGCTTTTCCTGCAAAAGAAGAACGCGTATCTGCGTATGAGCGACGCGGAAATAAAGAAGTGCGACAAGTTCTGCGAGGGCTACAAGGCGTTTCTCGACGCTGCAAAGACCGAGCGCGAGGCAACGGTGTTCATCGAGCGCGAGGCTAAGGCTAAGGGCTTTGTTTCGTTCGACAAAAACAAGACCTACAAGACCGGCGACAAGATATACTATGTGAACCGCGAGAAATCGATAATACTCGCGGTGATCGGCAAAGAGCCTATCGAGAACGGCGTTAATCTCGTTGCGGCGCATATCGACTCCCCGCGCCTTGATATGAAGCAGAACCCACTCTACGAAAAGGACGATATAGGCTACTTCAAGACTCACTACTACGGCGGAATCAAGAAGTATCAGTGGCCCACCGTTCCGCTGTCTCTGCACGGTGTTATTGTCAAGGCGGACGGTACAAAGATAACCGTAACGATAGGCGAGGACGACAGCGATCCCGTATTCTGCGTTTCCGACCTGCTCCCGCACCTAGCGAATTCGCAGTACAAGCGCCCGACCACCGAGCTTATCCGCGGCGAGGAACTGAACATCATCATAGGCTCGCGTCCGTTCAAGGACGATGAGGCAAGCGAGAGAGTAAAGCTCAGCCTTATGATGATATTGAATGAGAAGTACGGCATAATCGAGGGAGACTTCCTTTCGGCGGAGCTTGAGGCAGTCCCCGCGTTCAAGGCGCGTGATATCGGCTTTGACAGAAGTCTTGTCGGCGGCTACGGTCAGGATGACAGGGTTTGCGCGTATACCGAGCTTATGGCGATACTGAACGCGAAGTCGGTCAAGAGGACTGCGGTAGCTATCCTTACCGATAAGGAGGAGACGGGTTCGGACGGCAACACGGGTCTGCGCTCGGCGTATCTGAAGTATTTTATCGCCGATCTCGCGGCGACGTTCGGCGTTCGCGGCAGAGAAGTGCTGTCCAATTCGAGATGCCTTTCCGCTGACGTTAACGCGGCATACGATCCGACGTTTCCCGATGTTTTTGAGAAAAACAACGCATGTGTGCTGAACGGCGGCGTTTGCGTTACCAAGTACACGGGCTCGCGCGGAAAGAGCGGTACCTCGGACGCGTCTGCGGAGTTTGTTGGCGAGGTAAGGCATTTGCTCGACAGCAAGGGCGTTATCTGGCAGACGGGCGAGCTCGGCAAGGTCGATATCGGCGGCGGCGGAACGGTCGCGGCGTATATCGCCAATCTCAACGTTGACACTATTGACGTGGGCGTGCCCGTAATGAGTATGCACGCGCCGTTTGAAATAACCGCGAAAACCGACGTGTACGCGGCATATAAAGCATTTGAAGCCTTTATAGGTCAATAATTTCGGACAAAGCCATAATTCACACATTTCCCTAATAAACATAAAATAGGGGAAGGGGTGAGTTATGATGACAAAAACGCGTAAATTTTTCCGCCGACTGGGCATAAAGCTGATAGCTCTTGCGCTGATATTGATAGGATTGTTCTTTATCGCCGACCTGAGTTTTCGCCCGATAGTAGAGACGATAAACGCCTACGAGTGCCACGAAACGGTCTCGCGCATTATCAACAACGCGGTGCTTGCCGAGATAGAGCGCGGCGGCGCGGAGTACTCCTCACTCGTCAATTTGTCGACAAATAACGACGGCGAGGTCATCTCCGTTGAAAGCAACGTGATGAACATCAACCGCCTGAAAACCGAGGTCGCCGAGCGCGTTGAACGCGAGATCGAGCGGCTGTCGGCGATAAATATCGAGATACCGATAGGCACGCTCACCGGCGTTCAGCTGTTGCACGGCAGGGGCTTCAACGTTGGAATGAGCGTTCAGCCGCTAGGCTACGCAACCACCTCCATAATCAGCGAGTTCACCGCCGCGGGTATCAATCAGACCCTGCACAGGATCGTTATCGAAATCAACGCAGACGTTGACGCTATAATCCCGGGATTTTCCACGAGAGTGCCCGTCACGACAACGATAGTCGCAGCGGAAACGGTAATAGTCGGCAGAGTTCCCGATGCGTACACTCATGTCGTTACCGAGTCGGGCGACCTTGCGGGAACGCTCAACGATTTCGGCGCGGTTATAGATTAAAAACAGGAGAGATTATTTTGGATATAAACGAAGCAAAAAAACGGGTCGGCAAGCTGAAGATACAGCTCGAAAAGGCAAACCACAACTACTACGATCTGGATGCGCCGACTCTCGAGGACGACGAATACGACGCTTTAATGCGCGAGCTGCGCGGTCTTGAGCAGGACTTCCCCGAGCTGTTGACGGAGGATTCGCCGTCACAGCGTGTGGGCGGCACTGCGCAGAACACTTTCGCAAAGGTGCGCCACGAGGTGCAGATGGGCAGCTTGCAGGACGTTTTCAGCGTCGACGAGGTAAGGGCGTTTGTAGAGCGCGTTCGCGGGGAGGGCGCGTACGAATTTACTGTAGAGCCAAAGATAGACGGCTTGTCGGTCTCGCTCGAATACCGCGACGGAGTGTTAGCGCTCGGTTCAACGCGCGGAGACGGATTTATCGGCGAGGATATCACGCCCAATCTTAAAACGATCCGCACTATACCGTTGAACATTCCCGAAAAACTCCCGCTGTTCGAGGTGCGCGGCGAGGTGTATATGCCGCGTTCGAGCTTCGCGGAGCTGTGCGAGTTACAGGAAAAGAACGGCGAACCGCTCACGAAAAACCCGAGGAACGCAGCGGCGGGCTCTCTGCGGCAAAAGGACAGCAAAATAACCGCCTCGCGAAAGCTGGACATATTCTGCTTTAACATTCAGCGCGCGGAGGGCAGGGAGTTTAAGACCCATTCCGAAACGCTTGAATTTATGGAAGAGCTCGGATTTCATGTTATCCCCGATTACCGAGTCTGCCACACCGCGGACGAGATAGTGGAGCGCATTGAGGAGATCGGACAAATGCGGCGTTCGCTGCCGTTCGACATAGACGGCGCGGTCGTCAAGGTGAATAACATAGCGCTCCGAGCGGAGATCGGCGAGACGACTAAAGTTCCCAAGTGGGCGGTGGCGTTCAAATACCCGCCCGAGGAAAAGGAGACCACTCTCCGTGAGATCGAGATCAACGTTGGAAGAACGGGCGCATTAACCCCCGTTGCGGTGTTTGATCCCGTTCAGCTTGCGGGAACGAGCGTCGGAAGGGCAGTGCTTCATAATCAGGATTTCATCACCGAGCGCGATATCCGCATAGGCGACAGGATTATCGTCCGCAAGGCGGGTGACATAATTCCCGAGGTAGTAAAGTCGGTGGCTCACGGCGAGGATTCCGAGCCGTTCCACATTCCCGATATCTGCCCCGTGTGCGGCTCAAAGGCGGTGCGCGATGAGGACGAGGCGGTAATACGCTGCCAGAATATCGAGTGTCCCGCGCAGCTTCTGCGTTCAATAGAGCATTTCGCTTCCCGCGCGGCAATGAACATAGACGGTCTCGGAGAGGCGATAGTCGAGCAGCTTGTGCAAGCGGACTTGGTGCATACCGTTGCCGACCTGTATACATTGGATCTACAGGAATTGACGGCTTTGGAGCGTTTTGGGACAAAGTCCGCGCAAAATCTTCTGGATAATATCGAGAAGTCAAAGAATAACGAGCTTGACAGGCTGATATTCGCGCTTGGAATACGCGGTATCGGGCAGCGGGCGGCAACGCTGCTATGTCAGAAATATGGCAGTATGGACAGCATTATCGCCGCCGAGGCTGACGATATAGCCGCGATAGACGGTTTCGGCGAGATACTTGCGCAGTCGGTCTACACGGCAATGCGTGAGCCGCACAGAATAGCCTTGATAAACCGCCTTAAACAGCTTGGGCTGAATATGAACTACTCCGGGCAAAAGGTCTCGGACAAGCTGGCAGGTCTGACGTTCGTGCTTACGGGCACCCTACCGACGCTGAAACGCGATGAGGCGAAGGAAATGATAGAAAAGCGCGGCGGCAAGTGCAGCGGCTCGGTGTCGAAAAAGACAAGCTATGTAGTAGCCGGCGAGGAAGCGGGCAGCAAGCTCACCAAGGCGAACGAGCTTGGTGTTCCCGTGCTTACCGAGGAACAGTTTTTACAGATGATAGGAGAGGCGGAATGACGATAAGAAAGCTGATTTTCACACTGCTCACTGTAATTATGCTGTTCGGGCTGACGGCGTGTTCAAATGACGGTTTGACAGCGGGCAAACTGACGGTCACGCTCAACGGGAATGCCGTTGAAAAGCCGCTGACCGCCGAAAAGCTCGGCGAGGGCTACACCGTCGGAAATTACGCGCTGAAATATAACGGCGAGCCCGTCGCGGGGGTAACATACACCGAAAAGACAGCCGACCTTGAGGAAAGCAAGAGGGTACTGCGTTCATTGGTCATCGGAGCAAACAGCGGCGCGGAAAACGATACGCTGTCCGTCAACGGCATAACGCTCGGCTCTAAGATGTCGGAGGTGCTTGATACTTTCGGAGAGCCGTCCGCAGAGGAAGAGGGAATGTGGTTCTACCGAGAAATGGGCAAGTCCGAGGACGATAATTTTCTGGGACTTAGGTTTGACGAAAACGACAATGTAACGTGGCTGTACGTCCGCGTGGAATAAGATCGGGAGGGATCAAAATTAGCATTGATGCAAAACATCTTGCAAAGCCGATCTCCGCGCTGTTTATTGCAGTCATGCTGTTCGGGCTGACGGGGTGCGCGAAAGAGGAAAGATCCATGTCGGCAAGCGATGAGCGGAGTGCTTCGCAGAGCCGTGAGGAAAGTGTTACTCAAAGCGAAACGGAGAGCGTTACCGATGGCGAGGCGGTTTTCGACCCGGATAAAGCTGTCAAAAGCATAACGGTTTTCGGACAGGAGGTTTCTTTGCCGTGTACGATAAATGACTTCGGTGAGAATTTTTCGTTGAAAGAGGAGAACATGGCAACAGTCGGCAGATCCACCTCATGCGGTCTCCTGTATCAAGGGAAGTCAATTGGAACGGCGACCTTTGAGAATTACGGCGGCGATTTAAATTCCGTATCGATTACCGATTTAATGTTGGGTTTTATAGCTACCGACCAAGGCATTTCGGGCGAATTAAGGGAAAAGCTATATGAACAGCGCGGCTGGTACAGCGGTCTGATCGAAACCGAGATCGCGGGGCTGTCCTTTGATTCGGCAGTATCCGATGCGGAGAAGCTTTTCGGAGACCCTGTAATAATCAAGGACAACAGTGTGACATTTAAAGCGGAAACCGACGCTGCTTACATGACGGTTGATTTTTATTGTGGAAAAGTAAATTATATTTGGGTAGGTTTGAAAGGAGATAAAAGAAATGAGCATTGATGTAAAACATCTCGCAAAGCTTGCGCGTCTGCGTATCGAGGATGACAAGCTGGCGAAATTCGAGAAGGACATGGAGAGCATAGTCGCAATGGTGGAGCAGCTCCCCGAGGTATCGGGTGACGCGTCGGGACTTGATCCCGAGCACCCCATGAAGCTCCGCGAGGACGTTGAGGGCAAGGACAAGCTTACCAGAAACGAGCTTTTGGCAAACGCGCCGAAAATGCAGGCGGGCTGCGTGGTCGTACCCAAGACGGTAGAATGAGAAAGGAATACTAAACAATGGAACTTTACGAATATTCGGCTCACGAGCTGTCGAAAATGCTTTCCGAGAAGAAATGCAGCAGCGAGGAGCTTACCAAATCCGTGCTTGACAGAGCGGCGGCAACAGAAGAAAAGGTCGGCGCGTATCTGACGGTATGCGGCGAGGAGGCGTTGAAAAAGGCGCGCGAGGTCGACGAAAAGCGCGCAAAGGAAGCGCTCCACCCGCTGGCGGGAATACCCATAGGTATCAAGGACAATATCAGCACTAAAGGCTTGTTGACCACCTGCGCGTCGAAAATGCTGTTTAATTACGTTCCGCCGTTTGACGCATTCGTAATGAAAAAGGTCAACGCTGCGGATATGGTGGTAACGGGCAAGTTAAATATGGATGAATTCGCAATGGGCTCGTCCACCGAGAATTCCTATTTCAAGAAAACGCACAATCCGCATAACCTTGACTGCGTTCCCGGCGGTTCCTCGGGCGGTTCGGCGGCAGCTGTCGCGGCGGGTTCGGCGGTCATTTCTCTCGGCTCGGATACGGGCGGCTCTATCAGAATGCCCGCGTCCTATTGCGGAGTAGTCGGCTTGAAGCCTACTTACGGCAGCGTTTCGCGTTACGGTCTTGTGGCGTTCGCAAGCTCGCTCGACCAGATAGGACCGTTCGGCAGAAACGTTACCGATACAGCAATGCTGTACTCTGTTATCTGCGGTCACGATAATATGGACGCGACCTCCGTCGACCGTGATTATCCCGATTTCACCGCGTTGCTCAGCAGCGACGTAAAGGGCTTGAAGATTGGAATTCCCGAGGAATATTACGGAGAGGGCGTGGACAATTCGGTCAAGGAGACCGTAATGAACGCGGTAAAGGACTTGGAGAAGCAGGGCGCGGAGATCGTTAATATCTCGCTGCCCAGCACCAAATACGCCCTGAACGCGTACTACATCATCTCCTCGGCGGAGGCAAGCTCAAACCTAGCGCGTTTTGACGGCGTAAAGTACGGCTACCGCACCGAGAATTACGACAGCCTTATTGATATGTATGAGAAAACGCGCAGCGAGGGCTTCGGTGATGAGGTAAAGCGCCGCATAATGCTCGGTACGTTCGTGCTGTCGAGCGGTTTCTTCGACGCGTATTACAAAAAAGCAAAGCTTGTCGCGCTGGATATCGTCAAGGAATTCAATGCGGCGTTCGAGAAGTGCGACGTGATAGCAACTCCCGCAACTCCCGCTACGGCGTTCAGGCTCGGCGAGAACATCGGCGACCCGACCAAGATGTACGCCGCCGACATCTGCACCGTAACGGTCAATATCGCAGGCTTGCCCGCGATAAGCGTGCCTTGCGGTAAGGTGAATGATATGCCCGCGGGCTTGCAGTTTATCGGTAAAAAGTTTTCGGAGCAGACGCTTTTGAATGCGGCATTTGCTGTTGAAAAAAATTACGGCGAAGCAAAGCCCGTAAACGTATAAAATACAAGCGCAAAAGCGATAAAACCGAAGCAGAGAGTGTTCGGCAAAGCCGAACGCTCGGTTGCGGGGTATTATGAGCTGCGAGGAACGAAGTGACGAACAGCGACGCGTATTTGCGCATATAAAATAAGGAGAACAAAATGGAATACGAAACGATAGTGGGTCTTGAAGTCCACGCGGAGCTGAACACCAAGACCAAGATATACTGTAACTGTAAGAACGCATTCGGACTTGAGGTAAACACCCAGATATGCCCGATATGCACGGGTATGCCGGGAACGCTCCCGACGCTTAACGAAAAGGTAGTAGATTACGCGGTGAAAATGGGTCACGCGACCAATTGCTCGATTAACAACGTATGCAAACAGGACAGAAAGAATTACTTCTATCCCGACCTGCCCAAGGCATACCAGATATCGCAGGCGGATATCCCGCTTTGCGAGCACGGCTATGTCGAGATAATGATGAACGGCGAGGAAAAGCGCATTGGCATAACACGTATCCATATCGAAGAGGACGCGGGTAAAATGCTGCATAACGATGCATTTCAGGGCTCACTCGTCGACTTCAACCGTTGCGGCGTACCGCTTATCGAGATAGTCTCCGAGCCGGATATGCGCTCCAGCGCCGAGGCAAAGGCGTACCTTGACACTTTGAAGTCGATATTGCAGTACATCGACATATCCGACTGTAAAATGCAGGAGGGCTCAATCCGCTGCGACGTGAACGTTTCCGTTCGTCCAAAGGGCTCTACCGAATTCGGCAAGCGCGTCGAGATGAAGAACGTAAACTCGTTCTCTGGCGCTATGCGTGCTATCGATTACGAGGCAAACCGCCAGATAGAGGCGCTCAAGCGCGGCGAGGAGATATTCCAGGAGACCCGCCGCTGGGACGACCAGAAGGGAATGAATATCCTGCTGCGCTCCAAGGAGGACGCGCAGGATTACCGCTATTTCCCCGAGCCCGACCTCACCACTATCTATATGCCGCTCGAGAGGGTAGAGGAGCTTAAAAATTCGCTGCCCGAGCTGCCCAACGCGAAGATAAAGCGCTACGTCAAGGAATTAGGTCTGTCGCAGATCGATGCGGAGCTTATCGCGGAGAACCTGCCGCGCTGCCGTCTGTTTGACGAGTGTATAATGCTCGGCGGCTGCACGGCAAAGAACGTGTCCAACTGGGTGCTCGCGGACGTTTCCAAGTATATGAACGAAACGGGCAAGGATATCGCGGACAGCAACCTCACCGCGGAAAAGCTCGTGAAGATAATCACGCTTATTGAAAGCGGCAAGATATCCAACAATTCGGGCAAGATAATCTTCGAGGAGATAATCCAAAACAACGCCGATATCGACAAGGTTATCGAGGAAAAGGGCTTAGTGCAGATATCCGACGACAGCGCTATTGAAAAGCTCGTAAACGAGGTAATGGCGGCAAATCAGAAGTCGGTCGACGACTACCGCGGTGGCAAGACCAACGCGCTCGGATTCCTTGTCGGGCAGTGCATGAAAGCTTCCAAGGGTCAGGCTAATCCTGCAAAGTGCAAGGAATTGGTTTTAAAGTGCTTGAATGGTTAAATTATTTATTTGTCAATATTGAACAAAATCCCTTTCGGTAGGAGAGGGATTTTTTGTATAACATCTACCTTGCAAAACAATGTACTGTGTGGTATAATTTACTTGTTGATAAATTATGTTATGCCGAAAGGGGATCACAATGAAAAAGGAGATCGTTATAATAATTACAATAGTGACACTTGCTATGGCAGCGGTTCTCACCGTGCTGTTGATAATGCGTCCGAAAACACTCGGTAATATGAGCAGCTCGTTCAGTTCGCCGAAAACCGCCTCGTCGTCTTTCTCGTTTTACGCGGAAGCAGGTGACAGATTGCGCATATCGTTCTCGTCGGATATAAAAGGCGGCGAGCTGACTGTAATGCTGGAAAATTCCGATGGCAGCGAGGTAAAAACTTTGGACAGCGCAAGAGAACTGAAAACCTACTGGACGCTTGAAAAAACCGATACCTATACGCTTAGTGCGGAGTGTAAGGAAATGGTCGGCAGCTATAAAATAAATGTAACAAAAGAGTAGCCGCCCAAACTAACTTTGTTTCTTCAATAAAAATTCCACAAAAACCCTTTACACACCGCAAAAAATGTGGTATAATAAAAATGTATAATTAAAAAGGGATATATAAATACCCGATAAATCACATAGGAGGGAACAAAAATGGGAATGACAATGACGCAGAAAATTCTCGCAAAGCACGCGGGTCTGGAGAGCGTTACCGAAGGTCAGCTTATCAAAGCTAAGCTGGATATGGTTCTCGGCAACGATATCACAAGCCCCGTTGCTATCAACGAGTTCAACAAAAACGGATTTACGGGCGTATTCGACAAAAGCAAGATATCGCTTGTAATGGATCACTTCACGCCGAACAAGGACATCAAGGCGGCTATTCAGTGCCAGCAGTGCAGGAATTTTGCGGATAAGTATGATATCGTGAATTTTTACGACGTGGGAAACGTCGGCATAGAGCACGCTCTTCTGCCCGAAAAAGGTCTGGTAGTGCCGAGCGACTGCGTTATCGGCGCGGATTCGCACACCTGTACATACGGCGCTCTGGGGGCGTTCTCGACGGGCGTAGGCTCGACCGATATGGCGGCGGGCATGGCAACGGGCGAAGCGTGGTTCAAGGTTCCGGGAGCGATCAAGTTCAACCTTACGGGCAAGCTCAACAAGTGGGTGAGCGGCAAGGACGTGATACTCCACATTATCGGAATGATAGGCGTTGACGGCGCTCTGTATCAGTCGATGGAGTTCATGGGCGAGGGGTTGAAGAACCTCTCCATGGACGACAGGCTTTGTATGGCGAATATGGCTATTGAAGCGGGTGCGAAGAACGGCATTTTTGAGGTGGACGAGGTAACTCTCGCATATGTGAAGGGAAGAACGGATCGAACCTTTGAAACGTTTAAGGCAGACCCCGATGCGCATTATAACCGCGTTATCGGTATTGATTTGTCAACGATTAAGTCAACGGTAGCTTTCCCGCACCTCCCCGAGAATACAAAGACTATCGACGAGGTGGGCGAGGTCAAGATCGATCAGGTAGTTATCGGTTCCTGCACCAACGGACGTTACAGCGATCTTGAGGTCGCAGCGGCTGTCGTTAAGGGCAAGAAGGTGGCTAAGGGCGTCCGCGCTATCGTTATCCCGGCAACTCAGCAGATTTATCTCGACGCGCTCAGAAACGGACTGCTTGAGATATTTGTCGAGGCGGGAATGGTAGTTTCCGCGCCGACCTGCGGACCGTGTCTCGGCGGTCATATGGGAATACTCGCGCCGCATGAGCGCGCCGTTTCCACGACCAACCGAAACTTCGTCGGAAGAATGGGCGACACGACCTCGGAGGTATACCTCGCAAGCCCCGCGATTGCGGCGGCAAGCGCGCTGACGGGTTATATTTCTAACGTACAGGAGGGCTAAACTATAATGAAAGCACACGGAACAGTACATAAATACGGCGATAACGTGGATACGGACGTAATAATCCCCGCGCGTTATCTCAACACCTCCGACCACAAAGAGCTTGCGTCTCACTGCATGGAGGATATCGACAAGGATTTTATTAAGAACGTCAAGGACGGCGACATCATGGTCGCGAATATGAATTTCGGCTGCGGCAGCTCGCGCGAGCACGCTCCCATCGCGATAAAGGCGAGCGGTATAGGCTGCGTTATCGCGTCGACGTTCGCGAGAATATTTTACCGCAACGCGATAAATATCGGTCTGCCGATACTCGAATGTGACGAAGCGGCAAAGGATATCGATGCGGGCAATGAGGTCGAGATCGACTTCGATACGGGAATAATCACGAATATCACCAAAAACAAGACCTACCAAGCCCAGCCGTTCCCCGATTTTATTAAGGAGATAATCAACAAGGGCGGACTGCTGAATTCGCTTAAATGATATGAGGATCGACATCAGACCCGCCGCGTTTCCCGACGTTGAGGGAATGTCTCAGGTGCTCGACAAGGCGTGGCGCGAAAACTACAAGGACATTTTCTCGTCCGAGCAGATAGCCGCGTTTACGGGCGATTACCGCCGCGAGAGCTTCACAAATCTCCTGAATAACGGCAAGGACGTGTTCGTGCTGCTTTGCGACGGCGAGATCACGGCTGTGTGCGCGTCACAGACCTGCGAGGAAAAGCCGTTCGAGGGCTATGCGGAGATAATGCTGCTGTACGTTCTCCCCGAGTGGCAGCACAAGGGTATCGGCAAAAAGCTTCTCTCGCATACTCTGCGGAAAATGCGCGGCAAGGGCTACAAAAGCGCAGTGCTCGACACTGCGGAAAAGAATATCAGCGCACGGAAATTCTACGAGAAATTCGGCTTTACGGAGCGGAAAACCTTCGTCAGCCCAAAGTTTGACGAAGTTACGAGAGTTATTTACACAATTGATTTTTAAGTAATTATAAAGTTATGAAAGATGTAAAGAAAACAAGCGTTTTTATAAGCCTGATATTGCGGCACAAGCCCGAGGCTATTGGCATTTCGCTCGACGAACACGGTTGGGCGAACGTTGAGGAGCTTATTTACGGGATAAACAAGACCCACGGTTACAGGATAGACATGGAAACGCTGGAGGAAATCGTCCGGACGGACAACAAGCAGCGGTACAGCTTTAACGAGGATAAAACGCTTATCCGCGCCAATCAGGGGCATTCGGTAAACGTAGACGTCGAGCTGAAGGAAGCCGAGCCGCCCGAGCAGCTTTTCCACGGAACGGGCGAGCGCTTTGCCGCAGCTATACGCGCGGAGGGTTTAAAGCCCATGTCGCGGCTTTACGTTCACCTGTCAAAGGACAAGGAGACCGCCGAAAAGGTAGGCGCGCGCCACGGAAAGCCGCACATCTTCTTCGTTCATTCGGGGAAGATGTTCCGCGCGGGTCACAAATTTTACCTCTCAGAAAACGGAGTTTGGCTTACGGAAAATGTTCCGCCCGAGTTTCTGGGAGAACGATAAATTGTGTCGTGCAAGCCGACGGCTGAACAACACAAATTCTAAATTAGGAGAACAGATATGGAAAAGAATATCGCAGTCATCAAGGGCGACGGTATCGGTCCCGAAATTGTCACCGAGGCAATGAAGGTGCTTGAAAAGGTCGCCGAGAAGTACGGTCACAAATTCAATTACGAGCAACTGCTTATGGGCGGCTGTTCTATTGATGCGAACGGCGTGCCGCTCACCGATGAAACTATCGAACACTGTAAAGCCGCGGACGCGGTACTTATGGGCAGCATAGGCGGCGACACCACCACGTCGCCGTGGTATAAGCTCCCCGCGAACCTTCGTCCCGAGGCGGGTCTGCTAGGGCTTCGCAAGGCGCTGGGGCTGTTCGCGAATCTGCGCCCGTGTCTGCTGTTCAAACAGCTTTCGGACGCGTGTCCGCTGAAAAAGGAAATAAGCGCAAAGGGCTTTGATATGCTTATCATGCGCGAATTAACCGGCGGTCTGTACTTCGGAAAGCGCTACACAGAGGAGCGCGACGGGGTAATGGTCGCGGTTGATACGCTCGAATACAGCGAGCCCGAGATACGACGTATCGCGAAAAAGGCGTTCGAGGTCGCAATGCAGCGCCGCAAAAAGGTAACGAGCGTTGACAAGGCGAATGTTCTCGACAGCTCGCGGCTCTGGCGCAAGGTGGTCGAGGAGGTAGCTAAGGACTATCCCGAGGTAAAATTGGAGCATATGCTCGTCGACAACAGTGCAATGCAGCTTGTCAAAGACCCCGCGCAGTTTGATGTTATGGTGACAGAGAATATGTTCGGCGATATCCTCTCCGACGAGGCGTCGATGATAACGGGCTCTATCGGAATGCTTGCGAGCGCAAGCATGAATGAATCGAGTTTCGGCTTGTACGAGCCGAGCGGCGGTTCGGCTCCCGATATCGCGGGGCAGAACAAGGCGAACCCTATCGCGACGATACTTTCCGCGGCTATGATGCTGCGCTATTCTTTCAAGCTCGACAAGGAGGCGGACGCAGTGGAGAGCGCGGTAAACAGCGTTCTCGAGGCGGGTTTCCGCACGGGCGATATCATGAGCGAGGGAAAGACGCTCGTGTTATGCTCGGAAATGGGTACGAAGATCGCGGAATTTATTTAAAATCTTATTTTATAAAAAAGGTGTTGAGCGAAAAACTCAACACCGCTTTTTTATTTCTTTTCCTTTCCACCAAGAACTATTTCGCCGTTTTTCTTTTCAAATTCTTCAATACAATCTCTGATAAGGACGATTATTTGTCCGTTGGCTGAACGTGCTTCGTAATCGGCGATAACGTGCAGTTTGTCAAGCATTTCATCATCTATGCGAATTGAATAACTCTTCATAAGCTTAAAAAACCTCCAAAATAATTTTAATATAGCTTTATTTTATATCTATTTTGTGTTATAATGTAAAAAGGCGTTCTAAAAGAACGCAAATAAATGTCATAATGAAAGGAGATTGAAATGAAAGTAGCAGTAATAGGTTCAGGTGTATTGCCGATCGGCTATTTGGGACAATATCTGCCTGAGAACACCACAGAAATCATAACAGGCGGCATGAAAAGCATTGAGATAAGCGTATTGGACTATGCGATACCAAATAGGGTAAAAATCACGTTTATCACGCCCGAGCAGGACATAAAAGAGTATTCGGCATTGCTCGAACACTGTCGGACACTTATCCGAGACGCCGATTTGGTGCTCATGTTCTGGAACGGTATCTCGGGCGGAACAAAATACGTAATAGACAATTTCAGAAAATCGGGTGTAAACCTTAGAGTATACAAGTCAACGTTCAGATAGCAATATTGTCATTTTATACAAAAAACGCGTGTTTTCGGGAAAGATAATGTACGAAATATTAAATTTGAAAAAGTGCTTGAAAAAAAGCGTATTTTGCGTTATACTTATACTATATAGGTATATAGAATAAGCTTGCTTTCAGACTGTCGAGAAACCCTCAGATGCGAGGAAACCGCTCCGCGGCAAGCCTTTGCGGCTGCCGCGCGGGCGGTTGACGAAGCAGATGAGGGTTTCTCGGCAGTTTGAATACAGCACTATATCTTGAAAGGAGATAACTATGTATAACGATTTGGTGGATACTATCGGCTATTTGGGCAATTTCGACAAGGAGGTCGCCGACGCAATGGGTCAGGAGCTTGCGCGTCAGAAGCGCAATCTCGAGCTTATCGCGAGCGAGAACATCGTATCTCCCGCGGTAATGGCGGCTATGGGCAGCGTGTTGACGAACAAGTACGCAGAGGGTTATCCCGGAAAGCGCTACTACGGCGGCTGCGAGGATGTTGATATCGTGGAGAATATCGCGATAGAGCGCGCTAAAAAGCTGTTCGGTGCGCAGTTCGCGAATGTTCAGGCACACTCGGGCGCACAGGCGAACACTGCCGTTTATGTAGCTCTGCTTCAGCCCGGTGATACCGTTATGGGTATGAGTCTTGCTCATGGCGGACATCTTACGCATGGTTCTCCCGTAAACATTTCCGGCAAGATCTATAATTTTGTTTCCTACGGCACAAATGATGACGGTTTTATAGATTATGAGGAGCTTTATAAGCAGGCTAACAAGTGCAAGCCCAAGCTTATCGTTGCGGGCGCTTCCGCTTATCCGAGAGCGATCGATTTTGCAAAGCTTTCCTCTATCGCGAGCGCTGTCGGCGCGTATCTTATGGTCGATATGGCGCATATCGCGGGTCTTGTGGCGTCGGGTCAGCATCAGAGCCCCATGCCCTACGCGGATATCGTTACGACGACTACTCACAAGACGCTCCGCGGTCCCCGCGGCGGACTTATCCTGACAAACAACGAGTATCTTGCAAAGAAGATCAACTCTGCAATTTTCCCCGGAACGCAGGGCGGTCCGCTTATGCACGTTATCGCGGCTAAGGCTGTTTGCTTTGGTGAAGCACTAAAGCCTGAGTTCAAGGAATACGGCGAGCAGATAGTCAAGAACGCGAAGGTTCTCGCGGACACTCTGCTCGAAAAGGGTTTCGATCTCGTTTCGGGCGGCACGGACAACCACCTTATGCTCGTAGACCTCCGTCCTTTCGGTATTACGGGCAAGGAGCTAGAAACTCACCTCGACGAGGTTTATATCACGGTCAACAAGAACGCCATCCCCAACGACCCACAGAAGCCAGCGTTCACGAGCGGAGTACGTATCGGCACTCCCGCGGTAACGACCCGCGGTCTTAAAGAGGACGATATGAAGATAATCGGCGAGTGCATTTATCTCACCGCCAAGGATTTCGAGAACAGCGCGGATAAGGTTCGCGGAATGGTCACCGAGCTTACAAAGAAGTATCCGCTTTACGAATAAGGGGAAATTATGAAACGTCGCTGTATTATCGGCATTGTTGTTGGGTTGATCTTGGTTTTTATCGGATTTGTTTGTTTGTATTATTGGCGTAAGGGGATCGGTTTCCTTGTTTATCCCACCTTTGTTTTTATTCTGGCGGGAGTTTTCATAGGACGGCGGTCGTCAAGGCGGTTGACTCATATCTGGATATTCAACAAGAAAAAGGAAAAAGAGCTTGAAAAGCTTGAGGTGATATATTCGGGCGGCGGTATTTTGCAGGAGGAGTACTTTGCCAAAAAGATTGCCCTGTTGAATGCGGAATACGGCGACAGTTAAAAATATGAAATACACAAGAGAACTGATAACGGAACGCTTTAATAAAGGCGAGCGCCTGAAATACATCTTCTTTTGGGGGCATAAGTCCTCCGTCGACGGAAGTATCACCAAATCGTGTTTCAGTCAGTGGTGGAGCTGCAAATTTACCGTTGACGGTATCGAATACCACACCGCCGAGCAATATATGATGGCGCAGAAGGCGGTGCTGTTCGGCGACGAAAAAATACTCGCGGAGATAATGGCGGCAAGCCACCCCAAGCAGTACAAGGATTTGGGGCGCAGGATAACGGGCTTTAAGCAGGATATCTGGGACAAGAACTGCTGCGATATCGTAGTAAAAGGGAACGTTGCGAAGTTCTCACAGAACGGGGATTTGAAAGCGTTTCTGCTGAACACGAACTCGCGCATTCTTGTCGAGGCAAGCCCCTATGATAAGATATGGGGCATAGGAATGGGCGCGGACGACCCGAGGTGCGAAAATCCCACGCTCTGGAACGGCACGAACTTCCTGGGCTTCTGCCTGATGGAAGTGCGCGACTTCATTCGGGAGGGCTTATGATAGATGGCGGAAAGCCCTTTGACTGGGGCAGAACATCTGAGGACTACGCGAAATACCGCGACATATACCCCCGTGAATTTTACGAGAAGATTTTTTCACGCAGATTGTGCGTTGACGGTCAGCGGGTGCTCGACCTCGGCACGGGAACGGGCGTTATCCCGCGGAATATGTACGAATACGGCGCGAAATGGACGGGTATCGACATCTCTGAAAAACAGATAGCGCAGGCAAAGCGCTTGTCCGAGGGTATGGATATCGACTATTATACGGTATCCGCTGAGGAGACGGATTTCCCTGACTGCACGTTCGACGTGATAACCGCCTGTCAGTGCTTCTGGTACTTTGACCATGAGCGAATACTCCCGAGTCTTTGCCGAATGCTGAAACCGCACGGCAAGCTGCTGGTGCTGTATATGGCATGGCTGCCGAACGAGGACAGGTTAGCGGCGGAGAGCGAGCGCGTAGTGCTGAAATACAGTCCCAAATGGAGCGGCGCGGGCGAGACCGTCCACCCGATACATATTCCCGACTGTTATTTTGACAAATTTAAGCCGGTCTATAACGAGGAATATCCGCTGCTCGTGCCGTTCACTCGCGAGAGCTGGAACGGCAGAATGAAAGCGTGCAGGGGAGTGGGCGCGTCGCTCTCGGAGAGCGAGATCGTGCAGTGGGAGCGCGAGCATACGAAAATGCTGAAAAGGCTCGCTCCCGAAAAATTTGAAGTAAAGCATTACGCGGCAATCGCGGAGCTTGAAAAAACGTAGTTATATGAGAGGACATAAAAATGGCGAATGTGAAAAATACGGAAGTTCTGTACAGAGAGTACAACGAGGTAGCTCCTATCGGTCTTATCGCGATGCGCGGCACGGAGGAGCTTGCCGCGCGTATAAACAACTACCTTATCCGCTGGGCGGACAGAAACGGCAGACCGCATCAGGATTTTCTGATCGAGAACGAGTGCCCGCGCTTTTCCTCTGGTGACGCAAAGGGACTTATCAAGAGCACCGTCCGCGGCAAGGACTTATTTATTCTCATCGACGTGGGCAATTACAGCTGCTCATACAAGTTCTTCGACAAGGAGAACCATATGTCGCCCGACGATCACTACGCCGACTTAAAGCGCATTATACAGGCGGCGAGCGGTAAGCCCCACCGTATCAACGTAATTATGCCGCTGCTTTACGGCGGGCGTCAGCACAGACGCTCCTACCGCGAATCGCTCGACTGCGCGTTTATGCTCCAGGAGCTGCGCGATATGGGTGTTGAGAACGTAATTACCGTTGACGCTCACGACCCGCGCGTATGCAACGCTATCCCGCTTATGGGATTTGACAACGTTATCCCGTCCTATCAGGTGCTGAAATCTATGTTCGGAGCATTCTCCGATCTTATTATCGACAAGGATCACTTTATGGTCATCAGCCCCGATGAGGGTGCGCTCGCGAGAAATATGTTCTACGCGTCAGTGCTCGAGGTCGAGATGGGAATGTTCTACAAGCGCCGCGATTACGCTACTATCGTCAACGGGCGCAATCCGATAGTCGCTCATGAGTATCTCGGAACGGACGTTAAGGGCAAGACCGTGTTCGTAGCCGACGATATCATCTCCTCGGGCGAATCTATGCTCGATATCGCCAAGGAGCTGAAAAAGCGTGAGGCTAAGCGTTTCTTTGCGTATGCAACTTACGGTATCTTCACTAACGGTCTTGCGGCTTTCGATAAGGCTTATGAGGAGGGTATGATCGATGCGGTATTCAGCACCAATCTCACCTACCGCACGCCCGAGTTGCTCAAGCGCCCGTGGTACAAGGAGGTAGACGTATCCAAGTATATAGCGTACTTTATTGCCTGCATAAACCACGATACCTCGATTAGCAACGTTATTGATCCGCACGAGAAGATAAAGGCTCTCCTGCGCGAGCACAGAGGGCTGTAATATGCCGTTAGCGGATAAGATCAGACCTGCCGTGCTCTCCGACGTAGTAGGGCAGACACACCTTATCGGCGAGGGCAAGCCGCTGCGCCGCGTTATCGAATCGGGCAAGATACCGAATATGATATTCTACGGACCGTCGGGTGTCGGTAAGACAACTGTTGCGCGTATTATTGAGGAGTCGGCGAAT
>ERZ777305.491-NODE-491-length-64867-cov-6.914985_pt1 | contig 64867 bp, 48 predicted proteins | sample MGYA00374965_ERZ777305 | MGnify/ENA primary metagenome ERZ777305 (study PRJEB29328, sample SAMD00013331) | mouse gut metagenome | study: EMG produced TPA metagenomics assembly of the Metagenome analysis of fecal microbiota from mouse which was promoted...
AGATAACATCATTCTTGTAGATGGTGAAAATTCAGGTGAAGTTTTCACTGTTCCACAGAATGGATATATGGGGAGTACGTTCAAGCTGTTATGGCTTTCTTCTGTCATGTGGAAGCCTTATATCTTGGCTTTCATCTTGTTCTATAAAGAGGAATTGAAAAATTCAAAAAGAGGTGCGGCAATTCCGCACCTCAATAAAGAGTTATTCAACAATCTGCCTATTGGTATTCCGCCTCATCAAGAACAGCAGCGTATCGCAGAACGAATAAATGAACTATCGCAGTTGCTCAAATAGTTTTTCTATTTGAGCAACAATGCGATATTGCTCTTTTAGTGGAGGTAAAGGTATTAAGTGCTCAACCAGTTTCACACGTGAAATATTAGGTTGGGCACCACCTTCTCCTTTCTTTATGAAAGAATCTCGGCTCGCCATAAGGAAATAAAATAGATACCAATTATAAATCAAATAAGGAGTACAACCACAACAGGCTTGATTTGTAGTGAGTTCCTTGCCTACGATTGCTAATTTTCCAATAGTAGCACCATACATTGCAATAAGAACATCCCCAATTTTATTCATACGTAAAGAGTAATCCTGAAAAGCCTTCTGTGTAACTTTTTCCTCAGTATCATACACTATTCCATTGTTCAATTCACCTGTCTTAAGCCATAGAATATTGCCATTATAATAATTAGTATTACCCCTTTGAGGTGTTGAACCAGCCCCCCAATCTCCAATTTGCCCCATTCTTACCCAAACCCAATTTTCAGGAATCTCAAAAGGCATCTGTTCAGTTATATCGAAGCATTTTTTACCTACCTGCTCATAATACTTGTTACAGCTTTAACTTTTTTAACAATACGTTGCTGCTCTCTATATGGTGGAATTGGCACCAAATAGTTTTTGACGGTTGTCGTGGAGAGTTCTTTTTGCTTTGTACTTCCGTCTGATTTATCTTCAATTACAGATTGAACAGTGTCGCTTGCAAAGTAATAGTATAGATATTGTGATAATACATGCGCTTTAAGAGGACGAATAACTGTTACATGACTGTCTGCAACTGCAAGTTCGTAAGGATTAAGTGCCGATTGATATATCGCCATACGGCCTAATGTCCCTAAACCAGTTGAGTTCCACATCAAATCTCCATCTTGTAGCAATCGTTCCTCTGAATAAGAAGAAAGGCTATTTGGGTCTATGAATTGAGCCTTATCAATACAAAATCCAGCCCATTGATTACATTTTTGTGCTATTACAGGATATTTCTTGATTGGGGAATATTTAGGAGACTTACCTCTCTGTATATATGAACAAATACCATCAAGTCTAACCCATATCCATGTGGTTGGGATTTCAAAAGGAATTTCATCATCTATACAGACAATTTCTGTTCCATTCTTCTCCCAATACTTGTTATCGTCACCTTTGTAGATGATGCTATCTATGAGAGAGGATTTTTTGAGTTTGCCCTCTTTTACAAGTAACTCTTTCTCCTTGTGAATTTCGGCAAGCAATTCTTGGGCTGTGCCTTCTGCTTGGATTTGTGGTACAAGCTTGCCTTGAATTGCCTCTTGGAGAATAGATTTCTTCAACAACTCAAAGATTGAGATATTTAGTTTACTCAAATCATTCGACAAGGATTCATACCGATCAACAAATGGCATTGTGAGATTGATTGCATTTACAATCCGAAATTGTTCTTTTAGCGGTGGAACAGGTATCAACAAGTTCTGAATCCTCATAATAGCCAATTTGGGTTGACCGACTTTTGTTATAAAAGCTGTAATTTGAGATTGTACTACATCAGAAGACAGACAATACATTAAGAATTTCTTATCCATTTGCCTAAAAACTATTTTATTCGCATTCTCGGTTAGATTTGCATTGTCAAATTCTTCTGGTATTTCACCAATATGTCCAATTGTACCTGCGACAGTAATATATAGGTCTTCTTTGGAAATATAATAAGCTTTGATTTTTTGATAAATATCTTCTGTGATATAGTGAATATCATTGCTGTTTACAGAATGATTTTTCATGTCTGTAACACGAATATACTTATGTCCTGTGTTTACTGTAGTTAAAGATTGTCCAACAGGTATTCTTTTTCCACCACATATAGAAGCTATATTCCCTAATTTTTCCCATTCCCACCCCTGTGGTATCTCAAACGGAATTTCTTCGTCAATGCACTTCACTTTCCCAGTGGCAATGAACTTCTCATAATAGGAACTCAATGAATTAGGCAATACCATACATTATTATGATAACGAATTGTTTAACTAATAATGTATCTGACATGAACATTGAAAATTTTGAAACGTATCTTCGTCAAGGGAATATGGCGGGGAACACAATTGCAGCTTATCTCTATGCCGTAAAAGAGTATTATTCCCGGCACAAAGAATTGAACAAGCGCAATTTGCTTGTGTATAAAACCTATCTCATTGAGAAATTCAAGCCTAAGACAGTGAATCTTCGTATTCAGGCAATGAACAAGTATCTTGATAGCATGGGAAAATCTCGTTTGAGATTAAAATCCGTCAAAGTGCAGCAGCGGAGTTACTTGGAAAATGTAATCAGTAATGCCGACTACGCTTTTCTAAAAAACAAACTAAAAAAGGAGGAAAACCAAGAATGGTATTTCGTAGTTCGTTTCCTCGCAGCAACAGGAGCAAGAGTCAGTGAACTAATCCAAATGAAGGCTGAACACGTGCAGATGGGTTATTTTGACATCTACACCAAAGGTGGCAAAATACGTCGTATTTACATTCCGAAGTCCTTGCGCAAGGAAGCCACAGAATGGCTTAGCAAAGTCAATCGTACCACCGGCTATCTTTTTCTTAATCGCTTTGGTGAGCGTATCACTACAAGAGGGATTGCGCAACAGTTGAAAAACTACGCAGCCAAATACGGATTGAATGAGAAAGTGGTTTACCCCCATTCATTCCGTCATCGCTTTGCTAAAAATTTCTTGGAGAAGTTCAACGATATTTCTCTACTTGCTGACCTGATGGGACATGAAAGTATTGAAACAACTCGTATTTATTTGAGGCGTAGCAGTGCCGAACAACAAGAGATTGTTGATAAGGTCATAACATGGTGATGTATTTGGAAGGTTGGTCAATCCATCCTTCCAATTCCTTAAAAGAACTTCATATAGATTATCAATCCTCCCAATGTCAAACAGAAATACGCATACAATATCCAGAATCCGACAACGGCACATTTGGCTATTTTGCCATTAAGAGAAAACGAAGTTTCAGATTTCACACATTTATGGACTTCTTTCCAGTGATTCGTATGAAGTGTCTTCAATTCTGTTATCTGCTTCTCAAATAAAGATTTTTCTTCTTCAATCAATTTATTGCGATATTCTGTAAGAATAGACTTGTCTTCATCGCTAAGTTTGACATTTACAACAATATTCTCTGCCTGAATAATTGCACGGCTAATAGTATAAGGGATATTGTCGGATGTTTTCACTGCAGCATTAAGAACCTGTGCTGATTCTTCAAAAGTTAACACTGAAGCATCTACAAATGCTTTTATCTGTTTCAATTCTTGGATAACATCTTTGATGTCCTTAATCTGATTCGTGAGATTTACAAGCTCGGTTTCAAAATCAACACGATTTTCAATTTTGCTAATATTATCATCACTATCTATGCTCTTGCTATCCTGCACAGGCAAAGAAGATTGGTCATATTTACTTTTACGCATGGTTATATGTGATTATAAATGAAATACTATCTACCCCTGCTACGTTTAATCGGTTTGCAGAGCCATTTTGCCATTTTTGCACAACGAACAGCCCAGTTACGCTCATCATCGTCCTTATCTTTACCCCATCCGCTACCGGGACTGCCACCACCTCCGCTTGAAGCCACCATAGAAGTGGCTGCATCCAAATATCCGGCAAATAGTAAGGCGGCAACTTTGAATAAATTGGTCTGTTTGACTTCTTCATCAAGGCTTCCAAACTCTTCGTCAAAGACAGACTTAACCATATCTGGTATATCAACCTCGAGTTGTTCTCCATCCACTGTTATGGAATAGTGGTAAATAGAAGGCTTTGATTGTGGCATCACCTCTTTATTATTATGCGCCATCGTTTGAGTACATACTTCCTTTGACTGAATTGCAGTTTGTTTATCAGAAGCATGTAATCCCACCCAAGTCGCTTCAATTTTTGATGGCATCAATTTTCGACTTTTACCCAATATCGAGGATTTATAAATAGAGTTCCCTTTTCGTATAGCGTACCCTTTGACCACTTCCTTATCGTCCTTTATCAACTTAATATCGTACCCCTTAGCGTTTAACATTTGGCTATAAGTTTCCCAATCAAATTCTGGCATAGCTTTCAATATTGCGATGCAGTCTTCACTGATTTGCTGAATATTTTCATCACGACGTTGCACGGATTGTACCCAGCCACGTCTCTCATTGATGATGTTGGCAGCATGAACGGCACGTTCACCAATATAATGCGCATCGTTTGTCTTGCCCATATTGTCTATGCGGTTAGCTACAATATGCAAGTGAGGGATGCCACTTTTGCTGTCGGTGTGTAACGAAACAACATACTGGCTATTTTTGATATTGGTCGGTTTAAGATGACTATCTGGTTTGCCACATCTTCGGTCAATGCCGTCAAGTACTGCAATAAACTCATCCGCCAAATTCTGCCAATCCGTCATTGTCCATCCTGCCGATTCTTCTTTGGCTGGAGATATTTCAAAGCGCAGTGCGTTCAGCTTTATGGGCTTCGGATTATATCTGTCTTTCATACATTGATGCTGGTGTTGCATCATCCGTGACCACATAGCCAAAGGTTCTATATTTTCTGGCAAGTCATGCACCTTAACGAGCTGGGCTTTATCTTTTTCCATAGAATACTCAATGACTCTTGCTCCATGAGAAATTGCCTTTCCTTGTGCTATCATAATTTCAAATTTGATTTATACTGTCTCGTATTTGTCCCCATCGGACAATAAGCCTATTTACTGCCTCTATCCAAGCACGCATATAATTCTCATCTCGGAAATATCGTTTTTTAATCTCATCAGGTTTACCTTTGAGTACATTCTGAATGCGGATAAGGTCGGCTCGTGCATCCGATAAAGAGTTCAATCCTTGTACTTCCTCGTCTGAAAGTCGTTTGTTTGGATGGTGATTTTGCAATAATTTTCGTCCGTAGTTACTAAGTGTCAGTCCACATTCGGCAGCTTTTTCTACTATCATTTCATACTCATTTTCAGTCAGACGAATGTCTATATGACGAGTACGAACACCCTGTTTTCCATTGTTTTGTTGTATATCCATAAGCGTTTATAACTGGAATTTATTAATAAAATGTTCTATCCATTGCGAGCCTGCGAGTAATGCAAGAAGCCTCCAAGACGACAAATGAGTGAAACCATTTTGTCGGACGGTGGTACTTCTTGCATAGAATACCCATTAAAAATGGAGCATTACATACCTTAATGCAAGCATTGTCTTTGTCCGAACTATGCCATTTGTCTGTCAACTTTAAGAGTGGCTATTGTCACCTATATCCATTTGGATAATCAATAGTTTTACTTTCCCCTTAGTTTGGCTTCTCCATAAACACATCACTAACCGGAATCCACCAGTTCCAAATGCAAGCAGTCAATCAAAGTTTGTAGGTTTGGATTTCGCTTTATCATCTTTTGAAGTATCATCGCAGGTGTTTCAGTCATCAATAAGAAATCCGCAATATCAAGTCCGTTCTTGCGCTGTTCGTCTGTGGCGCATTGTTCCAAACTATCACTCAATACAACTTTAGAACATACGGAAGTGAGTAAAGCCATCTTGGTTTGCCAAACCTCTCTTGCACCCAAATCCGGGCATAGCATAACCGACCGACCTTTCAATACACTTACCACGTCAGACTTGAAGCATCCATGCATTCCACCTGTTGCCAACCATATAAATTCCGGCATATAATGGGTAGCTATCAAAGCGGATTTTTCGCTTTCCACAATAGCAACAGGTTTGGTCGGATTCTCAGATAACAGATGTTCGCCAAACAAACATTGCTTCAAATTGTAGTTTGGGAGATTCAGTTCTGTATGTACCCAACTAACATAACTTCTTGGCTCTTTTGTCCGATGTCCTGTTTCTGCATCATACAACATTATCTTCCCTGTTCGTACATTACCTTGCCAATCAATTTGCCAATAGACAGTAGAACCGCCCCACTTCTTTGATGTGCCAACATGATATAGTTGGAATATCCGAGAAGTCTCATCTTTACCCAACATCCCAGACAGGTAGATGTACAATGGATTCATACCGTAGTTAGTAAGAGTACGTTCCATTAGTTCTTTATCAATAAAAGAAGTGGGAGGTGGCAAGTATGGTTTGGATTTGCGAACTTCAACAAAACTATTCTTATTACTGTCCGCCAACATTGGATTATCATGAAAATAATCTGATGGGGTGTAATGGTATTGGCAAGATTGCTCATGGTCACATCTACCTACATAATCAGGAAAGGTTATTTCTCCTTGACTATCTATATACCTGACAAAGCATTGCTTCTTTCCACATTTCGGGCATGATTGCTTTGTACCTCGTTTATATTTTTGAAGAGAAAATCTATATTCAGTCATACTTCATCGTTTTGTTATTGCAGTTGTTGCAGTTTGTACTTTTTGCAGTTTTGCAGAAAGTTTATATGAGACAATGTGCAAACTGCAACAACTGCAAAGTGCAAAAGGGATCGTTTATTGCAGTTTCTCATATTCACCTCGCCTTACCTTCTTGATAATTTTATTTGTAGCAAGGTTAACTAATGAATACATTACCGACCGTTCAGACAGTCCCACTTCTTTCCCTGCTTGAAGAGCATCGGCAGTAGTAAAATTTGCGGAAAGACAATCAAGCAATTCTCTATTTTGTGGTTCAACGCTCTCTCTCAACATATATTTCTGAATGTTGATATAACAGTTCTCAAAGTATTCACTCAATGCAGTAGCTGATTTGGTTGAGTCTATATCCACAAAATCCTTGTGGACTTCATCACAAGCCCAACGAAGAATTTGCAAGACTAAAGCCAAACGAGCAGTAATCATAGGAGCCTTAATCACTCTGCTATCCACGAGTCCATCATCTTGGATTTGATTGATAGCTCGAATCGCCTCGTTACGCCAGTTTGTAAAATATGCTTTGGCTTCCGAAGAAAAGTCCAATATCTTTTGTGCTAACCCATTGTCTTCTGTCTCTGTAAAAGGTAAGCTAATTACCTTGTTAATGATAGATTCCCACATAGCAGAATATTTATCAAAAGATGCAGAGGATGAATCTTCATCTAATTGCCAATCAGAAATTTCTTGAGAAGATGGATATACAAAGATTATTCTATCTATCAATCCATTGTCTTTATAACCTTTCTCTATTAGTTCGTGCATACGAGTTGTTTGCATCGTACCGACTATATTTATAAAGGGGTGTTCAATATGGATGGGGACAGGAATACTACACCTTGAAATATCCAGCGGTTTTCCGCTGAAGGCGGTCAATAGTTGCTCAATAAGTTGTCCTTTACTATATTGATTCACGGCATTAAACATTCCCATGATTTCATCTACATATACCACGATACCTCGTTGATTATCATCAAGCGCACGCATTAAAGCCTCCGGAGTAAAATCGGATATGATAGTTCTTCGTAAAATAGGTTTGTCTGGTAGTGGAGAGGAGTTGTCTTTTTTAGCCTTGCTGTTTTCAACCAAACTATTATAATGTTCCATTTCCAATTTGAATTGTTTGATGATTTTAGCATCATGTTTTCGGATGGGACGGAATGCAAAATCCAAAGGTGGAGTTTTGCCCATTCCGGGACGACCTACCAATATCATATAAAGGGCAGAATTACTAATCCATCCACCACGAATACGGATATTGACAGCGTTGCCAATAGCGGTTGACACTGCCACCAAAAGAGAAGCCATCATGTACTCAATGGAATAATTTTCTTGCCGTGCTAAAGCCAATATCATATCTTGAATTTTGGCAGGAAAAGCATCCAAAGGAATCTTACTTTCAAAGACCCCTTCAAATTCCATTCTGAGTGCATTGCATAAATTGGTTGAATCCATTAGAACCTGGTATTTCTTTTTGACTTTATGAATTGGGCGGCTTCATCCGCCAGTTCCTTCTGCGATTTCCGTTTGCCGTCATGAAGCCATGCGTCAATCTCCGATTTGAGAAACATGATACGCTTCCCTCTCTTATGAAACGGAATTTGATGGCAACTCGTCCATCCATATACTGTTTGTTCCGCCGGATGGCTGGGAATATACTCACACAACTCTTTCAGGTTCATCCATTGCTCGGTTGGGATATTGTGTGTTGGATTATTCAGACCGTCAATTTTGGAATCCAATTCATTCAACTTATCCATCATCCACGACATTGCTTTGGGCAAATCTTCAAATGTAATGTTCTTCTCGCTCATATTATTACTTGTTTACTGTTTGATTTTTCGGCAAAGTAACAGCGATTTCAAATACTGATTTTATGGTGCAACACATCACATAAAAAGGCAGCAATGAAACATGACTATCATAAGGATTACTTATTGATTATCAATGCCAATAGTGGAGAATATCAGTAGCGGATTTTTATGATAATGTCGCCTGTCATATAGGAATCATAAAGCAATCACAAGAAATGACCGTAGATAAAAATAAAAAGCCACCCACGTAAATTCTACGCAGATGGCTATATAAATAACCACTAAACAGTAAATGAATTACATCATTTTAGATAAATAAATTTCAAATAGTTTGATGTAGATTTTATCTAACAAGATGATGATTGACATGTATAAAAAATAATTTTGCAGTTTATATCCTTTAGACATCATTTCCTTGATTGAAGGCAAGTTGTGTTGATAAGAACGTGTATTGTGAGCACAACGATTACGTTCCTTATAGACATAGTCCGTAAACAATTCTTGCAATACCAATCCACAAGTAGCTTGCCTTTCCAATTCTGAGATATTGTCTTTTTTCGTAAATAACTGCTTCTTGTTCATAATCCAACTCTTACGTACATTTGCAACAAGCACTTTATATTCACCATAGCTCTTCTTAAAATTTTGCGCCAACAAACTATTTTCAAATACTCGTTGAATAGATACTTTCCAGTCATCAAGTATTCCATCTTTAATGGCATCAGTAACAGTAAACGACTCGTCGAGTTTTTTTATTTCGTTCAAAAGGTCGTTGTACACCATACATTTGTCATCGTAACTAGAACACTCGCCATATGGCTTGCGTTCATATCGTTCGTAGCGGTACTCATAGTCTCTGCAGGCCATTTCCCAACATATACATTTTAACTTTTGTTCTTGAGCTCCGGTTAATCGTAAAAAGAGAGAATGGAGTAGATAGTCACAGATTGGATATGTCTCAATACCGCCATTAGTAGCATCAAGAGATCTAAATGCATCTTTTATTATTTCCGTTTCAGACTTCAGAATAAACGGTATATGGTTAGCGGGCTGGATGTATGACATAACGATTGAATATAGTTATAGATTGTTCGACACGGGCACGCATATATTTCAATAATGAAGGAGAGGCTTTGTGACCATCGTTCCGTTTGAAAAAGGATATTTTATTTTGAAGTTCCCTCATTAGAGCTTCTTTACGAGCAAGATCTATATTGTTTCCTTCTATTACGGTATTGTACACAAGACCAAACATATAAACATCAGAATCAATGATAGACCTGAAATGTAATTGATTATATCCAAGTTCGTTTAAAGTCTCATTTAATAGAGTAATTCTGGGAGCGAAATTTTTGTCAGGAAATATCGTGGAAAATTGAACAAACATATCACTATTTTTATCATTGACAACTGCATATATATATTCCTCATAGTATTTTTCCATTTTAGGCTTATATCCCTGCGCAAGTCGGTTGCTTCTTCCATCTTTTTTATATTGTGATAGAATTGCCATTGTCCTAACAAAATCGTATGCTTGATTTTTCCCAACCAATTCAACTTTTAGATTTCTGCAGCATTCTGGATTGAAGAAACTTTGTAGTTCTGATTTAAGGAAATAGAGTGATTGACGACTTTCAATTGGATTTAAAGGAGTTCCTAAAATATTTATGTTACGGAATACGGAAGAATAAAATTCATGTTGCTCCGCTTCATTATCTGCATTAGGGATAATGAATGAAAATGGAAGATATTTGTTTTCAAAGAAGTCTTCGGTTACTTCGTAGTCTACAGAATTATACTGTTGGGGAGTTATAGCATTTCGTACATTGCGTTCTATAGGACCTCTATCAGCAAACATACGTAATGACCAGTTAATGTATTCTACATCTGGTTCATCAACATCTTCCTCCGCTGCACCATCCGCCATATTTACCTCATCACCATTACGTTGAAAAGCATCTTTTTTGGGGTAAACTCCAAAATAAGCCAATAAAATACTAGATAAACGTTGTTGCCCATCTAATATTAAATTATGATTCATCCCATCCTTATTGCATACTCCAATTGTCACAGGAGGTACAAAAATTTCCTCCTTCAACCCTCTCACAAATTCTTTCACTTGTTCTTCTGACCAAACAAAGCTTCGCTGATAAGGAGGTAACTCCAAATCTTGTTTCAATAGTAATTCAATCCAATGCTTTAGAGAGTATTCTCCGTAGTAAACTTTCTTATCCATTTAGTTCTTTACTTATTGGTTATATTATATCTTTATATATTGATTATTCAAATCGTCCAAGTTTATTATTTGTTGGCAATAAATCCAGTTTAATGGTTTCTGTGGCTTTCTCTTTCTTTTCATCAACAACCTTTGCATACACTTGAGTTGTTCTCACGTTTGTATGCCCCAACATTTTGCTAACGGTGTAAATATCAGTACCTCCAGCCAGTTGCAGGGTCGCATAGGAATGGCGCGAGCAATGAAATGTAATGTGTTTGGATATTCCGGCTGCTTCAACCCATTTCTTGACTGGGCGATTTATCCATGAAGGGTCTGGCAGTCCGGCAAATACAAGAAATTCTCCTTCTTGTTGTTCTCCACAGAGATTATATGCTTGCTCTGATATAGGCATATATTCAACACCCTTTGTCTTTTGCTGGGTAAAATTCAATCGATAGCCTCCATTAAACATTTCCACTTCCGACCATTTTAATTTTTGAATGTCGCAGTGACGGATTCCTGTTAAAGCAGAAAATAGAGCAGCACGTTTCAGTAATGGGTCACAAGGTGTTTGTGCCAGTCGATTCAATTCCTCTACCGTGAGATATTCTCTCCGGCTTTCCCTTTCCTGAATACCTTTGACTTTAGCAGAAATATCAATAGTCAGATAACCGTCTATAAAAGCCTGTTTCAGTCCGGCTTTGAAAATGGAGAAGTATGTAGAAGCTGTGTTTTGAGAAATCGTACCTCGCTTAGTACCGCCTTGCGGTGCGTTCATTATGAATTGACGAAACGATTCCACCATCTTTAAGTCTATTTGTGAAAAGAGAATGGTATCGCTTTTTGCAAATATCTTCAACAACTCATGAACTCGCCTCCAATTGACAATGATAGAATCAGAACTATGGGCGTGCCTTGTTCGCTGCACATGGTCGAAGTATTCAATGAAATTACTTCTGGAGCGTTCCAACTGCTCTGCCTGTTCAGCATCGGTATCAGCATAAAGAGCCGCATTATCATATTCCTTTTGCCGTAGGCTTCTGACTTTATCGGCATAGATACATGATTCTTGATCCAATTGAGACTTACATTGTATAATACCATTCAGATCTCGCTTTGGCTTATAAGTGGTTTTACCTTCGGTATTAGTCCGTGCATTACGTGACTTATCCCAAACAGGTGTCGTAATAGTACGATTGAGATATTCACGTACTCTTTGCGGAGTATCTTTACCGGATTGGAACACAGGATAAGATTCCACATAAAGATACCATTCATCACGATATTCAGACTTGCGGAGTTTTACCGACACTCGTGTATTGACTAATGCTTTCTTCATCGTTTCATACCTTTATATAAGTTATCAATTTCTTTCTTGGGGACATATACAAAATTCCCTATCTGCCGGGTAGGGATAGAGTATTTGCGTATATGGAGATAAACGGTACTTTCATTCACAAGAAATTTCTCTGTGATTTCTCCAATGGTATAACAGTCTTTTGGCTCCAGACTATACAGTTTAGCGATAGGCTTCGGCTTTGTGAGAGCTTTCTTTCGGAGAGGATAGAGTTTCATCAGTTCATCTTTTGATAATAATGTTTGCCTTTCTCCGGCATTCACACTTGGAATTGTTCCCTTACGAATCAAGCGGTAAAGAGTTTCTTTGCTTATGCCAAACAAAGCGTATGCTTCAGGAACAGTGATGTACTCTTTGGACTTTGGTATTTTCTTGACCACATCGTCCAACCTTTGCAATCTCAATTCTTCATCTTTGCGTCGTTTCCATGCAATTTTGGAACATTTGGGAGAGCAATACCACGATTCAATGGTTTTAGCCACAAAGGTCTCTCCACAAACCTTGCATTGACGTGTTATTTCAAATTTTGCTGCTGGCATAATTCACTTTTTACTTATATTTCTCATTCTCAATACCAACTTTTTTATAAGTGTCACATTATCTACTTTTAAGCGTCGGTACAATTATGGTACAAATATACAATAAAAATCCGAATAATAAGCAAAATCAAAGAAAGTGATATAAAAAGAAATAGGGCATAACGCATTGAGTTACACCCTATATTCTTATTTATAATTATCGTTGTTTACCGATACTTACTTCACTTCCTCAAAGTCGGCATCCTGAATATTTTCATCTGCCTTTGAGCCGTTATTCTGCGCCTGCTGGCCGGATGCCTGCTGAGCATTGAAGCCTTGATCGGCACCCGGTTGGCCTGCTCCCTGATACATCTGCTGGCTGGCCGCCTGCATGATGTTGTTTAGGTTGGCTGTCGCAGTGTCTATTGCGGCTATATCGGCTGCCTTGTGGGCATCTTTGAGCTGTTGCAGAGCAGTCTCGATAGGAGCCTTCTGGTCGGCCGGAATCTTGTCTCCGTTGTCTTTCAAGAAGTTCTCTGTGGTGAATATGAGCGAGTCTGCCTGATTCAACTTGTCGATGCGCTCACGCTCCTTCTTGTCATTCTCAGCGTTCTGCTCTGCTTCTGCCTTCATGCGGTCGATTTCCTCCTGACTCAGACCAGATGAAGCTTCGATACGTATTGCCTGCTCCTTGCCTGTCGCCTTGTCTTTGGCCGACACTTTGAGAATACCGTTGGCATCGATGTCGAACGCAACCTCAATCTGCGGAACACCGCGGCGAGCCGGAGCAATGCCTTCGAGATTGAACTGACCGATGCTCTTGTTCTGAGCGGCCATCGGACGCTCACCCTGCAATACGTGGATTGTCACGGCCGTCTGGTTGTCCACCGCGGTAGAGAATGTCTCCTTCTTGTTGCAGGGTATGGTCGTATTAGCCTCGATGAGTTTAGTCATCACACCGCCCATAGTCTCGATACCGAGAGTAAGCGGAGTCACGTCGAGCAGCACGATGTCGCCCACGCCGCCTTCCTTGTTGAGGATCGCGCCTTGAATGGAAGCACCCACGGCCACAACCTCGTCGGGGTTCACACCCTTTGAAGGCTCTTTGCCAAAGTAGTTCTTCACCAGTGTCTGCACTGCCGGTATACGGCTTGAGCCGCCCACGAGAATAACCTCGTCTATATCCGATGTGGATAGTTTTGCGTCGCGCATTGCGTTCTGGCACGGTATGAGACAGTTCTGGATCAGTTCGTGAGCCAATTGCTCGAACTTAGCGCGTGTCAGGGTTTTCACCAAGTGCTTCGGCACACCGCCCACTGGCATGATATAAGGCAGGTTGATCTCTGTCGACGTAGAGCTTGACAACTCTATCTTCGCCTTTTCAGCAGCCTCTTTCAGTCGCTGCATAGCCATCGGGTCTTGCGTAAGGTCCGCTCCCTCCTCGTTCTTGAATTCCTGCACGAGCCAGTCGATGATAACCTGGTCGAAGTCGTCGCCGCCGAGGTGTGTGTCACCGTTTGTCGAGAGCACCTCGAACACGCCGCCGCCAAATTCAAGTATCGAGATATCGAACGTACCGCCACCAAGGTCGAACACAGCAATCTTCATATCCTTGTTTGCCTTGTCCACACCATAGGCCAGTGCGGCCGCAGTAGGCTCGTTGACGATGCGTCGAACGTTAAGACCAGCGATCTGTCCGGCTTCTTTCGTTGCCTGGCGCTGAGAGTCTGAGAAGTATGCCGGCACGGTTATCACAGCGTCTGTCACTTCCTGTCCGAGATAATCTTCGGCCGTCTTCTTCATCTTCTGAAGCACCATTGCCGATATTTCCTGCGGAGTGTATTTGCGGCCGTCGATGTCTACGCGCGGATATCCGCCCTCGTTTACCACAGTGAACGGCACGCGGCCGATTTCCTTGCTTGTCTGGTCCCAAGTCTCACCCATGAAACGCTTGATGCTGTACACGGTGTTCTTGGGGTTGGTGATGGCCTGACGCTTTGCCGGGTCGCCCACCTTGCGCTCGCCGCCCTCTACGAAGCCGACAACCGACGGTGTGGTGCGCTTGCCCTCGCTGTTTGCTATCACTACCGGCTCGTTGCCTTCAAACACGGCAACGCATGAGTTTGTAGTACCTAAGTCTATTCCAATAATCTTTCCCATAATCTTTATTTTTTTATTTATTATTTCCGTTATTAATTTGTGTACTTGCTTTCGCTTTCCGCAGATATTATAGCAAAGCGCGTGCCAAACATAATCCAGGTATGACTTAATGTCTGTTTCTTGCGCCATTTTGTCACAAGCATTATCAGACATGCCTCAACCGTAATCATTTCCTACCCGTTCATCTATGACATAAAACGTTTTTGGGCCGCTTTTCCCGGAACAAACAATTATATTAATGGCAAAAGAACAGAACTTCACGCCCATTAATCCGTCGGCCATACATAGCCAACCGAATTACCGCACAGTTTCCTTATCCGGAACACTCAATGTGCGGTATACGAGCACACGTGCTTCCGGTGAGAGCGTCACGGTGAAGCTGTCGCCTGTGGCCTCGTTCAGAGTGCCTTGCCACCAAGCCGTCAACATCCTGTCGCTAATCGGCCAACGCAGACCCGACGCGGACAGCGTGCCGGAAGGAGAAAGGGAGAACAGGGACACCTGTATGCCGGGCCGGCTCATGAGTGTCGCCGTTTTCATAAGCGGAGTGAAAAGTCCGTAGTCTGAAAGCATCTCTATGCGCCTGAACAGATACGCATGCTCCATAAGCAGAGAAATATTCCCCAACGTATGGTCTTCACGCATTCCGGTGGCTCCCAATATCAAAACATCCCGGTAGCCCGACCGGTGGGCGAACAGTATCGATTTGGTAAGGTCGTTCACTTCCTGGTCTTCCACAAGATGGATGCGGTCGGCATACCGCTCCCGGAAACCGGGCGAAAGACTGTCGAGATCGCCGACGATGGCGGTCGGTACTATGCCGGCCTTGTCTAATGACGCAATGGCTCCGTCGCAGGCAATGACGACGGAAGCCCTACGCAGAAAGCCCAAAGGAAGGTCGGCTTGCGGAAAACTGCCGTTTGCCATTATTACGCAGTCATAAGGTTCAATCATCTTTGTCTTATTCCTTTCTTTTTCCATGTATACAATCCGATTGCCGCCAGTATGGCATAGCAAAAATAGAGAAACATCGTGGGGTAAAGCCCGCGCCCGCAATAAAGCCATACGGATACACAGTTGACAACAATCCAAAACACCCAATGCTCAATGAAGCGCCGGGCCAACATCCATGTGGCAACTATCCCGACGGCCGTGGTAAAAGCGTCGCCAACCGGTATCGGTGAGTCGGTAAACCGATGCAACAGGTTGTATAGCGATGCGAACAGCGCGGCAATGGCAAGCATGACTACACCGAGAAGACGGGGAGTCAGATTGCGGTAGATAATCTCATCCCGGGTGGCCGTTGCCGCGGCATCCTCTTTGCCCTCCTTGCCTTGCGTCCACTGCCAGAAACCATAGACACTGATGACCACATAATATATATTCAGACCCATGTCAGCATATATCTTTGAAAAGAAAAACACAAAGACATATACAAAAGAGGTCAGAAAACCGACTATCCACATGGCACGGTGTTGCCTGATTTCCAAAAACAGGTAAAGCAGACCGCTCAGCACTCCGAAATATTCCAATAGCCGTTCCATCTCTCAGACTTTATAATTTGACAACCTCAATAATGTGATAATCGAGAAAAACCGTTTACCTTTAAATATACCTTACGCTCACGATGGCATCATACGTACCGGCTCTGCAGGTTTGATATCCACCGGTAGCCCACGCTCCGACGTATCATTACGGACGTCTCTCCTCATATTCGACTGCAAAGGAACGAAAAATAGACGTAACAGCCAAAATATATGGGAATTGTTTCAAAGATTGAAATGTCTTTGGATGAATATCCTTTATCATCCAAAGCGTAAAAAAATACCAAGCCATAAGGCATCCGCACGTTTCTCTGCAACGGCCGGACTTTCGGCCTGCATCATCCACGGCATACCGCGACAGGAATTTCCACGTAAACGATTTCGTAATAATAAAATCAAGGATTTAACACTTTATTTTTCACCGAAATAGAAAAACAAATGCGATACTGATTGCGATACACAATACGATAGAGCCTTGATCTTACCACCGAAATTCGCCTGATTTCCTGCTACGGGTGTCTAAATGGAACCCGTTCGGCTGCCGATTGCTCTCCGTTTAGCGGCTAAACGAAGATCAACGGGACGCTAAACGCAACGCAATCAGTATACTAAACGCAAACCAGGACTTTCAAAAAGCGGAATGCAAGGAGTGCGAGCAACAAACATTTCTCGTATAACATTGATATACAACATATTGCATAAAACGCTGAAATACGGCGATATTTGCGGCCTCCGCATCTTAATTTTCAAATAACCGAAATATGAATGACCTTTTGTAAATATTATTCTTTATTGTCATCCGGACATACTAAGTTTCCGCACCCATTTATAAATAAGATACAACAGCATTAAATCATCCTTACTGAGAGTGGAAAACGGAATCAAGAATGTATAAGGCAAAAATATGTCAAAAAAACTTTCATATTCACGTTAATTATAAATATACTCCCCGTATAAAACTTTTTTAATTTAATGGGGTTTAATAGTACTGAATAAATGGTATATTATTTTTTTCTTTGCGTACTGTCTTCATATATTTGCAAACAAATCAGGACAACGACCGGATTTATCAAACCTCAGGATAACGCGCCTCTTCCCCTGCGCATGAGAGAAAAAGGGGAGTTTTGTTTTACTTTTAAAAGACATGTATTATGGAAACAAAGAAAAAAAGTTGTACCAAGACCGCCAAGTGTGCGGAAGACAACAAAAAGAAAGAGTGTAAGACCGATAAGCAGAAAGAAACCTGCAAGTCTGAAAAGCCAAAGTGCCAAGCCAAAGCCAAAAAGGCTAAGTGACAGGCACAGAAAGAGACAGATTAACTTATTATCAACAACTTAAATTCATTAGCTTATGTTTTATCATGTAAAAGACTTGCAGTTCAACGCAAGAGTATCAAAACCAGATCCGCGGTTTGCAAGAGTGATGCTCGAAGCTTTCGGCGGAGCAAACGGAGAGTTAAAGTCAGCACTGCAATACTTCGTGCAGGCTTTCAGTTGTCACAATCCTTATCCCGACAAGTATGACATGCTCATGGATATAGCCACCGAAGAGTTCGGACATCTCGAAATCGTAGGCGCTACCATACAGATGCTACTCGGCCCGGTAAACGGAAAGATGAAGGACGCGGTGGAGACCATGCCGCTCAACTGCATGATGCGCGGAAAGGAGGGAAAAGAGGAACTCATACACCAGGCTTTCACCAATCCTCAGTTTCTGGTGGGTGCGCCGGGCAGTCCCGCCCTGACAGACTGTAACGGAAACCCGTGGAATGCCACATACGTATCGGCAAACGCCGATCTGTCGGTAGACCTGCGCTCAAACATGGCAGGAGAGGCACGTGCAAAAATAGGCTACGAAAATCTCATGCAACTGACAGACGACCCGATGGTAAGAGAGACGCTTATGTTCCTCATGACACGCGAGGTGACACACTACCAGCAGTTTGAGGCCGCATTGGAGACAATACAGCCTAACTTCCCGCCGGGAGCATTGCAAACATCTCCGAAATACAGCAACCTTCACTTCAAACTGTCGAAAGGCGACGAAGCCGTAGGGCCGTGGAACGAAGGCAAGAGCACCCAATTCGGCGAAGAATGGCTGTGGATAGACGACCCCATCGACGAGGTGAGAAAGACAAACGGTCTTGTAGACCGTAAGCCGGAAGGAACGTCGCGCACAGAGAAAGAGATGCGCAAGAAAGACGAGCAACTCTCGGCAGAACACCGTGACGAAGTGTTGTCGGCCACTCCCGACAAGGATATGCAATGGTGTAAATATTGCAATGAGGAAGAGAAATAAAAACAGTAATGAACAATTAAAAACATAAAAAAACCATGAAAAAGATATTTTCAGCAGTCATGGCACTCGCCGCAACGGCGGCCATGACATCATGCGGCAACGACAATAAATGTTACGGAAACGATAACTGCCGTGAAAACTGCACCATAGAGAGAATGGAGAATTCTGCCGACAAGGCTTCCAACAAGATGAAGAAAGACTGGGAGAAAACAAAGCAGAATGCCAAAGAAGACTGGAAAGACACCAAAGAAAACGTCAAGGATGGTTGGGAAGACACGAAAGACAACGTGAAGAAAGGCTACGACAAGACGAAAGAAACCATAAAGAAAGGTTACAACGAAACCAAGAAAGAGGTCAAGGACGCCTTATAATAACGGAAGCCTTACGATTAAAGTCTTCAAGAGTTTAATAACACAAATGTCAAACAATTAAAAAAAACTGTATTATGATAGGATTTATTATTTGGGTCATCGGTATGATACTCACCATCAGAGCCGCTTTTGAGATTGCAAGATATGACGTTTCGCTATGGAAAAGAATCGTCGCCATCATCATTCTGGTCTCCACAAGCTGGGTAGGACTTCTGTTCTATTACCTGTTCGCAAGAGACCGCATGGAGTCATGGCTTGAATGAAAAGCAAGACCCCGGCCGTGAACAAGGCCGAGAATAAATAGAAAAGCGAAGCACCGGAAGTAAAATGTTTATCAGCTTACTTTAAACAATATCCGGCGGCTTCGCTTTTTCATGCCGTACCGCTACTACTTTCAGTCCTGCATGTATGGCGTGGTATCCTCAATACCGGCCTCGGCCAATGCCTCGCGCCGCTCAACACACGTGCCGCAACGCCCGCAATGCACATCACCGCCTTTATAGCACGACCATGTCTCAGAGTAGTCCAGCCCCATTTCTTTACCCCTACGCGCTATATCAGCCTTGGTTATGCCGGTATACGGAGCGAGAATGCCGGCTCCGACGTAAGTTCCGGCCTTTGCCGCGGCATCGAAAGCGCATACGAATTCCCAGCGGCAATCGGGATATATGGAATGGTCTCCACCATGATTTGCCATCATCACGTACCGCAGACCATTACTTTCGGCAATTCCGACGGCAATGGACAGCATTATTCCGTTTCTGAAAGGCACCACGGTAGACTTCATGTTCTCGTCTGCATAGTGCCCGTCAGGAACAGCATCGGCTCCTTCGAGCAGCGAGCTCTTGAAGTATCTGTTCATAAAATCAAGACTTATCACGATATGCTTTATCCCCAGCCTCTCACAGTGCATACGTGCAAAAGGTATCTCACGGGCGTTATGGTTGCTCCCGTAATCAAACGATATGCCTACCGCTATGCGGTCACGGTACTCATGCAGCATGGTGACGCTGTCCATTCCGCCACTCACTATTATCACTGAATCTTTCATATATGGTTTATTGACTGTTTAAAGACGCAAAAATAGGAAAATAAAAACAACGCTCCAAACAAACAAAGTGTTTTTTATACAATATTGCAAAGTCCATATTACATTTCAATGACAAAGCCGCAAAAAATATATAAAATCGCAATCATCGGATATTCATTATTGATATAATTTACTAACTTTGTAGTTCGAAGTTAAATGTGGAAAATATTTAATTATTATAAACAAGCAATTATGAATATCGATCAATTCAACTTTGCCGGCAAAAAGGCAATCGTACGCGTGGATTTCAATGTGCCATTGGACGAGAATGGCAATGTAACTGACGACACCCGCATCCGCGGCGCACTCCCCACACTGAAAAAAGTAATATCAGACGGCGGGGCGCTAATTATGATGAGCCACATGGGCAAGCCCAAAGGCAAGGTAAAGAAAGAGCTTTCACTCTCCCAGATTGTAAAGAACGTATCCGAAGCGCTTGGTGTTGAGGTTAAGTTCGCAGACGATTGCGCAAAAGCTGCTGACGCTGCCGCAGCCCTGAAACCGGGCGAGGCGATGCTGCTCGAAAACCTGCGCTACTATGCCGAGGAAGAAGGCAAGCCTGTAGGCGTGGAAAAAGGGACACCCGAATACGACGAGGCAAAGAAAGAAATGAAGACCCGCCAGAAGGATTTTGCGAAGACACTCGCAAGCTACGCCGACTGTTACGTGATGGACGCTTTCGGAACAGCTCACCGCAAGCACGCTTCCACAGCCGTAATCGCCGACTATTTCGACGCAGACCACAAGATGCTCGGCTACCTGATGGAAAAAGAGGTGAACGCCGTTGACAACGTGCTAAGCAATATCAAGCGTCCGTTCACAGCCATAATGGGCGGCTCTAAGGTATCCACGAAAATCGGAATCATAGAGAACCTGCTCGGAAAGGTAGACAACCTCATTCTCTGCGGCGGCATGACATATACTTTCGCAAAGGCTCAGGGCGGCAAGATAGGTAACTCGATATGCGAGAACGACAAGTTGGAACTGGCTCTCGACATCATGAAGAAAGCCAAGGAAAACGGCGTTAACCTCGTACTTGGTACAGACTGCATCGCCGGCGACAACTTCTCCAACGACGCCAACACCCAGATATGCCCTGTAGACGACATTCCCGAAGGATGGGAAGGCATGGACGCCGGTCCCGATACACGCAAGAAATTCGCCGAGGCCATAGAGGGCGCAAAGACAATACTATGGAACGGTCCGGCAGGAGTATTCGAGTTTGACAACTTCGCTGGCGGTTCAAAGGCCATCGCGGAAGCCATTGCAAAGGCTACGGCCGACGGAGCTTTCTCGCTCATCGGCGGCGGCGACTCGGTTGCATGCATCAACAAGTTCGGCATGGCCGATAAAGTAAGCTATATATCAACCGGTGGCGGTGCGTTGCTCGAAGCAATAGAGGGTAAAGTATTACCGGGTGTAGCAGCCATCAAAGGTGAATAATAACCCCACACAGAAAGAATAACCTGAAAAGAAGGCTGCCTGAAAGGTTTTTCAGGCAGCCTTCTTTCATTAAAACAATAACGCTTATGAAATCAAAATTCATTACTCTCACACTGGCAACAGCATTCCTGAGTGCGTGCGGAAGCAATAGCACAGGTAAAAACGAACTTACCACCGACTCCGTAGCATTCAGCGAAAAAAGCAAAACGGCGGAAGTTACCATAAAGGCAGACTTTCCTAAAGACGGAAACAAGACGTTGACAAACATCATTACCGAGTATATCAGCGAGGAAATGGGCGGCACGTATGACGGAAAGACAGACAATCCGGACTCCATGGTGGCATTCTACTGTAAACGGGAAATGGCCGAATTAGAGAAGTTGGCATCCGAATTCGAGACAGACAGCGAAGCTCCTTTATACTATTCAAAGTCGGTATCAAAGATATACGAGACTGATAAGTTTGTCACCTATGCAAGCAGTTTCGAGTCTTTCACCGGAGGTGCGCACGGGATGCACGGCTCGGCAAACACCACGTTCCGCAAGAGCGACGGTCGTCGCTTCGGCAGTGAAATGCTGACAAGAACCGGTACGGAAGAGTTCAGGACGCTTATAAAAGACGGTTTAAAACAATATTTCGCGGAGAACGAGGGCAAAGATATCAGCGATGAAGAACTTAAAGAGCAACTGATCACCGATTACAGCGTAGACTTCCTTCCGTTACCGCAATTCCCTCCATACCTGACAGAGAAAGGTGTAGGGTTCACATACCAGCCATACGAAATAGCACCATACGCCGCCGGCATGCCTTCCTTCACGATACCATACGAGAAGGTCAAGCCATACATGACCGTTACGGCCGTAAAACTCATAGAGAACAAAGACGGTAAATAACCGCACGCAATACTCCCGGCAAAGCATATAAAAAATAAAACAAGCCATATAGAGGGGTATTACAAACAAAACAGAACAGAAATGCCTACCGTATAAAAACAGAAACCAGAATATACAGTGAGGCATTTCTGTTTTTCAACAATCGAAAGCCCTACCGGATAAAAAACAAATAACAATATATTATATAAAAAACAGAGACACCAATGACAATAACACTCATCATCCTTATAACAACGATAATACTCTTCGTGACAGGCAGGATAAGGGCCGACATAGTAGCGCTATGTGCTCTCACCACGCTGATTATTGCCGGAATACTAACACCCGGAGAGGCTCTTTCGGGCTTTTCATCTACCGTGGTTATAATGATGGTCGGGCTTTTCGTGGTCGGAGGAGCAATATTACAGACCGGTCTGGCAAAGGCCGCGAGCCAACGGATAATGAAACTCGCCGCCGGCAGCGACACAAAACTGTTCATTCTCGTGGTCGTGGTGACTGCCGTGATAGGCGCCTTCATCAGCAACACAGGCACCGTGGCCCTTATGATGCCCATAGTGGTGAGCATGGCGGTGCAAGCCGGCATGAGACCGGGACGCCTTCTCATGCCTCTGGCATTCGCAAGCAGCCTCGGCGGTATGCTTACGCTTATCGGTACGCCGCCCAACCTCGTGATACAAGACGCTCTGACGGGTGCCGGATATGCTCCGCTGAAATTCTTTTCATTCCTGCCGGTAGGCCTTATATGCCTTGCTGTGGCCATAATGGTAATGCTGCCGCTCAGCAAACTGTTCCTATACAAAAAGAAAGGAGAGGCAGACAAGGCCGCAAACAACCACAAATCGCTTGAAGAACTCGTTAAGGAATACAGGCTGGAAAGCACTCTTCGCAGATACAAGATTAAATCCTCATCGGCCGTAAAGGGTAAAACGGTAGCCGAACTGAACCTCAGAAGAGTGTACGGACTGTCCATTCTTGAAATACGCAGCGAGAGCACGGACCGAAGCGGACTCATACGCAACGTGAGGCAGAGCCTTGCCGGCCCTGACAGCATACTCAACGAGGGAGATATCATATACCTCACGGGCGACACGGCTGTTATGGACAGGTTCGCGAAAGACAACAACCTGAAACGCCTCGACCGCAACAACATGGACTTCTACGACATCGGAATAGCCGAGATTGTGCTCATGCCGATGGCCAAACTGATTGGCAGCCGGTTGAAAAACTCTGGATTCCGCGAGAGATACGACATCAACGTGCTGGGAATAAAACGTGGAGACAGTTATATACAGTCGGAGCTTCCCGATGAAAAACTGCAATCGGGCGATGTGCTGCTTGTGCAAGGCAAGTGGAGCAACATATCGAAGCTCGATGACCAGGAGACAGACTGGGTGGTGCTCGGTCAGCCCGAGGAGCAGGCTTCGAAAGTAACACTGAACTACAAAGCGCCGCTCGCCGCTATAATAATGCTCGCGATGGTGGCCACGATGGTATTCGACTTCATCCCGATAGCTCCCGTGACGGCAGTGATGGCAGCCGGCCTGCTGATGGTTCTCACCGGATGTTTCCGCAATGTGGAGGCTGCTTACAAGACGATAAACTGGGAGAGCATCGTGCTCATCGCCGCTATGATGCCCATGTCGGTGGCACTCGAAAAGACAGGCACGTCGGCTCTCATCTCGCACTCGCTCGTGTCTTCCCTCGGCTCCATGAGCCCCACTGTTCTTCTGGCCGGGATTTACTTCACCACATCGCTGCTAACGATGTTCATAAGCAACACGGCCACCGCCGTACTCATGTCGCCCATAGCCATGACGGCGGCACAGGAAATAGGCATCAGCCCCTATCCCATGCTATTCGCCGTGACCCTCGGAGCAAGCATGTGTTTCGCCTCACCGTTCTCGACACCGCCTAACGCACTCGTGATGCACGCCGGCGAATACACGTTTACCGACTACGTAAAAGTGGGTCTGCCCCTGCAGCTCGTCATCGGAATAGCAATGACGTTCCTGCTGCCATTGCTTTTCCCGTTCTGAAACATTCCGTAACGGCATTACCTGACGGTAATACTCATTTGAGCCGGCTTCCATGAAGCCGGTCTTATTATGCCGTAGCACACAGGCCACACAGCCATACAAGCATCATAGCGACACTATCCCCTCCCTATACCTACGCATATCATCCTCGTCCCATTTCCCGATGGCCTCGTCTATCTCTCCCAGTAATCTTGCCTTATCGGCAGGAAGAAACCCGACGACCGGCAGAATGTTCGACACTGTGTTGCCGAGAACGGTGGCACTAACGGTGAGACGCTCTATCAGCGTGCGCAACTCTATGAGACGCTCACGCTCAGACGCTTCATGAAAAAGTCCGGCACGCAATTCGGCATAAAGCTCCGACTGCTCAAAAACTGTGAGCGACACAATGTTTATGATATACGGATGCAGACGGTTGAACACCTCGGCAGTGCGCATGGCACCTGCTACACAGCCGCCCATGCCCGCCAGCCCCGTCATGTAGACGAGGTTATACTTGATACCAGCCTCTTCGAGCTTGAGGCATTGCTCCACGATGTCGGACGACGTATAGCCTTTGTTCATCCTCGCCAAAACACTGTCATCACCCGTCTCCGTGCCGATACTGACATTGTCTATCCGCAGATGGCGCAGGTTTCTCAGTTCATCCACCGTCTTCGGACGTATATCGGTGATGCGGGCGAACATACCCACAGATTCGCACCACGGCAACCTGCGACGTATCAGTTCGGCAATTCTGAACAGTCGGCCATAGCTAAGCGCAAAAGGATTGGCACCGGTGAGAAACACCCGCCGCGCCTCGGGCTGATAGCGGCATATAACATCTAAGTCGGCCTCAATCTCGCTCATCGGAGACATACGGAAATCCGTGCCGTGATAAAGGCTGCAAAACTTACACTTACGCCACGTGCAGCCCGACGTGACCTGCAATAACTGACTGTTTGCCTCGTATGGCGGCCGCCATATCTGACCGTCGAAATGTAATAGTTCCATATTCTTGATAATAAAAAAACGATGGCAAAGTTAGCTGCTTTACCTCATTGCCACAAGAACGCACCAAGGCGTAAGCCGCTTACCGGGAAGTAAGCAATGCTGAGCGCCACACGATTATGAATGATGATACGGCCGATTATTAATTATTTTTATGATTGTCGGTATCGGGACACATGTACAAACGGATCGCGTCAAACTGCTATCGCTTACTCAAACACACGCCGCCAACGTAATATACTGTAATGATTATATCATAAAAAAACGTTCCTCTTTTTAATCGAAACAGCTTGCCGAAAGCGATACGAAACCATGATTGAATACGATACACGGCAAAAAATACCGCAATGAAAACAGGATTTTTCCGCAACGAGTATCCCGTTGGAACGCATTCGGCAACTAATTGCAATGCGTTTAGCGGCTAAACGGAAAGCAACGGGATACTAAACGCAATGCAATCAGTATACTAAACGCGACCTCACACTCGTCCGAGAGTGAATATTTATAATCCCATCAAGACATACCGCCTGTATCACACTGACACACAAATAGTTGTATAAAACACAAAATACGGTGACATTTTCGCCCACAGAATTTTCAATTTGAAAATAACCGGAATATAAACGGCCGTTTGTAATATAATTTCTTAATCACAAAACCGCATTCCACCGAAATATAATACTCATCCGATTATTTTTGCGGCAGACAATGTCCGTAACCAAAAAATCTTGCTATTTTTGCAATGTAAGGACATGTATTGTCGCGACATGACGAGCCGGGTAAACAATTGACGAAAAACGGTTTCAGTCACGGTTCGCATCATATAAATCGAAAAAAGGCAAAATATGAACAAACGAAACAAGCTCGACTACGGATTCTGTCCGGCATCACCGGTGCTCGAATGGTTTTCCGACAAGTGGAATTTTGCGGTTCTGATAAAAATAAGCCAAGGCGCTCCGATACGCTTCGGCGAACTATTCAGGCAGATACCGGATATTTCCGAAAAAATGCTCTCCTCCACACTACATACCCTCGAAACCGACGGCCTGATCGACAGGCACGTATTTCCGGAAGTTCCGCCACGTGTGGAATACTCGCTCACCGAGCTGGGGAAGGGATTTATCCCGCACATGGAAAACCTGATGGCATGGGGGCATGACAATATCGGAAAAATATTGAGAAACAGGGAAAAGAACACGCAACATCAGAAAAACAATCCGTAATATAAAAAACCTACACGATACCATAATATTACAGCCATGACCTTGCCAAATAGACCGAAGCGTTGTATCTTTGCACGCATATAAAAGAAAACATAAAGAATGCGCATAGCAATAATAGGAGCGGGAGCGGCGGGATGCTTCGCCGCAATAAACATAAAACGGAAAATGGCGGACGCCGAGATAACGGTGTACGAAAGCGGACGTAAACCGCTGGCGAAAGTGGCCGTAACAGGCGGCGGACGGTGCAACCTGACAAACTCGTTCGAACATGTGAAGAGCATGCCGGCCGTATATCCGAGAGGACACAGGCTGATGGAGAGGCTCTTCCATACATTCGACTACAAAGACGCTTACCGGTGGTTTGAAGATGAGGGAGTGAAGCTCGTCACACAAGACGATTGCTGCGTTTTCCCGCAGTCGCAGGATGCCATGGAGATTGTCGGTACGCTTACACGGCTCATGAGAAGCCACGGTATAGAACTGAAAACAGGTTGCCGGGTAAGACGTATAGAACGGACTGAAAACCTTGACGCAAACAAGATACGGATATATGCAGGAAACGACGATACAATCCATGAGGCGGATACGGTTGTGGTGACGACCGGCGGCAGTCCGAAGGCCTGCGGACTTGACATGCTGGCTCCGATACGCCTGAAAACAGAGAGTCCGGTACCGTCATTGTTCAGTTTCTGCCTGCCGGGAGACGATATAACCGCACTGACAGGCACGGTGGTGGAAGACGTTTCCGTGGCAATCACCGGCACAAAGCACAGAGCCGGCGGCCCGCTGCTGATAACGCACTGGGGCATGAGCGGACCGGCGATACTCCGATTGTCATCGTACGCAGCACGGACACTGAACGCCACTGGATATAAAGCACGACTGACAATAAACTGGATGGGCGACATGAGCGAAGCCGAAGTGCACGAAGAGCTGTATGCCATGGCAGTCCAAAACTCTCAGAAACACCTCTCAAACGCATACCCCACCCGATTAAACGCCCGACTATGGACACATCTGCTGCTCCGCAGCGGCATAAAACCCGACCAACGGTGGGGCGAACTGGCACGCAAGAGCTATAATAAGCTGACGGACACCTTGATAAACAGCATATACAACATGGACGGAAAAAACAAGTTCAAGGAAGAGTTTGTCACATGCGGTGGCGTGGCTCTGAGCAATATCAACCCAAAAACACTTGAATGCAAGACATGCCCCGGACTATATTTTGCAGGAGAGGTGCTCGATATAGATGCCGTTACCGGCGGTTTCAACCTTCAAGCGGCATGGACAACGGGGTATGCGGTGGCCGAGGCTATAACAAACAAACATTGATTTTCGGTATCTTACAATAAAACACGGAAGCAACATGATTGAGAGCCTTCGACATTGATGGCGCCGCATCGCGCTGCTTTCGTGTTTAATGAAAAGTTTTGAAGCATTGAGCAAAAGATTCTGCCGTATTCAACAAATCAAACTGGTATTCGGCAAAAAAAGGAAGCGCTACCTCTCCAAGATATGGGAAGCCAACAGATCGGCCGACTGCAATATGACAGTGAGCGGATGTTCGTTGGCCTCGGAGATATTACACTTGTCCTCATAGCTCTGGAAAGGCAGGTTCCACGCTCCCATATGCCACCGGATGGCGAGAATTTCGTCGTTTGAAAGATCGAGACCGAGACGAAGCAACATTATCACCGACTTCTCTCCATGGCCTGCCGGGAAGCGGGAGTAATCGGCCTCATAGGTGTCATACTGCTCCCAACGGTTCTGAGCATCCTTGCGCCACTTCAGGGCTTTCTTGTATATATTCGACTTGCACACATCATGAAGCAAGGCTGCGATAACCACACTGTCCTCCTTCAGCGAGTCGGCAACCTCGGGACGCATTGCCACCGTCTGCTCACGGAGCATCATCGCCATACGGTATACGTTGAGAGAGTGTTCGGCCAGTCCGCCATCGCGACAGAGATGCCTGTTGATCGATGCCGGCGCCTCAAAGAAACCGCCTTTGTCAAGATAGTCGATGACTGTATCCATCCCCCTGCGCCCGGTCGCTTTCAATAGCGATATGAACTGCTGCTTCATATATTCAAATGCTCTTCGTTATATCTTCCAATTTCCATTTTTTGCCGTCCGGCCCATCATGCCATGCCAAACAGCGCCGTGTCCTGCCTCTTTACCTTTCCGCAACTCAGCCCTTTCACAATATATTGTTGCGCTCTTTCTCCTTGAAATAACGATAGGTGGCAACTTTCAACTCGTCACATGACGCATCGTCGCACACAATTATACCATGGCGGTGCATCTGCAAGGCACTTACTGTCCACATGTGGGTCACCGGCCCTTCAATGGCAGCCTGCAACGCGTGTGTCTTCGCATGACCGTTGCACAGTATCATAACCTCACGGGCATCCATCACCGTGCCCACCCCGACTGTAAGGGCATACTGCGGCACGTTTGCCGGGTCGCCGCCGAAGAAACGGCTGTTGGCGATGCGTGTATCGCTGGTAAGTGTTTTCATGCGCGTGCGGCTCGAAAGAGAAGACCCCGGCTCGTTAAACGCTATATGGCCATCGGGACCTATTCCGCCTACAAAGAGGTCTATGCCTCCGTATTTCAAAATGGTATCCTCATACATGCGGCACTCTTCTTCAAGATCCTCGGCGTTGCCGTTGAGTATATGAATGTTTTCTTCCGGACAGTCGACATGATCAAAAAAATTCTTCCGCATAAAAGAATGGTAGCTTTCCGGATGCGACTCGGGCAGGGCCACATACTCATCCATATTGAATGTGACCACGTTGCGGAACGATACTATTCCGTCCTGATAGGCACGGACAAGTGCCTGGTACATGCCAAGCGGTGAGGAGCCTGTGGGCAGGCCGAGCACGAAAGGCTTGTCCTCCGTCGGATTGGCGGCGTTTATAAGTCCTATGACATGGTTTGCCGCCCATTGCGACAGCAGTTGGTAGTTTGGTTCTATGATAACTCTCATGGCCTTGTTTGTTTTTTCAGATTATGTTACGCATTATAAAATAGGCAATAGGTACAGGATGACAAGCAAAAAGGGAGACTGAAAAAGTCTTGAAACAATATCATAGGCACATGAAAACATGCGACCGGAATTGTTATCCGACTTTTTCAGGCTCCCTCCGCTGCTTATATAATATCCACGAAAAACTGTATTCCGAAGATTATATCACCCAATTTCATATCATCAGCACTTCGGAGCCCAGGGCTTCAATTGCTTGAAGAAATCGTTACCCTTGTCGTCTACGAGTATGAATGCGGGGAAATCCTCTACATCTATCTTCCATACAGCCTCCATGCCAAGCTCGGGATACTCCACGCACTCTATGCTCTTAATGGAGTTCATAGACAGAACGGCCGCCGGACCACCGATGCTTCCAAGATAGAAACCGCCGTGCTTATGACATGCGTCGGTCACTTCCTGGGTGCGGTTGCCCTTTGCTATCATCACCATCGAACCGCCATTGGCCTGAAACTCATCCACATAAGGATCCATACGGTTGGCCGTTGTCGGACCCATCGAACCGCAAGGCATTCCGTCCGGAGTCTTTGCCGGACCGGCATAGAGCACGGGATGGTCCTTAAAGTACTGCGGTAAACCTTCGCCTGCATCAAGACGGGCTTTAAGTTTGGCATGAGCGATGTCGCGGGCAACGATAATAGTACCGTTGAGGCTCACACGGGTAGATACCGGATATCGGCTGAGCAACTCGCAAATCTCACTCATAGGCTTGTTCAAATCAACCTTCACGGCATTGCCTTCCCCTGCATTGCGCAACTCCTCGGGAATCAGCTCGCCCGGATTATCGTCAAGTTTCTCTATCCATATACCGTCTTTATTTATCTTTGCCTTGATGTTCCGGTCGGCGGAGCAGCTTACTCCGAGGCCTATAGGACAGCTTGCTCCGTGGCGCGGCAGACGGATCACACGTATGTCATGGGCGAAATACTTACCTCCGAACTGCGCTCCGAGACCGATTTTATGAGCCTCTTCGAGCAATTGGTTTTCCAATTCGACATCACGGAACGCACGTCCGGTCTCATCGCCCGTAGTAGGCAGATTGTCGTAGTAGTGCGTTGAGGCAAGTTTTACTGTGAGAAGGTTTTTCTCTGCCGATGTGCCGCCTATGACAAAAGCGATGTGGTAAGGAGGACATGCGGCCGTGCCGAGCGTCCTCATCTTCTCGACGAGGAACGGAACAAGAGTGCCCGGATTTTGTATTCGTGCCTTGGTTTCCTGATAAAAATATGTCTTATTGGCCGAACCGCCGCCTTTCACCACACAAAGGAACTTGTACTCGTCACCCTCCGTGGCCTCAATATCTATCTGGGCCGGCAGGTTGCAGCGTGTGTTAACCTCGTCATACATATTCAACGGAGCATTCTGCGAATAGCGCAGATTCTCTTCAGTGTATGTCTTGTAAACGCCTTTCGACAGTGCCTCCTCATCACAGAAGCCCGTCCATACATGCTGTCCTTTCTCGCCGTGTATAATGGCAGTACCGGTATCCTGGCAGAAAGGCAACTTACCTTTGCATGCCACCTCGGCATTGCGCAGGAATGTGAGTGCCACATATTTGTCGTTATCACTCGCCTCGGGATCTGTCAGAATCTTGGCTACCTGCTCATTATGCGAGCGGCGCAGCAAGAAATTGACGTCACGGAACGCAGCATTGGACATCATCGTCAACGCCTCGGGAGCTATTTTAAGAATTGTCTTGCCCTCAAACTCGCCAAGCGATATGCCTTCTTTCGATAACAGATAATACTCCGTGGTGTCTTTACCGGTCTGAAACATCGGAGCGTACTTAAATTCAGGTGTTGTTGCCATATTTAATTATATTGTTTAAGAATGCGGAGACGGTAAGACTTGGTGCCAAGCACATGTCAGTCCGCATTTGTTAATATTCTATTTCCTTAATCCTATTGTTTTTGAAACAATGCGCCAATATCAGATAGAGAGTCTGTCAATATCCGAAAATCTCGTCTGTGGTCACGCGACGGATAGGCGCTATCTTCTCCAAAGACTTGATATCAAGCTCTTTCTCATCGCCGAGTATCATGTAAAGATACGGCTTTGACGCCATGCGCTCACGCTCAAACTCAACCACATCGCTGAGTTTTACCGACGGAAGGGCATTGTATATCTTTTCATTTATATCATAGTCGATACCTAAGTTTTTCGCTTTTATATAAGCGTTGAGTATTCCGAACTTGGTGGTCCGTGCGGCGGCAAGACGCTTTGTCAGAGCCTGCTTTGCCAATTCAAACGCCTTTTCAGACTGAGGGATAGTATCAATGATGCCATTAAATGCGTTGATGCAATCAAGCAACTTGTCGTTTTGTGATATAATATGCGTCACCGTGAACTCCGGATGCCCCTTACGAGACGGGGTGAAATAATTTGCCCATGCGTTGTAAGCAAGCGCACGGCTCTCACGCAGTTCCTGAAAAACAACCGAATTCATGCCTCCACCGTAATACTCGTTGAACAACGACACCAGAACCTCCTTATCGGGAGACCACATCCGACCTTCATTATGACACTGGCGCATGTATATGTTCTTTGCCTCATACGGCGCGATGAGTATCTCGTTCCTGGGCGTCTGTTGCTCGGTATACTCTTTTCCTGTGGGCACAGGCATGAGTTTCTTCGCCGTTTTGTGATGTTTGTCCACTGCCGAGATAACTTCTTCCATCTCTGCCGGACCACAATAATATACTTCGTGCTCATAGTTCCGAATAGCCTTGACCATATCTATAAGTTCCCGGGGATTTCTTTCAAGCAGCGCTTTGTTGCCTGGCACGTTGCGAAGCGCGTTATACGGACCGTAAAGGCCATACATATAAAGAGCAGAGAAATTTGCCTTCTGATCGAGTTTCTTATCCTTTCGTGTCTTTATCTCCACATCGACATACTTACGGTAAGCAGCCGTGTCAACCTTGGCATTTGCCAGAAAGTCTTCGGTGAGGGCGAGAGCCTCGGCCATATTGTCGGCAAGTCCCGACACTATGATATTCATAGAGCCTGCGCCTACGCTCACATTATACTTACAAGCAAGACTGTAAAACTTCTTTTTAAGCTGTTCTGCCGTCATCTTAGACGTGCCGAGATAATCAAGATAATCGGCCGCAAAAGGCAACCACATATCGCTTTCCTCTCCAAAACCATAGCGGAAACAGAGCGTGAAAGTACCGTTTGTCGTATTCTTGACATACATCACCGGCATGCCCTTCTTCGTTTTTCCATACGACAAGTCAGTCTTGAAATCAAGGAAACGCGGTTGTATCGGTTCAGGGATGCTGTTGAGCATGTCTCCTACAAACTTACTCTGCATATCCCTGTTCGCCGGAATGGCCGTAATCTGCGGCTTATCAATCTTTCGCAATGTGCCGTCCTCACCTGTACGCTTGTACACTGCCACGTAATTATCACCGAAATGGCGGTTGGCGAAGTCTATTATATCTTTCTTTGTAAACTTAGACATGCGGTCAAACTTGGTCACCACACGTTCCCATTCAATGTTATTTATGAATGCGTCGACATACATGTCAGCCCTTTTGCCATTGTCTTCGATATTACGATAGTAGTTCAATTTGAGATTGTTTATCACCGACCGTATCAAATCGTCATCAAAATCGCCTTTCCTCAACTTGCCAATCTCATTGAGCATCACGGTCTTTACTTCGTCAAGTGTCTGCCCCTCTTTAGGCCGTCCGTAAAGAACAAGCATCGAATACTCATTCAGAAACGAGTGGAAAGCGCCAGCCTCGGCACACAACATATTCTGGTTTATGTCAAGGTCGAACATTCCGGCTGTACCGTTTTGAAGCAGATAAGACAACACTTCTACCGTATCCGCTTGGGCGGAAGCGGCTTTGTCGAGTTGCCATGCAAGCATTAAAAGCTCTGCTTCCTTGCCTATTACGGTCGTATCCACCGGCACTGTCAGTTTCTTTACCGGCTCATATTCAGGAAACGAGAGATTGGGATCTGCCTTCCAACCGCCGAAATAACGGTCTATTACCTCTACCGTACGCTCCGGATCAAGATCACCCGAAAGACAGATGGCCACATTGTTCGGAACATAATACTTCTTGAAATAGTTCTTTATGTTTACAATCGAAGGATTTTTAAGATGTTCCTGCGTTCCTATCGTAGTCTGGGTGCCGTAAGGATGATTGGGAAACAACTTGGCAAACATAGCCTTCCACACCTTCGACATGTCATTGGCTATACCTATATTATACTCCTCATATACCGCCTCAAGCTCAGTGTGGAAACCTCTTACAACCATGTTTTGAAACCTGTCGCTCTGTACTTTCGCCCAGTTCTCAACCTCGTTAGACGGTATATCCTCTGTATAACAAGTCACGTCGTTGCCCGTATAGGCATTGGTGCCCTGCGCTCCGATTGCCGACATCAGTTTGTCATACTCATTGGGGATATTGTATTGTGCCGCGACCTGTGACAAACTGTCGATCGCACGATAGCAGCGGCGACGGTCTTCGGGATCGGTAAGAGTGCGATATACCTCATAACGGTTTTGAATGGAGTCGAGCAGAGGCGCCTCTTTGGCAGCGTCCGATGTACCGAAACTTGTCGTTCCCTTGAACATTATATGCTCGAGATAATGCGCCAAGCCTGTCGTTTCCGCCGGATCGTTGCGGCTTCCAGTACGCACGGCGATATACGTCTGTATGCGCGGCTTCTCCTTGTTGACCGAAAGATATACTTTCAGTCCGTTATCGAGAGTATATATGCGGGTGTTCATCATGTCACCTCTCACGCTCTCATACTTGTAATCCTTTGCCTGAGCCGCCATCGACACTATTGCCATAAGACAGGCGGCCGCCATTGATTTCATGTTCATCTTAATATGTCATTTTATTGATTGTCAACACAATGCCAACTTAGAGTTGCAAAGTTAGTGTTTTTTGTCCATACCACAAAAAAAACTTGACACGTAATATATTCTTTATCACCTCGACAACATGCCAAACGACACGCATCCGCCTAATTAATCTTAGACAGAAAGTCGTTCAGCACGTCTTCGTCCACATCTCCAAGGGCAGCTTCCTTCTCCGCATCGCGGGCTATGGCGGCAAGCCATGCGTCGCGGGCGGCCCCACCGTCGGCGGCAATACGCTCCATATCATCGGCCGACAAAATATCAATACCGTAATAATCGAGCAACATCCCGTAAGTCATGTTCCACCTATAATCGGCATACCGCTCGTGCATCGCCTTGAAGCGGTTTTCGATTTTCTCTACGCTATCCGTCTCTCCTGTCTTTATATCGTCTGCCAGCCTATCCGTTTCCGACTTTGGCACCAACAGTCCGGCAAGGTCCGTCCATTCTCCCGTGCCCGTCATACCGCGCGGAATATCACCCGGACAGTTCCTCACGACATCTGCGAAATACATTTTCAATGCCATGTCATACCATAAAATACCTTTCACCAACGAGCCGTGCCGTATCGTGCAACCACCGTATCGGTACTCGGCCATGACATCCCCCTGCTCGGAACGCAGTTTCTCCAGCAGTTTCTTTCCAGCCATCACCTTGCGTATGGTATATGGACTGAGCCAGTCGAAATTCACTATGCTTTTTCTGTCGGCATGCGGCCGCATGTCACGCTTCGGCCATTTGGACGTGTCACGGTACGTGCCAACAGTGGCGAGATTGCACCCCGGCACAATGAATGTCTTGTCGCCTGACGCTATGATATATGAGAAAGGCAGGTCTGAAGTGTCAGGATGATTGGAGATCTTCCCCATGCACATGGTAAACGCCCCGATGGCAGCCGGCATAAGTATATGAGCCCCGCTCGCCGTCTTCGAGCCACGCTCCAACGTTCCATAATGTATTGGACCTATCTTATAGGCATGATTGCTGTAATTCGTTCCCGAACCGGCATTATAGAACGACAGTCGGCCGCCGATAAGAAGCGTAGATTTGTGATGGCTCACGGTGAAAGGCCCGCAGAACGCTGCGCAGGCCTCACCGTTATCCATATATGAGTTTGCAAAGAACACACTGTTTTCCGCCGAAAAACCTTTTCCTATATGACAGGCCTCACCCACGAAACAGTTGTCTGTTTTCGCACCATTGAGCACCGAAGCTCCGGCTGCCACTATCGTGTTCTCGCATATCACGTCATTTCCTATATATACTCCCGAGTCTCCACTGCCGGTCAGGGTGCAGTCAACAAGACGCGAAGCGCAGTTTATCTCGCAGTCATCGCTTGCGCACACGTTGACAATCTCACGCGAGTTCACTATCTTTACCCTGTATCCCACGGTGCTTTGCTCCGGCCGGCATCTTTCCGCTTGTCGCTTTATGATGTCCCTCAACGCTGCCCACAGTTGTTTGTCGCCGGCCGCTTCCACCATGAAAGCAGCCATCTGGCTCGTCAACCCGTCATACAGTATGACGTTTCCGTCACCCGCCTCGTTCATCACCGATATTGTGTTGCCGCACCCATAGGTAGCACCCTCCACGGTAGTCATCACTCCGACATTGGATATATAGCACTCCTCGCCTATCACATAGCCGCTGATGTGGTTGCCAATATTCTCTATAAGGCAGTTATCGCCTATGGTAACGTTGCGAAGCGTGGCATTACTTATACCCGAATGACGCATGAAACCCTCTTCAACCTCTATATGCTTGTCGAACACTCCCAGGTTGATCTCCCCGTAAAAAGCCACTCTCCTGACATAATCGGGAGTGAAATCATCGGCCACAAACACCGTGTTCCAGTCTTCGGCCGTACACCCGTTACTTTCGAGAACCGTTATCTCATCGAGAGTAAGGCTTCTGTAATTGTCATTCATAGTCTTGATACAGGAAATCATTGTACGGATACTTCTGTACGTGCAACTCGCGCACACGCTTGTAAAGCACATCACGCAACTCGTCTATATTCTGTTTCTCGCGAGCCGATATGAAAAGGCAACTGTCGTCCATCTTAGCCATCCACGTCTTGCGCAGCTCATCAAGCGTTACGTTCTCTTTCGTCGGTGGCGTGAGGTCGTCAGGTTCTTTCTCAACCCATGTATAGGCATCGATCTTGTTGAACACTATCATCGACGGTTTGTCGGCACACCCGAGTTCACCCAGTGTCTTTTCCACCACGCTTATCTGTTCCTCGAAGTCGGGATGCGATATGTCCACCACGTGAACGAGCAGGTCGGCCTCGCGCACCTCGTCGAGCGTCGACTTGAACGAGTCCACCAAGTCTGTCGGCAACTTACGGATAAATCCAACGGTGTCGGCCAAAAGGAAAGGCAGATTGTCTATCACCATCTTGCGCACCGTGGTGTCGAGAGTGGCGAACAACTTGTTCTCCGCAAACACCTCGCTCTTCGCCAGCAGGTTCATTATCGTCGACTTGCCGACGTTGGTATATCCCACGAGCGCCACACGGATCATACGCCCCCGGTTTTTCCGCTGAGTGGTCTTCTGCCTGTCAATCTCCGTGAGGCGTTGCTTCAGCAGCGTTATGCGTTGCAAGATTATGCGGCGGTCCATTTCGAGCTGTGTCTCTCCCGGACCGCGAAGCCCCACACTACCCTTTCCGCCACCGCCGCCGGAGCCGCCACCCTGTCTTTCGAGGTGTGTCCAAAGCCGTTGCAGTCGCGGCAGCATGTATCGGTGCTGTGCCAGTTCGACCTGTGTCTTGGCTTCAGCGGTCTGTGCCCGCATGGCAAATATATCGAGAATTAGCGATGTACGGTCAAGTATTTTCACTTTCAGTTCTTTCTCGATGTTGCGCATCTGCTTGGCGGTCAACTCATCATCGAATATAACCATACCAACCTCTCGCTCAGCTTCCTCCTCGTCTTCTATGTATTTCTTTATCTCTTCCAGTTTTCCCGAGCCCACGTATGTCACCGAACTCGGGCCGGCCACCTTCTGCGTGAACCGCTTTACAGTGACGGCGCCTGCCGTATCGGCGAGAAATTCAAGCTCGTCGAGATACTCTTTTGTCTTGGTTTCGTCCTGGTCTTTGGTCACAAGGCCAACAAGTACGGCTGTCTCAGCCTTTGCTTCCGATATAACAAATTCTTTCATTAATCTTCCTTTCTGTTTTTAATACAATCCGGACACATTGTCTTTTCCGTCCGGCATCACTTTCGTCTATCATCACATACACGTCTTATAGTACGGCTATCATACGGAAATGGACATTGTTCACATCATGAATCGCACCCGTCGAACAATCTATCCCTTGGGGGGGTATCCGCTTCATGGCTTCATCGCCGTACTGTCAGGTTTCAGTTAAATCACATAAGCCTATAATCTTTATTTTATACAATAATGTCCATTGTCTCACCGCTTTGAATATCCCAACACGGCAAGCCTGCCAGATACACATCGGGCCTGCCATCGAAAAAACGCTCCATCACGACAAGAAGGAGACACTTGCCGAAACGTCGCCTTTACCTTTTGCAAAGATAACGCAAGTTGAGTGAAGCACAAAATTATTTATCGGCTTTAAAGCATAAATTAACGAGAAACGGCAATCACAACGGCAAAAAACAGATGATAAAGACTAAAAGAACGGAAACGAAATCGCTTACGGCATGATGAAAAACCACCCATCCGACCGGGCACATGTAAAATAGTTTCACAATCGAACCTGTGATTTTTTATACAGTTCAAAAGTTAAAAACGACAAGTATTTACTTTGTTTTTTGACAAAACACTATTTACCGACAGTAAATTTCCGGAAATTTCAGCCAAAACGGAAGTTATTTTGCATTCAGATACCGGTTGGCATGCAACGGGATACCCGTTGCGATGCATTTAGACACCCGTTGCATTGCGTTCAGATACCCGTTGCACGGCAACGGGTATCTGAACGCAGAGCGAATAACAGCCGGAAACAACAAAAAAAGGCTTCCGGCACAAAGTACCGGAAGCCTGACAAACAGGCGGCAAGGCAAACGATATGTGCCGACGGCCTGCAAAACCATGAGCAATCACGGTCTATGGGGACAAAAAGAGAATTGTGCCATCTTTCTGTTTTATCAAAAAACACGGTATGCCCGAATGTATCTCCATGCAAACCGATAACGCGTCAGCACTGCCAAAAGAACCTGTTTTGTAATTTTTTATCATAAGATTATCTTTTAACACCATTTCTGTCGCTACAAATTTACAATAAAACATCATCAGATAAAAGCAATATCACGATACACTTCACTATACATCACATGAAATAAAGATATACGCCAACTCCATATCTCCGACGCATTACGGCATACGTCGGAGATTTGACCGCAAGACGTTAAACCTTTCGCCACGCCGGACATCACAATAAAATATAAAAGAATAAATACTAACCATACATTAAACAAATCGAATGAAACGAATTCTTATTTTCGCGCTTCTCGCCTTAGGTGGTCTTTATGCGTGGAGCCAACCGCGGTATGACATGAAGAATATCGTGAGGGAACAACTCAACAGAGGTGTTGTGGCAATAAAACAGGACAACGGTAACGTGATAGTAAGCTGGCGCACACTTACAAGCGACGGCAAAGGAGAGCCATTCGACATCTACCGTAACGGGGTTAAACTGAACGACCTGCCCATGACGGACGGCGGTACTTTCTTCACAGACAAAAAACCGTTGTCGGGCAATGTGACATACGAGGTGAAAGGCGGTGGAAAAGACGGTTCATATATATTGAAGGCCGACGCTCCGGCAGGCTACCTGCCCATAGCGCTGCAAAAGCCGGCAGACGGCATCACACCGGACGGACGCACATACACCTACTCGGCAAATGACGCGAGTGTTGGCGATGTGGACGGAGACGGACAGTATGAGATAATACTGAAATGGGATCCGTCCAACTCGCACGACAACGCGCATGACGGATTTACCGGCAACACGATCTTTGACTGCTACCGCCTGAACGGCGAACGCCTGTGGCGAATAGACATGGGCAAAAACATACGCAGCGGAGCACACTATACGCAGTTTATAGTATACGATCTCGACGGCGACGGACGGGCGGAAGTGATAATGAAGACTGCCGACGGCACTATAGACGGAAAAGGAAAAGTGATAGGCAATGCCGACGCCGATTGGCGTCACGGCATCAATGAAGCTATGGCCCACTTCGACAAGAACCGTGAAAGAGCGGTGAAAGAGGTACGGGAAAGAGAGAGGATGCGCCGCGAACGGGAGGAGATGCGCAAACAGGGTAAACGCCACGACACGGGCACTAAAGATAAGAAGGGAAAGAAGAACAGCAACCGCCAATGGCAGCGCACTCCGTGGCCGGGAGTTGGTTTCAGGTCGGGAAAGATACTCGAAGGTCCCGAGTATCTCACGGTGTTCAACGGACTGACCGGAGAAGCGATGGCCACAGTCGACTATATCCCGGAACGTGGCGACATGAGCGGTTGGGGCGATGAGAAAGCCAACCGCTCGGACAGATACCTCGCCGCCGTGGGCTATTTCGACGGACACAAGGCAAGCGCCGTTTTCTGCCGCGGATATTACACACGCACCGTAGTCGCGGCATGGGACTGGGACGGCAAGACACTGACAAACAGGTGGACATTCGACACCAACGACGAGCGTTGGCGTTCGTATGCAGGCCAGGGCAACCACAACATCCGTGTGGCTGACGTGGACGGAGACGGACGCGACGAGATAACATACGGCTCGATGGCCATAGACCATGACGGGACGGGACTGTACAACACGGGCATGGGACACGGCGACGCAATGCACCTTACGGTCTTCGACCCGACAAGCGACAAGCTGCAACTGTGGGACTGCCATGAGAACAGGCGAGACGGAAGCGAGCTTCGAGACGCCGCCACTGGCAAGATCATATTTCAAATAAAAAGCGGATTCGACGTGGGGCGGTGCATGGCTGCCGACATCGACCCTACAAACCCGGGACTGGAAATGTGGAGTTCGGACAGCCACGGTATCAGAAACATAAAGGGCGAACAAGTGTTGCCGGCCAAGGCAAAAAAACAGATGAAAGCGAAACAGGCCGACAGCGACGCGGCAGCGTCCGCCAATGACAACACAGCCCTATACTACCGCGGCGCACGGGTATCGACAAACTTCGGAATATGGTGGGACGGAGACCTGTTGCGCGAATTGCTCGACCACGAGACCGTGACGAAATACGACTGGCAGACCGGACGCACGTATCCGCTTATAAAGTTCGAGGGTTGCAGGTTCAACAACGGCACGAAGTCAAACCCGTGCCTGAGCGGTGACATTATCGGTGACTGGCGGGAAGAGGTCATAACCCGCACGGAAGACAGCAACGAACTGCGCATATATGTATCTACCGTTCCCACAGGACACCGTATCAACTGCCTGATGGAAGACATGCCCTACCGCCTGAGCATGGCAACGCAAAACGTGGGATACAACCAACCGCCACACACGGGTTTCTACCTGGGCCCAGACAAATCGGCTGTAGAATTTCTGAAATAAAAGCATTAAAATGCGTTCATAACGAACAAAATCACCGATATATGTACGATTGTCATATATCGGTGATTTTGTTTATTCCTATATTTGCCACCGTAAACAATAATTGATAACCCAAAACAAACTTAACCGATCATATGAGAAAAACTATCATTGCCTTGATCATGGCAACAGTATTGCCATGTGCCACGCAAGCACAACGCATACAGCAGAAACTCGGACGCGCAGTAGTGGCTGTGACCGACAAGGGGCAGAATGTGCTCGTATCATGGCGAAAGCTGGCGCAAGAGCCGGAAAACATAACTTACAACATCTACAAAAGAAGCGGAGGAACGGGAGAATACACAAAAGTGAACGCTGAGCCTGTGAAGAAAACAAACTTCAAGACCACACGCAGCGCAATCCCATACGGTAGCGAACTGGCCGTGACTACGGTGAGCGGCGGTGTGGAGAGCGCCAAGAGCGCACCATTCATGTTCAAGGAACAGGCATATAAAGATGTATTTCTGGACATAGATTTCGAGACAACCATACTGAACCCTGACGACTATAAGGTAAAATACGCATGGCCGATGGATCTCGACGGTGACGGAGAGTTTGACGCTGTGTTGGTAGACCGCCTGTTCACCGGCGACATACTCACAGGAAGCCATAAGATACAAGCCTATACATTCGACGGCAGGTGCCTATGGACGATAGACATGGGACCGAACGTCGACATCTGCGCAGGACAGAACGACATGGTTGTGGCTTACGACATCAACTGCGACGGCAAGTGCGAGGTGATAATAAAAAGCTCGGACGGAACCCGTTTCTGGGACAGCCAAGCGAATACATGGGGAAAATACGCCAATGGCAGCGAAACGGCCGACACGGACGGTGACGGAATAACCGACTATCGGAAGCAGGGCAAGCGCAATCCGCCGTTCTACGTATCCGTGGTAGACGGGCGAACGGGAGCGGAAATCGCCTGCAACGAACTGAAATATGAGGAAGTAAAAGACGGTGCCGACAGCTACGGACGAGACAACAGAACCGACTATATGGACGACAACCACGGCACTGAGTATGCTTTCCTGTGCGGACATTTCGCCATCTGCTACTTCGACGGTGTACATCCGTCGCTCGTGATGGAATGCCTCAACAGGACAAAGAGCGACAAGAAACACCATAACTACGTATTCGCATGGGGATATGACTGGACTGGCGGCAAGCCGTCTGACTGGCACCACTACTATACATGGAGCCGAAACGACAAGACCCCGTGGCCGGCAGAGTTCCACCAACTGCGCGTGGCCGATACCGACGGTGACGGAATAGACGAGATGCTGCAGGGCGGTTTCGGAGTAAATCCGAGAAAAGGGATGGTGTTCAGTGCCGGAATAGGACATGGAGACCGCTTCGACGTGAGCGACATAGATCCCGACAGGCCAGGCATGGAGGTATTCGCCATACAGCAGTCGGAACTGATGGGACAGGTGCTCTACGATGCCGCGACGGGCGAACACATCAAGGAATGGTACCTGCCGAGCGTATTCGATGTGGGACGCGGGCGCTGCATGGACGTTGACGGCGGGCACAAAGGCTATGAAATATTCTCGCTGCTGCCCAATCTGTACGACTGCAAAGGCAACGTGATAAAAGAAGGTACGACCACATACCCCATGGAAGGCTCATGGTGGGACGGCGATCTGCAACGCGAACTGATAGGAACCCCTGGCGGAAGCGGCTACGGATCTAACGTAATGATAACGAAATACAACGGAACAAGACTCATAGAGTTCTCGAAAGAAAGTTCATGGGCGGTACATTCGGGCTGGGCAAACCGTCCGGCGTTTATGGGAGACATCATCGGCGACTGGCGCGAGGAAATAATACTGATGAAACAGAACGAAGAAACAAGTACAGGTATAATAGGATACTCTACCGATATAGAGTCAGATTACAGTTTCTACACTCTGCAAGAAGACCCGCACTACCGTCTTGACTGCACTACGAGAGGATACTACCAGATGCCGTGCACAGGCTTCTATCTCGGCGGAGACATGCCATATCCGCCACTGCCGCCGACAATGGTGACCGACCTGAGATGGGCATCTGGAAACGCCTGGGGCACGACTGCGTCAAGCGGAACTTTCAAATCTTTCGACATGACCGCCACGAAAGGATATGCCGACGGCAACAGCATAATATTCGATATCAGCGGAGACAACTCGTCGGCAATATCCATAAACGGCAATCTGAAACCCCAATCAGTGTATCTGATAAATCCAAAGGGCCATGACTATACGTTCAACGGCAACGGAACACTGTCCGGCGACATGAACCTATACAAATCACTGCTTGGAACAGTCACGTTCGACAACAACCTTGAATACACAGGTACGACAGTGATAAGCGAGGGTACACTATTCGTGAACGGAAAAATAACCGGCAACGTATCTCTCAGAGCAAAAGGAACACTGGGCGGAAACGCCATCATAGACGGTGATGTAAGTTTTGAAAAAGCACTCAACTACGAGGGATGCCGGCTCATGCCATCAGGTAAAGACGGCACAATGACATTCAACAGGAGTCTCACACTTCCGGGAGATGTATATATAGAGGTACAGGCGGGAGAAGGAAAAGCAGGCCGGCTGATAATAAACGGAGATCTTACACTTGACGGACAGAACACATTTACAGTCAATCATGACGGCATTGCCAAGGGCGAATATATCTTGGCCGAATGCACCGGCAGACTGACGGCAGACGCAACGAAAATCAAAACCCGCGGACTCGTGGGACAAAACTATGACATACGTGTTGAAGACAACCGCATAACACTCACCATCAACGGCACACGCACTCCGGCGGAAAATGTCACATGGACCGGAAACGAAAACAATATATGGGACTACAAGAGCGAGAATTTCAGTGTCGGAGGCTCAGCCACACCGTTTGTCAAGGACGACAAAGTGGTATTCGACGACCAATCTGGCAACAGAAACATCACTATAAATGAAATGATGGTGACAGACGGCGTGACATTCGACATAAACAACGGCACTTATTCGCTAAGCGGCAACGGAGGAATCAGCGGTAACGGAGGCGTGACAAAGAACGGAAAAGGCGAGGTACGCATGGATTTGAAAAACAGCGACTACACCGGACAAACCGTTGTGAACGACGGAACACTGACTATAACCAATATCTTTGACGGGGGACAAAAGAGCGCTCTCGGAGCTGCCACGGCAGAAGAAGGATACATCAGACTGAATGGCGGAACACTGAAAATGGATGCCGATAACATGGCAACCGACCGAATAATCACCGTAACGGATACGGCGACCATAAACGTAGCCAACAGCAAAGGCTCACTTTCGCTCAAAGGAACAGTAAAAGGCAGCGGCTATCTCGTAAAAGACGGTCCAGGGCAACTAAACTTCACATATCCAGGAGAAAACAGTTTCGCAGGAATGATATTGAAGCAGGGTATCATAGCACAGGGAGCATGGAACTCAACATTCGGAAAGACCGGTTCGCCAATGAGACTTGAAGGCGGAGAAGTGCAACTGATAAACATGAACAATTCAAGCACAAGGCCTGTATTCAACTATTCCGCAACTGTCGTAGAGGGGAAGAGCTGCACCATAAAAGGCACGACAAGAGGCGCCATCAACGGAAATTTCAAGGGCAAAGGCCGTCTCACGATAGTGTCAACAGGTGTACGCAATGACATAGGAGCTAATTTCTCCGCATTCGAAGGCACACTGACAGCACAGGGGGAGAACTTCCGTCTGATGGATAATGTGACAGACATGAGCAAAACAAGCGTTGTAATGGATGCCGGTTGTAAAATCGGCCACTATGCCTCTAATGGCTCGGCGGCAAAGGCCATAACGACGAAAATTGGCTCACTGGCATCTGAAAGCGCAGACTGTACGATAGGAAACGGTTCCGACTCTTATGAAATAGGTTTCAAAGAAGAGGATGTCACCTACCACGGTACACTTAAAGCCAAGTCAATAGCAAAGAAAGGAAACGGAACATGGACGCTTACCGCCAACGGAAACACGTCTAACGTTGATGTATACGCTGGCACACTGCAATTATACAACAGCCCGTATTCCGTCAATCCGGAAGGATTTACATCGGGAACCGTGACGGTAAGAGACGGCGGAACGATCACAGGTACCGGATCGGCAAAGAATATTACCGTAAACAAAGGCGGCACTGTTACAGCCGGATACAACAACGGGTATGGCACTTTGAAAGCCGCCGGTAATGTAACGATGAACGCAGGAAGCACTATTGCGGTCAAAGCAGGTCTCAGTAGCTCCGGAAGCGCGGTCAACGACGCTTTCAAACTGATGGGAACCACAACCCACAACGGTGATACAATCATTGTGATATTATCTCCTCAAAGAACACTTACGGCCGGTGAAGAACTAAAAATATTTACCGGCAACGGCGTTCAAACAGGTTCTTACATTCTGAAAACCGTATCGGAAAACCAAGTCATCGAATGGGATGACTCGCAACTGCTGACCGACGGCATCCTGAAAGTGGCTTCGGCAATCACAGACATAAAGGGCATCACCGGTTCTTTCGGCAATGAGACGGAAGTGGATGTATACTCAACGGACGGTGTGCTGCTGAGAAGTAAAGTCAAACAGTCTGCCGCTCTTGACGGACTCTGCCGCAGGGTGTATGTCATCAACGGACATAAGATAATGAAAAAATAATGTTGTAATAATAGTATCAAAGCAAAGCCGATGAATGTCGGGCTATCCGATGCCTGATATTTATCGGCTTTAAATAAATGTAACGGAGAGCACTCACAAATGGAAATAGCTTATACACAATGTCAAACAAGTCATAGTTACATGTAAAACGAGTCGCATAATTTCATAATGACATATATAAAGCAATTCGCAAACACCGGCAAAAACAATCGAATAACAAACATTCGAATAACAAATGAAAACATATTATGAACAAACTGAAACTATTCGCCATCGCTATTATCTTTTGTAACATAGGAGCATCAGCCCAAAAACAGGCAAGCGTGTTTATCACTGCCGGCCAATCAAACGCCGACGGACGGGTATACAACACCGAGGTACCGGACTATCTGAAAGCAGGATACGGATATTTGCATTTCAAAAACGTGACAAACGCAAGCAACGGGATATTTGAGAAAAGAACATTCGACAATCCGAAAGCACGCTGGGCATTCTGCGATGTTACAAACTACCATATCGAAAAAGCTCTCAAAAAAGATTTCTATGCTATAAAATGCACGTATGGAGGTACTTCGATAGATACTTCAGCCACTGTGGCGAGCAAGCCTGTGTGGTGTGCCGACAAGGAATGGATAAACCGAACAGGTGCCTATCGCGGTGATATAAACACAGGAAAATCACTTACCAAATCACTTACCGACGGTTTTGCCGACTGTGCCGACATTACGTTGACCGAACTAAAAGACGGATTCGACGTTAAAGCCATCATGTGGCATCAAGGCGAAAGCGACAGAAAACAAGCCGCAAACTACTACAAGAACTTCAAGGACATGATAAATTACATGCGCAACGCCATATACATGAAGACAGGAAAAGAAAAGGACAAGACACTGCCTTTCATCTTCGGAACCGTTCCGCACAAGAGCAGACAATACAGCCGTGAGGTAGAAGAGGCTCAGAAGAGAGTGGCATCAGAACTCCCCAACGTTTATTGTATAGACCTGAGCGATGCCGGACTGCAAGCCGACGGACTGCATTTCGATGCCGCCTGGACCGAATACGTAGGCAAAATGATGTACAATAAACTTGTCGAGCTGAAACTCGTGAAAGGCAAAAAAGTCAAGATAGAGAAGCCGTAGTCTTCCCATACTTGCTCGGCACCACCCCATAGCGGGCCTTAAAGCACTTGTTGAAGTACGAAGCATCCTGTATTCCCACCTTGTAACTGACCTCAGACACCGTCATACGCCCCTCTGCAAGCAATTCGGCCGCAATACGCATGCGTTCGTTTTGCAGATATTTATTCGGAGACACTCCGGTGAGCTCCTTTATCTTGGTAAACATTTTGGTACGTCCCATGCCAAGTATTGCCGCCAGCTTATCTACGGTAAATTCCGGATTGCCGATGTGCTGAACCACAATGTGATCTATACGTTCCTTCAATGTCTTGTCGGCATGAGACATGAGCAACGGTGAATTTTCCTGTACTTCGGAATACTTGCCGCTCTTAACGGCAGGATCCACACCTTGACACACTGCGGCCGGCTTTTTACGGGCATTGTTTATCAACTGCATGGCACGCCCCACGAGCAGTTTGAAATTGCAAGGCTTCACCATATAGTCATCTGCCCCGGCCACATAACTGCGCAAGCGGTGATTCTCGTCGTCGATAGCGGTAAGCATTATCACCGGTATGCGTGACGTGACATCATCGCCTTTCAACTTTTTCACAATGTCATAGCCGGTAGTATCCGGCAACATCACATCACAAACAATAAGCGCCGGAGATGTTGCGGAAATACCGTCGAACGCAGCCTGCCCCGTCATATAACCCACAGCATTGAAATATACACCTATCTCGGCACAAATCTGGGCCATCATGTCCGGGTCGTCCTCTACCACAGCCACCGTAATATCATTTATGGCATCAGGTCTCAACTCGCGTATTATCTCATTATCGGCCGATGTATTCTCCTCATTCTCCTTCTTCTTCACGGCAGATGATTTTTTATAGTCTTCTTTCGAGTACGCGCTTGCCACAGAGGGCAGCATGAACGTAAATACCGAACCTGTCCCATTATCCACAGGCCAATATTCGAGTGTACCTTTATGCAGCTCCGCCATCCGGTGAGATGTATACAAACCGATTCCCATTCCACCGCTCGAAGCATACCCGCGCATGAATGGTTGAAACAACTGTGCCATCTGCTCGCAGCTCATTCCCGGTCCGTCATCCTCTACCGAGAATGACAGCCACTCATCATTTTTACGCAAAGAGACTCTCACCTGCCCACGCTCAGGAGTATATTTGATAGCGTTGCTTATGATATTATACACTATTGTCTCCACCATCTGATGATCGAACGGCACACCATATTCCCTGGCAAACGGAGTAAATGTGAAGCTTATGTCTTTCTGCTTTGCCATAGGCCAAAAGTCATTGTATATATCCTTTACAAAAGCAATGATGTCTCCTTCTTCCACGTTGAGCCTCATGTTTCCGGTATTAACCTTCCTGAACTCCATCAGCATGTTCACAAGACGCAACAGCCGTTTAACTCCACGACGAGCTGTCTGCACGGCGGCTTTCGAAGTACCGGCCTCGCCCGCCTGCAGTTTATCCACAGCTCCTTGGATAATGGCAAGAGGAGTACGGAACTCATGTGTTATATTAGTGAAAAATCCGATACGGAACTCGGTCATTTCTTTCTCGATCCTCATTTGCTGATTCAGTCGCAGACGCTCACGGGCATTATGGTAAAGATATATCCCGAAAGCCGCGGCAATAACAATATAGACCATCCAAGCCCAGACCGTGCCATACCAAGGCCGGCGAATGACTATCGTCAGGGTGCTCTCCCCACTCCATTTGTTGTTACTCAGCGAGCGGATGTGAAATATATATGTGCCGGGGGCGAGGTTGCCATACTCCACATGATTGACGCTTGTCGCCTGGCGCCACGTCTCGTCAAGACCTTCAAGATAATACTGATATAACGATGAGTTGATTTCCGCATACTCGAAATTAGAGAATGAAAGCGAGATCGTGTTCTCATTGTGACCCAATGTTATCTTGTCCGAGCGATGTACAGACACAGCCATATCCTCATTGTCACCGAGCGGTATGCCGTTCACTCTCATATCCGTTATCACCGCCTGTGCCGCGGCATTACCGTCACTATCGTAATTACGGCGCGGAGTAACAACGGTAAGTCCCTGACGTGTGCCGAATAGCAGCCTGCCGTCATCAAGCCTCAGCGCACAGCCCTCTGAATAGATATTCCGCTCGAGTCTGCTGTCAAACCGATAGGTTTTAACTTTCATGTCATCACCGTATATTCTCGACATCCCACTCTCCGTCGCGACCCACACACTGCCATAGTCATCGCGAATTATTGAGTTTATAGTGTTATCGGCCAGCCCCTCTTTGGTTGTCACCGTGCGGCACTCCATCATCCTCATGTCTTTCGAGAATCGGCATTTTACAAGTCCGCCGCCTTTTCCTCCCGCCCACAGACAACCGTCTATATACCTGATACAACGCATCTCGTCTATCGGGAAATCGCTGTTCATGGTATTGAAACACTTGAAATCGGCGTTCTTTATGTTCTTTTTCTTGGTATCAACGGCATACAATCCGTTGCTCGTGGCTATCCACAACCAACCGTCCGGCGAAAGTTCAAGCTGATGTTGCCGTCCCTCGTTGATGTTACGGTACAGTAATCTGTCGAACAACAGACGCCCGTCAGCTGTCAACGCTTTGGTGACAATCAGTCCTTCCTCATAAGAAGCAAGCCATACACGCCCCATGCTGTCCTGCTTTATGTCGTAAAAATCGTTCGACGGCACATGGTACGTCTTCTCATATTTACTGTAATAATCCCCGTCCACATAAAGACCGTCGCCTCTTGTAGCCATCCATTTCCTCCCGTCTCTATCCACAAGATAAGCGAATACACATGCTTTTGTCTCTCCCTGAGGCTCTATGGATCGGACTTTCGAGTCCAACCGATACAGCTTATTGTCCTTTGTGCTTACCAATATGCTTCCATCCTCGTCACGTGCGGTCATACGCACATAATTGGACCAGTCGCCCACACGCCCCGGAACTGGCATCAGAAACGACGCCATGGCATTGTGAGACACCGATATGCACGACACTCCGGCCTGATCTTGAGTAACCCACAGATTTCCTCTGCGGTCTATCATTATGTTCATCAGATAGTTATTATCTATCACCGGATGAGGGTCATCGGCCGAGAAACGCCTCAACGCACCACTCTCATGATGATAAACAAAAAGGCCATTACCATAAGAAGCGATGTAAAAAAGACCGTCATCTCCACGCCTTACCTTGTATTTGCGCTTCCGTTCAGCCGTAAACCTCACATCGGGAAGAAGCGACAGTTCTTTCATACTGCCGTCGGGAGCGAATATCCACAGCCGTCCCGTACTGTTTGACTCAAAGAAATATCCGTCTACGGAGTCGAGCAGCAATCCGTTCGGCACTTGATATTCCTCCGGTTTATCTACCTCAAACGTGTTAAGATCAATACTATAAGTACCTATTCCGAATATCATCCACTTGTCGCCCCACACGAAATTACTCCTAACTGTCTTCACCGTGCCGAGCACTTTGGGTATAACCATACGGCGAAGGAGTCTACCCTTGGGTGAAAACATCTCCACGGTATTGTTCTCCGACAGACATAATATATTGCCCCGCCACGTATTGCCGATGATGTATTCCCTTCCGCCTACAACTGTATGCCATCTACCACCGGTCCCGTACTTCATAAGTCCGCGGGCTGTCAAAGCCCATATACCACGCTTTCCGTCTTCGAGCATTCTCGGCACGTTATCGCTCGGCAACGCACCTGATTTACTTGTATAGTCCGCGCATGTAAATGTTCCATTATCAAATGTAACCTTGCGTATTCCCGAACGTGTGTCATACATCCACATATCGTTGCCCGAACGCAGGAAACGACGGTACGGCCGTGTCTCGTCACCACGCCCTGTATAGTCGACAAAGCGTCCCGAATGCAAATCATAGCATGCAAAGGCAAATGTAGAGGAATGAATCCACAACATATTGTTCGGCTCGTCCATATACAGATTGCCCGTAGTGGCATCCATCTTCCTCTTTCTGTCGCTACTAAGCGAATAATAATTCACAAACGAATATCCGTCATATCGGCACAGGCCGTATGCGGCTCCCATCCAGACAAACCCGTCTTTATCTTGCAACAAGTCGTAAACAGTGTTACCCGACAATCCGTCCACAGACGATATGCGTCTGCCCGAAAGTGCCATGCCATCTATATTATCGTCTATTTCCGCCGCAGGCATCACCACAGGCAGAAACGACAATACCATAATCAGTATCGTTTTCAAGTACATTTGTTATTAGTCTTATTTTGCAAAAATACCTTATTTATATGAGTGAAACAAAATAATAGCGTACTATTTTACCGGTTTACGAACAATTCTACCATTTAAATGTACGTAATTATTATTTAATTTGCAGTCAAAACATCATAGCAATGAGAAATATTCTTTTACTTATCGTTCTTTGGACCGGTATCCACGCAAATGCCGCAGGCGAATATGACGTAAGAGACTTCGGTGCGGCAGGCGACGGAAAGACGCTCGACCACGAGGCAATAAACCGGGCGATAGACTCGTGCGAGGCCCGTGGCGGAGGCCGTGTGGTATTGCCGGCCGGCACATATTTGTGCGGAAGCATACGGTTGAAAAACAACGTGGAACTGCACATCATGTCAGGAGCGACCATTCTGGCAGCGCCACCATCAATGAAAGCATACGACGAGGCCGAACATTTCGGCGGACCGGAGTACCAGGACGGCGGACACACATATTTTCACAACAGTCTTATATATGCGGTAGGCAAGCAGAACATATCTATTACCGGCCGGGGAATGATAGACGGCAAAGGACTAACAAGAAAAGATACCGAACGGGCGGGTAACGTGCAGGGCGGAAGCATAGGCACGGGCGACAAGGCAATAGCACTGAAAAACTGCCGCAACACGCTCATCAGAGACGTGACAATATACCGTGGCGGACACTTCGGAATAATAATGACCGGCTGCGATGTCGGCACTGTGGATAACGTGACGATAGACACAAACCGTGATGGTTTCGACATCGACTGCTGCAAATATCTCACGGTGAGCAACTGCAAGATAAACACACCGAGCGACGACGCACTGGTACTTAAAAGCTCATACGCCCTGAAACGACCCGTGCTCTGCGAACACATCACTATCAGCAACTGTGTAATAACAGGATACAAGGTTGGCACACTACTCGACGGCACATATTTACCCGAAAAAGTAAACTGGGTGTGCGGCCGACTGAAATTAGGCACGGAGTCGAACGGAGGCTACCGCAACATAGCCGTGACCAACTGCACATTCATGTACAGCAGCGGTCTGGCTTTCGAAGAGGTTGACCAGGGCTTGATGGAAAACATCGTAGTGAGCAACATATCGATGAGCCATGTGCACCACTACCCCATATACATAACCACAGGATGCCGAAATCGAGGCCCGAAAGAGCGGACAGACGTATCGAGCGCAGCCGACATAATGATAAGCAATGTCATGGCAGACGATGTAGACTCGCTGGCCGGCATAATCATCACCGGAATGCCGGGGCATCCCGTGCGCAACATAGCGCTGAGCGACATAAGCATACGATACAGAGGAGGTGGCGCCAAAGAACTTGCATACAAAAACTACCGTGAGCAAGGCACAAACTATCCCGAGCCGAAATTTGCGAAGGAAACACCTGCCTACGGACTATTTGCCCGCCATGTAGACGGTCTCGACATCAGTAACGTAACTTTCCATACGGCAAAGCCCGACTACCGTCCGGCAATTATGCTCGACAACGTGAACGGTGCCACTATCAGCAACCTGAAAGCTCCGGTGGAGAAAGGCGTTAAGAAGATTGTGACTGTACGCAGCAAGAACGTGACTGTGAAATAAACCAAACACAACTTCTTTGGTACGCCCCATAAACTCTTATACCACAACAAAACATACAGACGCTTTACGGCAATATTCATATAAAGGTAAAATCATAGTACAAAAACAATAATAAATACTAACTTCTAAACTATTCTGCCGTCCAAAGCCAGTTTTTTAGGTTTTTGGGCGGCTTTATTTATATATCTCATTTGGCAATTGTATATGCGACCTTAATTAAACGGGAAATAGGTACAAAACGCTTTTGTCCCTAAAACAAAATCCATACTCAGACTAAAATCACGCCAAAAGATACTCCTTACGACATGCTTAACAGCATTTCATTCCACAATGGGATTATTATACAAGACAGCGGAAAACAAAAATCGGCGCAACGGGATTTTCGTTACACCGATTTCACAGCGTAATAGTTTTATGATAACCCAGTTTCAATCATCATGATAAATCCGTTTCAATTAAGAACAAAATACTATACATGACCGCAAGTTTGCTTCTTTAATGAGGCATTTACGGTTTTCAATCTTTTCGTTCACTTATGCTCTTTACGTATGCTCTCCGCTATGACTTCTGCCATACGCTTCGCTCCCTTTTCCGTAGGATGAACGCCATCACGTTGCATCATGTCGGAAGCGGGGTCGACGACCGGATTTAGGTCGATAATACGCAAGTTGTTTTTCTTTGCCACTTTGTTGATAACAGGAATGATATCCGTCGTGATTATGGAATCACGTATCTCGTTATCGTCTTTTTTCCTTTTTGTTCCATCCACCCGCACAGGAGTACAAAGATATATCACCGGCTTTGTGGGCAGAGCCTTCAACTCGTCTATCATCTGTTGCATGTCGCCACGAAACTCCTTGGCGTGCCTGTCCCAGTTTTTAGGTTTACTATCGTTCGTGCCAAGTTTTATCACCACAATATCAGGACTGAAAGCCTTGGCTTCGGTCCATGCCTTCTCTTTCATATAGGGTCGGTCACCGTTGTTAAGCATAGTGCGGCCGCTCACCCCGAAATTTTTCACGAAATAATCTTTGCCCAAAAAGCGTTGAAGCTGTGCCGGATAGCCTTGTACATCAGACATGTCGATACCATGACCGTCTGTAATGCTGTTTCCTATACAGGCCACACGCTTGGCATCTGTCTTCGGTGCGACAAGCGTTTTGAGCCACATGCCCAGTTCGTCGAGCATCTGGTTGTGGTAAGTAAAAGTGGAACGGAAGCCGAAACCATGACCTCCTGAGGGATAGATGTGCAATGATGCCGGCACACCGGCACGGCGCAGAGCTGTGTAGTAAGGCAGTCCGTTTGTCAACGGAGGTACGGCCCTGTCGTCACCGGCCATGATAAGTATCGCCGGCGGAGTGACATGACGGCGCACCTGCTTGTCATTAGAAAACTGGCGCACCAGTTTCTCATCACCGCGCCTGTCGCCGAGAAAGCCCACCACCGAGCCTTTATGCGTCTGTTTCTCATCCATCGAAATCACCGGATAGAACAATATCTGAAAATCCGGACGGCTCTCTATCGGGGCATGAGTGGCCGTGGTAGAAGCAAGATGCCCTCCGGCAGAAAATCCCATTATGCCCACATCATTGCGGTTGATACCCCACACTGCCGCGCTGTCTCGCATCATGCGCACCGCATCCTGTGCGTCGCTCATAGGAATTGTGCGGTCACCTTTAGGCATACGGTATGTCAGCACACCGTAAGCAATACCCTGCCCGTTAAAATATCCTACCCAGTCGGTACCCTCATTCTGCATCGACAGATGAGAATATCCGCCCCCCGGACAGCCCACAATAGCACGCCCCGTAGGGTTCTCGGGCAGGAATACCCGCATGTTTGCCTTGCCGTCGGGAGTGATATTGACGGTAAACGTTCTCGCAGTCTGCGCTTGCAACGACATGCTCAATGCCGCAAAAGCGAAAAGAATAAATGATTTCTTCATTATTTTCGATAATTAATAGGTATATACAAAGGTAGTAATAATTATTGAAAGGGAAAAGCGTTTTCAATGTATATTTAAGTTCATGAAAGACAATATATGCCATTGCCGAGACGCAGTATGAATAAACGGTCTCACAATCGGATGCAATATATTTTCATATCATCCGGCATTTTAAAGACCACGAATTGCCACTCATAGCCATTGCACGTTCCGTTATTAAGAAAAACATTCGGAAAAACTTCCAACTTCATATTCTTTTATGCGCTCATATCGGATAGTTTTCCTTATCTTTGTAGTTCATTACGAAAAACAAACCGATAGGGAACAAACTGCAAAAAACATCAAAAGACAATGAACGGAAAAAGATTTTTAGGCATTATCTGCACCTTATGCTCCGTATTGAAGGCCGTAGCGACAGACTATTACATATCGCCCGAAGGCAACGACAATGCAAACGGGCTGACTGCCGAAAACGCAATGGCGACAATCGGAGCTGCCGGAAAGAAAGTAAAAGCCGGCGATGTGGTCTACATCATGCCAGGAACATATATCGTACGGGAGAGCGACATATCGAAAGAAGAAAGTTCCGGACCCTACAAGATTATCTTCGACATGAACCAAAAGGGTACGGCAGACAAGCCCATCCGCTTCATCGGACTTACAGATGCCGACGGCAAACGCCCAGTTTTTGACCTGTCGGCCGTAAAACCGGCCGGCTACCGTGTCACGGCCTTCCTCGTAAGCGGTCAGTATCTGGTGTTCAGGAACTTTGAAGTGACAGGCATACAAGTGACAATCACAGGTCATACCCAGTCCGAAAACTTCCGGATCACCAACGGGTCGCACAACACTTTTGACAACATTGCCTGCCATGACGGCATGGGCATAGGTTTCTATCTGACAAGAAACTCGTCGTACAACCTGTTCGTCAACTGTGACGGATACAACAACTACGACCCTATATCCGATATAAGCAGCAAGACCGGAATGGGAAGCGGCGGCAATAACGACGCCTTCGGATGCCACGTGAACAAGAACAATCCGGGAAACATATTCATAGGATGCAGGGCCTGGAACAACTCGGACGATGGTTACGACCTGATAAATTGCCACTCGGCCACCGTTTTCGCATATAGTTTCGCATACAAGAACGGATACGATGCCGAAAACGTGAGCCGTGGCGACGGAAACGGATTTAAGGCGGGCGGCTACGGGATGTCAGGCGACAAGACACTGCCGGAAGACGGCGCTCCGATGCATGTCGTACATCACTGCATAGCCGTAAGCAACAAGTCGAACGGCATATATTCTAACCATCATATAGGCGGCATTGACTTCCACGACAACACATCGTACAAAAACAACCGTTACAATTATTCATTCGTAAACCGCAGGGGAACGGCGGCGGAAGACGCCGTTGACGTGGACGGATACGGGCATATCATAGAGCGAAACCTATCCGTTGGCACAAAACATGTAACCTCACTAAACGGAGCCGACGGGCAGAACACGATAGAAGACAACTCGTTTACATGGGCAAACAACCTATGGATGAACAATAATATGACGGATACGGCATTTGAAAGCACAAACATCACTGACCTGAAAGCACCGCGCGAGCCAGACGGGACTCTGTCGGAAAAGACATTAATGTTTCTGAGGCCGAAAGAGTTTTCTGTCTACGGATGTGATATGGACGGATATAAGGAAGCTGTGGAAAAAGCAAAAAGGACATCGGGAGCCGAGATTAATACCATAACCGGAATAGAGAACATCGCAAACAGTAATACTGTCAGGACACGCCAAGGACAGAAATACTACCTAAACGGACTGAAAACCAACCGGAACACCGGGCACAGGGTTTTCAAAAACGGATATAACGGGCATGTCATCATCATCCGGTAAGGACTCTTGCCGATACCGGTATTTGGCATATAAATAAATCAGCGGAAACCATAAGTTTTCAAATTATGATAAACGGAGACACAGAGCCTATGTGATCCAAAGGATTTGTGATGTCGTAAGGCATCATGGGCAATGCCACGGCAAAGGCAGCCAACGCCGACAGGCCTGTTTTCATTATCTTCATAAAGCCGGCCTCACAGGTAAAACATAGAACGGACGATTCGGTTTACTGTCTATCATCCACTGGTCTATCACCACATGGTTATCAAGAGCTTTGACAGTCAGAGTATGGCGGCCTTTGGTTAGTTTCACTTTTGTGGTGTTGAGAGCCTGTCCACGCATCACGTTCTTCTTCCATTTTTCAGACCTGAACGGTTCTTTGAGTGATATTACTACCGGTGTCCCTCCGTCGATGCTCACACTGTACCGCAGGTCTCCACGGTCATTTGGCTGCGTGGGGATAAGAGCTGTATATAAAGTGGCCTCGCTTTCGAACGGCCATTCAAACTCATACGTGAGCGAAGCCTCCTTCGGCAACTGCACGGCGTTCATGCTATGGCCGAGCATCTGCGTTGGAACGACACCCGATGACGCCGACCGATAGTCGCAAGCGTTGCGTACCACTACGCCATCCATATCGGAATAAGGCATCGAAACGTAAGAGGTGTAGTCGGGAGCGACGGCCGCTTCCGGCATAAACGGCAACAACGGAGGGAAGAACACGTACAAATCGCGCGGCGCACTGTTCATGCTTCCTTTCCACTTGCCGCCGGCCATGGTGGCATTGTAATGCTCTGTCAGTCTCTGTATCTCTTGATAAGCGCCCATGCTTCTCGCCGCATGCACAGATGCCTTGGTCTCACGGTCAAGCATCATGCGGTCTGTCTGCCCCAGATAAGGCGCGCGGGCACGCTGGGCCTCAATCATTTTCACTGCCATTGCCGATGCCGACAGTACCGGATACTTGACAGCGGCAAAATAAGCGTCGAGCAGTTCGGGACGTATTGTCTTCTCCACTTCATTGACCGTGCGGCATACAGCGGCATAATCGGCCAGGTAACGTTCCTGCTCGTCGCCGAAAGCCGTCGCGCCAAACTCTGTATCGGTCACCTGCGAGCGGCCGCGCGGATATGTCTTCTTGTCCAGTTCGACCTGCGTCCACCCCATGTGCTCGGGCTTTCGTATGCCGCACAGGCGGTAGAACTCTGTCATTGCCGGCAACAAAGCGGTGGCGGCATTGGCTCCGAACTGCTCGGCAAGCCAGTTTCTCAGATGTTCTTGCAGTGTAGACGGAGACACGCAATCAATGTCCCATGCCATGTCGAGAAAGAGGGACAGGTCGTATGCCGCCACCTTCGGGTCATGGACGTTCACTATCCACAATTTGCGCGCATTGTGATCATACGCCTGCCGCATCTCGCAGTACACCAGTCCGGGCTGCGTGGTGGTGAGCCATAAATAATCGTGCGGACGCCCCCAATAGCTCAGATGATAGTAAACACCGGCTCCTCCTTTGCGCTTCTGTTGCTCCTCATCGCTCAGACGTGTAAGATATCCGTAGTTGTCGTCACACCACATAAGCGTCACATCGTCGGGAACGCGTAGTCCGTTCTCCATTATTTGGAGCACCTCTTTATACGGGACAAACACCTGAGGTATGCTCTCCACATCCTTATCGATATGTTTTCCGAGCATTTCGCGCTGGTCGTCTATCACCTGTTGAAGTGCCTCGGTCTTCTCTTTCATCGTCTTGACACCCTCCATGGAACCATCGTGGATGCCTCGCATACCGATGGTATACAGTTTCTCAGACCCTTTCACCTCGCGAAGACGTTCTATCCAATAATCCTGCACGGCCTTGCGGTTGGTGATATAGTTGTAGCGGCCGCGCTCGGCTGTGTTCCACTCAGCCACATTGTTACGCAACAGCGGTTCGCAGTGCGATGTGCCGACGGCAATATCGAAACTGTCGGCCATCTCCCTGTTACCGGGAATGGTGAAAAATCCCGGCGTACCGGTATGCATTGCCGGCCAAACGGCGTTGGCACGAAGGCGGAGCAACAGTTGGAACACACGCTTGTTGGTCTTCGGCCCTATATTCCATAAACGCCCGCCCGGTTCGTAATTATACGTGCTCCACGGCCTGAGGGTCCAGTCCTCATCATTGAGGAACACGCCGCGGTATTCCACCGAAGGGCTTTGAAGCGTATTGAAGCCGTCGGCTATGACAAGCCTGGATTTCTTTTCCGGCACCACATCGCCCCACCATATCCACGGCGACACTCCCGCCTTGCGTGAAAGTTCGAGCAACCCGTATGCCGTGCCTCGGCCGTTGTTTCCAACCACATAGACCTTACCGCCTGAAACGGAAAGCGAAAAACCGTCTTTACGACCCGCAAGCTCGTCAACGGGCACACCGGCAGACATAAGTGCCTTCTTCACCGATACCGTGGCCTTGTCAAGCTGTACGATGCTTATCGTAGCCTTGTCTGCCCGCACAGCCTCCGGCAGGCAACCGACAACCTGCCTTATATCGTCACGAAACATAGATATGGCCTGTTCCACCACCGGAGACACCTTGCCTGACACTGAATAGCGGACACCACTGTCACTATCGCCCCACACAAAATCGGCGGCAAACGACGCAGCGGCATTCAAAAACAGGATAGCCGCAACATATAATTTTTTCTTCATTAAAATCAATAGATTGTTTGTTATTTAAGCAACGGTTATTTATTATAAGTAGTTATACACCGCAAAATTAAGGATTTAAGGCATCACGCTCTTGTATTTTAGTACAATAATCGGTAAAATCGTACAGATATTTCATCTCATTTTCCACATTATCTCTTCTCCCCTACACTCTATCTTCTTCGCGTCAGCCAGATGACCGGTTATATCGGCAGCATCAAGATAGTGCACACGCAAGGCCGACGAGCGAGGGAAACGACTGAAAAAAACATCGTCGCTCATGTACAGGTCTACCGACCGGACCTCTCTCACACCCGACACCCCTTTACAATACTTCAATATGCCGCGAGAGATATGAGGCAAGACCTTTATACCCGTCCTGCCGTCATGAAACGAAAGCACGGCGACGACATGCCAACAAATACGCCCCGAGGCGGCTCCATCATGCCGGACGGCTGTCGAACGGTGGGAAATCGAGATGTTCCGGCCGTATTTCTTGTTTATGTCGCCCATCATTTGCCTGAACAACCGACCGTGAACCGATGTGTCTTCAAGCCTGTTTATACATATATGATAATGTATCATCTCATGAATGATGATGTCTTCGAGTTCTCTTTCGGTAAGGTCGAAACAAGTACTTATGCGAAGCACAAAATCATAGCAAACGATTTTACCGAACATGGTCCTGCGCTTCTTGAACGTGCAGGCACCGAGAAAAGTCCTTGCCTTGCTCAAGCGGATAGGAAGCCTTGGCAGCCGACCATCAAAGATAAGCCTGTTGAACTCATCGAACTTACTCTCTATATACGGTATTGTCGCTATCATGTGGATTTTGCTATTGAACCATGCCGGTAAGTATACCATACTTTCGGCAACCACAAAATTACATCTTTATTTCTTTTCGCCAAACCGTTTTCCAGTATTATTTGACCTGACGGGTATTATTTGTTACACTATTATAAATCAATAATGACACTGCAACGCCATGATTTAACATTATGATAAATATATTTACAAAACACATTTCATATCTCGACTGTTTGAAATTTTAAAATCACAAGGCCGCAAATATCGTCGTATTTCGAAGATTACGCAACACCCTGTATATCAATACAATACAAAAAGTCGTCATTATTCCAGCCGCGGTCAGTGATCCGGCGTGTGCATTTAGTATACTGATTGCGCTGCGTTTAGCGTCCCGTTGCTCTCCAATCAGCGGCTAAACGCATCGCAATTACCTTCCAACCGCATTACAACGGGATGCCCGTTGCAAAAAAAGAGGTGCAAAACTCTCCGTTCACCACTTCCGGAACATAATAATATAGCGTGCTGTATATCGTATAGCCGTTCTGGTTCATGATTTTAGAAAGTGTTAAATTCGTGACTTTTTCACTACAAATAGCTATCTTTGCATACGTTATCCGCAATTTAGCGGATATGCCAAAACCGGAAAATATGATAACAGAGAAAAAGAACATAACGGTCAAGCAACATAATACGCCGTGCGGCAGATTGATACTTGGAGACTTCGATGGACTGTTGTGTCTCTGCGACTGGCTGACGGGAAAACATCGCGAACGCACCGACATACAACTGAAAAAGACACTGAAAGCCGATTTTAAGGAAGGTACCACGCCCGTCATAGAGGAAGCAGCGAGACAGATTGACGAATATTTCGCAGGAAAACGCACCATGTTCGACATTCCGATGCTTCACATTGGCACCGATTTTCGGAAAAGAGTATGGGCAGAACTACTGAACATTCCATACGGCACCACCATCTCCTACGGACAACTGGCACAGCGCATGGACATGCCGGCGGCCGTGAGAGCGGTGGCAAACGCCAACGGCGCAAATCCTATTTCCATTATCGTGCCATGCCACCGTGTCATCGGCAGCGACTGGACGTTAACCGGATACGGCGGAGGACTGACGACAAAACAGGCTCTTCTTGCGCTTGAAAAAGGGAAAACGGCGGCAACACTGCCTTTCGACGATATTTAATCTATCGCTTCTTATTCTTCCACGGCTTGAAAACGGAGATGAAAACAACAATCAGCAGCAAGCATATCTGTATTAAGCCCCACAATGATGATACGGCGGCATTATCGTAATACTGCTGCGGATTGTCAACATATCCAGACAGTTCATGTACATTTCCTTTTACAGCCGGCCCAATGACGAACGTCCCAATCAGTATCATGACAAGCGCAAGCATCCACTTTGCGGCTATCCACTTATGCTTGAAGAACCCCCATTTCGTCCAAAGACCATATATCAGGCCCGTGAGTAAACAACCGAACACGCCGACATAAATCAATAAGTTGTCTGTCACGAGAATGGCAAGGGCAAGCATATACATCTGGTCGGCGCCATCGGGAGCGATAAACCACTTCATCACATTCATGCAAAAAGCGCACCCGATCCATACAACAGCGCACAAAACATGCAGCGTTTTCAGCCATTTAAGGCCTGTGGCATTGATTGTTTTCATATCCGTAGATTGTTTTTTATTTAATACTTACTGTATGTACATTCTATGATAGCGGTATGACTCCCGCCTTACAAATATACAGAAAATTATCGATTCGCACACTTTTACACCCAGTTTCTTCCAATCACGATAAATTTTATGCGATAAACGAACATCAGAAGTGGCACCATAAAGCCGAAAACGTAATATTGTTGTCTCTTTCCGTAAACGATATACACATCTAACGGAGGTTTATTATTACCTTTGCAACCGATAAAAAGACAATAACAGCATTCAATTTGACAAATATGTATTTAGAGAAAATCAACTCTCCGAAAGACATTAAATCGTTTTCGTTGGAACAACTGGAAATACTGGCCGACGAAATACGCGGCGGAATACTTAACAGAGTGAGCAACCGAGGCGGACACGTGGGTCCCAATCTCGGGATAACCGAGGCCACAATTGCGCTCAACTATGTGTTCGACGCACCGGAAGACAAGTTTGTTTTCGATGTATCGCACCAGATATATCCGCACAAGATGCTCACCGGACGCGCGTTCGGATATACCGACAAAGCACGGTTCGGTGAGGTCTCGGGATACAGCAGCCCGCTCGAATCGTCGGTATACGACTGTTTCGAGATCGGGCACACGTCAACTTCGGTGTCGCTCGCGACTGGTCTGCAGAAAGCACGGGACATACAAGGCGGCAAAGAGAACATCATCGCCATAATCGGCGATGGCAGCCTGAGCGGAGGAGAGGCGTTCGAGGGTCTTGACACGGCATCCGAACTGAACACCAACATCATCATCGTGGTGAACGACAACGAGATGAGCATAGCCGAGAACCACGGCGGTCTTTACTCCAATCTACGTCTGCTGCGAGAGACAAAAGGACAGGCAGAGCTTAATTTCTTCAAGACTTTCGGCTTTGAATACATGTATGTTGAAGAGGGAAACGATATCGGATGTCTCATAGCGGCGTTCAAAAGCGTGAAAGACACACCACACCCGACAGTGGTACACATACATACCGAAAAAGGACACGGATACTTGCCGGCAACGGAGAATAAGGAGGCGTGGCACTGGCACATGCCGTTCGACATATCGACAGGAGAACTGAAAAACACAGGCGGCGGCGAGTACATGCCCGCCCTGCTGGGCGAATGGCTGCGGGAGGAAATCAAACGCGACCCGAAACTCGTGTGCATAGCGGCTGGCGTACCGGCATCCATAGGATTCGGGCCTAAAGAGCGCGAAGCGGCCGGACGGCAGTTCATAGACGTTGGAATTGCCGAAGAGCAGGCGGTGGCAATGGCTTCTGGAATGGCGAAAGGCGGAGTACGCCCCGTTTTCAGCACACACGCCACATTCATACAGCGTACTTACGACCAGCTGGCACAGGACCTGTGCGTAAACGGCAACCCTGCCGTGATCAATGTGATAGGCGCGTCTATCTTCGGCATGAGCGATTTTACACACATCTGTTTCTTCGACATACCAATGCTGAGCCACATTCCTAACCTGGTATACCTCGCACCAACCACATACGAGGAACTTATAGCGATGGAGAGCTGGGCCATCAGGCAGGAGAAATACTCCGTGGCGATACGTGTCCCGGAATGCGACGTGGCACACAGCGACGAGGATTACGACACTGATTACAGCGAACTGGACCGCTTCAAGATGACAAGACGCGGCAAAGACGTGGCTATAATAGCTGTAGGAGACTTCTACCAAAAAGGAGAGAACGTGGTAAACATGCTGGAAGAATACGGCATAGATGCCACGTTGATAAATCCACGCTATCTGACGGGAGTCGATTCGGAGATGCTCGACAGCCTGAAAGCCGACCACAGGCTTGTAGTCACGATAGAAGACGGATGCACAGACGGCGGATTTGGCGAGCGGATAGCCGGATTCTACGGCGCGACAAACATGAAGACGCTTCACTTCGGAGTAAAAAAGGCTCTCTACGACCGCTATGACGTGAACGAATTGATGAGAGACAACCACCTGACCGATGAGCAGATCGTGGCCGACATCAAGGAGATAATCTGACAACGGCCGGACAAAAAGCACATAACGGTACCAATGGAAATAATCGAAATAAAATCACCGGAACATCCGGGAGTTGAGGTTTTCAGCACACTAACCGAAGCACAACTGCGCAACCGCATCGAGCCGGACAAGGGTATATTCATCGCCGAGAGCCCTAAAGTGATAAAAGTGGCACTCGACGCCGGTTACGAACCGCTCGCCTTGCTATGCGAACGCAGGCATATCACAGGCGATGCGGCGGAGATAATAAAACGGTGCGGAGACATCCCGGTATATACCGGCGACCGGGAAATCCTGGCCGGTCTCACGGGGTACACCCTCACCCGAGGCGTACTGTGCGCCATGCGGCGGCCGAAAGACCGCAAGGTGGAGGACATCTGCCGCACGGCGAGGCGCATAGTGGTGATAGACGGCGTGGTGGACACAACCAACATCGGAGCTATATTCCGCTCGGCGGCCGCATTGGGAATAGACGCCGTGCTGCTCACTCCAAACTCGTGCGACCCGCTCAACCGCCGTGCCGTGCGTGTTTCTATGGGCAGCGTATTTCTCGTTCCGTGGACATGGCTCGACGGTGGAATAGCATCGCTCGGCAGTCTTGGCTTCAGCACAGCCGCCATGGCACTGACCGACGACTCTATTCCGATAGACTCGCCAACACTGGCATCTGTCCAGAGGCTTGCCATAGTCATGGGAACTGAAGGCGACGGACTGCCGGAAGAGACAATCTCGCAAGCTGACTACGTGGTACGCATACCGATGTCGCACGGTGTCGACTCACTGAACGTAGCCGCCGCCGCGGCAGTGGCTTTCTGGGAGCTTAGAGCAAAAGGGTAATTCCCGGGGAGTTTAGAGGTCGTACATTTGTACGGTTAAATGTTTTTGAATAAATTTATCTTCAAA